>ERZ827490.1131-NODE-1131-length-36468-cov-9.457721_pt1 | contig 36468 bp, 41 predicted proteins | sample MGYA00519770_ERZ827490 | MGnify/ENA primary metagenome ERZ827490 (study PRJEB31778, sample SAMEA3449324) | human gut metagenome | biome: human gut; feature: human-associated habitat; material: faeces | place: United Kingdom | collected 2010/2012 ...
TATATCGGCAATTCGAGAAGTTATAAGAAGATATAGAAAAAGTTGATACTATTTTATAGCAAAAAAGCCTGAGTTAATTCTCAGACTTGTGTGTAAATGTAATAATAAGACCTGCTACAATTGTACCAGCTAGAAGTGCTATGACATACTTAAATGGATTAGTCATGAGATAGATCACCCAGATACCACCATGAGGTACCTTTATACCACATTTATAGTATGCAGATAGTGCGCCTGTAATAAATGAACCTAAGATGCATGCAGGTAGGATGTGCTTTTGATCCTTCTTCATAAAAGGAATGGCCCCTTCTGATACAAATGATAAGCCCATAATAATATTCTTTAAAGTAGTACCTCTTTCTTCTTTAGTCCATCTTTCCTTAAATATAAGTGTAGAGAAACCAATCGCAAGAGGTGGAATCATACCAGCACCCATTACAGCAGCCATGATCACATCTGAATTAGGGGCTTGAGTAAAGACTAAAGCATTCGCAAATAGATAAGCAAACTTATTAATAGGTCCACCCATATCAATAGACATCATCGCACCAAGTGATGCACCAATAATAACGACTGAAATAAGAGGCAGATCATAGAGATGATCGATAATGAGTGTATGACACTTAACTAAATATGTATTAAGTACTATCATCGCTATACCAGATGCAAGTATACCTAATACTGGATAAAGTAAAACTGGTTTAATACCATCAAACATATCAGGAATATTCTTAAACAATCTTTTTACTGCAAGTACTAAGTATCCAGCAAGAAAACCTCCTACTATAGCTCCTAAGAAGCCTGATGAGTTTGCTAGAGCGTCATATGGGTTATAAGTCCAATTTAATGAAAAACCACTATAGGCAATATAACCACATACTAGTCCTGGTCCTAAGGCTGGACGATCCGCAATACTCATCGCAATATAGCCTGAAAATACAGGTAAAACAAATAAATAGAGAATATTTCCAAGTACATTCAAAATATCAAAGTACTGTGTATGTTCAAGAAATGTAAAACCAAGTGCAAATACACTCATAAACCCTGCAGCCACTAGAATAGGTAAAGCATGAGAGAAACCATTCATTAAATGTTTATAAGGAATACGCCATCCCTTTTCCTGATTATTTTCTACTTTTATTTTTTCACCCTTATAGACTGGTACTCGTTGATCTAAGATAATCTGAATAAGCTTTTCTGGTTCATCAATCCCTCTTGCCACAGGACAACTATAAAGTGGTAAACCATTAAAACGGTTTAAAGAGATATTCTTATCAGCCGCAATAATAACACCCTTTGCGTTTTCTATATCTTCTTGAGTGAGTTCATTCTTAACCCCTACTGAACCCTGTGTTTCTACTTTAATAGATACACCCATTTCTTTAGCTTTCTTTTCTAATGCTTCTGCAGCCATATAAGTATGTGCAATTCCTGTAGGGCAGGCAGTGACTGCTAAGACTTCTGGATGTTCTACTGTTTCTGCTTCATGTTTAGCACTTTGTGCTAAATCAATAATAGATAAGAATTCTTCAGGTGTTCCTGCATTCTTTAAATCTTCACAGAAATCATGATCCATAAGTAATGTAGATAATTCACTTAATACCTGTAAATGTAAATTTTCGCCATTATCCGGTGCCCCAATCAAGAAAATAAGAGTCGTAGGCTGCCCATCCATAGACTCATAATCTACACCCTCAGGTAGTGTCATTGCCGCAATACCTGCTTGAGTAATCGCATTTGTTCTTGCATGAGGAATCGCAATACCATCTACCATACCTGTAGTAGAAAGATTTTCTCTTTCTATAACTGCTTCTTTATATACTTCTTTATCAGAGACATTACCCTGTCTATACATTAAAGATACCATTTGTTCAATTGCATCCATCTTGCTAGAGGCATGTCCATGAATCTTGATGGCTTCTTTACTCATCAAATCTGTTATTTTCATATTCTTCTCCTAGTTATGATATACATGCATTCTAGCATAATTTTGTGTAAATAAGTACAGTAATATTATGTTTATAAGAAATTACTTTTCTTATTATTTAACAGTTACAAGTAAAAGAACTATAATGAAAGAAGAAAGAAGGTGTTACTATGTATGCAGTCATTTATGGAGACAATGAAAATGGAGAAAACATTGAAGTAGAAGGACTATTTCAAACACACGCTGAAGCAGTGAAGGCATTGTATGAGAGTGCTTCTAAGAGCTTTAATTCTATGAATATTGATATAGAATCTTGTGTTGATGATGAATATGACTGGAGTCCTCGAGGAGAAATACACAAAGAAAGTGCCTGGGCTAATAGTGGCGGTAAAGATGGATATGCTTTGTTTTGGAATGTGATAGAGATAGATGATAGAGCTTTTCAAAACAAATAAATGTCAAATTTGACATATAAAGCGAAAAGTTTCAACTCCAAAAGAGTTGATGCTTTTTTATTGCCTTAAAATAAGGTAAAATTGAATTAAAGGCGGATCACGATATGAAAAAAGAAGCGAAGAAAAGACTTTATGAAAGCACTGTGGAATTACTAAAGGAGAGTGATTATGAAGATCTGACAATAGGAAAGATATGTCATAATGCTGATGTGTCGAGGCAGGCATTTTATCTCCATTATCGTTCTAAGGATGATGTTTTAAAGGAAATATATTATAATCTATTTAAATATACTTATCTAGATAGAATAGAAGACAAAGACTATATAGAGTCTGATGATTTTATTATGAAAGTAATTGATGTCTATGAAGCGCATGCAACCATATTCATTACATTAGAGAAGTGGTATTACCAGGATTTTTTATCAAAGGAGAAGCAGCGTATTCTAGATGAAGTCTCTCTTCGTGAATTTGATAATCCATTTATTGAGAAGTACTGTAAATATTTCATAATTTCTCTCTTAACACCCCTCCACTATATCATGATGGGATGGCTCAATGGTGATAAGAAGGAATCTAAACAAGAACTACAAACAATCATTAAAACATTTGTATATCACAAATAATAAAAACCCTCTCAAATGAGAGGGTCTTTGTCTTATAGATCTTTTGTTAGGTTATATGCTTCTGTAATAGCTGTCTTAATATTTCCAATTTCATGGGCATCGCCAATCATATGGTAGTTAAGACCACTTTCTTCCAACATTTCTTCTACTGCTTGGTTCTTCTTATAACCAGCCGCAAAGATAAGTGTATCTGCATCCTTAATAGTATGAGTCACATCGTCTTGTGTATAGTTGATTTCAGTTTCAGTCACTGAATCTACCTTAGCACTTGTAATGATTTTGACACCTTTTTCCATCATTCTTCTTACAAGTAAGCTTCTGCCTGGTCCTGATTCATTCATCATGACTCCGTCTGCCATTTCTAAAATAGTGACATCTCTATTTCTAGGGAATAAGTCATTAATTAATGGTGCTAAGTAATCAGCTGTTTCACATCCTACTGATCCACCACCAATAATAACGATCTTACGACCTGGGAACGCTCTACCAGCAAGTACATCATCAGCTGTCATCCATGATTTAAACTGAGTAAATGGATTAATAACGATTGGAGATGCACCAGTACCTGCAATAACTTCATAATCCTTAAACTCATTCTTTAACATTTCTAATGTCACTTCTGTATTTAATCTTACATCCACACCTTCAAGTTTATGAGCCATATACTTGATAACGAGTGTTAAATCCTGTTTTGCAATAGGAACTGCAGCTAAGTTCATTTCTCCACCTAACTTATCATCCTTTTCGCATAATACAACATGATGACCTCTCTTATGAGCCACGAATGCAGCTTCCATACCAGCTGGTCCACTACCAATGACAAGAATATTCTTCTTTTCTTCTGCTTCTTTAATTGTATCTTCATTTTCAATTTCTAATGATGGATTGATTGTACAAGATACACGTTTACCAAACATGATGCCTGTTAAACAGCGTAAACATCCAATACATGGTCTAATATCTTCTACATGACCACTCATTGCCTTGTTCACAAATTCTGCATCACATAAGTTAGCACGACCGATCATACAGATATCTGCTTTATCATTCGCAATAAGTTCATCTGCAATCCAAGGTTCAGTAATACGTCCTACTGTTGCCACTGGAATAGATACATGCTTCTTGATTTCTTCACTTAATAATGCATGTGAACCCATCTTAGTACCTGGTGCTGGAATAGAACTTCCTCTCGCAATAGTTGTACCACCAGAAACATGAAGCATATCAACACCTGCTTTTTCTAATGTCTTAGAAACATAGATCATATCATTGATGTTTAAACCACCATCAGTATATTCATCACCAGAAATACGTACATCAATGATAAAGTCCTTACCACACATCTTACGTACTTCTTCAATGACTTCTAAAGTAAGTCTTAATCTACAAGAGATATCTCCTCCGTATTCATCTGTTCTCTTATTATATAAAGGAGATAAGAAACCACCTAATAAACCATGCGCATGTGCTGCATGGATTTCAACACCATCAGCTCCTGCAGTCTTTACTCTTAAAGCCGCTTCACCAAACTGTTTAATAATAACCTTTAATTCTTCTTTAGTAACTGAACGTGGTGCTTCTTTTGCATAATATGGTCCTACATTACTTGGTGCGATTAATCTTGGTGTACCAGGAATTGGGAAAGCCATATAAGCTGGGTGGAATAACTGTGGTAAGATCTTACAATCATACTGATGTACAGCTTCAGTTAATTTTTTCCATCCAGGAATAAAGCTATCATCATGAATAGACATATCTCCTGGTAAATAGATATATGTTGGTTCTACGGTAGTGACTTCAGTAACGATTAAACCAACACCACCCTTTGCACGTGCTGCATAATGTGCAACAAGCGCATCAGTTACATAACCTTTATCAGCTAAGTTTGTACTGATAGGAGGCATAAAAACTCTGTTTTTTACGACTGTTTCACCGACTTTAATAGGTGAAAATAAATGTGAAAATTCCTTCATTGATATATCCTCTCTTTCGTCACCATTATAACACTCCTCTTGTGAATAAAAAATCATGCACATATATAAAAACAGTCATATTTTGCCTTCTTGTAGTTATAAGAAGACAATATATGACTGTTATAAAACAATTTGTATACGCTTACCTTTGTTTGATATTTTAATTTCTTCTTCTGTTTCTAGTTTAATATGTTCTGCATTTAAAGTAATCTTACACTTTTCATCTTCATAGACTGTTTCTTCTTCATTAATAAAGTCTTCTAGTATACTATCAAAGTCATGAAGTTTCATTTCTTTTTCTACAGTAGGCGCAAAATTCTTCTTAAAACGTTTTCTATAATTGCTAGGTGATATACCATAGATCTCTTTAAACGCTTCTGTATAAGCCTTAGAATTAGGCATACCACATTCATCTGATATCTCTGATATATTCTTTATTCCTTCTAACAGATCTTCTAGAGAAGCACGAATACGTACACTGTTTAAGTATTTAATAAAAGTAATACCAGTAAACTTCTTAAAGAGTTTAGACGTATAACTTAAGCTAAATGAAAGTGTATCTGCCACATCACCTAAAGTAAGATTTTCATTATAGTGTGAGTCTATATATAAAATAGCCTGCATATAGTTCTTATGGGCTTCATCCTGTAAAGGTAAAGAAGACATAGAGAAAGAGACCTGAGAAGCAATAGAGAGGATATCCATCATATAGGCATTCAAAGTATATAGGTTATAGTTTTCCTGTCTAATAAGTTTGAGGATTCCTGATATCTTATTTTTTAATTGATCATAGGCCTGATTTGTGACAATCATTGTAGAAAAAGCCTCATTACTATTCCCACTCATTGCAGTAGTCATACGATCAAAATCTATATGTATTGTAAGAATCACTCCGTCTTTCTTATGAGAGATTAAATGTATATCTCCAGGGGCAATCATCACAAGTTCACCTTTAGATAACTTAGAAGTAAACTTCTCTGTCACTATCTGATATTCTCCCTGCAAGACATAAGAGAGCTCTAAACTATTTTGTCTAGAAAAGATATGACGATCAAAACTGTTGATACTTAAAGAGAGAGGATAACCAAACTTCTGTCCTGAAAAATCATAATAACTTGTCATATTCATCATAATAGTAATTCCTCCAGATATTTACCTATTCCATCACAATCACAATCATCACATACTGCATCGGATTGTTCTTTCACATGTTTAAATGCATTACCCATTGCGACACCTGTTCCCGCTTTAATAAGCATAGGAAGATCATTTTCACCATTTCCAAAAGCAATTGTATCATTTAAATCTATGTGGTGATACTCTGCAATTCTTTCTAACATTGTTCCTTTATCCACACCTTTTGGTCCTATTTCAAGCCAATAAGGATCAACTAAAGAACATGTATAATCTAATCCTTGTGTGTCAAAAGAAGGACATCCATAAAAGACAAACTTATCAAAGATTGTATCAACGTGTATTGGTTTATGAAGATGTAGTAATCGAACAAGTAATGATTCGTTATAGTGAAACATGATTCTTTTATTCTTTATATATACGATAAAGCCATAATGATGATCTTTCGCATATTTTCTTATTTTTAGATAATCGTCATAGTTTAAACGTTCATGTTCAAATATCTTATTACCTAAATGATCATGATAGCTTTGGCCATTGATGCAGGAATAGCCACTCATTGGAAATTTTTCAAAATGAAGCATATTGCCATACTTCTTTAGACTATTAATATGTCTACCACTAGAGAGAATCACACCTATTCCCTTCTCTTGTAGTTTGATGAGTGTTTCTAGTGTTCGTGGTGAGATTTTTTTATAGTGATTCAGTAATGAACCATCCATATCACAAAATATGAGTTTCATAGAACACCTCCTAGAGACTATAATAACACAAAAGGCTTCAAGACATAATTCCTGAAGCCAAAGTAATGAGATATTTAGTAAACGTGATAAGTATGAATGCAATCATGAACGTATGCGTTCCTAATCTTTTATAGAATAAAGACATACATAGTCCTACAACTATTTCAATGAAGACTGTTCCTATAAGTCCTAAGATACAAATATCATAGAAGAAGAAATCAGTGAGAATAGAAAACAAAACAAATACAACAAGTGTATATACTATTCTTTTGAACATCATTGTATGATACTTCTTTCTTCCCATTCTGATGATTGAGAATATATCTATTTCTATATACTGGAAGATACAGTCAAATACTATTTTTAAATACAAGTAATTAACTAGAAGTGAAAAAACAATATAAATAGGTCTTTGAGGAAAGAAATATTTGATATCTGCATAATCAATAAAGTTGATATGAAATACTTCTTTACATATAAGAAAAAGAATGAAGAGAGAAACATAGTGCTTAATAGTCTTCACTTTGAAGCTTCCCCTCTTCTAGTAAATAGGTATGCGTATAGTTTACACGTGCTAAGCGGTCATGTGATGCAATCACTATACTTTTACCACTTTCTACTAGTGTATTGACCATATTCTCAAATACGATAATACTCTCTTCATCCAAGCCTCTTGTTGGTTCATCAAAGAAAATAAGGTTCTGATCTTCCATCACTGCTTGAATAATACCTGCTTTTTGTCTCATACCTACAGAATAATTCTTAAGTGTGGAAGAACTATCATAATCTAATGAGTACATATGACATAGTTTTCTTATTCTTTCTTCATTATAGTGATGATTGATAGAAGCAAGAAATTCAAGATTGAATCTTAAAGACTCATTTTCAATAAATCCTGGATTTTCTATAAGTGCACCAATATATGTATCAGGCTTCTTTTTAATAGTGCCTGAATCAGTTTGAATAATATCGCAGATGATCTTAAAGAGTGTAGATTTACCACATCCATTCTTTCCATGTATATAGAGACATTCTGCTTTATTTATTTCTAGATTGATATCTTCTAATACAGTGTTTTGTTTAAAGCTCTTTTTAATATGATTGACTTTCAACATCTTCATTACCTCCTAGAAGAACATGTAATGATAAACAAGATTGATAATGATAGGTAAAGCGATATAGAGAATATTTGATTTTCTATTGAACTGTAAGTAAATAATGGATATCTCAAATAAAAATAGCAATGTATAAATAACTAACATCAATAGTAGCTTGATACTCATTTGAGAGATACCATATACAAGAAATAAGAAGCCATAGAGAATAGCTAAGAAAAGAAGTGTAGTCATGATCATAAAGGCATAAATATTATGTTTTGTATTCTTATAGCCCTTACGTGTAATCATAGTATGATTAATCCCATTGATGACCATCACCTTCTTATACATAATCACTAGATAAGTAATATTCAAAATCAAGGTAACATAGTTACTTGTAAGGAGAATATAGATGAAGTTTACTCTTTTACTTAATCTAGTGACTACAGGAATAAGAAGAATCAAAATAATAAGTGAAATAGTGTCCTGTTTCTTAATAAGCTTAAGTAGTGGAGTCATGATAATCCCTCATTCCAAAAAGAATAGATGACAAAAGATAATAGAGTAATGTCGTACCAATATAGAAGAGATGAGGATTGTTATTTAAAACAGGACTTTTAATAATGCTTGGAGTGAGAATATTAATGATATTAAGGAAATAAGCCAATGTGGCAGTCAAGCTTCCTGATGTATTATAGAATGTATGAGATAAAACTGACGCGCCAATATAAAGAATAAGAGATACAAGTAGTCCAAGCGTTCTATAGAGATAAACATTCTTAATAAAATACTGTAATGAGAACAAGAAATGAGAAAAGATTGCATAACCAAATGATGAAAGAATCATATAGATAATAAGATTAAGAAGTAATGAACTAGATAATAGATTAATCTGTCTTGTCGCGTTCATATAGATTGGATTAATAGAAAAAGATATCTTAAAAAAGAAAAGATGAATGATTAGTATTGTAAGTAAATGAGTCATAAGAATAAGAATAAATGTCGCAAGGAAATTGAATTGTCTTTCTTTTTTATGATAAAGAGAAGAAGACATACGTGTTATCAGAAAATGATTGAATTTATTATGCTCATATAGCAAGAAATCAGCACTAATGATATTAGGCACAATGAGTGTTGTAAGGACATATAATATAAGTGTAAGTCCTGAATCCTGTAAGTAATAGAAGAAGTCTAAACCCATTTCAGGATCCTTTGATTTCATGAGTATCATTTCATTATTAGGGATAGATGCATAAGCTCCTTTATAACTGATGAATATTCCTACAATAACTACAATGAAATAAATAGAAAATAAGAGAAGTTTCTTTTTTTATTTAAATAAGTAGAAGAATTGTTTCATAAATTATCTCCTTAATATGTTAGAATATATTTAATAGTTCTTTTGTTTATTTCATTTTAAATAATACATAATATATATTCAATTGTGTGATCGTTAATGGTCTATTTGAAAGCGTCAATGATAAGGAGATGGAATCTATGGCATATAGAATTGCGGTTGTAGATGATGAAGAAGATGACTTAAAACATGTTTGTCATCATATAAGTGATTTCTTCTCATCTACAGATATAGAACTTAATACATATATGAATGCTTTACAATTTCCTATAGATATATATTTTGATGTCTTATTTCTTGATATCGATATGCCTCATGTTTCAGGATTAGAACTTGCGAAAGAATATAAAAAAAGACATCAAAATGCGTTAATTATCTTTATTACCAGTCATAATGAACTGGTTTATAAAGCATGTAATATACATCCTTTTGACTTTATTAGAAAAGAGAATCTAGATATAGAAATGCCTGATGTATTAGAAGAAATCAACTATCATTTGTCTCATTTACATCCAAGTGTGACATTCTATATCAATGGAAATGCCTATATAATAAGAAAAGAATCTATTCTTTATTGTGAAAGCTTCAATCATCAAACAGAGATACATTTTGATACATCTTCTATTACTGTCAATATGCAGCTAGGTGATGTAGAAAAGACGATTGATTCAAATCATTTCAAAAGAGTTGGACGTTCTTATCTCGCAAATATGAAAAAGGTGACTAAGCTAGAAGGTACAACATTATATATAAGTGAGCATTACCAGATACCAATAAGCAGAAGAAAGAAAAAGCTTGTATTAGAGTATATGAAGGAGGTGCATCATTGATGTTAGAAACAAATAATATAAGTTTCATCGCATTATCTTTGATGGTGTTGTCATTCTTCTATTATGTCTATTCTATCAGCATTAAAGAGAATTTAATCAAGTTTATTGGTTCTGTACTATTATTATCATCTGTTTCTATTATTTCTTCTATGTTCATACATAATGGACTTATGAGTCTATGTATATTAGGTTTATGCCTCATTCTGTTTAAGCAGGACAGTGTTCTAGAATGTTTATTTATATCTCTCTATTTCATATTTCTAAAGGTTCTTACCTATGTTCTTGTGGCATGGGGCATCAATATTTTCATATATGATCTAGTTTTACCTATTCATGATACAATCTATGGTTCAGATATCCTTTTATGTGTATTTTTACTTCTTACAGGACATTTATTTAAGAATTATTTACTGCGTATTAAAGAATATACCGCCTTCTATCTTGGTATCCATTCTGTATTAACACTTATCTATCTGTCCTATCTTATTACTATTTTCAAAAAAGGTTCTCTTCCCCTTGAAAGTTCTATAGAAATTGTATTGATTACTATTCTTGTGATGTTGATCTGCCAGATGGTTAATAGAATACTAAATATAGAAAAAGAGAATTATCTAGTAAAATTAAACAATGAGGAACTGAAATTCAATAAGAAAAATTATGAAAATATCATTACTCATATGAATGAAATCAGAAAGATAAAGCACGATATGAATCATATGTTGTTGTCATTACTGGAAGATTGTGAAAAAAAGATTATGAATCACTTCATAATCATATTAATAACCAATTACGTAGAATCAACGAAACACAAACAGTGGATACAGGGAATGCATCTTTGAATCTTATATTAGCTTCTCAATTATCTAAGATTAAAGGTAAGAATATTGAATTTATTGCCAGTCAATTTGATGATGATATCCCTATGGATAAAGTAGATTTCTATGTATTACTAGGTAATCTATTAGATAATGCGATTGAGAATTGTACATCAAAGTCTATTAAGAAGATTATTCTTGATATTTATAAAGAGAGTAATGATTTCGTTATTGATATTAAGAATACCAGTATCAATAATCCTCTTGTAGATAACCCAAACTTCAATACAACTAAAGAAGATTGTGGTCATGGGTTTGGAATGCGTTCTATTATGAATATAGTCAATAAGTATCATGGAGAGATCACCTATGATTACTCATATCGTTATTTTAGTGTTCAAATCAAAATAAAAAGCTAAAATAAAGCTATATTGGCAACCACTACAATCCTATATGATACATATAACCAGTAAGCGACTTTTCACTTCGATTTAAAAAAAGCTAGAAATTCTAGCTCATCTTCTAAACAATGTCTCTTCTATGGCACAAATCTTATCTGCAATACATACTATCCATGCTTCAGTACATGTAGGAGGAACAGGAGTCAAAGGAAACATATGTCTAATTATAATATTTTTAACTCGTGGTGAGAGTGTATAATCCTTTTCTGCATTTCTAAAAGCGCATTCTGGATGAGTAAAGCCATGAAAATGTCTTCCTTTTCCATCATGCTAATCATATAAGAAATAATCATGAAGTAATGCACCAATGACTAAAGCATCCATATTAACCTGTATTGGGAGCCATTTAGCTATTCTGACACTCATACGTGCTACATTGACACAATGTGCATAGACAGAAATAGAACCGTGTTGAATATAGTTCTTAGTTTCATTTAAGCGACCAGCATTTTCTAAATAACGTAATTTTTTTTGAATAATATATGTCATTTATATATCCCCTCTTGTTGAAACCAGCAATCTGGCTGTATTATAATATAAATAATTGAAACAATATATGGTCAAAACACAATAGAAATGTTGCTAAAGATACATATTGTATAGAAAGTGGGTAATAAGAATGGAGAAAAAGACAGATAGACGAGTTGTCAAGACAAAGCATGCAATATTTAAAGCTTTTGTAGAGCTGTTAAATGAAAAAGATATAAATCAAATCACAATTACAGATGTTGCGAAAAGAGCCAATATTAACCGTAAAACATTTTATAATTACTATTCAGATATCAATGATGTCATGGAAGAAATAGAAAATCTAGTAGTCGCAGCTTTTATCAAAAACATTGGTACAGTCGAGTTTACTAATATGGCTGATTTCTTAACCGAAATCTTTAATAAGTTTACAGAAACAGTAAATCATGATCTAGAATTCTATGGTTTACTTTTTAATACAAATAACCGTTCTTTTCTTATTGTAAAGATTGTAGATATTCTTAGAAAATATGTACAACAGCGTATTGAAGAAACAGAAACACTAGATCAAAAAAGATTTAAAGTAGCAGTTGATTTGTGTATTCCTGGTATTATATCTGTATATATGAATTGGTTTACAAACAGTTATGATTATTCTATAGAAGAATTATCTAGTCTTCTAACAGACTTTATTCTTAATGGAATACAAAAAAATTGGCCAGGCAATTAAGCCTGACCATTTACTTTATGTCGATAATTGGAGTCAAAAATGTATCTTAATCCTCGTTTAATAATGGTAAAGAACGTAGGGGAACGATACATTTTTTCTTTTGGAAAATGATTTCCAACCACCTGTAATGTTTTCACATTATCACGTGTAGAGAAAGTAAAATGTCCATTGTTTTTAGTGAATATTGCGAAACGTGCAATTTTCTTATTAAAATATACAGAAGCACTGATATAATCAATTTCTTCCCATGGAATCTGAATAAAGTCTTCTTTATTCTTTTCGTTATAGAACTCAAAGGCCTTGTTCCCTACCATGACATCCCCATAGTTAGTTAAACCATTGAGTGAAGTTGCTTTAATTGAAAAATCAACTTTTGTATTTTGTGATTGTGCCATTTTATTTCCTCCTTAAAATTAAGAGGCAGTGAAACTGCCTCTAGTAATTACATAATACCGATAACTCTTGCAACGATACCAACAACGAATAATGCGATGATGATAACGATTGGAGATACCTTTTTCTTTAATAAGTAACAGCATAATAATGTAAGTAATAATGCTGCTAAGCCAGGGATTAACTGGTCTAAGTTCTGCTGTAAAGTAGTAACCTTAACCTGGTTTAATCCATTACCACCAAGTGAGTTATACTGAGATAATGCTTCTTTGATACCTGCAGCACCCTTTGGTAACTTATCCCATTCGATATAAGCACCTTTAGACTGAGTAACCTGAGATACTACTGGAGTAAAGCTGATTGATACCCATCTCTGTACTAATGCACCGATGATGAACATACCAAGGATAGAAGCACCTTCAGTAACTTTACCAAGAAGTCCTCCTGACATATCCTTAGCAATAGAAGTACCTACTTTGTAACCGAATTCCTGTGTATACCATAAGAATGCGATACGTATTAAGTTCCATACTACGAAGAATAATAATGGTCCAACAATGCTTCCTGATAATGCAAGTGAAGCACCTAATGCACCTAAGATTGGTCTTACTGTAAACCAGAATACTGGGTCACCAACACCCGCAAGAGGTCCCATCATACCAACTTTAACACCCTGTACAGTCTGGTCATCTACAGGCATACCATTTGCACGTTCTTCTTCAAGTGCTAATGTAACACCCATAACTGGAGCTGATACATAAGGATGTGTATTATAGAATTCTAGGTGACGCTTTAATGCAGCGGCTCTATCTTCTTCAGTCTTATATAATTTCTTGATAGCTGGGATAATTGAATAACACCAACCACCATTCTGCATACGTTCATAGTTCCAAGAACCCTGAAGGAACTGATGACGCCAACATACGTCCATTCTATCTTTTTTAGATAGTGTAATCTTATCTGCCATAATGTTCGTCCTCCTTCAGATTAATAGTCGTTTAAGATGTCACCAAGTGGATCTCCAGATCCTCCAGTGCCACCATTACCTTTACCAGCATTGTCTTTTAATCCAAGATAGATTAAAGCAAGAACTACACCAATAACACCTAATGCGATTAAAGTAAGTTCTGAGATAGCTGCTAAAACGAAACCAAGAGCGAAGAATGGCCAAGTTTCTTTTGTAGCCATCATGTTGATAACCATTGCATAACCTACAGCGGCAACCATACCACCGCCAACAGCCATACCACCAGATAACCAAGCTGGCATAGAATTTAATGCACCTGTTACAACCTTAGCTGGAACGAAGCAAAGGATAACTGCTGGGATCATAATACGAAGACCCTGCATTAAGATTGCAGCAACCTGCCATCTTTCAATAGCCTTGTAGTCACCTTTTTCTGCAGCCCCATCCATGAAGTGAACCATAGGGATTGCAAGAGTACGACAGATCATTGTTAAGAATAAACCTGCAACTGATAATGGTACTGCAACAGCGATAGAAGTATTGATAGCGTTAGTAACGTTTGTACTACCACCCTGTAAACCTAATACCATGATGATTGCTGAAGCAACTGATGCAAGAGCAGCATCTGGTGCAACAGCAGCACCAACGTTTGCCCAACCAAGGGCAATCATCTGTAATGAACCACCAAGGATGATACCTTCCTTTAAGTGTCCAGTAACTAAGCCGATTAACGTACATGCTACTAGAGGCTGATGGAACTGGAATTCATCAAGAATACCTTCCATACCTGCAAGTAAAGCAACAATCGCAATCAGCACAATTGAAATTGCTGACATAAATTATTTCCTCCCTTATTTAGACAATCCTTCTTTAGCTTTGTTAAGAATTGCATTGATGTTATCAGGTGAATCATTTGGTACTTTACGTACATCAAACTTAACACCCTTAGCCATAATCTTTTCAATAGTATCTACATCATCCTGACTCATTGATACGGCTTTAGTACAAACGACTTTACCCTGTGAATGAGCCATAGAACCTAAGTTCAATGTCTTGATGTCAACGCCACCTTCGATTGCACGAAGTGCATCCTGTGGGTTTTCAAATAATACTAATGCTTTTGTGTTACCAAAACGTGGATCCTTAGCAACCTGGATCATCTTATCGATTGGTACTACGTGAGCTTTAACACCTGGAGGTGCTGCCTGAATAATCATTTCTTTTCTAAGATCATCATGAGCCACACCATCAGATACAACGATGATACGGTTTGGCTGAGTTGTCTTAGTCCATGCAGTCGCAACCTGACCATGTAATAAACGTGAGTCAATTCTTGCTAATACATACTTGATGTGACCATCACCAATAACTGTTCCTTCAGGAATAGCGCCCTGAGGTGCTGGTGCAGCAGCTGCTACCTTTACTTCCTTCTTAGGTTCTAGTGTTTCAGGTTTTGGTTTAACACCATCTCTTGCCACTTCAGTGACATGTGTAGCGATTTCATGAGCTGTTTCCATAGACATACGAGATGCATAAGTTTCAATCAACATTGGTAAATTTAAACCAGTGACAATTGCCCACTTATCTTCATGTCCATTAAGTAAAGCACTTGCCTGATTGAATGGTGTTCCACCCCAAAGGTCTACAAGGAATAATACTTCATCCTGATTTTCAAAACCAGCAATCGCTTCTTCCATCTTTTTGCGAATATCATCTGGTCCTTCGCTAGGCATTAATGTGCAGGCTTTAACGTTAGCCTGATCACCAAAGATCATAGATCCTGACTGGAAAATGCCTTCTGCGAATTTACCATGGCTCGCAAGGATAATTCCTACCATTTTATCTCCTACCTTTCATAATTGTAAGTAAGTAGAGAAAATATACTCAATATGTATATGGACATCTATACATATAACTTATATATTTATCTAATCCCTAACAACTTATAATTCTAGATAAATACAGTTACTCCTCGAAATATATCTCCTATTTACTATGCCCCCATTATATCACTATCATTTTTCATTGCAATAATCCCGATTTAGGAATTATAAATACCATACTTTTACACTTATTATACCATATTCATAAAAAAGTTGACATCATATCCCATATATGATAATGTCTATGTACAAAACCTTTTGGTTGTGGATTTTTGTCAGAGAAATCTTATTTTCGCCACACAGCGTTTTTTACGTTGTGTGGCTTTTTGTATGTTTAGGAGGAAAATTATGAATCAAGATTATATGAAAACAAAACCTATACTCCCTTTAGTACTCTCGATGAGCTTACCAATGGTGTTATCAATGCTTGTTAATTCTCTCTACAATATCGTAGATAGTTTCTTTGTAGCGCGTATTAGTGAGAATGCGATGAATGCTTTATCTCTAGTATTCCCTATTCAGAACCTTATTACCGCGATTGCCGTAGGGTTTGGTGTGGGCATGAATGCAGTGATTGCATTCTATCTAGGTACAGAGGATCATAAGAAAGCTGAAGATTCTATGGCACAGGGATTATTACTTTCTGCAATACATGGAATAATCTTAATGATTGTATGTGTTGTGTTTATTCCTAACTTCTTAAAATTCTTTACAAATGATCCTGTTGTATTAAAGGATGGGATATTATATGGACGTATTGCCTTCTCATTCTCTTTTGTGATTCAGGTAGGTATTGCCTTTGAAAAGATCTATCAGTCTTTAGGACGTATGGCTCTCACTATGAAGATTATGATTATAGGATGTGTCACAAATATTATTCTAGATCCTATTTTAATATTTGGTTTAGGTCCTATTCCTGCAATGGGTATTGCAGGAGCTGCGATTGCGACTGGTATTGGTCAGACAGTTCCTTTTATTCTATATCTATATTATTATAAGGTAGATTTACCACTACGTATTCATAAGGAAGCTTTAGATAGTACTCAATATTATAAAAAGTTATATGGTATTGGTATTCCTGCTACTTTAAATATTGCCTTACCTTCTGTTCTTATTTCTGTATTAAATGCGATTCTTATTTCTTATTCAGCTATCTATGTCGTAGTACTAGGTATCTATTATAAGCTTCAGACATTTGTCTTTATGCCATCTAATGGAATTATCCAGGGTATTAGACCACTTGTTGGATATAACTATGGGGCTAAAGAATATAATCGTATTAATAAAATCTATAAGCTCACTCTTGGTTTGAGTTTAATTATTATGATTGCTGGAACACTTCTTTGTTTTGTATTCCCTAAAGAAATCATGGGACTCTTTACCAAGAATAAAGAAACACTTGATGCCGGTGTGATTGCCCTACGTATTATTAGTATTTCCTTTGTCTTCTCTTCACTCTCGCTTACTTCAGGAGGTGTACTAGAAGGGCTAGGTATGGGTATTCCATCACTCATTATTTCTTTATGTCGATATGTTGTCATTATTCTACCATGTGCTTATATTCTTTCTTCACTACTTGGACCAACTGGTGTATGGCATGCTTTCTGGATTACAGAAGTATTTACTGCAGTTATTTCTCTACTTATATATAAGAAGAAAAAGAAAGATTCATTTAACTTATGAGTGAAATCACAAAACATGCATTAGAAGATTCTTTAAAGGTATTACTCTTAAGAAAGCCTTTCAATAAGATTACGATTGGTGATCTCACAAAAGAATGTGGTATTAACCGTATGACATTCTATTATCACTTTACTGATATGCATCATTTACTTTCCTGGATCATCTTGGAGGAAATACATCAATTACTATTAAATACAAATATCTACCCTGAAGGATTTATTTGTCTTCTCTATAAGATGAAAGAAGACAAGATCTATATTATGAATGTATATCATTCATTACACCAAGAAGAGTTTCAAAGCTATTTATCCCCGATGATTCAAGGACTACTTAAAATGAAGATAGAGGAAGAAGCCCAAGACATATCTATCAAAGAGTCAGATAAAGAATTTATTGCTCGTTTCTATTCTTATTGTATTGTTGGATTATTGATAGACTGGTTGAATGATGACATGAGAGAAGATCCTGAAAGATTATTAGATAAGATGGATGAAATCATGCATGGATGTATCAAAAGAGCTCTTAAAAGATTTGAAATTCATCAAAATTAATAGTTTGATTAAAATTTTTACACTTAATTGGTCATGATAAGATATTTATCATGGCTTTTTGTTTGTTTAAATAAAAGTGATAAAATATGATTTATACTAGAGTCATATCAAGGAGGTAACTATTATGTATTATTCATCAGGAACTTACGAAGCATTTGCACACCCAGAAAAACCAGAAGGTGTTGAAAAGAAATCAGCTTATATTATTGGAACAGGTTTGGCAGGTTTAACTGCTGCCTTCTATCTTGTAAGAGATGGACAGATGCCTGGCAATCATATTCATTTATTAGAAAAGCTAGAACTTGCAGGTGGAAGCTGTGATGGTCATAAAGATGTTCATAAAGGCTTCTATATGCGTGGAGGACGTGAAATGGATAACCACTTTGAAATCATGTGGGATGTATTCCGTGATGTACCTTCTATTGAAACACCTAACGTATCTGTATTAGATGAATACTATTGGCTTAATAAGCATGACCCTAACTACTCTTTATGTCGTGCAACAGTCAATAAGGGCGAAGATGCGCATACTGATAAGCTATTTAAATTAGATAAAGATAGCGCAATGGCATTGTCCCAGCTCTTTATTACACCAGAAGTTAATCTAGAAGATAAGAAAATTTCAGATGTATTACCAGAATCATTCTGGGAGACTAATTTCTGGCTATATTGGCAGACTATGTTCGCCTTCCAGAAATGGTCTAGTGCGTTAGAAATGAAGCGTTATTTATGTCGTTATGTGCATCATATTGATGGTTTACCAGACTTCAGTGCTTTAAGATTTACTAAGTATAATCAGTATGAAAGTATGATCTTACCTTTAATTGAATATCTAAAGAAGCATGATGTAGATGTTCAGTTTGGTATGGATGTCAAGAATGTCGTTATTGAGGATGTAGATGGTAAGAAAACAGCTAAAGAACTTATTTATGTAAAAGATAATAAAGAACAGTCTATTCCTTTAACTGCAGATGATTTAGTCTTTATTACTAATGGATGTTGTACTGATACATCAAGTTATGGTGATCAGACTCATGCACCTGATTTATCTCATATTGTGAATGGTCAGGGTGAATCATGGGATTTGTGGAAGAATATTGCGAAACAAGCTAAACATGACGAATATGGACATCCCGATGTATTCTGTAGTGATACAGAAGCAACTAACTGGATGAGTGCCACTGTAGAAACATCTAATGAAGATATTATTCAGCATATTATGAATATCTGTAAACGTGATCCTCGTGCTGGTAAAGTGACTACTGGTGGTATAGTGACTGTTAAGGATAGTGTAAATAATTGGTTCCTATCTTGGACTATTAACCGTCAGCCACAGTTTAGATCTCAGAATAAAGATACAGTACTTGTATGGCTCTATGCTCTTCATACTGATACAGAAGGTAACTATATCAAGAAAGCTATGAGAGATTGTACAGGTGAAGAAATCTGTCAGGAATGGCTTTACCATATTGGTATGGATGAAAGCAAGATCAAAGACTATTCAGAAAATGCATGTAATACAACAACATGCTTCATGCCTTATATCAATGCCTTCTTCCAGCCTAGAAAGAATGTAGACCGTCCTAAAGTTGTACCAGAAGGTGCAGTGAACTTCGCATTTATTGGACAGTTCGCAGAAACACCAAGAGATACTATCTTTACGACTGAATATTCTATGCGTACAGGTATGGAAAGTGTCTATACATTACTGAATGTCGATCGTGGTGTACCTGAAGTATGGGGTTCTCAATATGATATCAGAGAATTATTAAGAGCCGCTTATTATGCAGTAGATAAGAAGAAGATTAGTGAGTTACCATTAAACTTCAAGGAAAAGATGCTTTTAAAGACTGTATTAAAGAATGTAAAAGGTACAGATCTAGAACTCTTATTAAGAGAGACAGGACTTATAGATTAGGGTCTATAACAGGTGAACAACTCATTACAGTTTCATAAAAAGCAAAGAGCGGACCGACGTCCGCTCTTTTGTGGTATATTTAGTTTGCAATGATACACCAACAAGATTATAAGGTATATCAGACATATGCACTACTAGATTTTCATATTTCTTTTGAATTTCTAAAGTGAAAAGTTAAATTCCACTTTAATGAATGCATAAAGTGTAGTTTATAGCATGGACATCCATTCCAATTATTATTACTATAATCATAGGTAACTCTCCTTATTTGTTTGCGGTAATCCCACAATACTATGAATTTTTTGTTTCTACTCAAAATATAATGGTAAATCCACGATTGAACAATTAAGGAGAGTTACTTTTTTTGTTTTCTCGTCATTTTATATTATCTAATAAATCGTCACTGTGATGGTTGTCCCTCCAGAATTGGAAGATACATAAACGACTGCAAGGAACTTGATGAATTTCATAAGGAAGCAAGAAAAAATATTACATGAGAAAGAGGTAAAAAACTCGTGTACAAGAGAGATAACAAAGCAAAAGAAACATTCGGTGATTTCAAAGAGAGTTACGGTCATGACAGACTCTACAGAAGAGGACATGACAATGTTCAGGTGGAGATGGATCTTGTTGCAATGGGGCATAATATCAGGAAATACCACAAACTGAATATGAAACAAAAACGAAGAAATCAAGAAGATGTTTAGATTATTTATCAGATGATATTTTTTAAAGAAATAGAAAGGTTCTTTTTAAGTGCGTCTAAAATATGAAAAAGAGCTGTAACGCTCAAGGTAGTAGTAAATACTACCTATTTGTTACAGCCCTTTTAAAAAGGATAGAATGGATTGGGACTTTCTGGATCATTATAAATAGCACAGTCCGTCTGCCATACCTCCATAGAATCTTTGATCAAAGAACATAAGTCATGATAACCCGCTTTATCTATCTCTCCATGAGCTAACATAGATTTATAAAATTTCTTTATACTTGCCGCAGTTGACTTAATATTACCAGGCGTAGACCATAAACATTTACGGATATAGAAGTCTCCTAAATAATCATCAAGCATATTAAGCCCTTCTTCCATAGGATAAGCATCCCTATATAGTAAAAATTCATTAATATAGAATTCTACATTGGAAAGATGACGGCTAATAGTTTTATCTTTTAAACCTGATTGAATAAGATCGTCTTTAAAAAGATCTAAAAGAAGATAGTTTCTTTCTTTGATTTTTTTGCATTCTTCAAGATATTGATCGTAGTCCATAATACAGCTTCCTCTCTTCATGATATAAATATCATACAATATTTATATTCACGTTACAATTTAAAAATTTGAATACCCATAAACCACAGGTATGCTATAAAAAACGTTTTTAATCAGATCCTTTTAACACGCCGTGAGCAATAATCCCCCCACATTATAGGAGGTGGGATGAATTGCGGTAAACACAGTGTTTTATTTTGCTCTTAAGAGATACAGGTTTAATAAACTAACAAGCTAGTTATCCAGCTTGTTTTTTTATATGGTGCTATACAAAAAAGACGTTTCGCATTGAAACGTCCTTCTTGTATACAATTATGTTTTAAGGGGAGAGTTAAAAACAATTTTCTTTTGCTCTTGTGTATTAAGATATTTTTTAAGGGAGTTTCTTAATACATTTATAATATAACCCCTCTTTATGAATCCAATGTGAACATACAATCTTTTTCTTGTATAAGTGATTGTTTTCCTTTTTCTATTTTATAAGATAGTCCATGAATCACTTCTTTGCCTTCATGAATATGGATAAAGCTTCCATCTACTAACACAATAAATGTTCTTTTGGCACTATCAGGATAGTCAATATCTTTGAATATATGTACACCATCTAAACAATCATCATGTATTTCATTATAGTGCGGAATGATCATTGTTTGAGTGAGTTCTAACCCCGGAAGATATCTTTGATACTTCTTATCCAAATATTCTCCTGGGAGTTCAGGCATGGCGTATACAGTCTTTGCACAGTTCATAGACCCTGCACTGACGCCTACTATCACACCTTCATACTCCTTCAAATACTTCTTTAAGTGGATTTCTCTAAAGAACTTGTTTTGAGTAGGCACATGTCCTCCTCCAAGTATGATAAGATCTGATTCTTTCACTAGTTCTTCTGTCTTCTCTTTGTTTCGATCATCCAGAATAGTAAGTGTATCCACTAAGAAATGACTATTCATCAAGGCTTTCTTTTGGTAGTTTCCCCATTCATCATTATGTGGCGTATCAATTGGATCAGATGGTATATAAAGACAACGAATATGACGAGGAAGAACATCAAAAAGAAGAGAACGGAAACCATTCTCTTCATTAATATATTGACCATTTAATGTTAAGTTTGAGCTTGTCAGAAATAAATGCATAATAATACCTCTCTTTACTAGTATACATACAAGTAAGTAATTAATCAATATATGTACGTACAGGCAAAAAGACTTCCATGGAAGTCTTAGTCTGGATATACTAAATGTTCTTCTGTAATATTTTTAAGAGTGTTATCTAAAAATCTTTTCGCAACAATCTTAGTAAGAGGTAAGTTCATATCTAAATAGTTACCACAATCTCTTGCCGCAGCACCTGGAACATCACCTTCAAATTCAGCCATGAAAGTAAACATTTCAGTCACTAATCCTACAACATCCTTAGATTCTAAATCTCCTGCAAGAATCATATAGAATCCTGTACGACATCCCATAGGCCCAAAGTAAATAACTTTTTCAGCCCATTCCTTATGATTTCTTAAGAAAGTGGCACCTAAATGTTCCATTGTATGGATTTCAGCTGTATTAATAACAGGTTCTCTGTTAGGTGCTGTCATACGTATATCAAAAGTAGTAATGACTTCTTCTCCTACCTTATCTTTTCTAGATACATAAATACCTGGTAATAAAGTTAAATGATTCACTGTAAAGCTTGCGATTTTGTTCATGTTAGTTCTTTTCCTTTCTATCTCCAATTAGTTCATATAACAATTATATACAATATTAACAGTTGAAGTCACTTTTTCAAGCCTTTTAATCTCAATATATCAATTCTCTTATCACGTGCAATTCTTGCTTCAGAAATACTCATTGTAGGTTGTCCACTTAATCTTTCTTCTTCCACTTCCAATACACTTCTACGCAAATCTAATAATTGTTTATTTCTTTCTAATTCATCTTCTTCAACAAACATCTTATGATCATCCTTTCTATTTCTTATTCTTTCTTTTCTTACGATAATTCTCTGTTGTCCTAAAGTTATTAAAGATATCTTCCATCATCATTTCATATACAATATGCGTAATTTCACAATCATTCACTGCACGATGTGCATGAGAATAATCAATATGATAATGATCTGCAAGATCCTTGAGTCTATAGCGTTTCAAATCTTCATGTAAAAGTTTTCTTGCAATCTTCAGTGTATCAATATAATCATTTTGAAAAAGGACTCCATAATCTCTTAGAAGTGCATCATAGATGAAACGAATATCAAAACGGACATTATGACCTATGATCATATCATCCCCTATGAACTTAATATACTCTTTAAGGACATCTTTTTCCCCTCTTGCATCATGTAACATACGATTAGAAATGCCTGTGAGATTCTCGATAAAATCACTTATATAGATAGTTTTATCCTTATCTAGTAAGTCTACAGGTAATTGATCTCTTAACGGGTTAATGAGTTCACTAAAGCGTGCCACCTCTTTGTGATTGACATACTTAATAGCTGCGACTTCTATCAGTCTTTCTGTTTCAGGACTAAGTCCTGTAGTCTCTACATCTACTACAATATAAGTATCAGGATATTCTATTTTACTTTTCCCTATTTCTCTCATAAAACCTCCAAAAAAGCCACATAAGTGGCTTTTATTTCTTAGGATGTGGTCCTGCTTTTCTAATATTTTCTGGCATATGTGGATACTTAGTATTGAAGTTTGCTTCAAACATCATAGCAAGTTCATTAGCCATATCTTCATATGCTTCCTTATTAGCCCATGTATCCTTAGGGTTTAATACATATTCTGGGACTCCAGGACATGATTGAGGGACATGAAGATTAAAACGTGAATCATAATAATAGATGACATTATCTAATGATCCATTGACTGCTGCAGTGACCATAGCACGTGTATATGATAGTTTCATACGTGAACCAATACCATAAGGTCCACCATTCCATCCAGTATTTACTAAATAAACCTTAGTACCATAGGCTTCTAGACGTGAACCAAGTAACTGTGCATAAATACTTGGCTCTAGAGGCATGAATGGTTCTCCAAATAGTGTAGAGAATGTAGGCTGTGGTTCGCTGATGCCTCTTTCTGTACCTGCAACTTTAGATGTAAATCCAGTAACGAATTGATACATTGCAGCATCATGATCAAGTCTAGAAATTGGTGGTAATACACCAAAGGCATCTGCAGTTAAGAAAATAACGACTTTAGGTACTCCACCTACTCCTGGAATCTGGGCATTTTGAATATATTCAATAGGATAACCGACACGTGTATTTTCTGTAAGTGTACTATCATCATAATCTGGCTGTCTAGTCTTTGCATCTACAACTACGTTTTCTAGTTCTGAACCAAAACGAATAGCACGATAGATGTCTGGTTCTCCTGTAGGAGATAAGTTAATTGTCTTTGCATAACATCCACCTTCAAAGTTGAAAATTCCTTCTTCACTCCATCCATGTTCATCATCCCCAATCAACATTCTATTAGGGTCTGTAGAAAGTGTTGTTTTACCTGTACCTGATAAGCCAAAGAAGATAGCTGTTTCTCCAGTATCTGGATCCATGTTTGCTGAACAATGCATAGGGAGAATGTTTTCCTGTAAAGGCATGCAATAGTTCATGATTGTGAAGACTGATTTCTTGATTTCTCCTGAGTATTGTGAACCTACAATAATAACTGTACGTTCTGTAAAGTTAATAATAATAGCTGCTTCTGAGTTAGTATGATCTACTTCAGAAATGCAATGGAACCCTGGAGCAACAAGGATAGTATAATCAGTCAGACCAAAATTATCTAATTCTTCTTTTGTAGGCCTAATCAATAATTGATGGATAAATAGGTTCTGACATGCGAGTTCATTGATGACAGTGAATTTACGACGGTATTTCTTATCAGCTCCAGCAAAGCCTTTAAATACGAATAATTCTTTGTCACTCATATAGTTAAGTACTTTTTCTTTTAATGCATTGTAGTTTTCTACACTCATGGCTACATTGACATCACCCCAGGCAATCTGTTCATGTACCTCTGGTGTATCTACAATAAATTTATCATGTGGTGAACGACCAGTATATTTTCCTGTTTTTACAACTAATGCACCCTGGTCAGTTAATAATCCTTCTTTACGCTTTAAAGCGTATTCTACTAATTTAGCAGGACATAAATTATAATGTGCTTTTCCTGTATAGTTTTTAATTCCTGCATATTCGAGTGTCTTTTCCATAAAGTAACCCCTTTCGTTTTGTCTGTATAACACATTATAGCATAAAATTATCTTTTTAACATACTCTATTTCCTAACAGTTATTGTGATTTGCGTAAATTTTGTATTTATTTTTTTGAAATGGTTGAAATATTCACCAAAAATAAGTGTTTACGGTATAATGAAGATACACAATCTTAACAGAAACGTAATCTATTTTTGATTTATGTTAAGAAATACTAGCTTATAATAGGTTTCAGGAGGTTTTTTTATGCCAGCAGGTTATACACATTATGTTTTTGGTGAACAGGTTTTAAGTCAGCTTGATGAAAACATCAAGAAAAGGATCATGCCCTACATTGATTTATATCATATAGGGATTCATGGTCCAGATATTCTTTTTTATTATGATGTCTATAAGAAGAATCCTGTAAAATCATTAGGGTTTGGAATGCATCAGCTTCCTGCCACAGATTTCTTTAAACATGCAAAAGAACTCATTAGACAGGATGCCACAGATGCAACACTCGCTTATACTATTGGATTTATTACTCACTTTACATTAGATAGTTCTTTACATCCTGAAATTGGTGTATTAGAGAATACTTTATCTATGACCCACAGCTTACTAGAATCTGAATTAGATAGAGAATTACTTGTAAGAGTTAGAAAAGATCCTTTGACTGCCAATTTAACAACTCATATTCATCCTGATTATACCAATGCACAGGTGATTGCACCATTCTTTGATTTAAAAGCAGAAGAAGTAGATAAAGCATTACATGATCTACTATTTATCTTAAAGTGGCTTGTTGCTCCTAGCAAATTGAAGAGAAACTTTGTCTTAGGTGTAATGAAGTTAGGTGGTATGTATGAAGAATATAAAGGATTACTTATTAACTATGAAAAAGATGAACATGCTGCCAATGATATCAATCATTTAATAGAAATGAAGGATGAAGCAGTACCTTTAGCCGTATCACTCATTAATGAGTATGTTGACCATCTTGATGATGATTACTTAAATGAAAGGTTTAATAGAAACTATGAATAAACTAACTAAACTAGAAAAATACTGGATCTTGTATGATGTCGGTAATAGCGCCTTTATCCTACTTGTTGCTACTATAGTTCCGATTTACTTTAACTATCTTGCGTCTCTCGCAAAGATCAGTGAAGTCAACTATTTAGCTTATTGGGGATATGCATCTTCTCTCACAACTCTTATTGTCGCTATTATTGGACCAGTGCTTGGTTCTATTGTCGATACAAAAGGCTATAAGAAACCAATCTTTACTATTAGTATGATCATAGGTGTAATGGGCTTAGCCTGTTTTTCAGTTCCTAAGTCTTGGATTATATTCTTAGGTGTATTCGTTATTGCGAAGATTGGTTATAATGCAAGTCTGATTTTCTATGATTCCATGCTTCTAGATATTACAGACGACAAGCGTATGGACTATGTTTCATCTCAAGGATATGCATGGGGTTATATTGGAAGCTGTGTGCCTTTTGTAGTCAGCTTGGTGTTTGTCTTATTCTATAAAAAGATGGGTATTCCATTTAACGGTGCTATGACAATCGCCTTCTTAATCAATGCATTATGGTGGCTGGGTATGACATTACCACTCTTAAAGAACTATAAACAGGTAAATTTCGTAGAGAAACAAGAACATCCTATTCGTGAGAGTTTTAAACGTTTAGGACATACTCTTTCTACTTTAAATGAAGATAAGAAAGTATTCTTCTATTTGATTTCTTTCTTCTTCTATATCGATGGTGTTTATACAATCATTGAAATGGCCACTGCCTATGGCAGTGCCCTTGGGCTTAATACCAACGGATTATTAATTGCCTTATTAGTGACTCAGATTGTTGCTTTCCCATTTGCGCTCATCTTTGGTCGTTTATCTAAAAAATACCCAACAGATAAACTTATTAAAGTATGTATTATTGCCTATACCGGTATTGCCTTATTTGCGATTCAGTTAGATAAACAATGGGAATTCTGGATTTTAGCTATTTTTGTAGGTATGTTCCAGGGCGCTATCCAGGCATTATCTCGTTCTTATTTTGCGAAGATTATTCCACCTCAGAAATCAGGTGAATACTTTGGTTTATTTGATATCTGTGGTAAAGGGGCATCCTTCATGGGTACAACTCTTGTAGGGCTCATTTCACAGCTTACAGGACATATAAACTATGGCGTGGCAATGATTTCAGTCATGTTTGTGATTGGATTCTACTTCTTCCAGAAAGCGGCAAAATTATAAGAGGCATCCGCCTCTTTTATTTTGCCTGGAATTGTTTTCTATAGTCTGCAGGAAAACCACCAAAATAAGCATTAAACTTCTTATAGAAGTAGTTTAAATTAGAAAAACCACTCTCCTGTGCAATAAGATAAATAGGTTTATCAGTATTGATAAGTTCCTTTCCTACTGCTTCCATACGATAATAGTTTACTAACTTCTTAAAGGTATAGCCTGTTGCTTTTTGAATGGCACGTGAGAGATAATCAGGATTATAGCCGAACTTCTCTGCTGTTTCCATAAGAGTACAATCCTGATAATGTTGTTCTATGTATTGAATGATTTCTGTCATGTAGCTCTTATTATTTTCTTTAAATTGTTGTTCCATATTCATCTGATATCTTTGTGCCATTTTTATAAACAGAAGAGAAAAATAGGAATCAAGAATAGAGATTGCAAACAAAGAAGGATCTAAATACTCGCATAAAATCATTTCTATAAGCTGCACTACATAATCATGATCATCTTCTCTATTATTAAAAATAATATAATCATTGTGCTGTGCTTTTTGATCTATAATATTTGTCAGGAAAGTCACAATCGGGTTTACCGAAGAAAATTTACTAATAAATGAGTCACTAAAATAAGAGCGATCCATTTGAAAGTTGAAGATAATATCATTTTCTGTAGGCATTAAGACTGTATGCTTTGAATTAACATCTAAAAGAATCATATCCCCTGCATGAAGTATCACTTCTTTATCATTAACAATTGCATAACAATGTCCAGAATAGACATATTTCATTTCTACGTAGCTTCTTGTATGTAGTGGCACAAATGAATATCTTGTCTGTTTTGAACAATAAATCGGAAAAGCAAGAACTTCATCTGTAATTATCTGCCCATCATAAAATAAAGTATGTTTTTCTTTTGTGGTTTGATATCTATCAATTGTGAATTGAACTATTTTTTCATCGTCTTTATTAATATGCTTTTCAATGTAGTCATCTGAATGATTCGGGTGACTTTTATAATATTGTTCTTTTTTGGTTAGTGGAGTAATCCTACTTCTTAATTCTTCTATTTTCATTATTATCACCTATTCTAACTATAACATCGGTTTTTGACAGTCTGCAAGTGTGTTTATGATATTTTAATCGCTTTCATAAAACATTATGATAAGCATGTAAGTTAACTTAACAAATATCAATTTTGGAGGAAAATACAAATGGCAAAGGATTATACTTCTTTAGCTAAAAAGATTGTAGAAAATGTCGGTGGAGAAAATAATGTGATCTCACTTGTACATTGTGCAACAAGATTAAGATTTAAGCTTATTGATGAAAACAAAGTTAATATGGATGTTTTAAAACAGACTGAAGGTGTTATTACTGTAATGAAAGCAGGAGGACAGGTTCAGGTTGTTATTGGAAATAAGGTAGATACTGTCTATGATGCAGTACTTAGCTGTACAAATATTAATGCTGGTAACAGCGAAGAAATGGAAGACACAGGAAACAAAAACCTTCTTAATACTCTATTAGAGACAATTTCTGGTATCTTCTCACCAATGCTTGGTGTTATGTGTGGTGCCGGTATGTTGAAGGCATTACTTATTCTATGCACTACATTGAATATACTAACTGCTGATATGGGAACATACAAAATTCTTTATGCAGCTGCAGATAGTGTATTTAATTTTATGCCAATTATCTTAGGTTATACAGCTGCAAAGAAGTTTAAATGTAATCCATTTATTGCGATGTCTATTGCAATGTCACTTCTTTATCCAACTATGACTGACGCATACTCAGAAGGTACGAAATTGACATTCCTTACAATACCAGTAACTCTTGTAAGCTATGCTTCTTCTGTCATGCCAATCATTATTTCTGTATATGTTCAAAGCAAATTAGAAAAGCTATTAAAGAAGATTATTCCAGAAGTATGTAAGTTATTCTTAACTCCATTATTAGAACTTTCCATTATGGTACCAGCTACATTCTTAGTTATCGGTCCATTCATGGATAAGCTTGGTAAATTACTTGCATCAGGGTATACAGCTATTATGAGTTTCAACCCTATTATTGCTGGAGGATTTGTTGGCTTGATCTGGCCTGCAGCCGTTATCTTTGGACTTCATTGGGGCTTTGTACCTATCGTTATGAATAATATCGCCACTTATGGTAGAGACACATTATTCGTTATTACTGGACCTAATAACATGGCTCAGGCTGGTGCAGCACTTGGCGTATTCTTAAAAACTAAAGATAAGAAATTAAAAGAATTATCAGGTTCTGCGGCATTCTCTGCAGTTCTTGCAGGTATTACTGAACCTGCCATTTATGGTGTTACACTACCTTACAAGAGACCATTTGCGATTGATGCTGTATTTTCATCTATTGCCGGTATGATTGTCGCTGCTGCTGGTACTAGCTGCCCTACTTTACTTGGTACTTCTATTTTAAGTCTTCCTGGCTATATTGGTCCTGGTTTTGTAGGTTTTGTGATTGCTTGTGCGATTGCTTATTTCGGTTCAGCTATTTGTACTTATTTATTTGGTTTTAATGATTCTATGCTTCCACAAAACAAAGTTGAAACAAAAGAAGAAACTACTTTAAAAGATGAAACAATCAGTTCTCCTGCTACTGGTGAGATGATTGCCTTAGAAGATGTGAATGATCCTATCTTTTCTTCAAAAGCGATGGGTGAAGGTGTTGCTTTTAAATTAACCGATGGTCATATCTACTCTCCTGTTGATGGTGAAGTCATTATGGCTGCCAAGACTGGCCATGCAGTTGGATTAAAGTCTAATAACGGCGCTGAAATACTTATTCATATTGGTATGGATACTGTTAATATGAATGGCGAAGGATTTAATGTCTTAGTTAAAGAAGGACAGAAAGTGAGTGTTGGTGATTTACTTGTTGAAGCTGATCTAGAAGCTATCGAGAAAGCTGGTTATGATAATGTAACTCCTGTCATTATTACTAATACTACTGAATACAAAGAAATTGTTCCTGCATCTTATGGTGCTAAGACTGCAAAAGAAGAAATCATTGAAGTAAGAGCTGGTAAATAATTATGTTAAACCTTATTAGAACAATCATCACTCAGGATGCTGAAGTAGATGATCAGAACTCATTAAGACATATTCTCCTTTATGCCAATGATATAGAAATACAGGGTATCGTACAGACATCATCCATCTTTCATTGGAAAGGACAACCAGGAAAGACTGGACCAAGCGATAAGGCTGATTATGATCAGCCTTATCGCTGGACTGGTGTAAAATGGATGCAGGACGTAATGGATGATTACGCTGTAGACTATAAACATCTTGTGACTCATGATGGCAACTACCCTTTTCCTGATCATTTAAGGAATCTTATTAAAGTCGGAAATATTGGATATCCAGGAGAAATGGATGCTTCTACACCAGGCTCAGAATTAATTAGAGAAAAAATATTAGATGATGATCCTAGACCACTTTATATTCAAGTTTGGGGTGGTACTAATACAATTGCTCGTGCTCTTTATGATATTGAGCAAGATTATAAAGATGATGAGAACTGGTTATCAATCAAAGAAAAAATAGAAAAGAAAGTTATTTTAACTGCCTGTGGTGAACAGGATAATACGTATCAGAACTATATTTCAGAAGTTTATCCAAACATTCAGTTTGTGAAATGTGTGATGATGAACAGTTATGGATACGGGTGGAATAATATGCCTGAAGGAAGCAGTAAAGAGACTCTTAGAGCTGATTTCATGCAAGAACATATTCTTAATAAAGGTGCCTTAATGAGTGGTTACGCTACCTGGGCTGATGATAAGTATTATGAAGGTGAAGAAAATAGATCACAATTCGGTTCAAACAAGAGTCTTCTTGTTGACTGGTGGGGAAAGAAATATGGTATGGGTACACATATTCCTTATGATTTCTTATCTGAAGGTGATTCCCCTACTTTCTTCTGTTTACTGCCATGGGGGTTAAGATGTCTTGAAGATTTCTCATATGGAGGATTATCTGGAAGATATATAAAAGATAATACTAAGAAGAATTCTAAGGGAATTACTTTAAATTACTGGAATCCTGTAGAAGACCTCTATATTGATAAATACACAGAATCTATGTGGTATTATGTTTCTTCTATTCAAAGAGATCTTGCAGCAAGAGCTTCTTGGTGTATCACCGATGATAAAGAAGAAGCGCCTGTACTATCTATCCAGGAATCTCTTGACATGAAAGCTGATAAAGGTACAACTGTAGAGCTTCATATAAATAAAGAAGAACATGTACTCTATAAAATAAAGTATTATAAAGATGCTTCTAGTTATAAAGGAAATGTTTCTGTTAGTTTAGATGATTCTATCAAGATTGAAATTCCTGATGATGTAAAAACAAATGATATCCTTCATATCATTATAGAAGCAACTAACGATTATAAGCACAAGATTTCACGATTCACACAAATTATTATCAAAATCAATTAAAAAGTGAGCTGTAACAATAGCGTTATAGCTCATTTTTTAGTATATTCTTTCAAATACCATTGTTGCCTGAATCTTATCTCCTCCAAGAAATCCTTTTGATCCAGAAGATGAAGTAGAAATAGTATGTAACTTATATCCTTTTTCAGCCTGTAGATTCGTCAAACTCTTTGTACCAGAGCCTGTACCTAGAAACTTGTCAGTAAGTACCACCTGCAATACAACATACTTATCTCTATTATCATGTGAAGCTTTACCTGCAACATCATCCCACATAAGAATACCTCCCTTCTATATTTCTATTATAGTAGAAATGATTCTTAGATGCGTTGAGTAAGCCTTTGACAGCGCCTTATTTAAGGTACTTATTTGATATTTCTATATTTTGTGACTTTAATAGATTCAATAAATGATCATAATTATCCGATAAAGCATCTATCTTAATCAATTTCTTTCCCATCTTATCATACAAGATCATTGCATCCTTCTTATCAATGATTACTTGTCCAATATCAGTGATACACAATACCTTCTTAACATGAAATATTCTATGTATCTCTAACTGAGAATCATCTACTTGTACACCCCATATAGATGCCCAGGCCACACCATATAAACCAATAGCCCCAAAGATAGAAGAAACATACAGATGTCCCATTTCTACTGTTTCATTACCTTTCAGATAAAAATAACTAAATACAAGAAACATAATCAATCCTAGAATGAACTGTGACATACAGGCATACTTCAACACTGCTGGTGCTTTGACTCTATAATGTGTAGTACTTATGTCCTCATCAATTGTTTTACTAGATAAATGAGATATCACTTCACCGATAACACCTAGCACAATCGCAATAACTATATATCTAATTATAGTTTCTATCATATCTGTTCACCTCTTATACATAAATTATATTGTATCAATTAATATACTACAAGACACAAAAGAATCCCCTAGGATCTCCTAGAGGATTCTTTTTAACCCCAGACTTCTTCTGCGATTTCTTTTACAAGTTTTAATTTAGCCCATTGTTCTTCTTCTGTTAGTTTATTACCAATCTCACATGATGCAAAACCACATTGTGGGCTCAAAGATAAACGTTCAAGAGGAATATACTTGCTTGCTTCCTTAATTCTCTGAATCACTTTTTCTTTATCTTCTAATTCTGGACGTTTAGTAGTGATTAATCCTAAGACAACATTCTTATCTCCAGACACTTTTACAAGAGGCTTGAAACCTCCTGAACGTGCATCATCATATTCTAAATAGTATGCATTCACATTTTCCTCACCAAATAATAAATCAGCCACACTATCATAAGCACCTGAACTAAAGAAAGTAGAATGATAATTACCACGACATACATGTGTATTAATTTCTAAATCCTTTGGACTTGCTACAACAACTTCATTGTTAAGTTCTAATAATCTCTTTTTATAATCTTCTAATGCAGCACCAGTACGTCCTGTTAGTCCGCATGCAAGCTGCGGATTAACCATACCACCCCATACACAATCATCAAACTGTAGTACACGACATCCTGCATCATAAATTTCATAAATAAACTCAACATAAGCTTTAACTACATCTTTTGCGAAAGCCTCTTCACTTTCATAAATACTTAATGTATTTCTAAGTAGCTGTGCTCCCGTAAAGTAAGCATAGAACTGCCCTGGTGAAGGAATAGTCTGTTTAGCAACTGTTTTTTCATCTTCAAACTGTTTCACAAATTTGAAATGTTCTACGAAAGGATGATGATCACAGCTGATCTTTCCTGTGACATAAGTATCATCAATCATTGCTGCTTCACCATCAAATGTCGTATTACCTTCTATTGTCTTTTTGTGTTCTACACCATTAAATCCCCACATAAAGTCTAAATGCCATGTAGAACGTCTAAATTCACCATCAGTAATTGTATGATAACCTAATTCTTTAATCTTAGTAATAAGTTCTGTAATACATTCATCTTCTACCTTTTCTAATTCTTCTGCATTAATTGTATTATTTTCAAAATCTCTTCTTGCCTTCTTAAGTCTTTCAGGTCTTAAGAAACTACCTACATAGTCATATCTATTCATTTTAAATGTCTCCTTTTTGCGTGAGTTCATTGTATCAGAGATATTCTGCAAGTAGAAATACTTATAAATGTGAGTTCTTTATAGATTGAGACTATGGATACGATACATCAGCAATGTACTCGTATTCAAAAATAGAAAACATATTATAAGTGTTATTATACCTAGAGTATGCATAGAATTCACTAAAGGCATCATACGAACAATTGAATAGGCTACATTGAATTCTATTAATATGCATGTAGATTGTTTTCTAAATATATACTGTAATATAATCAAAACAATCATTAATGGTAATGAGGTTTTAATTACAGATAAAATTATTTCTTTATACATAGTAATCACTCCCTGTTTTCTATTATGACTACTAATTTTAAGAGAATTATGTGATTTATAACAGAAATGTAAATTATATTGATTATTCCATCACAAAACCGATTATCAGGTTTTCTCATAGAGAAAATGAATTATATTTTATGCGCTTTTTTAAACTTTTTTCTTAAAAACCCTTGCAATTATCTAAAATCCATAGTATATTATACAAGCGCCATGAAGCAATGGTTCCATAGCCAAGTTGGTAAGGCAGAAGACTGCAACTCTTCGACCATCGGTTCAAGTCCGGTTGGAACCTCCATACGTGTGCCCTGGTGGCGAAACTGGTAGACGCACAGGACTTAAAATCCTGCGGACTTCAAACTCCGTGCCGGTTCGATTCCGGCCCAGGGCACCATCTTTATAAACGGGAAGTAGCACAGCTTGGTAGTGCACCTGGTTTGGGACCAGGGGGTCGCAGGTTCAAATCCTGTCTTCCCGACCATTTATTTGGGGCCTTAGCTCAGCTGGGAGAGCGCCTGCTTTGCACGCAGGAGGTCAGGAGTTCGATCCTCCTAGGCTCCACCATTTAGAACTTAACAGACACATATGTGTCTGTTTTTTTATTTCATTGCGTAAAAAAGAACCATAGTCCTATATAAAGGATTATGGTTCTTTACTTTTAGTAACCTGCACCAGTGTCTGTATTCTTCATGATTTTTACAAGACGGCTTGTACCAAGTCTGTCAGCACCAAGTTCAATGAACTTTTCAGCATCATCAAATGAGCTAATACCACCTGCTGCTTTTACTTTAACTCCTTCACCTACATGATCATGCATTAACTTTACATCATCAAATGTAGCGCCTGCAGTTGAGAACCCTGTTGATGTCTTAATGTATTCTGCCCCTGCATTTGTGACTAATTCACACATCTTGATCTTTTCTTCTTCTGTAAGAAGACATGTTTCAATAATAACCTTTAAGATTTTACCATCACACGCTTCATGAATCTGACGGATTTCATCTTCTACTTCTTCATATCTCTTATCTTTTAAGAATCCGATATTAATAACCATATCAATTTCAGATGCACCATTCTCAATAGCATCCTTTGTTTCAAATACTTTTACTGCAGTTGTACTGTATCCATTTGGGAATCCAATAACTGTACAGATAGGAAGTTTACCATCCACATATTCTGCTGCCTGTTTAACATAAGCAGCTGGAATACATGCAGATGCTGTACCATATTTGATTCCATCATCAAGGATCACCTTAATGTCTTCCCAAGTAGCTGTCTGAGCCAATAATGTGTGGTCTACTTTTTTTAAAATATCATTTGTGTTCATTTTATTTTTACCTCTCTTTATATATTCTATTATAACAGTTTATCTCAAATAAAGTAGTCAATTGTGTTTTCTGGTATCTTAATTCCAAAATTTTCTGTAATTGTTGCACCAATAATCGCAAATGTATCAGTTTCTTCTAGTTCCCCTGTTTTTTTTCTGAGATGTAGAATATGCAATAAATGGCACCTTTTCTCTTGTATGATCTGTTCCGGTATGTGTTGAATCATTACCATGATTTGCTGTGATAATGAATAAATAATCATCTCTTAACGTATCTAATAAGACACCTAATTTTCCATCAAACTTTTTTAATTTATTCGCATATTCAAGAACATCTCTTCTATAGCCCCATAGTGCATCAAAAACCACAAGATGAGTCTTTAATTTTTGTGGGGGGGCGCACTATGGCTCCCACTTTTTCAACTATTTTTATGTAATTAAAAACCTTTTTGAATACCCATAATCTACAGGTAATGATTTAAGAGAAGTGTGGAGCAGAAA
>ERZ827490.1141-NODE-1141-length-36254-cov-4.970082_pt1 | contig 36254 bp, 30 predicted proteins | sample MGYA00519770_ERZ827490 | MGnify/ENA primary metagenome ERZ827490 (study PRJEB31778, sample SAMEA3449324) | human gut metagenome | biome: human gut; feature: human-associated habitat; material: faeces | place: United Kingdom | collected 2010/2012 ...
TTTTATAAACGGTACGTTGGAATTAACATATTGTTTGATCATTTTGGTATCGGCGTTCATGGTATAAACGCTTTGCACACCGCGCTCGCAAAGCTCGGCATTTAACACCTGCGCCGCCCTTTGCTCGCCTGCCAAAATAACCACGTTGCCACGAATATCCCGCATATATGAAATATCTTCAAGCAGCACCTCAATATCCCCGCCCCAGGCGGTTGAGCGCTTGTAATTGAAGTTTATAACCGATTTCGGCTTTATCTCATACGATCCGCGCGGGAAGTTTTCGGCAATAATGCCGTTACCTGCGAAACCGGAAAATTCGGTTTTATCAAGCTGCAGCTTTGCGGTTTTTGAAAACAAATACCCCTCTTCAAGGTAGTTTTCGGTATCGGCTGAAAGCTGAATTTCCATTGATTTAAAGCGTTCCGCCATATTTCCGCTTTCGCTTAGCATTAAAAGCGAATCGCCGAAATATTCAAACACCGCGCCCATGGTATCAAGCAGCGGAATGTACCTGTCGGGCGGAATTTTAACGCCGTTTTCAAGCAGCTCCGCGTCCTTTGCCAGAATATCGCGTTGTTTAAGCGTTAAAGCGGGGTTCGGTATTTCCGTTTTTAATCTCGCGGCTAATTTCGGCGGGTCGAACATTACTTCCGCCGCGGGGGATATTTCAATTTCGTCCGCGTTTTCTTCGCGCCGCTGCGTTTCGGGGTCAAAGTATGAAATACTGTCAATTTCGTCGCCCCAAAATTCAATACGGCAGGGCTTTTCGGAATTTACTGGGAATAAATCAAAAATTCCGCCGCGCACCGAAAACTGCCCCGAGCCCTCGCAAAGCTGACTCCTTGTGTACCCCGCGTTTATAAGTCGTTCCGCCAATTCCGAGGTGTCGGCGCTGTCGCCCGTTTTTAAGGTGAAGCGCGAGCCTTTCAGCACTTCGGGCTTTACGGTGTACTGCACCGCCGCGTCAAGCGAAATTGTAAGCAGGTCAAAAGCCCCGTCCGCCACGGCAGACAGGGTGTCTATTCTTTTATGCTCATATTCCTTTGAGTAGCCGCTCAAATCGCCTATACATAAATCCCGCGCGGGGAAATTAAGGCATTTAAGCCCCAAAGCGTTTATATCGCCGCAAAGCTCGGCGGCAGTCGCTTCGTCGTGGGTGATTAAAACCACGCGTTTCCCCGTGTGACCGCGAAGTGATGCCGCGATTATCGCCTTGTGTATGAGCGATAACCCCGTGCAGACTATCGGCAGTCTGCCGCGCTCAACCTCATTTAAGAGTGACGCGTAATCGGGGTCTTTTTTCAGTACTTCGTTTATTAGTTTCATATTAACCGTTGTATTTGTTCATAGCGCTGTCAATTCCGTGCAGAATTGTTTCTTCCGCAGCGCTTGCCGCCTTTTCAAGCGCCTTTTCAAGGTCTGCGCGCTGCTCTTTCGGAATTTTGCCGAGAACCCAGTCCTTCAAATCATAATTGCGGTCGGGGCGCTCGGAAACGCCTATTTTTATCCGCTTAATATCGTCCGTTCCCATAAGCTCTATAATATCGCGTATTCCGTTGTGGCCGCCGTGCGTGCCGCCGCGGCGAATACGAATTTTCCCCACCGCCTGTGTAATATCGTCAAACATTATTATAATGTTCTCGGTGGGAATTTTGTAAAACCGCGCAATAGCGGCTACCGCCCTGCCTGAGTCGTTCATATATGTTTGCGGCTTTGCCAGAATAACGCGGCAGCCGCCCAAATTTATTTCGCCGTATTCCGCGTCAAACTTGCGCTTGTTAAAGGTCATATTGTGCTTTTCCGCCAGCCTGTCTGCCGCCATAAAGCCTGCGTTATGGCGCGTTTCGGCATATTGCAGCCCGGGGTTTCCGAGCCCCGCAATAAGCCATATTTCATTTGTCTTTTTGCCGAACATTTTTATTCCTTAACCAATACCTTTTCAATTTTTCCTATTACTATATTGTGCAAATCGTTATCGTACCAGCGCAGCGGCTCTTTATCGGTAAAGCATTCCTCTTTCATCTGCTGAACATACAGCTTTTTGCAGATTATAACGAGCCTTGCCTCATTAAAATACACCGCGCCGCCGTCAAACACGGGGGTCAGCCCTGTTTCGGCGGTCTTATCGGTATCGCGCCCAGATTTTGAGCCGCACACCTTGTGTATCGCCTTGTTATTGCCGTAAAAGCTTAATGTGAAATAATCGTTTTTATCCACAAGCTCCATTGTGTAGCGCTGCGGGCGGATAACCGCGGCGATGCAGTCGTACCCCCACATTTCACCCATAAAGCCCCAAGAGGCGGTCATCATATTGTATTTTTCCTTTGTGCCGGCAGATATTAGCGCCCATTCGTCGGCAATGATTTTAATAAAGTTATCCTTAATATCTTTCGCATTTATTTCTTTAAACAAAATTGTCACCTCAAAATTAGATATTCGATGTTAGACATTAGACCGTAGACATATTCCGCATTATGAATTACGAATTCCGCATTATATATTATATGCTTTTTATTCCGTTTGCGCCGTAACGCTTGCAAAATAATCCTCCGCCGCGGCGAATTGTTCGTCTATCAGTCGCCGTTTTTCCTCGGCTGCGTTATCGGATGTTACAATATTAAGTATTTCCGCCTTTGTAACCTCGGTTCTGCCCAAAATAAGGTTTATAAGCTCTTTTGCGTTATCGCGGGTTTTAAGCTGCTCGCAGTATTTCGCCGCCGCAACCACCGTTTTGCCTATAACCGCCGCGCCGTACTCGGTATCGGGCGTTATTCCCGCCTGTTTTATAACCTTTGCTTCAAGTATTTTAAGGGGTGCGGTGGCAGCGCCTTTATTTTCGGCAAGGCGCGCGTTTTCTTCTTTAAGCGCCGCAGCCCTGCGTTTTTCTTCTTCAAGCTCGTTTTTCAGCCTTTTAATTTCGCCCTCGGCGGCGGTAAGCCTATCGAAAAGCTGTATATTTTGTTCAAGCAAAAGTTTTTTTCTCATTAAAACTCACTCTCCAATTATTCGGTGTTCTCTTCCTCAAGGGGAATCTGTTCGCGCAAATCGGCAATTTCGGGCTTTAGCTTTTCCACTACCTTTGCGTCGTAAAACTCATTTTCAAGCGGCAGGTTCTTTTTCTTTACTCGGTAATTAACAAAGCTTTCGATAAGGTAATAAATAACCGCAAACGCCGGCACGCCTATCACCATTCCCGGCACGCCGAACATTCCGCCGCCCACAACAATGGCGAAAACCACCCAAAAAGCAGAAAGCCCCGTTGAGTTGCCTAAAATTTTCGGTCCTAAAAAATTACCGTCAAACGCTTGCAGGCAAATTATGAATATTATAAAATAAACGCCTTTCATAGTGTCGGTTAAAAGTATCAGCGCCGCGCAGGGTATGCCGCCGAGGTACGGCCCGAAAACGGGTATAACATTGGTAACCCCCACAGTAACCGCCACAAGCATGGGGTACGGCATTTTGAAAATTGTAACGCCTATAAAGCACAGCACGCCTATAATGGCGGAATCGAGCAGCTTGCCGTAAATAAAGCCGCTGAAAATGCTGTGAACCCTTTTTCCCGTGCGCAAAATGCGCTCAACCACGCTGTTTTTAATGCAGGCGAACATTATTTTTCTGAACTGCCGCATTAAAAGTGCCTTATTATAAAGTATGTAAAGCGCGAAAATATATCCCACCGCAAAGTTTTTAATAAAGTTTACAACACTCCAAACTCCGCTTGCGAAATACGCCGCCATTGAGTTTACATAAGCGGTAAAATCATTTTGCAGCCACTTTTTCTCGTACTCATAAACCGACATTAAAACCTTTTGCAAATCGCTGTTTTTCTCAAATTCGGTGCTGACCTTTTGGGCAAAGTCTTCAAGCTGACCCGGCAAAACCTTTACCATGCTTGAAATACTGTCAATAAACTGCGGCACTATCATATAGAATATCAAAATCAATACGGCGGTAAATGCCGCCAATGCGCCGAAAACGCTGACGCCGCGCGCAACCCTCTTGTAAATATTGTTTTGCAGCTTAATATTTTTCTTTGATAGCTTTAAAAGCCCGCCGTTAATAGCATTTGCAATGGGGTTTACCAGGTAAGCGATTATAAACCCGATTATAACCGGCTCTATTACTCCCAGCAGCTTTTTAAGAAAAGCGAAAATACCGGGCAAACGGTACATAAGAAAGAAAAACACAACGCAGGCGGCAATTACCAAAAACGCCGTAAGACCCGTGTAGAAATATTTAATTCCGAATTTTTCGTTCTTCATTTTTTTCAGTCCTTTTCTTTTTTATCCTGCAAATCAAAAGGAAAACAAGCGTCGATAAGGCAATTCCCAGCGCCGCGCCCGAAAAGTCTATCATAACGTCGCGCACTTCGCCGCTTCTGCCGGGTATGAAAAGCTGATGAATTTCATCGCTCGCGGCATATAAAAGGCAAATACCGCCGCTCAAAGTAAGCCGCAAAGCGAAAAGCAATTTTTCATAGCTGATGAATGTAAGAAAACTTAAAACGCCTAAAATCATATATATGCTGAAATGCGCCGATTTTCTGGCTAAAAACTGCAAAGAAGCGACAATTTCCGTCTGTTCAGCCGCCGGCAGATTATCAAAGCCCGGGTAGAAAATACCGACAATAAGCCTTATAACATTTCCGCTTGTTCCCGATGAGACCTCGGCGTTTTGAGAAGACAGCGAGAATATAAGCGCCATCCATAAAACCAGCGCCGCCGCCGTGATTATTCTAAACGCTGTTTTATTCGCCTTGATAATTGCCCGCCTCCCGAAAACTTAAAAGCCGCCACCTACCGGAAAACCGATAAGCCGGTGACGGCTGAAAAAATTTATTTTACTTTGGTGTAGAAAAGCATTGGGTCTCTCCATATTTTATTGACCTTTAGCCCGAAATGGAGGTGAGCGCCGGTTGAAAATCCGGTAGAGCCGACGTAGCCGATTATCTGTCCTCTTTTAACAGTCTGTCCCACAGATACCGCAACGCTTTGCATATGCGCATACCATGCCACATAAATTGTGCCCTTAGCATCCTTGCCATGGTCTATAACAACATAATTTCCGTAGCCGTTGCCGCAGCAGTTACGGTATTTACCGTAGTTATGCGGGCAGCTGTTTCTTACCTCTTTAACCACACCGTCGGATATTGCCATAATTTTAGTACCGAAAGGCGCCGCAATATCAACGCCGTTGTGGTTGCCGTTATGAACGCTGTCGTTGCTCTTAAAATAAGCGCTTATTCTGCCCGAGGTCGGCCAAAGGAATTGCCCACCGTCATAATCTATGCTGCCGCCGCCGCTTGTAGCACGGTCAATATCAGCCATATCTTTATAATTTTCGTTTATCTTCGCGTCCTTTGCCTTATTGGCGGATTCAAGGCTGCCCTTTGAGGAATTTAACTTGGAAATAACCGACTGGATCTGATTGTTCTGGTCGGACAAGGCTTTTTGCTTTTGGGTAATGGTGTTTTTTATTGCAAGCTGCTCTTCAAGCAACTTATTATTTTCCTTTTGCTTTTCTTCAAGTACCTTTACCGCCGCTGCGATTTGTTCAATCATTTTTTTATCCTTAGCGGAAACACTGGCGGTAAGCTGCGAAAGCTCCAAAAACTGTGAAAAATCGTCTGCACCCAAAAGCACCTGAACCTGACTGCCTGTATTGCTCATATAAATAGCGCGCAAACGCTTTTTAAAGGCGGTCTTGTTATTTTCAATTTCGGTGTTTTTCTTTTCAATTTCCGCCTTATTAGCGGCAATTTTTGAATTAACCTCGTTTATCTGGCGGTTGCAGGCGTCAATTTCCTTGTAAACAAGCGTCATTTGCTGCATAATAGCGTCTTTCAGCTCTTCCTGCTTGTTTATATCGTTTTTCAGCGAATCGATTTTTTTCTGATTAGCCTTTTGTTCGGCGCGCAGCTGATTTATTTCATTTTGCAGCTGACTCTTGGTTTTTGCGGCATATACAGGCGCAGCGGTAAAAGCCGCCGAAACGCTCATAGCTACCGTTAAAAAGAAAGTTAAAGTCTTTAAAAAATACTTCTTCATTTTTCCTCCTAAATCGCCGCAAATTCGCTGCCCTCGTGACGGAGATATTTGCTTATCATAATAACACTGCCGAGAACGCCCGCGAAAATGCCAATGCCTATAAACACAAGCAAAAGCCAGCCTGCCACATCGGAATAATGCACAATATCACTTGTTCCGAGCGTGCCTATAATCGTTTCGGTCGCCACGCGGTAGCAGAAGTACAAAAGCCCCTCCGCTATAAGCGCGGAAACCACGCCTATTAACATACCCTCAACTACAAAGGGTATTCTTACAAACGAATCGGTAGCGCCCACCGCTTTCATAATGCTTATTTCCAGCTTGCGGTTATACATAGTAACCCTTATTGTGTTGGAAACTATAACAAGCGCTATTACCATAAGTATTGCGATTATCCAAAAGCCCGCAATGCCTATTCCCTTTTTAATGGCGGTAATTTTTTCCGCTAAGTCGCTCTGCGACTGAATATCGCTTATACCGTCAAATTTCTTTATCTGCTCAACCGTTTCGTCAAAGCGGGACATATCTTTCATTTGAATTTTTGCCGCGCCCGACATAGGGTTGCCGTTTTTTTCATCAAGGAATGAAAAATAGCTTTCCTGCCCTTCAAGCATTGACTTTTTAACGCTTTCAAGACCTTCTTCGGGTGAAACATAGGTAACCGACGCTACATTATCAAGCTTTGCTATTTCATCGCAAAGCGCTTTCGCCTCTTCTTCGCTGTGAACAACATAGTCGCTCTGCTTTACGCCGTTTTCGTCAGCCTTTTCATCACCCGAAGTGCTCTCAGTACCGCTCGTAGCAGACGAAGTGGTGCTGTCCGAAGACGCAGCTGCTGCGGAGCTGTCGGCAGAAGATGTATCGGACGAAGTATCCTTATCCCCGTAAAGCGCCCAGCTGTAATCCTTCATATACGCCATTACAACGTTTTGCTGCTCCAAATTTCCTACCGCTTTATTCACGTTTTCAGAAATAAGAATTGCAAGCCCTATTATAACCATACAGGCAACCAAAACGCCTACCGACGCTAAGGACATAAGGCGGTTTACCCATGTGTTTTTAACTCCCTCACCGACGAGGTATTTTACACTTCCCATTTTCATCAGAAATTACCTCCGGCATTATCTGCTACAATTCTTCCGCCGTCAAGCATAATAACGCGGTGGTGGAAATCGCGCACAAGGTTGTGGTCGTGCGTAACCATAAGCACGGTTGTGCCGCGGTTGTTTATCTCGGTCAGTAACGATACTATTTCATAGGACATATTGGGGTCTACGTTACCCGTAGGCTCGTCCGCAATAATAAGGTCGGGCGAGTTTACAAGTGCGCGCGCCAAGCCCACACGCTGCTGCTCGCCGCCCGAAAGCTGTGCCGGCATTGAGCGGGCTTTATTGCCAAGACCCACCTTTGAAAGCGCCTTTGAAACCTCGCGGCGAACATCTCTGCCTGAGGCGCCCACAACGTGCATTGCAAACGCAACGTTCTGAAAAACGTTCATGGTTGGTATTAAGCGGAAATCCTGAAATACTATGCCCATAGTGCGGCGCAGCATAGGCACCTGCTTGCGCGGCATTTTGGTAAGGTTAAAGCCGTTTACGGTAATAATTCCCGTGTTAGCCTTTTCCTCGCGCATAATAAGCTTCATAAAGGTACTTTTACCCGCGCCCGACGAGCCGACTACGAAAACAAACTCGCCGTTGTTTATTGTAATATTAACATCCTCAAGGGCGTGCGTACCGGTGGGGTAGGTTTTTGAAACGCCGCGGAATTCTATTATCGGCGCAGTATTCGCCGGTTCTTCACGGTTAAGGAGTATTTCTTCCATTTACTGACAGTTCCACACTTTCAATTAGTACTTAATGGGGTTGCTCTTTAAGTATTTGTTAACCATAAGGGCAATTTTAAAGATGATTGCGTGGTCAAATTCACGCAGGTCAAGTCCTGTTATCTTCTTTATCTTTTCAAGTCTGTAAACCAGGGTGTTGCGGTGAACAAACAGCTTTCTGGAGGTCTCAGAAACATTGAGGTTATTCTCAAAGAAGCGCTGAATTGTAAACAGGGTTTCCTGGTCAAGGCTTTCAATTGAGCCGCGCTTGAAAACTTCCTTTAAGAAGGTTTCGCAAAGGGTTGTAGGCAGCTGATAAATAAGTCTTGCAATACCCAAGTTATCGTAAGAAATAATAGTCTTTTCGGTATCAAACACCTTGCCGACCTCAAGCGCCGCCTGAGCCTCCTTAAAGGAGCGAGCAAGGTCTTTAAGTGTATCAACCGTTGTACCTATACCCACTACAACATGAGCGTAGAACTCGCCCGAAATAGTATCGGCAATGGTGGAAGCCAGCTTTTCAATTGTTTTAGAGTCGATTCCCGGCTTTGTTTCCTTAACAAGCGCAATATCGGTTTCGTTAATGTTTATAACAAAATCCTTAGACTTGTCCGGGAAAAGGTTCTGAACCACGTCATAAATAGAAACATCGTGTGTTTCAACCCCGCGAATGAGTATTACCGTGCGCGAAACATCGGAATTAAAGTAAAGCTCGCGCGCCTTTAGGTATATATCTCCCGGCAGAATATTATCAAGTATTATGTTCTTGATAAAGTTGCTGCGGTCGTATTTCTCATCATAATAAAACTTGATGTTTGCAAAGGAAACAGCCAAAACAGCCGCATATTTCGCCGCTATAACATCGTCGCCCTCAACAAAAACTATGTAGTTTGTTCCCTGTGTTGTGCCGAGGCTCTTAAAGGTATAGCCGCCGTTCACATAAACATCCGCCGAGGGAACCGAGAAAGAGTCGATATTCTCCCCTATTCTGCCCAGCTCGCTGCAAGCAATAACGGTAAAATTTTCGTCAATAACGCCGAAGGTGCGGTCTACCGCGTCCTTCATCTGATGGATTACGCCTTGAAAAAGACGGTTTGACATATTATACACATCCCTTAAAATAAATAGAATATTACTAATATCTATATTTTACACAATTACGGGTCATTTTGCAAGTGATAATCGAGAAAATACATAAAAAAGTTACAAAATCATTACAGGTGACGAAAATCAGGGGTATCAAATTGTAGATTATACACCAAAAACCTTCGTTTTTTGCTTGACATTTCCAATTTTTAATGTTAAACTCAACTAAGCTTAGGAGAAAACGGTAGCATGAAGAATAAAAATAAATTCGCCGGAGCTGCTGCGGCGCTGGCGGCAAACACAATTTTCGGTTTCAGCTTTATATTTTCAAAAATGGCGCTCGGTGCTGCGCACCCGCTTATAATTCTGTCGGTGCGCTTTACCGCGGCGTTTATTGTTATGAGTCTTTTGGCACTTACAGGTAAATTCCGCTTATCGCTGAAGGGCAAGCCTAAGAAAAAGCTTTTAATAATGGCGCTGGCGCAGCCGCTTTTTTATTTTATATTTGAGCTTTACGGGCTGAGCCTTGTCTCCTCTGCCCTTTCTGGCGTGATAATCGCGCTTGTTCCCGTGGCGGTCATGCTTTTATCGCTGCTCTTTTTGGGCGAAAAGCCGGGCTTATTGCAGGGCGTATGCACCGCCGTATCACTTGTAAGCGTTTCGGTTATGAGCATTATTTCAAACGACGGCAAGGAAAACCGAACAACAGGCATATTGCTTTTAGCAGCGGCGGTTTTATGCGCGGCGGTATTCAATATTTTAAGCCGCAGCGAATCAGAGCGCTTTTCACCCTTTTGAAAGAACATGGTTTATGTTTTTAACCGGCGCTGTCGGTTTTAATATAACGGCAATAGCGGTTTTGCGCGGCAAATACATACCGGAGCTTGTCACCGCCGTCAGCTCTTATAGCTTTTGGGTCGCAATTTTCTATCTCGCGGTATTATCCTCTGTCGCCGCGTTTATGCTCTATAATTATTCCACAATGCTGATAAGCGCAACAAGGGCGGCATCCTTTTCAAATATAATAACCGTTGTTACCGTAATAGCCGGCGTTACCATACTTCACGAGCATTTCACACCTGTTCAGTACCTGCTTTGCGCGCTTATAATTTTGGGCGTTTGGGGAGTTAATTTAGATGTTAGACATTAGACGGAAGATTTTAGATTTATTCCGTCATATAAAATAAGCAGTGATTTAATTGACAAATTAAACCACTGCTTATTTGTTTACCCGAAAAGGTCGATTATCCGCTTTGCGGCTTCCTTTGTCTCCTCGGTATCACCGAAGGAGGAAAGGCGAAAATAGCCCTCGCCGCATTTTCCGAACCCAACTCCCGGCGTTCCTATTATCTGCTTTTCGTTTAAAAGCAGGTCAAAGCACTCCCAGCTTGTCATATCGTTCGGGCATTTAAACCATATATAAGGCGCGTTCTCGCCGCCGCAATACCATATTCCGCAATTATCAAACGCTTTCATAAGTGTTTTTGCGTTGCCGCGGTATACGGCGAGGTTTTCTTTTCCCTGCCGCTGTCCCTCTTCGGAAAACACCGCCGCCGCGCCGCACTGAACAATATAAGATACTCCGTTGGTTTTGGTGGTGCGGTTTCTCACCCACATATCGTTAAGGCACATACCTTTTCTTTTAAGCGTTTTCGGGATAATTGTATATCCGCACCGCACGCCTGTGAATCCCGCCGTTTTGGAAAGCGAGCATATTTCTATTGCGCAATCCCTGCTGCCCTCTATTTCGAATATGCTGTGCGGCAGCTCGTTATCCCCTATAAACGCCTCATACGCGGCGTCAAAAATCAGAACCGCACCGTTTTTATTCGCGTAATCTACCCACGCTTTGAGCTTTTCCTGCTCAAACACCGCCCCCGTAGGGTTATTGGGCGAGCAGATGTATATTATATCAGCCTTTATGTTATCATCGGGAAAGGGGGCGAAGTGCGTCCAGTTATCCGACGGCATATGAACAATTTTATGCCCCGCTATTATATTTGAATCAACATATGCGGGGTATGCCGGCTCAATAACAAGCGCCGTGTTATCGCGGTCGAATAAATCAAGAATATCGCCGAGATCGTCCCCCGCGCCCGAGGAAATAAATATTTCGTCATTACTGAGCGCAACCCCGCGCCGCGCGTAATAACCCGCGATAGCCGTTTTCAGCTTTTCCCAGCCGCACTCGGGCATATAGCCGTGAAAGGTCTCTTTTTTCGATTGATCCTCTACCGCCGAATACATAGCCTTTATAACCGCGTCGCAAAGCGGCAGGGTAACATCTCCCACACCCAGCCGCAGCAGCTTTTTATCGGGGTGCTCGGCGGAATATGCCTTGACCCGCTGCTCAATATCATAAAACAAATATGAGCTTTCGAGCTTTTTATAGTTCCTGTTAGGTTTCATTTTAAACCACTTCTTTTTATTTGCCGCTGTCGCCGTAGTTTGAAAGCACGCGGGCGGACGGGTCGTTTACGTCGCAGCCCTCCCACTCCTTGTTCGGCATCCAGAAATCCTTTACCATTTCCGCCTGATTCGGATATTTTTCTTCAAATATCTCGCGGTACAAAAGCGATTCCTTGGTAAAGGGCGCGGCAAAATCATATTTTTTGCACTTTTCTTCAAACTCTTTATCGGTGTACTTTGTCTCGGCGTATTCCTTTAAATAGTCCACCATTGAATGACCTACCGCGTCGGAGAACGCCGCCTTTTCGCGCATAAGTATATCGTAAGGCAGGTAATCGCCCTCAAACGCGTGGCGCAAAAGGTATTTGCCCTTGTTGTATTTGTTCATCTTCATTTCGGGGTCTACGCTCATAACGTATTTTACAAAATCAAGATCGCCGAACGGCACGCGCGCCTCAAGCGAGTTTACCGAAATGCAGCGGTCAGCGCGCAGAACGTCATACATATGCAGCTCACGTACTCTCTTTTGCGATTCTTTTTGAAACTCCTCGGCATTCGGCGCAAAATCGGTGTATTTATAGCCGAAAAGCTCATCGGATATTTCGCCCGTAAGCAAAACCCTTATATCGGTAGTTTCGTGTATCGCCTTGCATATAAGGTACATACCTATGCTTGCGCGTATGGTGGTAATATCGTAAGTGCCGAGCAGCGCTATAACGTCTGGCAGCGCTTTTAAAACATCCTCTTTGGTTATAATTATCTCGCGGTGATCCGAGCCTATGTAATCCGCAACTTCTTTTGCGTATTTAAGGTCGATAGCGTCGGTGCTCATACCTATTGCAAAGGTCTTAATGGGTTTCTTTAAAAGTTTTGCGGAGACTGCGCACACAAGCGAGGAATCCAAGCCTCCGCTTAAAAGAAAGCCGAGCGGCGCGTCGGCATCAAGCCGTTTTTCTATTCCCGCGACCAGTTTATCGTGTATGTTTTTGCATACCGCTTCAAGGTCGTCGTGACAAACCGTATCTACCGCCGCTATATCGTTATAGCAGATAAACTTGCCGTCCTTATAATAGTGCCCGGGCGGGAAAGGCATAATTTTACCGACAAGCCCCACAAGGTTTTTAGGCTCTGAGGCGAAAATCGGATTTCCGTCCTTATCAAGCCCGTAATAAAGCGGACGTATACCTATAGGGTCGCGCGCGGCGATAAGACTGTCCTTTTCGCCGTCGTAAATTATAAGCGCAAATTCTGCGTCCAGCATTTTAAACATATCAGTGCCGTAAAGCTCATACAGCGGCAGTAATATTTCGCAGTCCGAGTCGCTCTCAAAGGTATAGCCGCGCTTTATAAGGTCGTCCTTTATGGGTCTGAAACCGTAAATTTCACCGTTGCACACCAGCTTATTATTCTTGTATGAAAACGGCTGCATACCCTTATCGGTAAGCCCCATTATTGCAAGACGGTGAAATCCCAAAAATCCGTTATTAAGCTTTTCAATTCTCGACATATCCGGACCGCGCGAAACGGTCATATCAAAGCCTAATTTAAACTCCTCTTCGGGAATACGGCTTCCTATATAGCCCATAATAGAACACATAATTTTTTCCTCATTTCATATTTTTAAATGTGCAAAGGCTTCCCGATTTCATCGGGAAGCTGAGCGTGTCGAAAAAGTCGACACGCTCTTGGACGGGAATGCCGCTCGCTCGAAAATCAAAGATTTTCGGACTGCACTCTATCCCCGCCAATACCACCCCAGTTCCCTTGAAAAACCGCTTATTCAGCGGTTTTTCGCTTATAATGTGTTTTTCCGCCGCGCATGTCAGCGGAAAAACGAAAGATGCGGCGTGAACGCCGCAAAAATAAAATTTTAGGTTTATCGACAGACTGGGCTTCCCGATTTCATCGGGAAGCTCTTATACTTTTTTAATACTGCTCAATATCCTGCAAAGCGTCATAGCCTTCTTCGCCGGTGCGAACCTTTACAACGTTTTCAACGTCATAAACGAATATCTTACCGTCGCCTATGTGGCCTGTGTAAAGCACCTTTTTAGCGGTTGCTATAACAAGCGATACAGGAACCTTTGCCACAACTATATCAACCTGAATTTTAGGCAAGAGTGATGTTTCAACCAAAGCGCCGCGGTAATATTCAGGCTGACCCTTCTGAACGCCGCAGCCCATTACGTGGCTTACGGTCATACCCGTAATGCCAATGCCGACCATTGCATTTTTAAGGCTTTCAAGGCGGGATTCCTTGCAGACGATTTCAACCTTTGTAATCTTTTGTCCGTCTGCCTTTGCAGGCACATCCGCCGCAACCTTGGGCATTTCTTTAACCTCAACCGCCTCGGCAACAGGCGTATCGCCCGTGACTGCGGTAGTTTCCTCGCCTTCGTCTATATACTCGGGAAGCATTGCGATTCCGCCGTAAGCGCTTTGTAAGCCGTGCTCCTTAACGTCCAGTCCTTCCATTTCCTCTTCACGCGAAACACGCAGACCGAATATCTTCTTTATTACAAGGAATGAAAGAGTAATTGTAATCGCTGTCCATGCAGCTGTTGATAACATACCGAGCAATTGAAGACCCAATTGCTTAAAGCCGCCGCCGTAGAAAAGACCCTCGCCTGCAATTTGGTTAGCGCCGAAGTTTACGCCGTCACCAATGCCGCGGGCAAACGCGGGAGCGGATTTGGTAGCAAACAAGCCGACAGAAATCGTTCCCCAAATACCGTTGCAGAAGTGAACCGCAACCGCGCCCACGGGGTCGTCTACATGGAGCTTGTAATCAAGGAACCAAACGCCGAATACAACCAAAAGCCCCGAAACCGCGCCTATTACTATTGCGCCGAATGCGTCGCACACATCGCACGGGGCGGTGATTGCAACAAGACCCGCAAGAGAAGCGTTTAAGCACATTGAAACATCGGGCTTGCCGTATTTAACCCAGGTGAATATCATAGCAACAACCGTTGCAACCGACGGAGCAATTGTGGTGGTAACGAATATCGAGCCCATTTCTTCAATAGAGGTTGCCGCCGCGCCGTTAAAGCCGTACCAGCCGAGCCAGAGAATGAACACGCCGAGGCAGCCTATCGGAAGATTATGACCGGGGAATGCGTTTACCTTTTTGACCTTGCCGTTTTTATCGCGGTTAAATTTACCGATACGCGGGCCGACCATAGCCGCGCCTATAAGCGCGCATATACCGCCGACCATATGTATGCAGTTTGAACCTGCAAAATCGTGGAAGCCGAGTTGTGCCAGCCAGCCGCCGCCCCATGTCCAGTGAGCCTCAACCGGGTAAATAATCGCCGAGATAACCGCCGAATAAACGCAGTAGGAAAGGAATTTCGTTCTTTCCGCCATAGACCCCGAAACTATTGTTGCGGTGGTAGCGCAGAACACCAGGTTGAAAACGAAATTTGACCAATCGAAATTTGCGTAATCGGTGAAAATATCAAATCCCGGTTTACCTATAATTCCCACAAGGTCTTCCCCGAGGAAAAGACCGAAACCGATAAGAATAAACATTACCGTACCGATGCAGAAGTCCATAAGGTTCTTCATCAGTATATTTCCGGCGTTCTTTGCTCTGGTAAAGCCCGTCTCTACCATTGCAAAGCCCGCCTGCATCCAGAATACCAACGCCGCGCCGATTAAAAACCACACGCCGTATACTTCGCTGTGTATAGCGTCATATATTGCTTGACTCATAAAAAATCATCCCTTAAAATCTTAAAAATTTCTTTTTATTTTACGCTGAAAAGCATGTCGCCGTAGGAAGGATAAGGCCAGATATCAGCCGGAACCATGGTTTCAAGCTCGTCTACGGTAATCCTAAGCTCGCTCATAGCGGCGAACACCGCGTCCTTATAATACATTGAAAGCTCCTGCGTTTCGCTTATTTCCTTAGCTTTTAACACCGCCTGCTCCAATTTTTCGGTCTTTTTGTACGCCGCTGTGTTAAGCTTGCTTACCTTAGCCAAAAGCTCTTTTTCATAGCCTGACTCTATATCGCCACAGGCTGCCTTTGCAATGACCGTATCGGATAATTCGTGCGAATATTTGCTTACCGCAGGCAAAATATCCTTTTTCGCCATATCAATCATTGTAAGCGCTTCAATGTTGATTATTTTGCAGTAGTTTTCCGAAAGAATTTCATACCTTGCGCGCATTTCGGTCTCGGAATAAACCTTGTGCGAAATAAAGAGCTTCATATTCTTTTCGTGCAAGGAATACGGCAGGCACTCGGGGGTTGAGCGCAGGTTCAAAAGTCCGCGTTTTTCAGCCTCGGCAATCCATGCGTCGTCATAGCCGTTGCCGTTGAATATAATGCGCTTGTGGTCGGTAACAGTCTTCTTTATAAGCTCGTGCAAAGCCTCTTCAAAGTTAGCCGCGCCCTCAAGCTCATCGGCAAACTGCTTTAACTCCTCTGCAACCGCGGTGTTAAGCACAACGTTTGTGCAGGAAACGGACGAAGAAGAACCGAGCATACGGAACTCAAACTTATTGCCCGTAAACGCAAAGGGCGAGGTTCTGTTGCGGTCGGTAGTGTCTTTGGGGAACTTAGGCAGCGTATGTACGCCTATTTTAAGAATTTCCTTTTCTTTGCCGCCGTATGGTTCATCATTTTCAATCGCCTTTAAAACGTCGGTAAGCTCAGTACCGAGGAACATTGAAACTACTGCGGGGGGCGCTTCGTTAGCGCCGAGTCTGTGGTCGTTTCCGGCGGAGGCTACCGATACTCTTAACATATCCTGGTATTCGTCAACCGCCTTAATAACTGCGCAAAGGAAGGTTAAAAACTGTGCGTTTTCATACGGCGTGTCGCCCGGGTTTAAAAGGTTTACGCCCGTATCGGTTGTAAGCGACCAGTTGTTGTGCTTGCCGCTGCCGTTTACTCCCGCAAAGGGCTTTTCGTGCAGCAGGCACACCATATGGTGCTTTTTAGCCACTTTCTGCATAATTTCCATTGTCAGCTGGTTGTGATCCGCCGCAATGTTGGTGGTGGTGAATATCGGCGCTAATTCGTGCTGTGCGGGCGCAACCTCGTTATGCTCGGTTTTAGCCAAAATTCCGAGCTTCCAAAGCTCATCGTTAAGCTCTTTCATAAATGCCTGAACGCGCGGCTTTATAATTCCGAAATAGTGGTCCTCAAGCTCCTGACCCTTAGGCGGCTTCGCACCGAAAAGGGTACGCCCCGTATATATAAGGTCCTTGCGCTTGTTGTAAACGTCCTCGTCTATAAGGAAATATTCCTGCTCGGGGCCTACCGTGGTTTTAACCGACTTAACGTCTGTTTTTCCGAATAGCTTTAATACTCTTAACGCCTGCTTGTTTATTGCCTGCATACTGCGGAGCAAAGGTGTTTTTTTATCGAGCGCCTCGCCGCCGTAGGAGCAGAACGCGGTAGGAATACAAAGCACTCCGTCCTTAATAAAGGCATATGAGGTCGGGTCCCACGCGGTGTAGCCCCTTGCCTCAAAGGTAGCGCGAAGACCGCCCGACGGGAAAGAGGAAGCGTCCGGCTCGCCCTGAATTAACTCCTTGCCGGAAAACTCCATTATAACCTTGCCGTCCTTAGTGGGTGAAATAAAGCTGTCGTGCTTTTCAGCGGATAAACCCGAAAGCGGCTGGAACCAGTGGGTGAAGTGGGTAGCGCCCTTTTCAATTGCCCAGTCCTTCATAGCGTTTGCAACTACGGTTGCAGCGTTCGGGTCAAGGGAACGACCGTCCTTTATGGTGCGCTGCAGCGCCTTGTATGTTTCTTTGGGCAGCCGCTGCTGCATTACGCTGTCATTAAATACGTTGCTTGCAAAAATTTCGTTGATTGAACTCATAACCGATCGTTCCTTTCAAAATTTGTGATAATAAAAGGCGGCAGCGGCGTGTATAAAAGGGAACGAGGTAGATAAAATCCCTTTTGCGACGCCGTTGCCGCCTTTTAATACCATATTTACAAAAATAAAGAAACGGCAGACAGGTAAACTGAATTACCGACGTCATTGCCGTTTCATTGCGCTTATTATAACGCCGTGAATTTCACTTGTCAAGCAAAATTTTCAACAAAGCATAATTTAACGTATCTCGTACATTTCACAAAATTTTATAAAGCAAAATTTAAAATTGCTTAATAAAATTAATATATTGCTCAAAGAACACAAAAAATAAGCTCGAAACAGGTCGAATTTCAGAAAATATTTGAAAACGGAATACTTGACAATACCGCAATGAAATATTATAATAATCGTATGTTATTTATATGACACAGAGCAACGGTGTTCGGTGATGTCAGGGGGCTTTTGTCCCCTTTAAGGCATCGGCGGGCACCGTTTTAAATTTAAAATTACAGGGAGGAACGGCAATGTATTCTTATGATGAGGTTATGACCTTTGTTGAGGAAGAGGACGTAAAGTTTATACGTCTTGCATTCTGCGATATTCACGGCAGGCAGAAAAATATTTCAATAATGCCGTCTGAATTAAAGCGCGCCTTTACCTACGGCGTATCCTTTGACGCGTCTGCGGTGGCGGGCTTCGGCGATGTGGTGAAATCGGACTTGTTTCTGCACCCTGACCCCTCTACACTTTCGGTTTTGCCGTGGAGACCGTCCAACGGCAGGGTTGTAAGAATGTTCTGCGATATTAAATACCCCGACGGCACGCGCTTTGAAAAGGACGGAAGATATATTTTAATGCAGGCGGTAGAAAAAGCAAAGCAAGCCGGTATTTCCTGTTTTTTCGGCGCGGAATTTGAATTTTACTTATTTAATCTTGATGATAACGGCGAGCCGACCGACACTCCGTTTGATAAAGCGGGGTATATGGATATAGCGCCCGACGATAAGGGCGAAAACGTTCGTCGCGAGATATGCTTTAACCTGCTTGAAATGGGCATTTCCCCCGAAAGCTCTCACCATGAGGAAGGTCCCGGGCAGAACGAGATAGATTTCAAATACAGCACGCCGCTTAACGCCGCCGATAATGCGGTCACCTTTAAATCGGTTGTTCAGACTATTGCCCGCAGGAACGGGCTATTCGCCGATTTTTCACCCAAGCCCTTAATGCACGAGAGCGGAAACGGGCTGCACATAAATGTCTCTGTTAAAGCGGAAAACGGCGAGGACGTGACCGATAGCTTTATGGCGGGCGTACTTGAGCATACCGTTGAAATGACGGCGTTTTTTAACCCCGTGGCGGCGTCATATAAGCGCCTCGGTGAAAAGAAAGCGCCGAAATACGTTACCTGGTCACCCGAGAACCGCTCGCAGCTAATACGCATACCCGCAGTTAAAAACGAAAGCAACCGCCGCATTGAGCTGCGCTCACCCGACCCCGCGGCTAACCCATACATTGCATATGCCCTTATAATTTACGCGGGGCTGGACGGAATAAAGCGGAAATTAAAGCCCGCAGCGCCCTGCAACTGCAATTTGTTTACAGCCGACGGCAGCATTACCGATACGCTTGCAAATTTACCCGATACGGTTGAAAAGGCACGCAACATTGCAAAAAACAGCGAGTTTATAAAACGCGTTTTGCCGGAGGGCTACACCGAAAGCATTTAAAAGGGGGGAAATAACGGGTGTACCGCGATAAAGTAACTCTCAGCGCGCTTATAGTTTCCTCCTCTCAAAAGGCTGCCGATTATTTGCAGGATATACTGTCACGGCTGCGGTTTTCACCCGTGGCATATGCGGTAAGCATTGCGGAGGCAAAGCGGCGGCAGCTTGAAAATCAGTTCGACTTGGTTATAATAAACGCCCCTCTGCCCGATGATTTCGGGCTGGAGTTTGCCGAAGCCCTTTGTACCGACAGCTCCGTGGGAGTTATACTTTTTGTTAAGGCGGAGCTGCTTGAGCAGGTAAGCTACAAGGTTGAGGATTACGGCGTTTTAACCTTCCCTCGCCCGGGCACAAGGCAGAGCATTACAAGCGCAATACGTCTTGCCGCGGCAACGCACAACCGCTTATCGGCTTTTGAAAAGCGGGCGGTAAAGCTTGAATCCAAAATGAAGGAAATAAGGCTTGTAAACCGTGCAAAGTGGCTGCTTATAGACCGCTATAATATGAGCGAAGAGGAAGCACACAAATACATAGAAAAAACCGCTATGGATAACTGCGCAACGCGCGGCGAAATAGCGGAAAATATAATAAGAACATACGAAAATTAGAAAGAGGCAAGGGAAAATGGAAGGTACGGTTAAAAAAACAAAGTATATTTTTGTAACGGGCGGCGTTGTATCGGGGCTTGGCAAGGGCATTACCGCCGCCAGTCTCGGCAGACTTTTAAAGGCGCGCGGGCTAAAGGTGGCGGCGCAAAAGCTCGACCCCTATATAAATGTTGACCCCGGCACCATGAGCCCCTATCAGCACGGCGAGGTTTACGTTACAGAGGACGGCGCCGAAACCGACCTTGACCTCGGGCACTATGAAAGATTTATAGACGAGGACTTAAACAAATACTCAAACCTTACAACGGGCAAGGTATACTGGAATGTTTTAAACAAGGAGCGCCGCGGCGAATATTTGGGCGAAACCGTGCAGGTAATTCCGCATATTACAAACGAAATTAAAGAGTTCATTTATTCCGTTGGTAAAAAGACCAATGCCGACGTGGTTATAACCGAAATAGGCGGCACAACGGGCGATATTGAAAGTCAGCCGTTTTTAGAGGCTATACGTCAGGTAGGGCTTGAAGTGGGCAGAGAAAACTCGCTTTACATTCACGTTACCTTAGTGCCTTTCCTGCGCGGGTCAGACGAGCATAAAACCAAACCTACCCAGCACTCGGTTAAGGAATTGCAGGGCATGGGCATTAACCCGAATATTATAGTGCTGCGCTGCGATGAACCACTTGAAGATAATATATTCAAGAAAATTTCCCTTTTCTGCAATGTAAAGCCCGATTGCGTTATTGAAAATATGACTATCCCCGTGCTTTATGAAGCACCCATAATGCTTGAAAAAAATCATTTTTCCGATATAGTCTGCCGTGAACTCGGCATAAACACAGTTGAGCCCGATTTGACCGATTGGAACGAAATGCTCGAACGCATTAAAAACCGAAACAAAAAGGTTACTATAGGTCTTGTGGGTAAATATGTTCAGCTGCACGACGCGTATTTATCGGTAGCCGAGGCTTTGCGCCACGCGGGCTATGTTTACGGCGCGAGGGTGCAGATTAAATGGATAGATTCCGAAACCGTGAACGATAAAAACGCCGCTGAGACCCTTGCCGGCTGTGACGGAATTTTAGTTCCCGGCGGTTTCGGCAACCGCGGAATTGAGGGTATGATTTCCACCGCGCGCTATGCCAGAACGCATAATGTGCCCTACCTCGGCATCTGCCTTGGTATGCAGATAGCCGTAATTGAATTTGCAAGGAGCGTTTTGGGGCTTAACGACGCTAACTCGGGCGAGTTTGACGAAAACTCCAACCACAAGGTTATAGACTTTATGCCCGACCAGAACAGCGAGATAAACAAGGGCGGCACAATGCGCTTAGGCGCGTACCCCTGCAAAATAGCGGCAGGCACTAAAATGGCTGAGTGCTACAAGGCGGATGAAATTAAGGAGCGCCACCGCCACCGTTATGAGTTCAACAACGACTACCGCAATGATATGACCGCAAACGGGCTTGTTATAAGCGGCACTTCGCCCGATAATCATATTGTGGAAACGGTAGAGGTGCCCGAAAATGATTTTTATGTGGGCGTTCAGTTCCACCCCGAGTTTAAATCCCGCCCGAATAAGGCGCACCCGCTGTTTATGGGACTTGTAAAAGCAGGGCTTGATAAACAAATGCGAAATTCGTAATTAAAAAACTCCAACCTGATTTGGTGTAAATCAAAGCAGGTTGGAGTTTTTTTGTCGCAATATGCAGCCTCATTGATTTTCAGCGTAAAGGAAACCGTCCACAAGTGTATCGTCCTGTCGGTAATACAGCTTTCCGTAGAGATATAAAAACGCTAAGTGCCAAAATCAACGGTTTTTTCATTACCTCAACCCCCATAAAACACTGTCTATATATTTTTATGCGCAAACTGGCTGTTATATAATTCCGCGTAAAAGCCGTTCTTTTTGAGCAGCTCCTCATGCCTGCCCTGCTCGTAAACCCTGCCATCCTTCATAACGAGTATGCAGTCGGCGTCACGTATGGTTGAAAGCCTGTGCGCCACAACAAATGAGGTCCTGCCCTCCAAAAGCCGCGTAAATGCGTCCTGCACCTTTATTTCTGTTCGGGTATCTATTGAAGATGTAGCCTCGTCAAGTATGAGCATGGGCGGCTTTAAAAGCATTACGCGCGCTATGCACAAAAGCTGGCGTTCGCCCTCCGACAATCCGTCGTCGTCCGCAATAACGGTATCATAGCCTTTCTCAAGCCTTTTAATAAACCCGTGCGCGCGCGCCGCCTTTGCCGCGGCTATAATTTCCTCGTCGGTCGCGTCCGCTTTACCGAAGGCAATGTTTTCCCGCACCGTGCCGTTTTTAATCCAGGTATCCTGCAAGACCATTCCGAAATGCTCGCGCAGGCTGCGGCGGGTAATGTCTCTTATGTCCGTTCCGTCCACGGTGATTGAGCCGCCGTCAACATCGTAAAACCTTAAAAGCAGATTTATAAGCGTGGTTTTGCCGCACCCCGTGGGGCCTACCACCGCTATTTTTTTGCCCGCGGGGGCTGAAAAATCAAAGCCGCTTATAAACTTTTTATCTTTATTATAAGAAAAAGCAACATCATTAAACGAAACGTCTCCGCGCGGGTTCTCAAGCTCTGTGTTCCCCTCGTCCGAAATCTCGGGCTTTTCGTCAATAAGCTCAAATAGCCGTGCCGCGCAGGCAAGCGCGTTTTGCAGCTCGGTTACAACGCCCGATATTTCGTTAAAAGGCTTTGTATACTGGTTTGAGTAGGCTAAAAAGCTAGCAAAGCCGCCTACGGTGAGCATACCCTTTATTGCGAAAAATCCGCCCGAAAGCCCCACCGCCGCGTATATAAGGTTGTTTATAAACCGTGTTGTGGGGTTAGTAAGGGATGAAAAGAATACCGCACGCAGCGAATATTTTCTTAACCGCTCGTTTACCTCGCCGAACCTTTCATTCGCCCTTTTTTCATAGGAAAACGCCTGAACGGTTTTTTGGTTCTGAATCATCTCATTTATAAGCGCGGTCTGCTCGCCGCGTGTTTCACTCTGCTTTTTAAACATATCGTAGGTGCTTTTTGCAATATACCGCGCGGTGAAAAGCGAAATGGGCGTGAGTACCACCACAATAAGTGTTATTACGGGGGAAATCGTCAGCATAAAGATAAGCGTTACGGCTATTGTTATAACGCCCGTAAAAAGCTGCGAAAAGCCTAAAATAAGTCCGTCGGCAAATTGCTCGGCATCGGCTATAACGCGGCTTACAATATCGCCGTAGGGGTGTCTGTCGATATACGCCACGGGCAGCCTTTGTATATGGCTGAACGCGCGGCTGCGAATGTTTTTAACGGTGTCGTATGCAATTTTATTATTGATAATGCTCATTATCCACTGCAAAACGCCGCCCGCCGCCGCGCAGATGAAAATTTTAATAAGCGCGGGCGAGATTACCGCCATATCTACCTTGCCGCCCGTCATTCCGTCAATTGCGTCGCCCGCCAGCACTGGAATATACAGGTTAAACACCACGCTTGCGGCAGAGAGCAGCAGCGAAACCGCTATAAGCGCTCTTGACCGCCCGATATCAGCCACGACCCGCATTAAAACAGATTTGTTTTTCATTGCTCTGCCTCCCCGTCAGGCTGGGACGCGCATATTTCCCTATATACCTCGCAATTTTCTCTGAGCTCTTTATCGGTGCCCGTGCCCGCTATATGCCCCTCGTCAAGCACTATTATCATATCGGCTCCCCTGATAGCCGAAACGCGCTGCGAAACGGTTATTACGGTGGGTTTAAATTCAAGTGAGCGCAGCGCTGTATCCAAAGCGGCGCTTGTAGCGTAGTCAAGGGCGCTTGAAGCGTCATCAAGTATTAAAATTTCGGGGCGGCGCACAAGCGCGCGCGCAATGGTAAGCCTTTGCTTTTGCCCGCCCGATAGATTTCTGCCGTCCTGCTCAAGCTCGTAATCAAGCTGACCTTGCTTTTCTTCAACCATATTTTTCGCCTGCGCGGCGGTAAGCGCCTGCCAAATTTCATCATCTGTCGCGTTTTCGTTGCCCATTAAAATATTATCCCTTACAGTGCCCTTAAAAAGCACCTTTTTCTGCGGCACAACGCCTATTTTTGCGCGCAGCGCGTTAATATCGTAATCCCTTACGTCCTGCCCGTCAACCCAAACGCTGCCGTCCGTAACATCATAAAACCTCGGAATAAGGTTTATAAGCGAGGTTTTGCCCGAGCCTGTTGACCCTATTATTCCGTAGTTCTTGCCGCGTTCAAGCCTTAAATTTATGCTGTCAAGCGCGCTTTCGCCGCTGCCGTAGGAAAGTGTAGCGTTTTTAAACTCTACCGAGCAGTCCTGCTTTTCGCCATCGGTCACAGTACCCGATTGCATTTCGGGCTTAATATCAAGCACCGCCTGAATACGGTTGCCGCAGGCTACCGATTTTGTAACGCTGATAATAAGGCTTGCAAGCTTTATAAGCTCAATTAAAATTTGCGACATATAGTTATACTGCGCCACCACATCGCCGCTGCTCATTTTGCCCGAGCCTACACGCAAAGCGCCCGTGTATATAAGCGCTATAACCGCGAAATTTACAAGTGCAAAGGTTGCGGGGTTCATGATTGCCGATATTTTTCCGACCTTTATCTGCATATTGTTCAAAAGCTCGTTTTTGGTATCAAAATCGGAAATTTCCTCGTTTTCTTTGCAAAACGCCCTTATAACGCGCGTACCGAGCAGGTTTTCGCGTGTTTTACCGAGCAGGCCGTCCAACCGCTGCTGCACTTTTTTATAAAGAGGAATACAAACAAGCATTACCGCAAACACAACCGCTGCCAGCACAGGCACGGCAACCGTGAATACCACCGCCGAGCCGGGGTCTACTGTAAACGCCATTATAACCGCGCCGAAAACCACAAAAGGCGAACGTAAAACAAGGCGCAGAGTAAGGTTTGTACCTGTCTGCACCTGGTTAATATCCCCCGTGAGTCTTGTTATAAGGGTTGACGCGCCGAGCGAATCAAGCTGCGAAAACGAGAGCTTTTCTATATGCGAAAATAACTTACTTCTAATATCGGTTGCAAAGCCTACCGCCGCCTTTGCCGAAAAATACTGCGCCACAATTGCGCACAAAAGCCCGCCTACCGCAAAAAGCGCCAGCACGCCGCACATTTTTAAAATATAGGGCTTATCCCCCGCCGTTATGCCGTTATCAATTATTTTCGCCACAACAAGCGGCACGGTAAGCTCAAAAATAACCTCTATAAGCTTAATGAGCGGCCCGAATATACATTCCTTTTTATAATTTTTTAAAAGGCGCAAAAGTCTTAACATACATTACTCCTAGGAAAAATGGCTTAAAACCTGACTGCATATCTGCTTCATACCCTCTTTATCGGGGTGACCGTTCTGCTTGCTTATATTTTCAAGCTTAATATATTCCGTTCCCTGCTTTTCGCAGGCGGCTGTCAGTCCGCTTTCAATTTCGGGGTTTAGCTCGGTGTTTATTATTACCGCCGTCTGCGTTTTCGGCAGCACTTTTTTCACCCTGCAAAGCAAATAGCAAAACGCGGGCAGCACCTTTTTTAAATCCTCGTCCGTCCAGTTCTCCCACTGTATACTTCCCACTGGGGCGCCCGACCAGCTGTCGTTTGTGCCGCCGAAAATAATGAGCACCTCGGGCGGATTTTTTGCAAACTCCGCCGCCGCTTTATCAAACCTGCCTATAAACGAGGTGTCGGGGCAGTACGCGCCGTCGTATGTGGTGTTGCATATTGTAGTGCCCGACCAGCTGTTGTTTAAAAGGAGCGGCATACCTGTTTTGCTTATTAACATATGCCACCATGTTTCGGTTTTTTCGGTAACGTCGGTAGCGTCAGTCCCGCCCGAATAATACCATGCGGCAAAACCCTCGGGTATGCAGCCCTCAAAGGTTGAGTAGCTATCCCCTATTATATAAAGTTTACCCTTTTTCAGCATAAATTAAAACCCCTTATTTTGAAAGATATATAAGCAGCACCGAAACGTCCGCCGGGCTTACCCCCGAAATGCGCGAAGCCTGACCTATATCCGCCGGGCGCACCTTATCGAGCTTTTCACGCGCCTCAAGCCGCAAGCCGTAAACGTCGTTATAGTCTATATTTTCGGGAATTTTCTTTCCCTCAAGCCGCAGCATTTCGTTTACCTGCGCCTTTTGCCGCGCTATGTAGCCCTCGTACTTTATTTCCACCTCAACCTTTTCACGCACGCTGTGCGAAAGAGGGGGTCTTTCCTTATCAAACGGGGCTAACATATCATAGCTTACCTGCGGGCGCTTTATCAGCTCGGACAGGCGTATACCCGTACTAAGCGGCGCAGTGCCAGCGCTTTCAAGCAGAGCGTTTATTTCTTCACCGGGTGCTAAAAACACCGTGTTTAAGCGCCCGATTTCCGCATTTTTCTGCTCCTCGCGCTTTATATAGGCGGAATATGTATCATCACTTATAAGCCCCAATTTGTGCCCTATCGGCATTAAGCGCTCGTCGGCGTTATCCTGCCGCAAAAGCAGCCTGTACTCGCTGCGCGAGGTCATCATACGGTAGGGGTCTGAGCAGCCCTTGGTTACAAGGTCGTCTATCAGCGTTCCTATATAAGATGAAGCGCGTGAAAGCACAAGCGGCTTATTGCCCTTGACCTTTAACGCCGCATTTATTCCTGCAACAAGCCCCTGTGCCGCCGCTTCTTCATAGCCCGAAGAACCGTTGAACTGCCCCGCGCCGTAAAGCCCGGGATAATTTTTCATTTCAAGAGTTGCCCGCATTGCAAGCGGGTCTATGCAATCATACTCAATAGCGTAGGCGTTGCGTATTATTTTAACGTTTTTAAGGCAGGGAACGGTTTTGTAAAGCGCAGTCTGCACCTCTTCCGGAAGTGATGAGGAAAGCCCCTGCAAATACATTTCCTCGGTTTCGGCGCCGCACGGCTCAATGAAAAACTGGTGACGTTTTTTATCCGCAAAGCGGACTATTTTATCCTCAATGCTCGGACAGTAGCGCGGACCTACCCCCTCAATAACGCCCGCATACAGCGGCGAGCGGTTTATATTTTCAAGTATTACCCGCTTTGTTTCGTCATTTGTATACGCCATATGGCAAACAACGGTGTTTTCGGGCGGGCAATCGGTTGAAAAGCTGAAGGGTGTAACCGTTTCGTCGCCCTCCTGCACCTCGGTGTCTGAAAAGTCTATACTGCTTTTAAGCACGCGCGCGGGCGTTCCCGTTTTAAAGCGGCGCAGCGGAAGCCCCAGCTTTTTAAGCGCAAGGCTTAAATCGGTCGCGGGGAAATTTCCGTCGGGACCCGACGGGTAGTTTACCTCGCCCACATATACCCTGCCCGCAAGAAACGTTCCCGTTGCAAGAATTACCGTGCGGCAGGAAAAATCCGCGCCCAGCTTTGTTATGCAGTGCCATATGCCGTTATCTGAATATATATCGGTTATCTCGCACTGCTTAACGTCGAGATTTTCCTGTAATTCAACCGTGTGCTTCATATAGCCGCTGTAAGCGCGGCGGTCAATTTGCGCGCGTAAAGAATGTACCGCAGGGCCTTTGCCGCGGTTGAGCATACGGCTTTGCAGCGTGTTTTTATCAGCCGCCTTGCCCATTTCGCCGCCCAGTGCGTCAATTTCCCTTACAAGGTGACCCTTTGCCGTGCCGCCGATTGATGGGTTGCAGGGCATATTGCCTATCCAGTCAACGCTTATTGTAAACATAATTGCTTTGCAGCCGAGCCGAGCCGCCGCGAGAGCCGCCTCAATTCCGGCATGACCCCCGCCTATAACCGCAACGTCATATTCTCCTGCGGCATATTTTTTTATTTCCAAAAGTTATTACCCCTTATTTCCCCATTTTTTCAACAGCCTTTTGCTGCCGTATATCGGGGCCTATAAATTTATACGCGTCAAAGCTGCCTATAAGCCGCGAGGATATTCTCGGCGTATAGCGCGTTTCGATTTCCTTCATTGTAAGGTTGGTATTTATTATCATGGGACGATTCGCAAGCAGGCGGGTATTCACAAGATTGTAAAGCGCCGATTTTGAAAAGGACGTAGCCATTTCCGCGCCCAAGTCGTCTATTACAAGCAGGTCGCTTTTTATCATGGCGTCGTATGCACCGCGGTTTTCACCAGTAAATTTTTCCTTTTCTATTTGCGAAAAAAGATTTTCCGCCGCACCGTAAACCGGAATAAAGCCCCTTTCTATAACCTCGCCTGCAAGCGCTAAGGTCAGGTGGGTTTTGCCAAGCCCCGCGCTGCCCATAAATAAAAGATTACCCGAGGTTTTCGGGTCAAATTTAAGCGCGTATTCGCGGCAGACCTTTAATATCGTCGTCATTCTGCGGCGGGGGTTGCCCTCTTTTGTATCCTTATCGGGATAATATTTAAGGTCAAAATTATCAAAGCGGGATGTGCCGAGCGGCATTTCCTCGCTCATTTCTTCGGCAATAAACGCTGACACCAAGTGCTTTACGCAATCGCATATCTTACCGCCGACATAGCCCGTATCCGAGCAGAGCGGGCAATCGTACCTTATATCCTGCACCCCGAATTTATCAAGCAGCACTCGTTTTTCGCGTGAGAGTGCCTCGGATTGCTTTTTAAGGTCGGTAACGTCCCCGCCCGACAGCGCGGCAATGGCGAGTGACGCACCTATAGCCGATAACGAGCGGTCAATTTCGGTAAGCCGAGGTTCAGCATTATATGCCGCCGCAATTGCCGAGCTGCGCAGCGCCTTTTTTTCGTTCAGCGCGTTTTTCTTAGCCTCAAACGCTTTTTTGTATATATCCTCTTTAATAATCATTCCGTATTACCCTCAGTCGCTGTTAAGCATTTTTTCAAAAAGGTCTATATCATATGCGGCAAAGCTTTCCTTTTCTCCGCCGCTGTTTTTCTTTTCTTCAATATCATCGGGCGTTTTGTAGCCCTTTTCGTGCCAGTTTTCCAATATTTTGGAAACATATTTCATATCAAATTTTGAAATCCCGTCCACACAGGCGTTATATGCCGCCGTGAGCATCTCGCGGGACATTTTCCACTCATCCACCCACATAAGCGAAAGCTTTAATTCGTTTTTGCTGGGTTTTCGCTTTCCAAACCCGAAAGCGGAGCAAACTATGCCCCACGCCTGCTCGCTCATGGCCATTTGGTTAAGCTCTTTGTCGGCGGCGGCTATTGTGCCGATCCCGCGGTTTACCCAGTCGGTCGCGGTGGATTCAATAAAGCCGATTCGCGCCTTGCCGTGCGCTGCGGCATACTGCACAATCATAAGTATAAGCGAAACGTCAAGCCCCAAATCGTCATAAAGCCATACAAGGGTAGAGCTTTCGTTTGATTTTAAATTTCTGCCGAGCTTCATTTGCGTTTCGGTAAGCAGGTAACGTATTTTTTCATCCTCAGCGCCGCGCCGCGCAACGTCCGCGCGGTCGGGCTTGGCATTTTGCTTTACGGCGGGGGCTTTCACTTCCGCTTTTTCTGCGGGCTTTCCGTCAGGCATAAGTATTCCCGCGCCCTCCCAGTAAAGCAGCGCTTCCGCCACATCGTATTCCGAAAGCCCCGTGGCGGCGGCAATCTCGGCGTTATTCGGGTTTACCGACATATTACGCATAATATAAAGCAGCACCTTTATATGCTCGCCGCGCGCAAGCTTTAAGTGCTTGTCCGCAACGGCGGCGGGCACTGTGAAAACGGCGGAAAACGCCTTTGGATTTATAAGGTAATTCATTTTTCCTCACCGCTTGTATCTTCAAACATTCCAAACCCAGCAACCTCGCTTGCAGGCAGCGAAAAAACTATCGCTCCCGCCTCGGTAGAGGGTCCCGCGTTTTCAATTATCGCGCGCATAATATCGGATTTCTGCGCAGCCCTTGAAACTATTAAAATAACTTCCTTTTCATCGGCTATTGAAACATTGTAAAAAGCCTTTTCTGCCTTACCGCCCGTGCCTTTGCCGTGCAACACGGTGCCGCCCGCCGCACCCGCGGCTCTCGCAGCGTTCATAACAAGGTCGGTTCTTCCCTCGTTTGCTATTGCTACAATAAGCTCATAATTGTAAGACACTTGCGGAGTATATTTTTCCGCATTTCCGCCGCTTAAAAATTCCAAGGTTTTTCCCCCTCCCACGCTTTTTATCGGCACGGCAACCGTTATTCCGTGCCCGGGTACGCCTATAAACATACGGTTTCGCTGTTCTTTTATAAGTCTTTTGGTTTTTTCTCTGTCGGCAACGGTTATAAACACGCGTTTCTCGGTGCTTTCTATTCCCAGAATATCAAGCATACTTTGAACCGCCGTTCCCCTGCCGTACAGCTTAATGCTCAACGGTAAGCACAGCTCCGAGCAAATATCGCCGAAAACCGCCGCAGCCTCGGGGCGGCAAACAGAAATAATATAATTCATATTTCTTATCCCTCCCAAAGCTCAACAATATCGAAGTCGCCGTATTCCTCGCGCGTTTCCTCCGTAACCGCTTCGCGCTTTTTATATATAAGCCCCACCGCCTGAATGGATATAAGCGGCACCATTGCCACCATTGCCACCACACCGAAAGCGTCGCTTAATATATTGCCGCCCGTAGTAGCAGCCGCGCCTATAAAGAATTGCAGCATAAATGTAGCCGTCATAGGGCCCGAAGCCACACCGCCCGAGTCAAAGGCGATAGCCGTGTAAATATCAGGCACAAAAAACGAAAGAATTAAAGCAATTGCATAGCCCGGCAGTAAAAACCAAAGCACCGAAATGCCGGTTATTACCCTTATCATTGAAATTCCCATTGCAACCGAAACGGCAAGCGAAAGGCTTAATTTTATGGCTTTACCGGGAATAGCGCCCGCGCTTACCTCTTCAATCTGCTTTTCAAGCACCGCAACGGCAGGCTCGGCGGATATTATAAACCACCCGAAAGCCATAGCCAGCGGCACGGCGAAAACCGCCGCCTTGCCGCTCATAAGCTCACTGCCCAAAACCGTGCCGAGGGGTGAAAAGCCTACGTTTACACCTGTTAAGAAAAGCACAAGCCCCGCATATGTATAAAGTATACCGAAGCAAATTCTTATAAAGCTGCGGCGGGTAAGCTTTAGGGATAAAAGGTTGAATATAACGAAAACCGCCGCGATAGGCAAAAGCGAAACCGCCGTTTCAAGCAGGGTGTGCGGCAGCGAACGCAAATATGCGTTCCCTATGTGTGCGGTATCGGCAAACTGCGCAGCGGCAATATCTGCCTCCGCATTTTCCGCGGGATAAAAAAGTCCCAAAAGCATTACCGCGATTATTGGTCCTATAGAGCACAGCGCCACAAGCCCGAAGCTGTCCGCCTCGGCTTTTTTATCACTTCGTATGTTTGAAACGCCTATACCGAGCGCCAGTATAAACGGCACGGTCATAGGCCCTGTGGTTACGCCGCCCGAATCAAAGGCTATGCTTAAAAAATCGGCGTCGGTAAAGGCGGCAAGCGCAAACACCGCCGCATAAAACACTATAAGCAAGCGGCACAGGTTTATGCCCGTTATAATGCGCAGCATACACACGGTAAGAAAAAAGCCCACGCCCACACCTACGGTTATAAGCAGCACGGCGCTGTTTATATGCGGCACCGTGGCGGCCAACACCTGCAAATCAGGCTCGGCAACCGTAACCGCAAAGCCTAAAATAAAGGCGACGGGCAAAATAAGCCCCAAGCGCCGCGTTTTGGTAAGTGCCGTGCCCACCTTTGTGCCTATGGGCACCATTGAAATATCGGCGCCGAGAGAAAAAAGCCCTATTCCCAATATTACAAACACCGTGCCTATTAAAAAGCTCAGCATTATATCGGTTCCCACCGGCAAAACGCAAAAACAGAGCAAAACAACAATAAGGACTATGGGAAACACGCTCCGCGCGGCCTCCCTTATTTTCTCCGTTATGGCGGTTTTGTCCTTAAAAATCGCTGCTCTGCTCATAATTCATCCTATTCCGAATTTAATATGCCTTGCCCCAATACAGCATATGCTTTGCTTCCTTGCCGCAGCACACACATTTTCCGTCAATATGCTCCTGCTTAAACGGAATACAGCGTGAGGTTATTCCCGCGTACTCCTTAAGCTTATCCTCGCACTCGCGGTCACCGCACCACATAGCCTTTATAAATCCGGGCTTTGTATCGGCTATTTCCTTTATTTCTTCAAGGTTATGCGCCTCAAATGTCATTGCCGCGCGGCGTTCAAGCGCCTTGTTGTAAAGTCCGTCGTGTACCGCCTTTAAAAGCTCGGGTAATTTTGTTTCAAGCTCGTCAAGGTTTACAACCGTCTTTTCGCCGTTATCGCGGCGAACAACAACGCACTGATTGTTTTCAATATCCTTAGGTCCGAGTTCCACGCGCAGCGGAACGCCCTTCATTTCGTATTCGGCAAATTTCCAACCGGGCGACTGCTCGCCCAAATCTATTTTGGCGCGGCAAATTTTACTCATACGGGCGTATACCTCGTTCGCTTTATCAAGCACGCCCTCCTTGTGGGTTGCAATCGGTATTAAAACCGCCTGTATCGGCGCAATGGCGGGTGGCAGTACCAAGCCGTTATCATCACCGTGGGTCATAATTATAGCGCCTATAAGACGTGTTGAAGAACCCCAAGAGGTTTCAAACGGGGTTACGGGGTTGTTGTTTTTATCGGTATACTCTATTCCGAAAGCGCGGGCAAAGCCATCACCGAAATAGTGCGAGGTTCCGCTTTGCAGCGCCTTGCCGTCGTGCATGAGCGCCTCTATTGTGTATGTAGCCTCGGCTCCCGCAAAGCGCTCCTTTGCGGTCTTTTCGCCCTTTACAACCGGAATAGCAAGCGATTCCTCGGCAAAGCGGGCATAAACATTGAGCATGCGTATTGTTTCTTCCTTTGCCTCCTCTGCGGTTGCATGCAGGGTGTGCCCCTCCTGCCAGAGGAACTCGCGTGAACGCAAAAACGGGCGGGTGGTTTTTTCCCAGCGCACAACGCTGCACCACTGGTTATATAATTTCGGCAGATCCCTGTAAGAATGAACGATATTCTTAAAATGGTCGCAGAAAAGGGTTTCAGAGGTCGGGCGCACACAAAGCCTTTCTTCAAGCTTTTCATCGCCGCCGTGGGTTACCCACGCAACCTCGGGCGCAAAACCCTCAACGTGATCCTTTTCCTTTTGCAGCAGGCTTTCGGGTATAAACATAGGCATATAAACGTTTTCATGCCCTGTTTCCTTAAACATACCGTCAACAATATGCTGAATATTTTCCCAAATCGCGTAGCCGTAAGGGCGGATTATCATACACCCCTTTACAGAGGAATAGTCAATTAAGTCCGCTTTCAGCACAACATCTGTGTACCATTTTGCAAAATCCTCCTCCATTGAGGTTATGGATTTTACGAGTTTTTCTTTAGCCATATAAGGGAGCGCCGCGGCGCTCTTCCCCACCTTTCGTTGATAAATGTATAATCGCATTATATTATAAACTAAAAAGCTCTGCTTTGCAATACCTTTTAACTGTATTTTCCTTAATTAGAATATTTTTTTAAAAAAAGAATAAAAATATATTGACAAATGCGCCGTAAGAACATATTATTTGTTTAGTGTATTGCCGTTGTGTTTTTTAAATGCGGCGGTTAAATTTTTCAGGAGGCAATTTATTATGGTATTTGAGAAAGTTAAAGAAATATTGGCAGAACAGTTGGACGCTGATCCGGATGAAATGACTATGGAAACAAAAATAGCCGAAGAACTTGACGCTGACAGTCTTGATGTAGTTGAGTTACTTATGTCTATTGAGGATGAATTTGACGTTGAAATTCCCGATGAGGAAATTGAAAACCTCAAAACAATCGGTGACGTGGTAGAATATATACAGAACAATATGCAGTAATATCAACAGAGTGCAAAACGGTCTTACCCTTAAATTCGGTAAGACCGTTTTTTAATATTCAATTATCTTCCGCAGTGGTGGTGTTTATAAAATCTGGCAGAGTGTTTTTTACGCGCTCGTAGTACCCCTGTTCCCAAAAAAGACACTTTGCGGGGTCTACGCCCAATTTATCGTTTGTAAGCGCCAAAGCAATAGCACGGCAGCCGCCAAGGCAGTGCTCAAAATATTTACATTTTCCGCATTTATCGTTCTTTTCGCGCAATGTGCCCACCGTCAGGCAGACCTCGTCTAAATATCTGCCGCCTGATAGCAGCTCGCGCAGCGGCTCTTTTTTTAGATTTCCCGGAATATCGTTATGCTGCTCGTAATAGCCCGATTGCTGGTGGCAGGGGAAAACGTTTCCGTTTGCCGCTACGGCTATCATTCCGCGGTTTCCTCGGCACACGGGCAAACTGTCGCGGTATTCGCCGCTGCATGCGCCCACCGCCGCAAGGGAGTAATGCCGCGTTACGGGGTACAGCGTGCCGAACTGCCACACGGTAAGCACCATTTTATGCTTTTTTGCAGCATAAGCTTTCCAAAGCTTTAAGGCTTCTTCGTAATATTCGTTAAGCGATAATGCGGCGTCGCCCGCGTTCTGAACCCAGCGCGGTGCCTCAGTTGTGCGGATAATACGCATTTCCGAAACGCCCATACTGTCAAGCAGCTCGGCGGTTTTAAGCATTGAGTCAAGGTTTTTGCGGTTTACGTTTGTTTGCACCTTAACGGGAAAACCGTTTTCTATGCAAAGCCTTATTGCGTTGAGCGCGTTTTCCTCAGCGCCTTCGCGGTTGCGCATCCAGTCGTGAAAGCCCAATCCGTCAAATGAAATTTTCATAAGTGGAATACAGCCGATTTTCTTAAGCCTTTCAAGAGCGGCGGCAGTTATGTAATATCCGTTTGTGTTAATTTCCTCCACAAACATATTACGTTTATAAATCCCCTCAATAATATCAAAGAAATTTTTGTGCAGCATAGGCTCGCCGCCCGTTATTGTAAAGGCGTTTATTCCGCATTCATACGCCTCGTCAAGCAGCTTTTTCGCCTCTTCCGCCGTCCATTCGCTTTGCAGCGGCGCATTATCCGCCGCGTTAAAGCAGTGCAGGCAGTTGTAATTGCATTTGCCGGTTATCATCCAGTTCATAGCGGGAAAATAGCGGTTATCGCAAAGCCGAGGTCTGCTCCACTGCTCTGTCTCTTCGCCGTTTTCCGCTATGCGGATAAAGCCGTTTGCAAGAAATTTTTCTGCAAGCGGGCTGTCCGCAGCGCTCGGCAGCTCGGTCTTTCCGTCGCAGGCGGATAAAAAGTCAAATTCTTCACTTTTAAGCCCGCGCGCGTTGCGCTCGCCCTTTATGTAATAGGCAAAGGGCACCAGCCGCCATGAGCGCAGGGCAATATTCGGATTTAATACATAGTGCATAGCTGTAACCTTGCAGGCTGCCGAAAAAACGGCAGCCTGCTTTCCTTTTATAAATATTGGGCGATAGGCTTACTTTTTACTGTTTTCATAGTTCTCACAGTACATTATTGCACCTACCGATTTAGAATAATAGCAGCTCGGACAATAGGAGTTGCGCAGGCAGGTTTCGTCCCTGTTGCCGTTTTTATGGTCGCGCCCGCACTGAGTACATTCAAATTTATCGCAGGAGTGGCGCGAGGTAACTATAAGCTTGCCCTCTATATTGTAGCATCCGCCGCCCGATACATTATCGAGCTCCTCATCGTCAAGCTCGCCCGCTTTAGGATGCAAAAGCTCAAAATACGCCTTTGCGCCGTCAAGTGTCATTTCTTCGCCGTTTTCTTTTGCAAGACACAGCAATTCTTCAGGAGTTTTTACAGCTTTCGCTTTTGAAATAAGTTCACTGTTCATTTTTATAATTTCCTCCCGTATTCGGTATTTGGGTTGTTGCAAAGCCATAGGCCTCTTTCATACGAGCAATACTTGCAGTATTCGCACCAGGTTACATTTCCGCAGTTTCTGCATACACGGCGGTACGGGAAAACCGAAGTTTCAACCGTATCCTTTGCGCAGCCGTTTTTGCACTGCCAATCCCAGCAGCGAAATCGCGTGGTAACAACAAGTCGTCCGCTGTTGTAGCAGTTGCCGCCCGATACATTATCAAGCTCCTCGTCGGCAATTTCGCCCGTCTTCGGGTGCAAAAGTTCAAAATATGCCTTTGCGCTCTCCTCGGTCATTTCTTCGCCATTAGTCTTTGCCATTTCAAGTAATTCTTCGGGGGTTTTTGCCTGTTTCGCCTTTACTATAAGTTCGTTATTAAGCCCCATTTCAATGCACTCCGTTCGTCTAATTCTTTCGGTGATTGCTTTTGTTGCAAAGCCACAGTCCTTTTTCGTATGTGCAGTATTTGCAGTTGTTACATACTGTCAGGCGGCCGCATTTGCATATCCCAACACTGACCGCATTTTTATCGATTTGATTGCCGCATTTTTTACACTCAAAACCCGTACAGCCGTGACCGACGGTCACAATTTCTCTGCCGTCGTCTGCATGACATCCGCCACCTGAAACGTTTTCAAGTTCTTCATCGGCAATTTTGCCGGTCTTCGGGTGCAAAAGCTCAAAATATGCCTTTGCGCTCTCCTCGGTCATTTCCTCATCGTTTTCCTTTGCAAGACATAGCAGTTCTTCGGGTGTCTTTGCCTGTTTCGCCTTTGCTATAAGTTCTTTGTTCAGTTCCATTTCAATGCACTCCGTTCGTCTAATTCTTTCGGTGATTTTCTTTATTGCAAAGCCACAGTCCTTTTTCGTATGTGCAGTATTTGCAGTTGTTACATACTG
>ERZ827490.1167-NODE-1167-length-35599-cov-3.655835_pt1 | contig 35599 bp, 30 predicted proteins | sample MGYA00519770_ERZ827490 | MGnify/ENA primary metagenome ERZ827490 (study PRJEB31778, sample SAMEA3449324) | human gut metagenome | biome: human gut; feature: human-associated habitat; material: faeces | place: United Kingdom | collected 2010/2012 ...
CACGGGCATCTGCCCGTGGCTCGCTTTGTTCAGGTGCGGCTCCGATGGATGCGGACGCGAATGATGCTGCTTTTCCCGGTGCGGCGGTAGCGGTCGGGCCGATTCCTCGAAATGTGTGGCGAATGTACCCGGTCTTATCTCTCAGGCGAACGGAAACCCACCGCGCGGATCGTGCGGCGCGAACGGTCGAGTTCGGTCTCGACCACCCCGGTCAGCGCGTCCGGAGCGTCGTGGCGGCGGTTGGCCCGGTAGAGGCGGCGGTAACCGAGCAGGTCGCGCGCGAGTTCCGGCCAGCGTGCCTCCCAGCCCCGCGGCCAGCGCGCGAGGCGCTGCACCGTGGCCGAATTGGAGAGGATGCGCGCCTCCTTGTTGCGCGACTGGTGCGTCCACGCGATGCGCACCTCCGGCACCAGGCGCCCCACCGCCCGCGCGAAGCCGCGCCCGCCGTTGTTGCTTTCGAAAAGCGCTTCGCGTACGTCTGCGCGGCGCAGCATCGCGGCCGCCTGCGGTTCGGTCGCCTCCATCGGCTCCGGCGTGTAGAGCGCGTCGGTCAGGTAGATCATGCCGTCGCCGCCCACCGCGTAGCAGAGCGAGCAGAGGTAGTCGTCGCCCGTATCGGCGGTGTCGGTGTAGTTGCCGCGTTTGACCACCGTCGCGGGCAGTTCGTCGTAGGTGGCGAACCCTTCGCCGTAAAGCAATCCCTCTTTTCGAGCGCACAGCGCTGCACCTCGCCGGGCGGGTACCCCGTTTCGGTTTTGACGGTTGCTGCTTCCGGTACGGCTGTTTTCGGAACTTTTGCATTCGGGTTTCCCGAACCGGGAAACCCTTCGCACGGGAGCGCCTGTCCCGGAGCGCCGGTTCCGGCGGAGGGAGGGCCGGGCGATTCCGCTCTGTCGGCAAGGACCCTGTTTTCGGTCAGCTGCCACCCTTCGGGCAACTCCAGGTTCCAGAGGTCTGCCACGCAGGGATTTACAAGATTTGATTGCATTTCGATCGGGTTGTTTGGACGGAGCGGCAGGAGTCCAACCTGCCGGACGGAAGATCGTCCGCGGTTCCGGCCCTGACGGGCGTCCCCGTGCCGAAGGGGGCCGGAAGGTCGAGAGGCGGGGCGTCCCCCGGTGGGCGGGTGCCTCTCGCGGCGTCGCCTGACGCATGCGCTCCGTGATGCGGATACCCGAAGAAATTTCCGGGTCCGGGCTTGGATTTTCCGTGGAAAATCCGTTTATTGAAGATGTTTTCTGAACGTTCTTTGCCTGTGCTCCGGCTGTTTCCTGCTATGCGGACGGGATGCCCGGCAATGCCGGGCAGCGTGTTCTGCCGGCGGAGCAAGCAAGGAAGGCGCGGGGTGAAGAAGTAGTCGGTCGTGCGCTAGGCTTCGAGAAAACGGCTCAGCTCGCTCCAGCTGAAATCGGTGAGCACTTCGCCGTCGCGTTGGTGCAGGTGGTATTCCCACCACACGGGCGTGGCCGATGCGAGGCGTCCCGTGTCGGGGTCGTTGCGCAGGATCAGCGTGCAGGTGAGCGTGGAGTAGAACTCTTCGGTGTCGTATTCGAGCTGGCCGTTGAAGAACTCCTTCCCGGTGAGTTCGTCGCGCAGCTGTGCGGCAATGGCCTGGTAAGTTTGGTCGTCGATGGAAATCATGGTCGTGTCGTTTTTTACAAAAGTAGCCTGCCGGGAGATTGGCTGATTATACAATTCTTGAATTTCCGGACGTGAAACAAAAGAATTGACTGCCACTGTATTTGGTTAATAAAATAAAACCTCTTAACTTTGTCTTACAAATATAAGTTCAAATTTTGGATTTTGTACTCTTTTTGCAAGAAATAATTGCAAAAAAAATCTTTTCGATATGAGGGAGCGATTGAGGTTGATACGCAAAGAGTTGGGGTTGACGCAAGAGGCGCTTGCCCAAAAATTGGGCATCGGGAAGAGTGCGCTGTCGATGATCGAGACCGGCCGCGCATCGCTTTCGGAGCGAAATAAAAATATTATTGTTCAGGAATTGAACGTTAATCCCGAGTGGCTCGAAACCGGACAGGGGCAGATGTTTTTCGAACAGCGGCCCGAGGCGGTCTTCACGAACCGCACCGACCGCAGACTGCCCACGCAGAGCGTACCCCTCTATAATATAGAGGGAACCGCCGGGCTGGTGCCGCTTTTCCTGGACCGGGAGTCGGTGCGCCCGGTCGACTACATCCACATTCCGAACCTGCCCCGCTGCGACGGTGCGATCTACGTGGTGGGCGACAGCATGTATCCGCTGCTCAAGAGCGGCGACATCGTGCTCTACAAGCAGGTGAGCGGCATCGAGAACATCTTCTGGGGGGACATGTACCTGCTCTCGATCGATATCGACGGCGAGGAGTACGTGACGGTCAAGTATATCCAGAAGTCCGAAAACGAGGGGTGCGTGAAGCTCGTGAGCCAGAACCCGCACCATGCCGACAAGGAGGTACCGGTTGAGCGGATCCGTGCGCTGGCGTTCGTCAAGGCGAGCATCCGCATGAACTCGATCCGGTAGCGCGCGGCGGGGTGCCGCAGGAATCCGCCCGATTGAATCCGGGGGCGGCGGCACGGATACAATAATAGAGGTGTAATAGATATGGACAAGAAAATGTTTCGGGTACGGGCCGAAGCCCGGCACTCCCGGAGCGTGACAAAATAACCCAACCGATATGGACGTAAAGATATCGCCCCGCTGGAAAGAGCTGCTCGGGGCCGAGTTTGAAAAAACCTATTTCGCCGAGCTGGTGCGGTTCGTCAAACAGGAGTATGCCACGCGGCGCGTTTTTCCCGCCGGGCGCAACATTTTCCATGCGTTCGACATGTGTGACCCGGACGACATCAAAGTGGTCGTGATCGGGCAGGATCCTTACCACGGCGAGGGGCAGGCGCACGGGCTCTGTTTCTCGGTGAACGACGGCGTGCCGTTTCCGCCGTCGCTGGTCAATATATTCCAGGAGGTGCGCGACGATACCGGGGCCGCCGTGCCCGCGAGCGGCAACCTCGACCGCTGGGCGTCGCAGGGCGTGCTGCTGCTCAACGCGGTGCTGACCGTGCGCGCACACGAGCCCGCCTCGCATGCCGGCAGGGGCTGGGAACAGTTCACCGATGCGGTGGTGCGTGCGATCGCCGCGCACCGCGACCGGGTCGTCTACATGTTGTGGGGCTCTTACGCGCAGCGCAAGGGCGCGATCGTCGATCCGGCGCGCAACTGTATCCTCAAGGCGGTGCATCCGTCGCCGCTGTCGGCGTACCGGGGGTTTTTCGGCTGCCGCCACTTCTCGCAGGCGAACGCCTACCTCGAGGCCAACGGCCGCACGCCGGTCGTGTGGTAAAGCCGCCGGGAGCGCCGGTTCCGCAGGGAAAGAGGGGATTACCTGCCGTATAGACCGGACTGCGGGATAAACGGCGGCGATAGAATGTACGGCCGGAACGGGGATAGGTGCAACCGTCCGGGAAATTTCCCGTGCCGGGACGGGGGGAAGATTATAGTCGCATGCAACAAGCCACAGTCTTGACTGTGGCTTGTTGCATCGGGTGGATGCATGGATGGCCGTGAGGTAATTTATGTCGTATTGTTGCTTTCTCGCATTTGCGTGCCGGGCAGCCTGCCGAACCGGCCTGAATCATTTTGTCTGAGCCGATTTTGATATCCTGCGATATTTCATTTGCAGTTCTCGTAAAAATAGCTTATATTTCAAGTAATTGGAAGACGCTGAACCCCGATCCGACATCTGACCGTTCGATTACTACCTTTTCACCCGATAATGTTTTGATCATGAAAAAAACTTTTATCGTAATCGCGGTAGTGAGCGTATTGCTTACCGTCTTTGCCGCCTGTGTGAAGGAACAGTATCCGCAACCGGATGATATTTCCGCGGTACCGGAGGGCATGATTACGGTCGACGAAGCCAAAATCTATTTCTTCCGGCATTCCGACGGTTCGGTTTCGGCCTTGAACCGGGATCGATTGTATCTGCAAAATGCGTTCTTTGCTGCGTCCGGTGGCGATACTGCGGGCGTTCTCACGAAAACTTTTGCGACCTCATCCCGCTCCGGGCTGCCCCTTTGGGAAGAGGCTGTGGTGATCGTCAACCCAAAATATTCCACGTTGCGGGTGCCCTTGTCCGAGAATGTGTCCGGAATTTCGCGGATAGGTTTCGGAGACGATAAAAACCGGATCGAATATCGCGAGGCCCGCACCCGGTCCAGCCTGATTGTGCAAATGCTGCATGAAGACGGCCGTATAAGGCAGTATGTAGAAACCGTTATCCGGTCGGATCGCAGTCTGACCGGGGATTCTTACGTGCTGATTACCGATGTTGCGGGCGAATTCCTGTGGTGCGACCGATGGAAAAACGGAAAACGGACGGATATGGCGCTGGTGGGTAGCAGTTTGCCATCTTCTGCATCTGCCGACAGCCAGAAATTGCTCTTGTACGGCATATCGCTGAGGTCTATCTGGGACACCAACGAATTGGGCGAGGTGGGTGTTCCGGCACGTCCGTGTCCGAGTTGCCGTCACGACCCCTGCACCTGTTGTTACCGTTGCGGGCACGATCCCTGCGTCTGCTGTACGAAATGTAACCAATATCCGTGCGAGTGTTTGGTCTGTCCGTATTGCGGCAGCAAGTTCTGCGATGGAAAGCAGTGTCAGGCGCCTCCGGATAAACCCGACCCCGGCGATCCCGGCGGCAGCGGTTCAGACCGTCCGGAATCGCCCGGTTTTCCGCTGGTCAACATGAAAATGGATACGGCCACGCAAAAGAAACTCAATAAATTACTCAAAAAAATCCATGAGGACTGCATGGGGCAAAAGTTGCTGGCCGCGTTGAATTATAATTTCAATAGAGAACTTACGATCAAGTACAATCCGGATATTATGGTAACCGCACGCGTCAACGGCGTCTATAATCAAGCCACGCATACGATTACCATAGGCACGGAATCCCTGTCCACGTTTACCGAAGAGCTTTTTCACGCCTACCAGGGGTACGATCCTGCAAAACCCTATACTACCGACGCCAAGCTTAATTACGAGGTGGAAGCGAAAGTGGCGGCAGCGCAAATTAAACGACGTGCTGGTCAAGTAGAAATACAATCAAATGTTGATAAGGCTATGGATATTATGTTCTTAGATTATGTTGAGACTCCTTCTACCACACAATACACCCATATCATTTATATTTTACGGAAAATAGGCTACAAAACACAGGAATATCCCGAAAGTCCCGCTTACCGGAATATCGATGCGTTGAAAAGTCTGTCCGTCGATTGCAAACACGATTAAAACCGCATATTATGAAACTTTTTTTAGCTTTTCTCCTGCTCTGTCTCGTCGGTTTTTCCTTCGTTCCGGTTTATGGCCAGATCGGGATACCGTCCCATTCGATTGTGAACCCCGATTCGGTGAGCCATAACTTTTACGAACGGGAAACCGTCAAGGGGAATACCATTACTTATAAGATAGATCATTCTTATCCTATGCTTTACCGTATTGGTAATGCCTCTAATACCCGGCTCGGTGAACTGATGTCCTTGAAGGACGGCTCGACTCCTACGGAGCCTGTCGATAGGGGAGGTGGTTTGGATGTGGTTTCTTTAAAGCCTGTCTATCAGGCTTTCCTGGAGACTTTCACCCCCGAAGAGATTCGAGTGTTGGCACAGAATAATGATGTTATACGTATCCGTTATGCTTTAAACGAGAATGGGGTTGTTTTGGAAGTTGGTTTTACGATAGAGTCCGATCGTCCTCATCTGTATAATATACCCCCGCAATACTTGGAGAAGTTAGAAACCAAACTCAAATCTACGGTATCGTATATTATCCCTCCGCATATGGCATACCTGCGGGAGTATAAGTTTATCACCGTTTCTCAAGTTTTCCCATTTAAAAGTCTTTTGGATAAGCTTTGATTTTAATAGGTATCCAGTATGAAAAAATACGGATTCGTTATTCTTTTGCTTTGTCTCGTCGGTTTTTCCTTCGTTCCGGTTTGTGGCCAGATCGGGATGCCGTCCCATTCGATTGTGAACCCCGATTCGGTGAGCCATAACTTTTACGAACGGGAAACCGTCAAGGGAGTAAGTAGGGTTATGTGTCTTCGGCATTTATCGGATATCGAAAGTGATGTTACCCGTCTTTTGGAATGAGACAAAAAGCAATGCTCATCAAAAGGTTTTTGACTTTTGATGAGCATTGCTTTTGATTTTGTAGCGAATAGTCGTTAGCGCAGGATGATCTCGTTGGAGCCGATCAGGTGGCCGTCGATGTAGATCATCACCTGGTACTTGCCGCCCGTGATGCCTGTGCCGTTGTAGAAGAGGCTGACGCTCAGGTCTTCGTTCTGGTAGTCCACCTGGCGCGTGGCCGAGTAGGTGATCATGTCGCCCTCGTAGTTGAACGCGGCGTTGCTCCGGTTGGCCAGCACGTAGCCGTCCGGGCCGATGATGCGGGCATAAACGTTGCGTTCGCCCGGCTGCGAGAGTTCGTTGCCCACCAGCACGAAGTCCACGCGGAGCCGTTCGGCCCTCGCTGCGCGGCTCACCACCTTGTCGCTTCGGTTCAGGGCCACCAGCGCGATGTCGCGCGCACGGATGACGGCCCCCTTCTGCACTTTGGTTGAGAGCTCCTGCGCCTTTTCCTCGGCTTTGTCGGCCCGCAGGCGCGCTGAGGTAATCTGCTTGCGGTAAGTGATATTTTCGTTGACAAGTTTCTGGTTCAGCGTGTTGAGCGAGTCGATCTGGTGGATGTACCCCTCCATCACGGTGCGCATGTAGCCGAGCCGTTTCTCGTAATCCTTGATTTTGCGGCGCGTGAGGACGCGTTCGTTCTTCAGCGTTTCGAGCAGCGAGTCGGCCTTGAAGCGCTCGGTGGTCAGGTGCTGCGCGAGCGTGTCGTTCTCGGTGCTGAGCGTGTCGTAGTTGGCCAGCATCATCGTCAGGCGGGCCGTCAGCGTGTCGCGCGCTTCGGCGTAGTCGGCCTGCATCTGTTTGACCTGCGTGAAATAGAGTACCGACAGCGCACCGAGGATCACGGCCAGGATCACGATCATGATCTTGAGCCCTTTGATCGACTTTTGCGGCGGGGTCTGCTGCGGCGGGTAGCCGCCGTATCCCGGGTCGTACCCCTGGTTATAGCCCTGGTTGTAATCCTGCTGGTAGTTGTTGTTGTAGTTGTCCATCTCTCAAAGCTTTCGGAAAGTGTACGAAGACAAAAAGACTACGGTAAATTATGGTGCAAAGATAACAGAATGCGGTTAAATTGCTGCCTTTTGCGGCGGTTTTGTGTGACTTTTCCCGTTCCGGTGCCGTTATTCCGCTTCGGTTCGTCCCTTTTTTGCCGTTCGTCCGGGTGTCCGGGTCCGCTACCCGCAAAATCCGTGCATTTTTGCCGGGCTGTCCCGTTTGCGGGGGCGGACTTCGTTCCCGGCGCCGCTTCTCTGCAGACGGCCCGTTGCCTGGCCGGGAAGGAGGGCCCGTTACCGTTACAGGGAAGACCGTACCGTCCGGCTGAACCGCCTATTTGATTTTGCTCGTCAGCGGGTATTTCAGGTTCGACGCGTCGAGCAGCCGCACGCGCACGGACCCGATGCGGATCGGCGATTCGAGGTAGAGCGGAATCTTGTTCAGGTCGTCCGATATCCAGAGGTAGAACTCCGAACCGTCCTTGAACGATTCGCCCGAGGAGGTGGCCAGCTCGCAGACGAACTTCAGCGTGCGGAACTTGCCCACGCCCTTGATGTTGCGCACCTCGCGCCCCGCGAGGCGGTAGTTGATGCGGCGGATCGTGTCTTCGAGCACCATTTCGAGCGTATGCTTCTCGCCGGGGCGGAACTTTGCGGCATCTTCGCAGCGCAGGTTGAAAAAGAGTGCGACCGCGTCAAAACTCCCTTCGGTGAGCGGCATCGTCTTGAGCGTCGCGGTGGGGTTCTTGTGGTTGCGGAACGAGGTGTGCACCTGTTTCGCGTCCCAGTCGTAGGTGTATTTGCTCGAGGTGCGGTACTTGCCCTCGCGGATTTCGGCGCGCAGTTCGAGCGGACGCAGCGTCCGGTAGTCGAGGCTGCTGTAATAGGAGTCGTTCAGGTCGAAAAACCAGCGGAAGAAGGGGTAAACGCGGCCGTTCGCGTCGATCTGGTAGACTTTGGTTCCGTCGAGCCATCCTTCCCGCGTGACGAAGGTCACTTCGGCCACGTCGGTATTGATACCCGCCTTGTAGCTGACCACGTAGGTGAGTTTCTCCCCGTGCGTGAAGGCCGGGTTTTTGGATTGGGCGGCGTCCGCCGGGGTGCCGGAAGTCTGCCCGCAGAGCGGCGTCCCGAACAGGCAGGCGGCGAGCAGGTATAAGGTCGTAAACAATTTGTTCATGCGCATCTTTCAGTCTGTTTGTAGGTCTGCGGGGTGTTTCTTCCCTTAATTTTCACCTGTGCGGCCCGGTGTGCTAGCCGGCCTTCCCGCTGGAACGGCCGACCTGTAAGGCGGCTGGCTCGCTTCGCGGCGGCCGGGGCCGACGGCATTGCCGGGAGGACCGGGATTTCCCGAACCTCATTTTCAATACAACGCAAAATCCGGCCCAAAGTTATGAAATCATGCTGAAATCCATCACTTTTTGCGGACGGTACCTTTCGGCCAGTTCGCGCAGCTGCCGGTTTTCCGGCTTCGAAAGTCCCGGATCGTCGTCGAGAACCTTTTCGGCCGCCTCCCGCGCGAGGGTGAGTATCTGTCCGTCCTTGCCCAGGCTCGCGATCTTCAGGTCGAACGCCAGCCCGCTCTGCTGCGTACCGGTCATGTCTCCCGGGCCGCGCAGCTGCAGGTCCAGTTCGGCCAGCTCGAAACCGTCGGAAGTCGACACCATCGCGCCGAGCCGCTTGCGCGATTCCGCCGAGAGCTTGTCGCCGCTCATCAGGATGCAGTAGGACTGTTCCCCGCCGCGCCCCACGCGGCCGCGGAGCTGGTGCAGCTGCGAGAGGCCGAAACGCTCGGCGCTTTCGATCACCATGATCGACGCGTTGGGCACGTCGACGCCCACCTCGATCACCGAGGTGGCCACCATGATCTGCGCCGTGCCGCTCTTGAAGAGGTTCATGCCGTACTCCTTGTCGGCGGGCTTCATCTTGCCGTGTACCACGACCGTCACGTACTCCGGCGGCGGGAAAGCCTGCGTGATGCCCGCATAGCCGTCTTCGAGGTCTTTGTAGTCCATCTTTTCGGACTCCTTGATCAGCGGATAGACGATGTAGACCTGCCGGCCCTTTTTGATTTCGTCGCGGATGAAGCCGAACACCCGCAGGCGGTGCGAGTCGTGGTAGTGCACCGTGCGCACCGGTTTGCGGCCCGGCGGCAGTTCGTCGATCACCGAGACGTCCAGGTCGCCGTAGAGGGTCATCGCCAGCGTGCGCGGGATCGGCGTCGCGGTCATTACCAGCACGTGCGGCGGCGAGTCGTTTTTGAGCCACAGCTTCGCGCGCTGCTCGACCCCGAAGCGGTGCTGCTCGTCGATCACCACGAAGCCGAGGTTCCGGAACTGGACGCCCTCTTCGATCAGCGCGTGCGTGCCGATGAGGATGTCGCATGTGCCGCCGAGCAGTTCCGAGGCGATCTCCGTGCGCTCTTTCTTGCGTGTCGAGCCGGTTAGCAGGCGTACCGAAGCGATCCCTTCGGTCAGCCGCGAAATGGTGGCGAAGTGTTGTGCGGCGAGGATTTCGGTCGGGGCCATCAGGCAGGCCTGGAAGCCGTTGTCGACCGCGATCAGCATGCTCATCAGCGCGACGAGCGTCTTGCCGCTGCCCACGTCCCCTTGCAGCAGGCGGTTCATCTGGTGGCCGGTGGCGGTGTCCTGCCGGATTTCGCGAATCACGCGCTTCTGCGCGCCGGTGAGCGGGAAGGGGAGCCGCTCGCTGTAAAAGCGGTTGAACTTTTCGCCGACGGTGGTGAAAAGAAAACCGTTGTTCTTGCCTACGCGCTGCTGCCGGTCGGCGAGGATCACGAGCTGCACGCCGAAGAGTTCCTCGAACTTGAGCCGCAGTTCGGCGGCTTTGAGCCTCTGGTCGTTTGCGGGAAAGTGGATGTCGTGCAGCGCGTCGCGCAGCGACGGGAGCCGGTACTCTTCGAGGATGCGCTGCGGCAGCGTCTCGGCGATCCGTTCCCCGGCGAGCGCCCATGCGTTGCAGACGAGGTTGTAGATCGCTTTGGTGCCGAGGCGTTTGTTGTTGAGCTTTTCGGTGGTGCTGTAGACGCCCTGCACGCCTGCGGCGGGCCGGTTCTGCTGCGCGAGGGTCGATTCGACCTCGGGGTGCACGAGGCTGAGCGAGCCGTTGAAGAAGGCTGGGCGGCCGAAAATGATGTATTCACGGCCCATTTCGAGCTGCTTTTCGATCCAGCCGATTCCTTTGAACCAGACCAGTTCGGCCGTGCCGGAACCGTCGCTCACGGTGGCGACGAAACGTTTTTTCGCGCCGCCTCCCGCGTGCTGGAAGCCGGTGATGCGCGCCCGGAGCTGGATGTAGGAAAGCGAATCGTCGCGGATTTCGCCGATGCGGTAGAAGCGGGTGCGGTCGATGTAGCGGTACGGGTAGTGGCGCAGCAGGTCGCCCACGGTGCGGATGCCCAGCTCCGTGCGCAGCAGGTTCGCGCGCGCCTCGCCGACGCCCGTGAGGAACTTGATATCGTTGTCGAGTGGCTGGCTCATGTCGTCGTGTTTCGCTCTCTTCGCCGGTGCGGCGGTAAATCCGCTCCTGTTGTGTAAAGATACGCGAATTTATTAAATTTGCGAGGTGCCCGGTCCGTTTTCGGCGACGGGGCACAGCTTCCGGGCTGTCCGGACGAATTTCAGGCCGTGGTCGGAATACGGTGGCCCGGCGGGTTTTAGGCCCGATTGTCCGGTTGGTTGCCGGGGCCGGTTTTCCGGAAGCGCCGGGGAAGCGGGGAAGGGAGAGGGTTCCGGGCGAACGTTTGGCCGAAGGGGAGCCGCTAATGAATGAAGATTCGATAAAAAGAGCACCATGAGAAAATATTGCGATTCGCTTACCGCTTATGCGCGTGCGGCCACCCGTCCGGTGGCGGTGGGAAGCGTGGTGATCGGCGGGGGGAATCCCGTGCGGATCCAGTCGATGACCAATACCGACACGAACGATACCGAGGCCTCTGCGGCGCAGGTGCGGCGCATTGCCGGGGCGGGCGGCGAGATCGTGCGGCTCACCGCGCAGGGACGCCGCGAGGCGGCGAACCTCGCCGCGATCCGCGCCCGGCTGCGGGAGGAGGGATGCTCCGTGCCGTTGGTGGCCGATATCCATTTCGTGCCGGAGGCGGCCCTCGTGGCGGCTGAAAATGTAGAGAAGGTGCGCATCAACCCCGGTAATTTCAACGACCGGGGCGGCCAGTTCGACCGCCTGGTCGCCCTCTGCCGCGAGCACGGCACGGCGCTGCGCATCGGCGTGAACCACGGTTCGCTGTCGGCCGCCGTGATGGAGCGCTACGGCGATACGCCCGAGGGGATGGTCGCTTCGGCGGTCGAGTACCTCGCCCTCTGCCGCGAGCGCGGGTTCGATCCGGTGGTGGTGTCGCTCAAGTCGAGCAACGTGCGCGTGATGGTGCAGGCTTACCGGCTGCTGGCCGCCGAGATGCGCGAACGGGGCTGGGACTACCCGCTCCACCTGGGCGTCACCGAGGCGGGCGACGACATGGAGGGGCGCATCAAGTCGGCGGTGGGCATCGGCGCGCTGCTGGCCGACGGTCTCGGCGACACGATCCGCGTCTCGCTGACCGAGGCGCCCGAGCGCGAAATTCCCGTCGCACGGCAGCTGGCCGATTACTTTGCCGCCCGCGAGGGACACGCGCCGATTCCGGCCGTGGACGAATCGTTTTACTCGCCGTACGAATACCGCCGCCGCCGCTCGGAGCCGGTGGAGGGCGTCGGAGGCGACCGGCCCCCGGTAATCTGGAGCGAGCTGCCCGAGGCGCTGCGCGGGAAGGTCTTTTACGCCGATATACATTCCGTCGGGGAGGTGCCCGACGGGCGTATCGTGGTGCTCACTACCGCGAACGGCAACGGCGTGGCCGAGCAGCGCGCCTTTTTCCTGCGCATGGAGCAGGCGGGCAAACGCAACCCGGTCATTGTCAAACGCAGTTACCGCGAACGCTCGCTGGAGGCGTTGCAGGTGAAGGCCGCCGCCGACACGGGCATGTTGTTTTTGGACGGTTACGGCGACGGGCTTTGGATCGAAAACGAAACGCCTGCAGGAGACGGACCCTCTGCCGCAGGCGGCCTGAGTGGTGCCGCAGCGATATCCGCCGCTGGCGAAGCGCGGGTCGGGGATGCGATGTCCGCTGCGGGCGGATGCAGTGGAAAAGAGCAGGCCGCGCAGATGGCGGGTCCCGGAACGCCGGTTCCCGGGGCGGACGATACGATTACCCCGGAGCGGATCGACGCGCTGAGCCTCGCGATCCTGCAGGCGGCCCGCGTGCGCATCTCGAAGGCCGAATACATCGCCTGCCCGAGCTGCGGACGGACGCTCTACGACCTGCAGGAGACGCTCGCGGCGATCAAGGCGCGCACGGCGCACCTGGTCGGGGTGAAAATCGGCGTGATGGGCTGCATCGTCAACGGTCCCGGTGAAATGGCCGATGCGGATTACGGTTACGTGGGCGCAGGCCCCGGACGCATTACGCTCTACCGCGGCCGCGAGGTGGTGCGGCGGGGGATCCCGCAGGCCGAAGCGCTCGACGAGCTGGTCGCGCTGCTGCGCGCCGACGGCAAGTGGCGCGAACCGTAGCCGGAGTTTCCCTCTGTCTGTGTTTCGATTCCGGCATGCTTCCCGGTTCGGCACGGCACGTGCAGGGTACACGAAAAATACATAGTTATGCGTTTTGGATGCGGTTTCCTGCAGACAGGACAGAGTGGAAACGGTCCGGTGATGCCGGGTAGTCCCGTTTCGGAACGATTAAAAAAGAGAAGATGAAAAACCTGAAGAACCGTTTTTGGCTGGGAGCCTGCATACTGGCGCTCGGTCTGGGGTCTTGTTCCGTGCGCGTGCGTACCGGCCGGCCGCTTCCTCCGGGACAGGAAAAACCGCTTCCTCCGGGACAGGCCAAGAAGATTACCGGCAGCCAGTCGGCCGCTCCTTATGCGCCCGGGCATAACAAATAAACCGCCGAAACAAATCCGGACCGAAGGCCGGATTTGTTTCGGTTGTCCCTGATGTACTCTGGTGCCCCGTTTGTGATTCCGATGCTCCCCGATGCGTCCCGGTGTTCTGATCTACCCCGATGTACAGGGAGTTACAGGTAGGGTAAATAAGTATCACGATCCCTGTCGCGCTGCCGGCAGGGATTTTTTGTTAAGGGCTGTCCGTTGCCGCCGTAAGGAGGTTCTTATTCGATCTGTTCCGGGGGCCTCGGTGTTGCGGGATTGCTAAAGGTCGGCGAGTGGCGCGGACTGCAGTCCGCAGACACGGGCGGGGACTTACCGGTCCGGGTTGTCCGGGGTTAGCGAGCCGAGCCACGAGGTATAGTCGGTATCGAGCTCTTCGAGCCGGGCGAGCGTGCGGGACATCGCGTCGCGTGCGGCGCAGCCCGTGCGGTAGCTTGCATGGGAACGGGACGTCGCGAGGATGCCGTTCAGTTCGTCGAGCAGTTTGCGGCAGGGGGCGATCCGCTCCCGGCATTCGGCCTGGGCCCGGCGCATCAGTGCGCCCGTTTGGGCGGGGAGCGCTTCGGCGGCCGGGGCCGTTGCGAAAGCCTGCGCCGGGACTGCGGACCTCGCGGGGACCGGGTCGGCCGTAGGAGTTTGCGCTGCCGGGGCTTGCGCCGTTGCTCCGGTTTCATCCCGCAGTGCGGACCGGTCGAGCTTGCCGCTGTCGGGACGGACAATTTCCGCTTGACAGGGATCGGCCGGCGGGGTCGGATGCGGGAAGTCGGGCGGACTGGACGATACCGGAAGACCGGGAGAGGTCGGCCGGAGGGCAGCCTTCGATCCGGATTTGGAAGAGTGCCGGGTCATGAGGGGTCGGTGTTGTCCCGTCCGGTCCCGTGACGGAGATGCATGAAAAAAAGCGTGAGACCGTTGCCACTTACCCTGTCCTGAAGGCCTACGACAGCCCTGTCATGAATAAGCGCAACGGCTCACGCCGATGGCATGAACCTGTACGGGCATAACTCATGCCGGACGTGAGCCCGGCCAAGCACGTTGCACTCATTGCTCCATGACGTTCGAAAGGTCGTAGTTTTCAGAACGAAGCAATATGACAAACGCTTTCTGACCGTTTGTCATAACAAAAGTAATGAAAAAATGCGGAAATGCAACCTGCCTTTGCTCAGGGCGTTCGCATTGTGCGCAGCGGCGGGACGCTACCCGGTTCCGGCCGGGATTTCCGCGTCCGGACAGGCTGGAAAATTACTCGTTGGCCTGGCGCGTTTCGCGTGCGATGATGCACGAAAGGTAGTAGCCGTTCAGCGATTCGAGCTTTTCGAGCACCTCGGTCAGCTCGGTGATCATGCGGCGGTAGTTGTTGATACGCTCCTGGCAGCTCATCAGCGCCTGCACCACGGCGGTGTAGGTTTCGAAATCGGGGGCTGTTTCGGCGGCCGCAGGATGTCCTGTTTCGGCGGATGCGGCTTGTTCGACGGCCGGATGGCGTGCCGGTGCGCTGGCGTCGGACGGGGAGCGCTCGGCCGCGATCATGTCAAAGGCGGTTTTGGAGGTGGACATGGCGGTAGGTGTTGTCCGGCCCGGTCCCTGCGGCGGGAGAATGAAGAAAAAAGCGTGAGACCGTTGTCACTTACCCCCATGAAGGCCTGCGACAGCCCTGTCCTGAATAAACGCAACGGCTCACGCCGTAGGCATGAACCCATACAACATAACTCATGCCGGGACGTGAGCCCGGCCATCAGCACGTTGCGTTCATTGCTCCAGGAACATGAAAGGTCGCAGTTTTCAAGGGGAGCAATATGACAAACGCTTTCTGACCATTTGTCAGGTCAAAGGTAGTCAAAAAAAAGTGAAACGCAATGTTGCCCGGTTCTGTCAGAGGGGGCCGTATGCCGCTTCCTGCGGTGCGGCCCGGACGGACGATTTTCCGGTCACCGCGGGTCGGCTTTCCTCGTCGTCCGGGGCGTTTCCCCGGTTTTCGGGCCGGAAGGATAGCAGGAGTGTGGTCGGGGAGATAAAGCGGCCTTCGGGGGCCCGAGGAGGGATAAGGGGCGGTATTGGCGGGTGCCGGGTGCCGGAAAAAGCCCCGCTCGGGAGTTGGGGAGAACGGTATATGCTTTACCTGCCACCTGCCCGTGCTACGGCATGGTCGATCGCATCGAGCAGGATGCGGCACGAGGCGTCGATCTCGTCGTCGGTGATCGTCAGCGGCGGTGCGATGCGCAGCGCCGTGGGCCAGAAGAGGAACCATTCGGTGAGCAGGCCCGTCTCCACGGCGCGCTGTACGACCCGCTCGCAGAGCGCCGCGTCGCCGAATTCGACGGCCATCAGCAGTCCGGCGCGGCGCACCTCTTTTACGGCCGGGTGCGCGCGCATCGCCTGTTCATAGCGGGCTCCTTTCGCATCGGCCTGCTGCATCAGTCCTTCGCCGAGGAGGTATTCGAGCGCCGCGAGTCCCGCCGCGCAGCAGACCGGGTGTCCGCCGAAGGTGGTGATGTGCCCCAGCACCGGGTTGGTCTTGAGCGTAGACATGATCCCGTCCGACGAGATGAATGCGCCCAGCGGCATGCCGCCGCCGAAGGATTTTGCGGTGCAGAGGATGTCCGGGGTGACTCCCGCCTGCTGGAAGTAGTAGAGCGTGCCGGTGCGGCCCGTGCCGGTTTGGATTTCGTCGAAGATCAGCAGGGCTCCGGTTTCGTCGCAGCGGCGCCGCAGCGCTTCGAGGAAACCGGGTGCGGGCAGCTGGATACCCCCTTCGCCCTGCACCGGCTCGACGATGACGCAGGCCGTGCGGGCGGTGATTTGCTCCAGGTCTTCGGGACGGTTGAACCTCAGCTGCCGCACGTCGGGCAGCAGCGGACGGTACGAATTGCGGTACTCCTCCCCGCCCATTACGCTCAGCGAGCCGTGCGTGCTGCCGTGGTAGGCGTTTTTAAACGAGACCAGTTCGGTGCGGCCCGTGTAGCGTTTGGCCAGCTTGAGCGCCCCTTCGACCGCTTCGCTGCCCGAATTGACGAAGTAGACCGATTGCAGTCGGGGCGGCAGCAGTTCGGCGATGCGGGCGGCATAGCGAACCTGAGGCGACTGGATCACCTCGCCGTAGACCATTAGATGCAGGTAGTCGCGCGCCTGCGAGCAGACCGCTTCGACGACCGTCGGGTTGTTGTGGCCGACGTTGCTGACCGAGACGCCCGAGATCAGGTCGATCCACTTTTTGCCGTTCGGGCCGAGCAGCCACACGCCTTCGGCGCGCTCGACCTCGAGGCCCATCGGGAAATCGGAAGTCTGTCCGACGTGTTCGAAAAAGAGTTGTCTGAGGTTCGGTTTCATCGTATCGGGAGGTTGTATCGACGTGTCGTGTCGGGGTGTCGTAATCGGTTGTCGTGCTTTTTTGCGTTGCCCTGGGGCGTGCGGAGCGGGCGCATCCCGGGGCGTGTTCGGGCTGCCGGTGTGCCCGGCGACGGAGCTTTCGGGGGCCGGAGAGGCCGCAAGAACAAACGTGTTCGGAATGTACGGGGGGTATGTCCTGGGGTGTCCGGCACCGCGGTTATCGTCCGCGTGCGGTGTTGAGCCGGGCGAGCGTTTCGGTCAGCGCGACGGTCAGGTCCACCTGCTGCCGGTTCGCCTCGGCGAGCAGTTCCCAGAAACGGCGGCCCAGTACTGCGGCGGCCTGTGGGTCGGGGGGGGCGATCCGTGCCGGTGCAGCAGCCGTAACCGGCTCGGGTGCCTGCGTCGCGGCGGGGGATGTGCCCGGGCTGGCAGGGGTTGCCGCAGTTGCCCGTACCGGGGAGCCGTCCCCTTCGTTGCCGCAGGTGCAGCGTTCGACGGGATGCTTCGCATTCCACACCTCTACCAGTTGTTGTGCCTCTTCGATCGTCATCGCTGTTCGGTTAAGTCAGTTTTGTGCCCGCCGCTTGCGGCGTGCGGTTTTCGTGCGGGTGCCGTCCGTTGGCCTTCCGGTGCGGCTGGGCGGTGCGGTGCGGTGCCCTGTCGCGGGTTATTCCCGGTTCTGCGAATCGATCCAGATCGTAACGGGGCCGTCGTTGACCAGCGCGACCTGCATGTCGGCGCCGAAAACGCCTGTCTCCACGCGGCCCGTGGCGCCTTGGCGCACGGCGGCTACGAACGACTCGTAGAGCGGCACCGCCTTTTCGGGCCTCGCGGCGCGGATGTACGACGGCCGGTTGCCTTTGCGCGTCAAGGCGTGCAGCGTGAACTGGCTCACGATCAGGATGTCGGCTCCGGTCTCTTCCGCCGAACGGTTCATCACTCCCGCTTCGTCGTCAAAGATACGAAGTTTCAGTAATTTTCCGCACAGCCACTCCACGTCCGTGTCCGTGTCGGCCTCCTCGATGCCTGTGAGCACGAGCATGCCCGCGCCGATGGCGCTGTGCCGTTCGCCGCCGATGTCGACGGACGCTTCGCGCACCCGCTGGATCAGTATTCTCATGGTTGGGTCGGTTTTTACGTCGGTAACATGTATATTCAGGGGCCGTCCTGGGCCGCAACGTCTTTTTATGCGCTGTGGGTCAGCAGGGCGGGCGTTTCGACCTCCTCCTGCATAAAGAACGACCAGTCCTTCCACACCGGGTCGAGCCCTTTGGCCCGGACGGCCGCTTCCACTTCGCGCGGGGTGCGGTTGTCGTTGATCGACCACTGTTCCAGTTCCCGGTTCGGGTGCGCGTAGCCGCCGGGGGTGGTTTTCGACCCGGCGCTGATGACCGTCACGCCGAAAGGCATCACCCGGTCGCGGAAGTCGGCGCTTTCGCGCGTGGAGATCGACAGCTCGACATCTTCGCTCAGCAGGCGGTAGGCGCAGATCAACTGGAATAGGTTGCGCTCCGAGGCGGGATGTTCCGGGTTGAAGCCGTCCTCGCCCACATAGGGCCGCAGCCGCGGGAAGGCGACCGAATACTTCGTGCGCCAGTAGCGGTTTTCCAGGTAGCGCAGGTGCAGCGCCGTGAAGTAGGCCTCCGTGCGCCAGTCCTCGAGCCCGATCAAGTTCCCCAGACCCACCTTGTGCACGCCCGCTTCGCAGAGGCGGTCGGGCGTCTCGAGGCGGTAGCGGTAGTTCGTCTTCTTGCCGCGCAGGTGGTAGACCGGGTAGCGGTCGCGGTTGTAGGTCTCCTGGTAGACGTAGACTGCGTGCAGGCCGTAGTCTTTCAGCAGGCGGTATTCGTCGGTGTCGAGCGGCTGCACCTCGATCGAAATCTGCTCGAAGTACCGCTGCATGATCTTCATCGAATCGGCCAGGTATTGTACGCTCGAACTGCGCGGCGCCTCGCCCGTCACGAGCAGGATGTGCTGGAACGGGTCGCGCTTGATCGCCTGGGCTTCGGCGTGAATCTCTTCCGGGGTGAGGATCGCGCGGTGGATCTTGTTCGTGCAGTTGAAACCGCAGTAGACGCAGTGGTTCTGGCAGATGTTCGCGAGGTAGAGCGGCACGTAGAGCTGCATCACGTTGCCGAAGCGGCGGCGCGTGGTGGCGTAGCTTTTCGAGGCCATTTCGCCGAGGTATTTGTCGGCGGCGGGCGAAACCAGCGCCGCGAAGTCGTCCATCGTCGGCCGTTCGGCGGCGAGCGCCCGTTCGACGTCGGCGTCGTTCTTCGCATAGATCGCCCGGCGCGTCGTCTCCCAGTCGTAGCGGAGGATCGTATCGTAGTAACTCATTGTATGCTTGATTTTGTTGGTGTTCGGTGTTTTGCGGGTGCCGTTCCGTATAACCGCGGTACGCGGCGTGGGGAAGAGAACCGGTGTCGTTGCGTCCGGAGGAAGTTCGGCTGTCTGTCGCGGGACAGCTCGTGCACGGGTTTATTCGTTCACGGCACTGCCTTTATTCGGGCCTGCTTGTTCGCGGGGGGGGGCGCCCGGCGAAGCGGATGCGCCAATCGGGTAACCGGTTGCGCCGGCGGCCGAGGGGGTACGCAGGCATGCCTATACGGGCAAGTTCCTCCGGCTATTTCCGGCTATTTCAAACTCAGCACGTCGTCCAGCAGCGGCTGGATCGGGCTGGTGGCGTGTGCGGCGCTGCTGACCGGCGCGAGTTTCGCTTCGAATGCGGTACGGCCCGCCTCGACGGCCAGGCGGAAGGCGCGGGCCATCGCCACGGGGTCCTGCGCCACGGCGATCGCGGTGTTGACCAGCACGGCGTCGGCGCCCATTTCGAGCGCTTCGGCGGCATGCGACGGCGCGCCGATTCCGGCATCGACCACCACCGGCACGTTGCTCTGTTCGATGATGATGCGCAGGAAGTCGCGCGAGGCCAGCCCTTTGTTCGAACCGATCGGCGCGCCCAGCGGCATCACGCACGCTGCGCCCGCCTCCTCGAGCCGTTTGCAGAGCACGGGGTCGGCGTGGATGTAGGGCATGATGACGAAGCCGTCTTTGGCGAGCTCTTCGGTGGCTTTGAGGACCTCGATCGGGTCGGGCATCAGGTAGCGCGGGTCGGGGTGTATCTCGAGCTTGAGCCAGTTCGTGCCGAGCGCCTCGCGTGCGAGCTGCGCGGCGAAAACGGCCTCCTTTGCATTGCGTACGCCCGAGGTATTGGGCAGCAGGCTTACCTTCTGCGTGTCGATGTGGCTGAGGATGTCGTCCTGCGGGTTGTTCATCTCGACGCGTTTGAGCGCTACGGTCACCATCGCGGTGCCGCTTTCGGCGATCGCCGCGCTCATCAGCGCGCTCGAAGCGAATTTCCCGGTTCCGAGCAGAAGCCTCGACGGGAAGCTCTTGCCTGCAATTACTAAATCTTTCATTTTCCAGTTTCTATTATTTCTGTAAATCATTTTCGTTTTTGCCGCGCTGCCGGTGCCTGCGGATTTCTGCTGTTTCGGTTCAGGGCGTCACGATGGTGCGGTGGGCGGCGACCAGCTCCGTGAAGCGTGCCGTCGCCGCGGCGATCTCCCCGGCCCGGGAGATCGCGCCGCTCAGCGCGATGCCGTTCACGCCGCAGGCCATCACCTGCGGCACGTCCTCTTCGGTGATGCCGCCGATGGCCGCCACCGGGAGCCGGATACCCGCACGGGCCATCTGCCGCAGGATGCGCCGGTAGCCCTCTTCGCCGAGGATCGGCGAGAGGTTCTTCTTCGTGGTCGTATAGCGGAACGGCCCGAGGCCGATGTAGTCGGCCGAACTTTGCGCGATGCGTGCGATGTGGGCGAACGTGTTGGCCGTGCAGCCGATAATGGCCTGCCTGCCCAGTATGATGCGCGCCTCGTCGGGCGGCGTGTCGTTCTGCCCGAGGTGTACGCCGTCGGCGCCGATAGCCTTGGCCAGCCGCGGGTCGTCGTTGACGATCAGCAGCGCGTCGTAGCGGCGGCAGAGCGCGAGTATCTCGCGGCCGCGCGCGATGATCCCCTCGGCGGGGGTATCTTTCATGCGCAGCTGCACCCAGCGTCCTCCGCCCTGCAGGAAGGCCTCTGCGGCGGCCGGATCGCCGTCCGAAATGAATTGCAGCGTGCCTCCGGCGGCCTGCCAGCGGCGTGTGAGCCGTTGGTAGTTGCTCAGCGTGGCCGTGAGGTCGATGCGGGAGATGTCGTGGGACGGAGTGCCGGCGGGGGGGCGGTTTCCGGAGGATGGCGTCCGGTCGGAATTTTTGGGGTCGGGCTGCGGGCCGGTACCGAGCCATTCGGTCGTCCAGACCGCGCCGATCACGGCGGCCCCGTCGAATGCCGCGGCCCGGGCGACGGAGATATTATCCGGGGTGATGCCGCCCAGTGCGATGATCCGGCTCCCGGAGCCGGAAACGGGTAACTCTGCCGGGATGGCGGCGGGGATTGGCTTCGCGGTTTCGTCCGTCCGGCGCCGTAGCCTCCGGCACGCGTCGGCGGGGTCGATTCCGGCGAGGTAACCGGGCTTCGACACCGAATCGAACAGCGGGCTGAGCGTTACGTAATCGCACAGCGGGGCGAGCCGTGCGGCCTCTTCCCACGAGTGGGCCGGGGCGCTCAGGCGCGGCGTATACGTGTCGTTCCCCTGCTGGGTCTGTTGGGTTTGTGTTTTTTGAACGTCCGGTGCGGATGCTCCCTGCGCTGTCGCGTGCCGTTTGTCCGGATGCTGCCGCAGCCACTCGCGCAGGGCCCCTTCGCGCAGGTGGATGCCGCCGAGGCCGTAACGCCGGGCGAGGGCGGCATCGTGGTGGATGTGGCCGTGGAGAACCCGCTTTACGGTGAGCTGCGCGGCAACCTCAATCTCGCCAGCCGCGCAGTTGGCGCAGCAGCGCTTCGACTTGTGCGGCCGGGGTGTCGGGTTTGCGGATATGGATGACGGGTGCGCCCGCGTCGAGCAGCGCGCAAAGGGCCTCGGCCTCGCCGTCGTAACAGCGCGGCAGCGTGATCGCAACGGGCTTGCCCAAGGGGAAGTGTAAGGGGGTGTCCATCGCGCTATCCTCCTTGTGTGGCGCGGATTACCGTGACCGACGCACCGTCGTGCAGCGGCGCTGCATTCCACTCCGTGCGGCGGACCACCTTTCCGTCTACGGCGACGGCGGTGCCGGGCGTGGCGATGCCCTGCTCTTCGAGCAGTTCGGCGAGGGTGGCGGCCTGTGTGTGGGTCGGGGTGCCGTTGAACATGATTTCCATAACGTTCTGCGTTTTGGGAAAGCGACGGCGGCGGGTGCGAGATGGTGCGGAAAAACTCCCTCCGACGGTACGAGCCGTATCAGGTGCTGGGGTCTGATCTCAGCCGCTTGCCTCCTTCGCCTGCCGCGCGGGGAGTTTCCTGCCCGGCTTTTCCGTCCTTTCGGCGGACGGTCCGGAGCGCGGGGTCATCTTCCCGGCGGCGGGGCGGCCTGCGGCACCCCCGTCTTCCTTCCTGTGTTGAACATTGCAAAGTAATAAAAAAATATCGGAAGTTGTCCGTTTTGGGGCCGGAAGTTTGCGTACGGGTTACTGTGGGCGCAATTTTCTCACACTATTTTAGTATATTTGTATAATATTTAAAATGCGGTCCGGCAATCTTTGCGTGCGAGCCCGCGCCATTGCACGCGCCTTCACTGTTTGCCGCGGGGCCGCCCCGGGTGTGACCCGGCCGTTTGGGGCCGGGTGCGTTCCGGCGGCAAGGAGGGGGGAAGCCGCGGGAGAGACGAAATCCGGACAAGCGATAAAACGGGAAACGATGGGAAAAGCGAAAAAACATGCGGGACTGGCCGTACTGCTGGCCGTACTGCTGGCCGGCTGCCAGTCCGGGCCGCAGCGGCGTCCGCAGACGGTGATCGACGGTTTTGCGCAGGGAGGAACCTACCACATCGTGCTGGTGGGGGACAGTACCTCAGGAGGCCTCAAAGGACAGCTCGACTCGCTGCTGTGGCGGGTGGACAATTCGATGTCGCTCTACAATCCGACCTCGCGCCTGAGCCGTATCAACCGCGGCGAAACCGATACGCTCGACCGCTTTATCGCCAACTGCATCCGGACGGCCGACACGATCAGCCGCGAGAGCGGCGGCCGTTACGACATCACGATCAAGCCCCTGACGGCCGCCTACGGCTTTACCGGCGACCGTCCCGTGCAACAGCCCAACGTCGATTCGTTGTTGCAGTTCATCGGGTATGATAAAATCCGCATCGACGGCTGCCGGCTGGTGAAAAAGCACCCTTCGGTGCAGATCGACCTCAATTCCATCGCGCAGGGCGCGACGGCCGACTACGTCGCCCGCTGGCTCGATTCGCTGGGGGGGAAGGATTACCTGGTCGAGGTGGGCGGCGAGATCTTCGCGCGCGGGCACAACGCGAAGGGCGGCCTGTGGCGCGTGGGTATCGACAAACCCATCGAAGGCAACGTGATTCCCGGCGCGCAGCTCCAAGTGCGCATCGGCATCAGCAACCGCGGGCTGGCCACTTCGGGCAATTACCGCAAATTTTACACCGACAGCCTGGGCCGCAAGATCGTCCATACGTTCGATGCGCGTACCGGGGCGCCGGTAATCAGCAACCTGCTCTCGGCCACGGTCGTCGCGCGCACCGCGGCACAGGCCGACGCCTACGGCACGCTCTGTATGGTGATGGGCCTGAACGAAAGCATCCGTTTCCTCGAAAGCCGTCCCGACCTGGAGGCCTACCTCGTCTGGTCGGACGACCGGGGCAATTACCGCACCTACATGACTCCGGGCATGGAGTCGCTGGTGCTTCAATAAAAATTCCGGTCCGGCGGATGCGTATCCGCGGCCAACGGCCGCAGACGGGACGCCCCGGGCCATCACGCGAACAGAAAAGCTATTATGCAACCGGTTTGTTTCCTCTATAATCCTACGGCGGGCGAGACCGTCATTACCGAGTGGCTCGACACGATCATTTCGATCTACCAGCGGCGCGGCTGCACCATCGTACCCTACCGGCTCGGGTTCCGCGCCGGCGAGCCGGAACTCATTGCCGACCTGCTCGGACACGGTTACCGCCATGTGCTGGTCGCCGGCGGCGACGGCACCGTGAATTACGTGGTGGGGATCATGAAACACCACGGCATCGACCTGCCGGTGGCGGTGCTGCCGACCGGTACGGCCAACGATTTCGCCGGCATGCTCGGCGTGCCGGGCGACATTTCGCGCGCGTGCCGCGCGATCCTCGACGGCGAGGAGCAGCGTGTTGACCTGGGTGTCGCGGGCGGCGAGCGGTTCGTCAACGTCTTCAGTTGCGGCCTTTTCACCGATGTGTCGCAAAAGACGCCCACCGTGCTGAAGAACAATTTCGGCAAACTGGCTTACTATTTCGGCGGCCTGGGAGAGTTGCCGAACTTCCGCAAGATGCACATTACGATCCGTTCCGAAGAGGTCGATTACGACGGGACGTCGCTGATATTCTTCGTGTTCAACGGCCGGACGGCGGGCAAGATGCGCTTCGCGTACAGCGCCGAGATCGACGACGGGCTGCTCGACGTGATCGTCGTCAAGGGCGACGGCCCGATCGGGACGCTCCGCGCACTGTTCCATTTTATCCGGCAGAATGCGGGATTGCGCCGCCTCGATCCGGGCGATTATCCGGAGGGGGTGCTGCACTTCAAGAGCCGCGATTTCGTCGTCGATTCGCCGATGCGCCGCAACGAAGTGACGGACATCGACGGACAACCCGGCCCGCGTTTCCCGGTGCGCATCACCTGCGAGGCCGGCGCGCTGCGCGTGATCCGCCCGGCCCACCACCGTAAAGATTAGCGGGAGGTTCTCGCAATCCTTTGTAAATCGCGTGCTTGTTCGTGCGCCGGTCCGTCCGGGTTACAGCGAAACCGGGAAGAGGTTGTAGGCGATCATACTGACCAGCAGCAGCAGGTAGGCGATGCCCAGCCAGGTGCTTTCGCGGCGGTTGAAGCAGGTGGGGATAATCACTGCGAGCGGGACGGCCAGCAGCATCAGCTCTCCGACCGACCGGCCCGGCGGGATCAGCGGCAGCGCTGAGAAGAACAGTATCCAGATAAAATAGAGGTAGGATTTGTACGGGCGCGTGCGCATCGAGTGTGCCTGGCGGACGAAGATCACGAGCGACCAGACGGTGAGCACGGCGATCATCGCCCAGAGCAGCAACAGCAGCGGATTGAGCCAGTGCACGAGGAACGCCGGGGCGTACCACGTATCGCAGAGCGCCTCCCACAGCCGTACCGGAACTTCCGTCAGCGGCCGTCCCAGCGCCCACCAGACGTACGAGCAGATGGCCGTGGGCAGGACGAGGCCGGCCAGCGCGACGATCCATTCGCGCCACCGCTTGCGGAAAAGCACCAGCGCCACCGGAAGCAGCGGAATGTAGACCGCGGCGGGGGCGTACGTCAGCAGTGCGATGCCCAGCAGCAGCGACGCATTGAAGATGTGCGTGTAGACCACCTCGCGGCGGAACGAGCCGATCGTGCGGTCGAACGAACCGATCATCAGCAGCGTTGCGGCGAAAAGGTCGAGTGCCGCCGGGTCGTACCAGCTGCCGCATCCGACGATGAGGAAGATGATTGCGGGCATGTAGGTGCGTTCGAGCAGGATCATGTTGCGCGCGATGAGCCGTGTGATCCAGATTCCCCCGATGAACAGCATCCCGAGCGCGGCCAGGTTGCGCAACGGGCCGGGCAGCGCTTCGCCCCAGCCGCGGAGCAGGCCGCCCAGCGGCATCCTGAGGGCCGTACCGGGCAGCGCCTCTATCGGCGCGGCGGCGTAGCGGTGCCACAGCACCAGGCACAGTGCCGCGAAAAGCAGCAGCGTGGAAGCGAGGTTCTGGCGCGTGATGTCGACTTTCATAATTATCGTAAGCAAAGCCCGGGCACCCGCTCGTACAGAGCGGACGTCCGGGCGGCATGTATCCGGGTGAGGCGGTCGCGCCTATTTCAGCAGTCCGATCAGGTCCTGCCCGATGTCGCGCCGGAAATTCTTGCCTTCGTAGGCGATTCCCCCGATGGTGTCGTAGGAGGCGTGCAGCGCTTCGGCGATCGAGCCGCCCAGCGAGGTGACCGCCAGTACGCGGCCGCCCGCGGTGTAGGTCTTGTCCCCTTTGGCTGTGGTGCCGGCGTGGAATACGATGCTTTGCGTCGGGGTGTCCAGGCCGCTGATTTCCATCCCCTTGGCGTAGTCGCCGGGGTAGCCGCCCGAGACGCAGACTACCGTAACGGCCGTCTGCGGGGAGACTTCGAGCGCGTAGCGGTCGAGCCGCCCGTAGGCGATTCCCTCGAACATCGCGATCAGGTCGGAAGTAATCCGGGGCAGTACCACTTCGGTTTCGGGGTCGCCCATGCGGACGTTGTATTCGATCACGTACGGGTCGCCCGCGACGTTCATCAGCCCGATGAACAGGAAGCCTTTGTAGGCGATCCCGTCCTGCTGCAACCCTTCGACGGTCGGGCGCACGATGCGCTCCTCGACCTTCTTCATGAACGCCTCGTCCGCGAACGGAACCGGGGAGACGGCGCCCATGCCGCCGGTGTTCGGGCCGGTGTCGCCCTCGCCGATGCGCTTGTAGTCCTTCGCGACCGGGAGTATCTTGTAGTTCTTGCCGTCGGTGGCGACGAAGACCGAGCATTCGATGCCGCTGAGGAACTCCTCGATCACCACCGTGTTGCCGGCCTGTCCGAATTTGCCGGAGAACATCTCGGCGAGCTCGGCTTTGGCCGCCGCAGCGTCGTCGAGGATCACCACGCCCTTGCCTGCGGCCAGCCCGTCGGCTTTCAGCACGTAGGGAGCCGCGAGCGAGTCGATGAAGGCTTCGGCTTCGGGGAGCTTATTTTTGTTAAAACTCTGGTACCGGGCTGTAGGTACGCCGTGGCGTGCCATGAAGGCCTTGGCGAAATCCTTGCTTCCTTCCAGGCGCGCGCCTTCCAGCGACGGGCCGATCACCGGGATGTTGCTGATCTGGCTGTCCTCGCAGAAGAAGTCGTAGATGCCGCGCACAAGAGGTTCTTCGGGGCCGACCACCACCAGGTTGATGTTGTTCGAAAGCACGAACTGCTTGACCGAACCGAAATTATTGGGGTTGATATCGACGTTGGTGCCGCATTGTGCGGTACCTGCGTTACCCGGTGCAATGAACAACTTGGCTACGCTGGGGCTTTCGGCGATCTTGCGGGCGAAAGCGTGCTCGCGGCCGCCCGAGCCCAGCAGGAGGACATTTAACGAGTTGGAGAATTTCATCGGTTTTCTTCTGTCTTATTGTAGGTGTGCGTTCCCGTGGAGGGAAACGGCACGGATGGTATTGCGGATTCGGTTGTGGATTCCGTGCCTGCGGCCTGAATACGGGCGGACAAGGATGCGTAAAGGTATTAAAAATCGGGGGAATAAAAATGTGCTGCCGTGCGAAAATTATCAACTTTCGATGAACGGCCCCAAAATGGCGTCCAGCTTGGCATGTTCGACCAGGAAGCCGTCGTGTCCGAAATCCGAAACGATCAGTTCCATGCGGCAGTGCGGGATGTGCCGCCAGAGGGCTAGCTGTTCGCCCACGGGCAGGATGATGTCCGAAGTGATCCCCACCACCAGCGTGTCGGCCCCGATAGTGCCCAGCGCGCGCTCCACGCCGCCGCGGCCGCGCCCGACGTTGTGCGAGTCGAATGCCTCGGTGATGCGCCGGTAGGAGTAGGCGTCGAAACGGCGGCTCAGCTTTTCGCCCTGGTGCCGTTGGTAGGAGCAGGCGCGGAATCCCCGCGTCTTGTCCGGGTCGTCGTGTTCCTGCTGCGTCGCGTTGTAGGCCGACGAGCCGCGGTAGGTCAGCAGGCCGATCGCGCGTGCGGCTTCCATGCCCCGGCGCCCGGCGTCCGGAGAGTCGGTGCCGAACGTGGTGTCGGCCTCGAGGGCCATGCGCTGCGCTTCGTCCGCAGCGATGGTCCACGGCTGGGCGCGGGCCGCCGTGGCGATCAGGATCAGCTTCCGGGCGAAACCGGGCCGTTCGAGCGCCATCTCGAGCGCCTGGAAGCCGCCGATCGAACTGCCGATCACAGCGCGGGCGTGCGCGATGCCGAGGTGGTCCGCCAACAGCAGGTTCGCCCGCGCCATGTCGCGGACGGTTACCGGCGGGAAGGCGCCGTAATAGGGCTTTCCCGTGGCGGGGTCGGGGCTCGCGGGTCCCGTGGTGCCGTAGCACGAGCCGACGATGTTCGCGCAGACCGTGAACCAGCGCGCCGGGTCGAGGAACTTGCCCGCTTCGACCGTGTGCGGCCACCAGTCGGCTACCTCGGAGTTGGCCGTCAGCGCGTGGCAGACCCACAGGGCGTTGTCGCCCGTGAAGGTACCGTAGGTGTGGTAGGCGATCCTCAGCGGAATCGCCGCGCCGCATTCGAGCCGGAACGGCCCGGCGGGGGTGAAGTACCGCACGTCGGCGGGAAGGGGTATGGTCTGTTCGGGCATTGTTTCCGGGTCGGTTGTTTCGGGTTGGTCGGATATTGCGTTGTGCGGGCGTGCGGTCGGTTCCCCGGGACGGCTCTCCTTTCGGGACCGGCGGCGGAACGTTTGTCGGACCCGCATAATTCCTCCCCTAACCGCAGGGGAGGATTCGGGAGGGACGGTCGGAGCCGGAGAGCCGGCGGATGTGCCGGCCTTCGGTTATCGGCGGCGTATCATGGTCGGGTCATGGTCGGGCACTTTACCCGGTGCTGAGACGTGTCTCTCCGGCTAATTGATCCCGTGGTGGATTTTGTCCTCGGCGATTTCGATCCGCGTGTGGTCGATGCCCGAGTCGCTGCGGGCTTCCAGGTCGTTCATCCCTTCGGCCATCGTCACGTTCTCCCAGGTAAAGACCCCGTTCACGCCGGAGCGCTTGCCGAGCGAAACGCCGTTCAGCAGCATTTCGACTTCCGGTGCGTTGGAGTAGACCTTCAGCGTCTGCGTGCGTTTTACGCGGCGGTCCCAGCGGCGTTCGGCGATGTAGACGAACGGTTCGTCGGGGTTCCAGTTGGCCTTGTAGAAATAGAAGGCGTCCTTGCGGTATTTGCGGTCGAAGGTGACCAGTCCGCGGTCGTCTACGCCGGTGCCGTCGCCCCATTCGCGGCCTGCCGCGCCGTAGTCGAACATGTTCGCGATGAAGACGCCCCAGAGGAACGGCGCATTTTTCGCGAACGAATAGTATTGTTCGTGCAGGTAGCTCTGCCACCGCTCGGGATGCCAGTTACCCAGGTAGTCGGGCCGGTAGAGCGAGTCGTCCTGGTGGTAGATGCTTGCGCCCGCGCCGTAGCTGAGTCCCGAGTTGAGGTTGCTCCAGTTGGCCTGCAGCTGTTTCAGCCATACCGAAATATCGGAGGGAAGGCCCTCTTTCCAGCCGAAGATGTGGTCCCAGACGACCAGCTTCGTGATGAAGTTCATCTGTCCGTCCTGGTTGCTCGCGCCGACGGTCATGCGCGTGGGATCCTCCTCCCGGGCCACCGTGTTCAGCTCCTTGATGTACGGGGTGGGGTCGTCGCCGCGCATGCTCTGGTTGCTGAACAGCCCCCACATCGCGATCGAGGGGTGGTTGTAGTATTGCGAGATCATCTCGCGGAGTTGCTGCACGCCGTTGGCGCGGAACGACTCGGTGCCGATGTAGCCGCGGTCGGTCAGATAGGACGGGCCCACGAAGGGCAGGTCGCTCCAGACGATCAGCCCGCGGCGGTCGCATTCGTCGTAAAACTCCTGCGAGTGCGGTCCCGGAGAGGTGCGTACCGCGTTGACGCCCATCTCGACCATGTAGTCGAGGTCTTCGCGGATCTGGTATTCGGTCAGCGCCGGGCCCACGCTCGCACGGTCTTCGTAATAAAACACGCCGTGCAGCTGCAGCGGCCGTCCGTTGAGCGCGAAGCCCGTTTTCGGGTCGACCGAGAAGTAACGCAGCCCCAGCGGCACTGCGAGCGAGTCGCAGGTGACGTTCTGGTCGGTCACTTTGACGATGACGTTATAGAGGTAGGGGTTTTCCACGCCGTTCCACAGCGTCGGGGACTCCAGTTCGATCGGGATCGTCACCGTGCCGATGCCCGAGGCCGGCACGCGGAAGCGCGAGGCCTGGAAGAAGATCGTATCGCGGCGCGGCGTGGTGACCGCGAGGTTCACCAGCAGGTTGCGGTCTCGCTGCCCGTCGATACGGATGACCGCATCCACTGCGGCCCGTTCCGAGGAGACCGCTTTCTGCACGAGGCGGATGCCGCCTTCGGAGGCGCGGATGACCGACTGCTCGGTGACGATCAGCTCGACGTCGCGGTAGAGGCCGCCGTAGACGTTGTGGTCGCCCGCGGTGGGCAGTACGTCCATCTGCGGCGAGTTGTTGACGATCACCCAGATCGAGTTCGTTTCGCCGAAGCGCAGGTAGGGCGTCAGCTCGAAGGTGAAGCCGGTGAAGCCGCCCCGGTGCTCGCCCACATGGCGGCCGTTCACGGCGAGGTTCGCCACGTCGCCCGCCGCGCCGAAGCGGATGAAGACCCGCTTGCCGCGCCATTCGGCCGGAACCTTGATATCCTTGATGTAGTTGCCGATGCCGCGGTAGTAGTCGTTGTGGCCGCCGAGCGCGTCGCGGTTCCAGGTGTGCGGCAGGTTCACCATCGTGGCGTTGTCGCTGGTGTGGCTGTTGCTGAAAAAGCGCCAGTTGCGGTTGATGTTGATCACTTCGCGCGCCCGGGCCTGCAGGGCGCTCCCTGCGAGCAGCGTACCCAGCAGCAGGGTGAGGATCAGGGCTCTGTTTTTCATCGGAAATCTCATCGGGAAAGGTATTTTAATGTGCCCGCCGCGGGTTTCGTTCCGCAGTTCGGTGGCACGGGTCGTTCGTTCCTGTACGCGGGGCGTTCCCCGGGATATTCAGCCCGGTGGATTGGTCCCGCCGGCTGCCTGCGGAGGAGCGTGCGATCTGCATACCGCAGCACCCCGCCCGGTCCGCAGGCGGCCCGGATGGCATGCATGCCGTCGTATCGGCCTCCTGCGCGAGCTTTCGGGCACGGCCGGCCGATTCGTGTACAAAAATAGCGAAAAGAAAATAAATCGCTATATTCGTATCAAAAATTGCACCGGGATCGACCGGGGCGTACGTGTCCCAAAGACTTAAAAGGGAAATGACCGTTTTCGATATCGTATGCGGGCTGTTGCTGGCCGTGGGGGCGTGGAAAGGATGGCGCGACGGGATCATCGTGCAGCTTTCGGGCATCCTGGGGCTGCTGGTGGGGGTCTATCTGGCCTACCGTTACAGCATTCCCGCAAGCCGCTGGCTCGGTTCGGAAGGAATGACCGGACAGGAGGCGGGGTTCCTGCTCGTTTTCGGTTTGGTGCTTGTGGCCCTTGCGTTGCTGGGACGCCTGATGCGCGGCTTGTTCAAATTCGCGGGCCTCGGGCTGTTCGACCAGCTGGGGGGCGCCGCGCTCGGGATTGTGAAAGTGGCGCTGTTGGTGAGCGTACTGCTCGGCGCCTACGAGTCGATCAACCTCACCCGCCACTGGACCGACGGCGAAAAAACGGAGCGGTCGTGGCTCTACCGCCCGGTGAAAGAGGCCGGGGAGCTCGCATTTCCCTACCTGAAATCGCTGAAAGAGCAGTTTCTTTAAGGTTGCCCGGAGTCGTTCCGGGGGGGGATGCGAAGGCTCGCTTCGGTTTTTTATATTACAACAGTTTGCCCATGGAAACCATACGTACCGCAGTTGTCGTCAAGGCGACAGGCAGCCGCTACATGCTGCACGACCTCGCCTCGCAGGCCACCGTCGAGGGGCGCCTCAGGGGGCGCCTGCGCCTGAGCGGCAGCCGCTCGACCAGCCCTGTGGTGGTGGGCGATATCGTGGATTACGAACCCGAACTGCCGGCCGGGATTGAAACGGCCGGAGACGGAACGGGGCGTACCGCGCCCGGGACGGAGGGGGATGGAACCGGCGGCCGTGCGGCGGGCGGTGCCGGGGCGGCCGGCGTACCGGGAAAATCCTGTACGTCCGGAACGGTCGTGGCGCTGCACCCGAGACGCAACTACATCATCCGCCGCGCGTCGAACCTCTCGAAGGAGTCACACATCATCGCGGCGAACATCGACCAGGCTTTGCTGGTGGTGTCGCTCGTCCGTCCGGCTACGAACAGCGAGTTTATCGACCGTTTCCTGGTGACGGCCGGGGCGTACCACATTCCGGCGGCGATCCTGCTCAACAAAAGCGACCTCTATACGACCGGGGAGCTGCAGCAGCAGCGGGCCCGGTTTATCGAAACCTATACCCGTGCGGGCTACGACGTGGTCGAACTGTCGGCTTCGCGCGGCGAAGTATTGCGCATCAATCCCGCGCGCGCGCGGCGGCAGGAAACCCGGACGGAAGCTACGTCCGGCCTCGGCGGCGATGCGGATTCCGGGAGCGGCGCGGGAACGTCCGTGATGTCCGGCATGGGGACGGAACCGTTGCTGGAGCGGCTCCGCGACCGCGTGACGCTGCTCTCGGGCAATTCGGGCGTGGGCAAGTCCACGCTGATCCGCGCGATCGATCCGTCGCTGGAGGTGAGAGTCGGCGAGGTTTCCGACGCGCACCACAAAGGCCGCCATACGACCACTTTTTCGGAGATGTACCCGCTCGCGGAGGGGGGCTGGCTGATCGATCCGCCGGGGATCAAGGGGTTCGGGCTGATCGACCTCGACGGGGCGGAGATCGCCCGTTATTTCCCCGAACTGTTCCGCCTCGCACCGGGCTGTTCCTATTACAACTGCACGCATACGCACGAGCCTGGCTGCACGGTCAAAGAGGCGCTCTCGCGAGGAGAGGTGAGCCTCTCGCGTTATGAAAGCTACCTCAAACTGCTGGACGACGATGAAAAATATAGAAGATAGCGCCGGATTTCCGGACGAACTGCTCGCCCGCAGGATCGAATACCTGTCGGGTTTTATGACCGCGGAGCGTTACGCGACGCTGTGTCGCGCCGTGGATATGCGGACGCGTTATATGACCGTCTGTATGGAGAATACGTTCCATCCGCAGAATGCGAGCGCGCTGGTGCGCAACTGCGAGGCATTCGGCGTGCAGGAGCTGCATGCGGTGGAAGAGTTGTGCCGTTTTTCGCCGAACGTGCAGATCGTGCGCGGCACCGACAAATGGATCGAAATCCGCAAGCATCCGACGACGGCGGAGCTGATCGGCTCGCTGCGCGGTCGGGGTTACCGGATCGTCGCCACGACGCCGCACCTGGACGACGCCACCCCCGAAACGTTCGACGTGGCGGCGGGACCGTTCGCGCTTTTCTTCGGCACCGAGCACGCCGGTATCAGCGACGAGGTGAAGGCCGGGGCGGACGAATTCCTGCGCATCCCGATGTGCGGGATGGTCGAAAGCCTCAATGTGTCGGCCTCGGCGGCGATCCTGCTCTACTCGCTTTCGACCCGCGTCCGCGCGATGGACATTCCGGCCGGTACGGGCGTCGTGTGCACTGCGGACGCTCCGCCCCGGGCGGTGTGGCAGCTTTCGCGTCGCGACCGCGACGAGGTGCTCTACCGCTGGATGCAGCAGACCGTGCGCGATCCGGCCGGGGTGCTGAGCCGCTTCAGGGGGGAGTAGGTAGGTGCCGGAACGCCGGGCGGTCCGTTTCACTCAGGTAGTATGCAGCCGCGCCGCGTCCCGGAGCGCCTTCCCCGGTCGAACTTTCTGGCAGCACGTTTTTGCCGCGCACCTTGGGCCGCAGCCGGAATATTTTGACCCGGAACGCAGACGCAACCGCCGCAGGAGTCCGGAAAGTCCGCTACGTACCGCCTGCGCCGCCCAAACTATGCCGGTGAGCGTTGCCGGGCCCACCGGTTTCAAAATCAGGCACAGAAACGGCTCCCCATTCGAAGCTTTTCCGGTATTCCTGCCGACGGTTGCGCTACGTCCTGCGGATGCCGGAGCCATGCCCCTTGCCGCATCCGATCGCGTTATATCGGTAACGTCGCGTCCTGCCGCGCCGTATCCCTGAACACCGCACCCGTTTTCCCGCACTGCGCCACAAAAAAAGGACGCAGATACAACTGTGAACAGTAGGCCTTAGGGAGCCTGAAACCGGCAGCTGCACTGCGCCCAAGCTATACCCGGCAGGATCTGCCGCCGGGGTATAGCGAGGACTAGCAACTTTTATTCCCGGTTCAACAACCTTCCGAAGAAGGCTCCCTAAGTTGACTGTTTAGGATAAAAATTGTGTCTCTGATATATTTACGGCTTACGCCGTGTATGTATCTGATACGAAGATAGTATAAAATTCTTATTCCCGTATCCGGACGTCCTGTTTTTTTCGCCGCATAGTGATAACGGCGCGGGTTTTTACTCCGTTTTGCGCTCCTGCGGGGTGCAGTAGAGCACGCCGCCCTCGATGCGGGTGACGGTCACCGTGCGGCCGCGCGCGACGAACAGGCCGTCCTCGGCCGCCGCGTCGTAATACCGCCCGTCGACCATCACGCGGCCCGAGGGGCGCAGCACCGCCATCACCAGCGCGGTGCGACCCACCAGTTCCGGTTCGATCTGCGGGTGGCTCACGTAACCCTCTTCGGGCTTCATTTCTGCGGTCAGCACCACCTTTTTTTGCAGCGGCGAACGGCCCGTGAGAAAACGGCGTCCCAGGACGATGCCCCCGACCAGCGCCGCCGAAGCGGCGATGATCACCACCAGCACCGGCCTCAGCAGCCACGCGAGCGTCAGTTCGCCCGTGGAGAGGTGGCGCAGCAGGTCGTTGTCGATCGCCGCGAACGAGAGGCCGGTCACCACCGCGACAATCCCCGCGACGCCCGCGATGCCGAAGCCCGGCAGCACGAAAATCTCGACGGCCAACAGCGCCAGCCCTATGATAAAGAGGATCAGCTCCCAGTTTTGCGCGACACCCTCGATGTAGAGCGGCGCGAAATAGAGCACCGCCCCGAGGATCGCCACCACCAGCGCGAAGCCGATGCCGGGGGTTTGCAGCTCGAAATAGATGCCGCCGACGATCATCATCACGAAAATGCCCTGCACCACCGGGTTCATCAGCCATCCCAGCAGGCGGTCGAGCCGCGTGGGGGTGTATTCGTGCAGCGTGTACTGCTGTACGCCGCCCTGTGCAAGCACTTCGTCCACGGTGGAGGCCGTCCCTTCGCTGTAATGGTGTTCCGACGCTTCCGACGCGGTGAAGGCGAGCACCCCGGCGGTCGTGCTGTCGCCTACCGTGCGTCCGACCATCGCCTCGGCGACCTGCGGGTCGCGCCGCCAGCGCCAGAGGGTGTCGTCGCCGTCGATGCGTTCGATCACCTTGCCGTGCGCTTCGGCCGTCGCGCGCATCGTCGCGCGCATGAAGCTCTGGAACTTGTCGGGCATCGGCTTGCCGTTCTGGTCCACGACCGAGGCTGCGCCGATACTGCCGCCCGGACGCATGTAGATACGCTCGGCCGCGATCGCGATGAGCGCCCCGGCCGAAGCGGCCTGGTTGTCGATAAAGACCCAGACCGGTACCGGCGAATTGAGGATCATCGTGCGGATCGAGTCGGCGGCGTTGACCAGTCCGCCGTAGGTGTTGAGCCGGATCAGCACCAGTTCGGCGCCGCCGGAGCGGGCGTCGGCGAGGCATTTGGCCACCAGCCGCTGCTGCGCGGGCATGATGTCGCCGTCGATCGGGAAGGTATAGACGACCGTGGGCTTTCCCTGTGTTCCGGCTGCGGTGGCGTTCTGTGCTCCGGGAGTGCCGGATTGCGCGGCCCCGCGCGATCCCGGGACGACGTACTTCTCGCCCGATGCGCCGGCCACCGCGTCGATTCCGGTATCGTCGCCGTCCTGCCCGGCGGGCTCTTTGTGCAACGAAGAGAGGGTGGCGGGAAAGGCCTGCGAAGCCGCAGCCGGAAGGATGCTCCCGCTGAGCAGCAGTGCGGTCAGTAAACAGAACGTAGCGATAGGTCTCATCGGATTCGGGTTCAATCAAGTCTTATAGCTGTCAGAGCCATGCGCCGGGGTGTTTTTGTTGCGGCTCCGGAGGCGGACAGGCAATTGTAACAAAGATAGCTTTTTTGTCGCATTCCCGCACTCATTCAGGAAGGTTCGTTTTGCTTTTCGTCGGGCGGCAAGCCGTCCGAGGGTTGAAGAAAAAATGCGGAAGGCGGGCGAAAGT
>ERZ827490.1168-NODE-1168-length-35562-cov-6.250542_pt1 | contig 35562 bp, 30 predicted proteins | sample MGYA00519770_ERZ827490 | MGnify/ENA primary metagenome ERZ827490 (study PRJEB31778, sample SAMEA3449324) | human gut metagenome | biome: human gut; feature: human-associated habitat; material: faeces | place: United Kingdom | collected 2010/2012 ...
CCTACCGAGAAATCCAAGTGAATGTGGCATATCGGTGGTTTCTTGGGTACGGATTCCCTATTGGGAGAAGTACATGTTGACGCTCCGGGAAGCTGCCGAATATTTTCACATCGGTGAAAAGAAAATGCGTCAGATTGTGGATGAAAACATGGATGCCAATTTCCTGCTGACCAGCGGGAACCGGGTCATGATTAAACGAAAACTCTTCGAGGAATACCTGAATGCCGCGTCTGTCATCTGACATTCTGCCAGGAGGATAACTGCTACCGCAAATACTATGACGGAATCTACATCCTGTTCAATACCGGGCTGTGGATTTCCGAATTTTGCGGGCTGACCATTTCGGACATCGACTTCCAGAACAAGCGTATCCGGGTAGATCGCCAGCTTCAGCGCAAGCGTGATATGGAGTACATCATCGAGGACACCAAGACCAAAAGCGGTGAGCGGTATGTGCCCATGAGCCAGCAGGTTGTGGAATGCTTTCGCCGGGTGATCGCCAACCGAAAGCCTCCGAAGCAGGAGCCGATCATCGAAGGCTATACGGGCTTCCTGTTTCTGGACAAGAACGAGATGCCCATGGTTGCCCTCCATTGGGAGCATTACTTCAAGCATATCCTGAATAAGTACAACAGCATTTATAAAGTACAGCTTCCGAAGATCACACCCCATGTATGCCGGCACACCTTCTGTTCCAACATGGCGCGCAGCGGCATGAGCCCGAAAACTCTGCAATACATCATGGGTCACTCGGATATCAGCGTCACGCTGAACACCTATACCCATCTGACTTTTGACGATGCCAAGGCGGAATTTGACCGGGTTGCGGAAGCGTAAAAGTGTTCGTCTGCCATAGGTAGTATGGCTGGTAGTAAAGGGGTGTGGTTTACTACCAGATTTACTACTTTTGCGTAAAACAATATGCCACGAGGAGCCGCGATAAAACACGATGACACGGAAGATGAAAAAACCGAAAAGTCGTTGCGGCTCTAAGTAAATCGTGGTTTGTCGAGGAGCATGATTGCAATGATAAAGATCCTGTTCATCTGCCACGGCAATATTTGCCGCAGTCCTATGGCGGAGTATATTCTAAAGGACATGGCCGTGCGGGCGGGAGTGGCCGACCGGTTTGAGATCGACTCCGCCGCGGTGAGCCGGGAGGAGATCGGTAACCCCGTCTACCCGGCTGCACGCCGGGAATTGGGACGGCACGGCGTTTTCTGCGGCGATCACACCGCACGGCAGGTGACTGCCGCGGACTTGCGGCATTTCGACCGGATCTATTATATGGATAGCAGCAACGCCCGACTCCTGAGGCGGCTGCTTCCCGACGACCTGGAGAAGATCCGGCCGCTGCTTGACCGGGACGTGGCCGATCCCTGGTATACGGGGGATTTTGGCAAAACATGGGACGACCTTGTAGAGGGCTGCACTCAGATTATGGAGGAATTTGGATGAATCAGGAAATCTTAGAGGAAAAGCTGGCGGAGCTGCCCCTGTACTGCTACCAGTTCTTCAATCCGCAGGAGCTGGAATTCTCCCAGCGCGTCCGGTGGATCTGCGAGCACGAATGCCCCATGTACGGCAAAAGCTGGGCGTGCCCTCCCGGCGTCGGCAGTGTGGAGACATGTCAGGAAAAGTGTATGCGCCACAAAAACTGCCTGATGATCGCCACCGTCACGGAGGTCCCCGACATCGCCGACATCACCCAGACCCTCGCTACCCGCACCGACCACGAGGACATCACCAATCAGGTGGGCGGCTTCTTCCGGGAACAGGGTGTGGAACCATATATCCTGTCCACGGAATCCTGCGCCATCTGCCCCCGGTGCGCCATCGAGGACGGCCTGCCTTGCCGCCATCCGGAGCGGATGCACCCCTGCGTGGAAAGTCAGGGCATCAACATTATTCCCACGCTGGAGCGCTGCGGGATCGAGTTCCAGTACGGGGACAATGTTGTGACGTGGATTTCTTTGCTGCTTTTTTGAAAAATGCCGGGGCAGTGCCGTATCCATGCGGCGCTGCCCGGATTTTTTTGTATTTGCCTATTGACAAAGGGAGAAATGCGATGTATACTGATATCAACAAATGAGCGTATGCTCATATATACATTTAATTAGGGAGGCATTCCCATGGTGAAGAAAGTATATCGGGTAGAGAATCTGGACTGCGCCAACTGCGCATCGAAGGTGGAAGCGGCGCTTAATGCCCTCCCGGAGGTGCAGGAGGCGGTACTTACCTATGCCACAATGCAGCTTCGGATTACCGCTGAAGACCCCGACGCCCTGCTCCCCAAATTGCAGGAGGCCGCTCAGAAGGTGGAGCCGGAGGTGGAATTCTACCCCAGAGACGGCGCTCACACCCACCACAGCAACACCGGCGAACATGAGCATCATCATGATTGCTGCTGCGGTCACGAGCATCATCACGACCACGATCACGAACATGAGCATTGCCACGACCACGCTCATGACCATCATCACGATGATGACCATGAGCATGAACACGAACACCATCACAACCATGAACATACCCACGAGCATGGCGGCGAGGAGTCGAAAGACCTGAAGCCGATTCTGGTCGGTGCGGTTCTGTTTGTGGTGGGTCTGGTGCTGGACCATTTCGGACTGAAATGGCCGACGCTGGGCGTGTGCCTTGCGGCCTATGTCCTGCTGGGCAAAGAGGTGGTTGTGACAGCCGTGAAGAACCTCGCCCGGGGTCAGATGCTGGACGAGAACTTCCTGATGGCCCTTGCCTCCATCGGCGCGTTCTTCACCGGCAGCTTTACCGAGGCCGTCGGCGTCATGCTGTTCTACCGCGTCGGCGAATATTTTGAAGACAGAGCCGTCGCCCGCAGCCGCAGCCAGATCATGGAAGCCGTTGACCTCCGCCCCGAGGTGGTGCAGCTGGTGGACGGGGAAGCGGTGCGGGAGATTCCTGCGGGAGAAGCCAAAATCGGCGACGTCGTTCTGGTTCGTCCCGGCGACCGTATCCCGCTGGACGGCATCGTGGTCAGCGGCAGCAGCCGCATTGACACCGCCCCCATCACCGGCGAGCCGGTGCCGATTTCCGTAGCCGAGGGAGACAGTGTGGTCTCCGGCTGCGTCAATACCACAGGTCAGCTCACCGTCCGGGTGGAAAAGTCCCTGTCCGAATCCATGGTCACCCGCATTCTGGACAGCGTGGAAAATGCCGCTGCCAGCAAGCCCAAGATCGACCGCTTCATCACCCGTTTTGCACGGGTCTACACCCCCATCGTAGTGGGTGCCGCCGTGCTGACGGCGATCATTCCCTCCCTCATCACCGGCGACTGGGGCAAATGGGTCTACACCGCTCTGACATTTCTGGTCATGAGCTGCCCCTGCGCTCTGGTTCTCAGCGTACCGCTGGCCTTCTTCGCCGGTATCGGCGCGGGCAGCAAGCGAGGCATCCTGTTTAAGGGCGGCCAGTCCATGGAGGCCATGAGCAAGATCAAGGCCGTCATCATGGATAAGACCGGCACCATTACCAAGGGCGACTTTACCGTGCAGAAGATCGTAGGCGGCGACGAGCTGCTGGAACTCTGTGCCGACTGCGAGCAGCAGTCCACCCATCCCATCGCCGAGAGCATCGTCGCAGCGGCCAAGGCGCGGAATATGGAACTGCGCCGTCCAGAGGAGCTGGAAGAGCTGGCCGGACGGGGCATCCGGGCAAAGCTGGACGGCAAGGAAATTCTCTGCGGCAACGAGCGGCTGCTGACGGAGCAGGGCGTGACCTTCCCCAAGTCCAGGGAATACGGCACCAAGGTGCTGGTGGCGGTGGACGGCGCTTATCAGGGCTATCTGCTCATCGCCGACACCATCAAGACCGGCGCGGAGAACGCCGTCCGTGCCCTGCGGGACAGCGGCATCGAGACGGTGATGCTTACCGGCGACGCCGAGGAATCGGCCAAGGCCGTTGCCGGAGCCGTAGGTATCCGGGAAGTCCACGCGGGACTGCTGCCCCAGCAGAAGCTTGCGCGGCTGCAATCCATCCGGGAGACCAAGGGCGCGGCCATGTTCGTCGGCGACGGCATCAACGACGCCCCCGTGCTGGCCGGTGCGGACGTGGGCGCGGCCATGGGCAGCGGCGCGGACGCGGCCATCGAGGCGGCGGACGTGGTGTTCATGACCTCCGACGTGGCGGCGGTGCCGCAGGCGCTCCGCATTTCCAGACAGACCGCCCGGATTGCGTGGCAGAATGTGGTGTTCGCTCTGGCGGTGAAGCTGGCCGTCATGGTCCTCGGCCTGTGCGGCTATGCCTCCATGTGGCTGGCGGTGATCGCCGATTCCGGCGTGGCGCTGCTGTGCGTCCTGAATTCCATTCGCATCTTATATAAGAAGTAACATCCGCGGCGCCGTCACCCAAAAAGTGGCGGCGCCGCCTGCAAATCGGTAAAAACGGCCGCAAATCCCGGGATAGCCGAAATAATCACCAAAACAGCGCACCGAAAATTGTTGAATATGCAGAACTTTCAAAAAAGAAAAAATTTCAGTTGCACTTTTGGATAAAGTGCGCTATGATGTTGGCGTGGAAACGTTGGAATCGTTTCCAAACCACCATCCGGCTCTGCCGGAACGAAAATAGGAGGAAACACAAATGAAAAAGCTGATTGCATTGCTGCTGGCAGTTGTCATGGTAATGGGTCTGGCCGCCTGCGGCTCCAAGACCACTACCGAGACCAAGGCTCCCACCGAAGCCAAGGTTGACACTCCCGCCACCGAGGCCAAGACCGACGCGCCCGCCGCTGCCGGTTCCGTCTACTACCTGAACTTCAAGCCCGAGTTCGACCAGGCTCTGCAGGGTCTGGCCGCCAGCTACACCGAGAAGACCGGCGTGCCTGTCAAGGTCGTGACCGCTGCTTCCGGCGACTACTCCAACACCCTGAACGCCCAGATGGGCAAGGACGGCGCTCCCACCGTCTACAACATCGGCAACATGTCCGGCCTGAAGGACTGGGATGAGTACGCTCTGGATCTGACCGGAACGCCTCTCGCCGGTGAGCTGACCACCAACGACTTCAACCTCTACAACGAGGCCGGTGAGCTGAAGGCCATGGGCTACTGCTACGAGTCCTTCGGTATCATCGTCAACACCAAGCTGCTGGCCGATGCCGGTCACTCTCTGGATGAGATCAAGGACTTCGCGTCCCTGAAGGCCGTCGCTGACGACATCCACGCCCGCGCCGCTGAGCTGGGCTTCGACGCCTTCTCCTCCGCCGGCCTGGAAGGCTCCTCTTCCTGGCGCTTCTCCGGTCACCTGGCCAACATGCCCCTCTACTATGAGTTCCGTGACGACGGCGTGAAAGAGCAGCCCGCCGAGATTAAGGGCACCTACCTGGACAACTTCCGCAACATCTGGGATCTGTACATCACCGATTCCGCCGCTGACCCCACCGCTCTGTCCACCGCCACCGGCGACCAGTCCGAGGCTGAGTTCGGCGAAGGCAAGGCTGTCTTCTACCAGAACGGCACTTGGGAGTATGCGGCCCTGACCGCCGACAAGTTCAACCTGAACCCCGACGAGATCGCCATGATCCCCATCTACTGCGGCGTTGACGGCGAAGAGAAGGCCGGCCTGTGCTCCGGCACCGAGAACTGCTGGGCGATCAACAGCCAGGCCAAGGAAGAGGACATCCAGGCTTCTCTGGACTTCCTGTATTGGCTGGTCACCGATCCCGACGCATCCGCTGTCCTGGTCGAGCAGCTGGGCGCTGTTCCCTTCAAGAGCTGCCCCGCTTCCGCCAACAAGTTCATCGTTGACGGCAACGCGCTGCTGGCTGACGGCAAGTACGCTGTGACCTGGGCGTTCAACTACACCCCCAACGTGGACTCCTGGAGAGCTACCGTTGTCACCGCTCTGGCCGCTTACTCCGCTGATCCCACCGACGCCAACTGGGAAGCTGTTAAGACCGCTTTCGTTGACGGCTGGGCCATCGAGTACAAGACCGTGAACGGCTGATCGGCACACCACAACTGAAACCCAGAGGGGCGGGCGGTAAGCCCGCCCCTTTGAATGTCCCGGCCTGCACAGGGTGGGAGGGTACGTCGGCTTTTGGGCGGATGCAGCCTCCTGTCCTGCGCGGCAGCACCGGAACGCAGTTCCGTTCTGACACGGTTATTTTGGTAAGCAGCCAAATATAATAAAAATACAATACAGGAAAGCGAGGGAATCTCATTGAGCAAAAAAAATGACGGCGCCGGGCTGAACAGCCGACTGATCCGCCGTCCCATTCAGCGGTGGGCGCCGCTGTTCATCCTCCCCGTGTTCGCTGCCTTCTGCATCGGCTTCGTCTGGCCGTTTTTGCAGGGCATCTACCTGTCCTTCTGCACCTTCAATATTCCCAAGGACGCCAAATGGGTCGGCCTGACGAATTATTCCAAAATCTGGACGGACGTCAGCTTCTGGAACGCCTTCAAGAACACCGCATTTTTTGCCGTGGTCTCCATTCTCCTGATCAATGTGCTGGCCTTCTTCATCGCCTATGCCCTGACCCAGAAGATGCGTGGTTCCAACCTGTTTCGCACCGTGTTCTTCATGCCCAACCTGATCGGCGGCGTGGTGCTGGGCTATATTTGGAGCATGATCTTCGACGGCATTCTGCGCAATTACGCCACCTACCTCACCGCCAACGCCACTTACGGCTTCTGGGGCCTGGTCATTCTGGTGGCCTGGCAGCAGATCGGCTATATGATGATCATTTACATCGCCGGACTTCAGGCAGTTCCCGGAGACATGCTGGAGGCCGCCGAAATTGACGGCGCCAGCGGCAGCCAGACGCTGTTCAGGGTCATCATCCCCAACGTGATGCCCTCCATCACCACCTGCACCTTCCTGACCCTGACCAACTCCTTCAAGCTGTTCGACCAGAACCTGGCGCTGACCGGCGGCCTGCCCAGCGTCATTCAGAACGGCGCGAAGTTCAACCAGACCGAGCTGCTGGCGCTGAACATTTACTCCACCTACAACATCAATAAGAATTGGCACGGCGTTGCCCAGGCAAAGGCTGTTATCTTCTTTATTCTGGTGGCCGTTCTGGCCATTGCCCAGCAGACCGCGACCCGCCGCAAGGAGGTGCAGCAGTGATGCGTAAAGACAGAATGAAAACCAAAGAGTATTCCGCCGGCAGCACGGTGCTGACCGTTGCCTTCGTGCTGATCTGCCTTGTGTGGATCATGCCCATTTACGAGGTTGTCGTCAACTCCCTGAAGTCCAACAATGCCATCAATCTGGACGTATTTGCTTTGCCCAATTCCGAGAGCTTCGTGGGCTTTGCCAACTATGTCAAGGGTATGACCTTCGGCAATTACCCCTTCCTCAAGTCCGTGGGCTACAGCCTGTTCATCAGCGTGGTTTCCACGGCGCTGATCCTGCTGTGCTGCTCCATGGCGGCGTGGTATATTGCCCGGGTGCGGAGCGGCTTTGCCAAGTTCTTCTACTATCTGTGCCTGTTCTCCATGATCGTCCCCTTCCAGATGGTCATGTTCACCCTGACCTCCACCGCCGACTCCCTGAAGCTGAACACCCCCTGGACGATTCCCGTGATCTATCTGGGCTTCGGCGCGGGTCTTGCCATCTTCATGTTCGTGGGCTTCGTCAAGAGCCTGCCTCTGGAAATCGAGGAAGCGGCGTCCATTGACGGCTGCGGTCCCGTGCGCACCTACTTCAACGTGGTGCTGCCCATGCTGAAGCCTACCCTCATTTCCGTGGGTATTCTGGAACTGATGTGGGTCTGGAACGACTATCTCCTGCCGTATCTGGTTCTGGACATCACCAAGTACCGCACCATCCCCATCCACGTCCAGTACCTGAAGGGTAGCTATGGCACCGTGGATCTGGGCGCGACCATGGCAGTCATCATGATGGCCATTCTGCCCATCATCATTGTCTACCTGTTCTGCCAGAAGTACATCATCAAGGGCGTCGCTGCCGGCGCGGTAAAGGGATAATCTCTTCTAACTGATTTTATACCCACCGGCTGTTTATACAGCCGGTGGGCATTTCAAAGATTCCGAAAAGAGAGGGGCGGCGGATGCCATGACAATCAAAGATCTGGCTGCAAAGACCGGCTATGCCGTCGGCACCGTTTCCCGGGCGCTGAACAATCATCCCAACGTCAGCGAGCGGGCAAGGCAGGAAATCCTGGAGGCCGCCGCCGAAAGCGGCTTTCAGCTGAACGTCAACGCCAAGCAGCTCAAGCAGCTTCATTCCTCCACCGTTCTGGTGGTGGTCAAGGGTATCGGCAACGAGCTGTTCGGGGAGATGGTGGAGTCCATCCAGACCCTGATCGCCCAGACCCACTACCAGCTGGTGGTGGACTACATGGACGAGGACGAAAACGAAGTGCGCCGAGCCGCGCAGCTGTGCCGGGAAAAGAAGCCTCTGGGCATCCTGTTCCTCGGCGGCAACAACGAGAATTTCATCCGGGATTTCGGGGGCATTGACGTTCCCTGTGTCGTGGTCACCAACGACGCCTCCATGCTGTCCTTTGACAACCTGTCCAGCGTCTCCACCGACGACCGGGAGGCCGCGTGCAGCGCCATGGATACGTTGATTCGTCTGGGACATAGCCGTATCGCCATCATCGGCGGCGACCGGGCCATTTCCGACACCAGCCGTCTGCGCTACGAGGGCTGTATGCAGTCCTTCACTGCCCACGGCATCCCCTTCGACCCCAAGCGGGACTATCAGGGCGTGCGCTATTCCTATCAGGCGGGGTATCAGGCGACCAAGGCGCTGCTGGATAAGGGCTGCCGGTTCACCGCGATTTTCGCCACCGCCGACGTGATGGCCATCGGCGCCATCCGCGCCTTGCAGGACAACGGCCTGCAGGTGCCGGAGGACGTGTCGGTCATGGGCGTGGACGGCCTGCCGCTGAGCAGCTTCCTGGTGCCGAGACTGGCCACCGTCCGTCAGACCGTTTCCCTGCTGGCAAAGCGCAGCGTGGAAATTCTGCTGGGGAATATCGAGCGGAACGCGCCCGCCTGTCACGAGACGGTACCCTTTGAGATCCTCTCCCGGGAGAGCATCCGGGAAATTTCACACTGATAATCCATTAAAATGCTCAATTCCGAATTGAGCATTTTAATGAACGATCACATATCACAGATGCTGTTTTTCGATAAGAACGTAAAGCGGTATCAATTAAGGAGACTATTGCAATGCGCGAAAGCGGAATTTTGATGCATATTACCTCCCTGCCGGCCCCTTACGGCATCGGCACCATGGGGAAGGACGCCTATGCCTTTGTGGACTTTCTGGTCAGGGCCGGACAGCGGTACTGGCAGATCTTGCCCCTGACTCCCACCGGCTACGGAGATTCCCCCTATCAGTCTCTGGGCGCCTGCGCGGGCAACCATTATCTCATCGACCTGGACAGGCTGGCAGACGAGGGACTGCTGAAAAAAGAGGAAATCCAGGACATTCCATGGGGCAGCAATCCTGCGCGGGTGGATTTTGGAGCCATGTACGCTCATCGGATGAACGTGCTGCGGCTGGCGTTTCAGCGGTTTGCACCGGATGAAGCCTACGAAACCTTCGTGGAGCAGAACCGGAACTGGCTGGAAGACTATGCTCTGTTCACGGCGTTGAAGGACACCCTGGGCGGCAAGCCATGGCTGGAGTGGCCGGAAGCCCTGCGTCTGCGCAAGGCTGACGCTCTGGCGGAAAAGCGCCGGGAGCTGTCCGATGAGATCCGGCTGCAATACTTTGTTCAGTACGAATTTGACAGGCAGTGGAAGGCGCTGCGCAGCTACGCCAATGCCAAGGGCGTCCGGATCATCGGCGACGTTCCCATTTACGTGCCGCTGGATTCGGCGGACGTGTGGGCAAATCCGGAACTCTTCCAGCTGGACGAAAGCCGCCATCCGGAACAGGTGGCGGGCTGCCCCCCGGATTCCTTCACCGCGGACGGCCAGCTCTGGGGCAACCCAATTTACGACTGGAAAAAGATGGCGCAGACTCACTATTTCTGGTGGATTCAGCGCCTGACGGCTGCCGGAAAGCTGTACGATGTTATCCGTCTGGATCATTTCCGCGGCTTTGAAAGCTACTGGTCGGTGCCCGCAGGAGATACCACCGCGCGGAACGGCAAGTGGGTGAAAGGCCCCGGAATGGACTTCATCCGCACCATTCAGCAGGCTCTGCCCAATCTGGAATTCATTGCCGAAGATCTGGGCTTTGTCACCCCCGAGGTGCGGAAGTTGCAGCAGGACTCCGGCTATCCCGGCATGAAGGTCCTGGAATTTGCCTTCGACTCCCGGGAGGAAAGCGACTACATGCCCCATCTGTACCCCGTGGACTCCGTGTGCTACACCGGCACCCACGACAACGTGACCCTGAAGCAGTGGTTTGACGAAGCCGCGCCGGAGGATGTGGCCTGCGCGAAAACCTATCTCGGACTGAACCGGGAGGAGGGCTATATCCGGGGCATGATTCGCGGCTGCATGGGTTCCGTGTCCCGGCTGTGCGTGGTGCAGATGCAGGACTACTTAGAGCTTGGCAAGGAAGCCCGGATGAACTTCCCCGGCACATTGTCCAGCGCCAACTGGACGTGGCGCGCGGAAAAGGGCTTTGACTCCGACGCTCTGGCCGCGAGAATTTACGCTGCCACAAAGCTGTACGGACGCGTGGGGAAATAACGGATTTCCCTTGCGGAACAAGGAAAAACTGCTCTGAACCATAATGTAGCGAAATTTCACCGGGAACCGGGATTTTGTCCGGGTTCCCGGTTGATTTTTTGGAAACGTTTTTTCTTGCATCGGCGGGGATTTTTCCGAAAAAACGGCACAAATTATGCAAGTTTCTGCATTATTCACAAAATTCTGCCCCAATGTCCATTTTTTATGTGAATACTATAAAAAAGTTGAAAATTAACATTTTTTCCGATTGATTTTACCGCCCGTTTGACTTACAATAGAAGACGAGCGGATTTTGAGAAAACAGTCCGACGCGACTGCCACCGGGGTGATGTGCATGCTGAATATTGTTCTGGTGGAACCGGAGATACCGCAGAACTGCGGCAATATCGCCCGCACCTGCGCCGCAACAGGCTGCCGTCTGCACCTGATCCGGCCGCTGGGCTTTGACATCTCCGAAAAGGCCGTCCGCCGTGCGGGTCTGGATTACTGGCACATGGTGGAGGTTCGGGACTACGAAAATCTGGAGGACTTCTTCGCGAAGAATCAGGTGGAGGAAATGTGGTGCCTGTCCACGAAAGCGCCGAGGAGCTATACCGAGGCTGCCTTTCACGACGGCTGCTACCTGTTTTTCGGGAAGGAGACTAAGGGACTTCCGGAGGACTTCCTTCGGGCGCACTACGACGCGTGTGTTCGCATTCCCATGCGTCCGGATGCCCGGAGCCTGAATCTGAGCAATGCGGTTGCCGTCACCGTCTACGAGGCACTGCGTCAGCTGTCGTTTCCCAATTTGCGCGACTTTGGTAAAATGCGGGAGTGACCTCCCGAGAATATGGAGGAGTTATCATGAACTACAATAAGAAGTCCATCGAGGACATCGACGTGGCCGGCAAGCGGGTCCTGTGCCGCTGCGACTTCAATGTTCCCACCAAGAACGGCGTCATCACCTCCGACAAGCGGATTGTCGCCGCCATGCCCACCATCAAGTATCTGGTTGACCACAACGCAAAGGTCATCCTCTGCTCCCACATGGGCAAGCCCAAGGGCGAATGGAAGCCCGAGCTGAGCCTGAAGATCGTGGCGAAGCGCATCAGCGAGCTGCTGGGCAAGGAAGTCATCATGGCCGCCGACGTGGCGGGCGAGGACGCCAAGGCCAAGGCCGCCGCGCTGAAGAACGGCGACGTGATGCTGCTGGAGAACACCCGGTTTGAGAAGGGCGAGACCAAGAACGATCCCGAGCTGAGCAAGGCTCTGGCCTCTCTGGCGGACGTGTTCGTCAACGACGCTTTCGGCACCGCCCACCGCGCCCATTCTTCCACCGCCGGTGTGGCCGATTATCTGCCCGCCGTCAGCGGCTTCCTCGTTCAGAAGGAAGTTTCCATCATGGGCAAGGCCCTGTCCGACCCCGAGCGTCCCTTCGTCGCTGTTCTGGGCGGCGCAAAGGTCTCCGACAAGCTGAATGTCATCAATAACCTGCTGGAAAAGGTGGACACCCTGATCATCGGCGGCGGCATGGCCTATACCTTCCTTGCCGCCAAAGGCTACGCTGTTGGCAAGTCCCTGCTGGACGAGAGCAAGATCGACTACTGCAAGGACATGATGGCCAAGGCGGAAGCCAAGGGCGTCAAGCTGCTCCTGCCTGTGGACGTGGTCGTTGCCGATTCCTTCCCCGACCCCATCGACGGTCCCATCGACGTTACCACCGTTGACGCCGCTGCCATCCCCGCCGACAAGGAAGGTCTGGACATCGGCGAGAAGACCTGCGCTCTGTTCGCGTCCGCTGTGAAGGACGCTAAGACTGTCGTCTGGAACGGCCCCATGGGCGTGTTTGAGAATCCCACTCTGGCCAAGGGCACCATCGCCATGGCGCAGGCTCTGGCAGATTCCAGCGCCACCACCATCGTCGGCGGCGGCGACAGCGCTGCGGCCTGCGAGCAGCTGGGCTTTGCCGACAAGATCACCCACATTTCCACCGGCGGCGGCGCTTCTCTGGAATTCCTGGAAGGTCTGGAGCTGCCCGGCATCGCCTGCCTGGAAGACAAGTAATCCGGGAATCGAGTTTCTATTAACATCCCTATCAATAAAAGGAGAAATGGAATCATGAACAGAAAATACCGCAAGACCGTTATCGCCGGCAACTGGAAGATGAACAAGACCCCCTCCGAGACCAAGGAGTTTATGACCCAGCTGAAGGCCATTCTGCCCAAGGGCCGCTGGTGCGACGTGGCTCTGTGCGTTCCCGCCGTGTGCATTCCCGCCGCTGTCCGCGCCATGCGTGAGACCCGGGTAGGCATCGGCGCCGAGAACTGCAACGCCAACGCCTCCGGCGCTTACACCGGTGAGATCGCCACCAATATGCTGGTGGACGCCGGCTGCAAGTACGTCATCATCGGCCACTCCGAGCGCCGCGCCATGGGCGAGACCGACGCCGATGTCAACGCCAAGGTTCTGGCTGCTCTGAACGCCGGTCTGACCCCCATCATGTGCTGCGGCGAGAGCCTTGAGCAGCGCCAGAGCGGCATCACCACCGAGTGGATCACCATGCAGATCAAGCTGGGTCTGGCTGGCGTTCCCGAGGACAAGATCCGTAAGGTCATCATCGCCTACGAGCCCATCTGGGCCATCGGCACCGGCCTGACCGCCACTCCCGATCAGGCGGAAGAGGTCTGCGAGAACATCCGTACCGTGGTGCGCAAGCTGTACTCCTCCAAGAACGCCCGTGCGATCTCCATCCTGTACGGCGGCTCCATGAACGACAAGAACGCCTTCGAGCTGCTGGCACAGCCCGACATCGACGGCGGTCTGATCGGCGGTGCGTCTCTGGTTCCCGAGAAGTTTGTCAAGATCATCGAGGCTGCCAACCAGCCCACTGTCTAATTTTTACCAGTCTCTGATGGGCAGCCGCAAACAAAAGCGGCTGCCCATCTTTGCCCCTTATTTCAATTGGAGGTGTATTGATGAAGACACTTCTTCTGTCCGCATTGGACGCGGAAACGCCCCAAATTGCGGCTGACCTGATTCGCCGGGGGGAGCTGGTGGCGATCCCCACGGAGACGGTTTACGGTCTGGGCGCGAATGGTCTGGACGAAACCGCCGTGACCAAGATTTTTGAAGCCAAGGGTCGTCCACAGGACAACCCCCTGATTCTGCACATCTGCGGCGCGGAGCAGATCGAACTGTTCTGCCACGACGTACCTGCGGCGGCCTATGAGCTGGCGAAGAAATTCTGGCCGGGACCGCTGACCATGGTACTGCCCGCACGGGACTGTGTTCCCCGGCGCACCACCGGGGGACTCTCTACCGTGGCCGTCCGCTGCCCGGACAATGCCGTGACCCGGGAGATCATCCGCCTTGCGGGCGTGCCCATTGCCGCGCCCTCCGCCAATATTTCCGGAAAGCCCTCCACCACCACCGCCCAGCACGTCCTTCATGACCATGACGGGAAAATCGCCGCCATCGTGGACGGCGGCCCATGCCGGGTGGGCGTGGAGTCCACCATCGTGGATTTGACGGAAGACCGCCCCCGGCTGCTGCGCCCCGGCGGGATCACCCCGGAGCAGCTGATCTCCGTTCTGGGGGACCTGGTCATCGACAAGGCTGTTACCGCCCAGATCGACAAGGACGCCGTGGTGAAAGCCCCCGGCATGAAATACCGCCATTACGCCCCGGCGGAGCCGGTGGTCATTGTCTCCGGCAGCCGGGAAAAGGCCGCCGCCTACATCCGCCGCCATTTCACCCCCGGCGACCGGGTGCTGTGCTTTGAGGAAGAGCTGCCCCTGTACGCCGGGTGCAGCCCCCTGTCCTACGGCCGGGAGGCGGACGTCAACACCCTGTCCGCCGGCTTGTTTGCCGCCCTGCGGGAACTGGACGACCCCGGCATCCATCAGGTCTATGCCCGGTGCCCGGTGGGGGGCGGCGTAGCCTACGCCGTGCAGAACCGGCTGAAAAAGGCCGCGGCGTTCCACATCGTGGACGCGGAGGAGGAAGCATGATTCTCGGCATCACCGGCGGCACCGGCTGCGGAAAAACCACCCTGCTGAACGTTCTGAAGGAGCGGGGCGCGGTGGTTCTGGACTGCGACGCCATCTACCACGAGCTGCTGACGCGGGACGCGTCCCTCCTTGCGGCCATCGAAGAACGCTTCCCCGGCACGGTGGAGGACGGCGTTTTGCAGCGGAAAAAGCTTGGGAATTTGGTATTTTCCGACAAAAACGCTCTGCTGGATTTGAACAGAATCACCCACGCCGCCGTGAAGCGGGAGGTGCTTCGCCGCCTTTCGGAAAAGCCCGCCCTTGCTGCCATCGACGCCATCGCCCTGTTTGAAGGGGGACTAGCCGAACTGTGCGACGTGACGGTCGCCGTCACTGCCCCGGTGGAAGACCGGGTTCGCCGCCTTATGCGCCGGGACGGCATTCCGGAGGACTATGCCCGCCGCCGCATCGCCGCCCAACCGGACGAGAACTGGTTCCGGGAAAAATGCGGCTTTGTGTTGGAAAACACCGGGTCAGTGTCGGAATTTCGGGAAAAATGCCTTGCGTTTTTGCGGGGAATTGGTATAATGGATCCAGCGAGCGAGCGCCGCAAGTCCCTGCAATGCACCGTCCACCCGACGGGAACGCTGGGAACATATACCTTCGTTGTCGTCTGCTCCCGGTACGACGGGAAGTGGCTTCTCAGCCGGCACAGGGAGCGGGACACATGGGAGACCCAGGGCGGCCACATCGAGCCGGGAGAAACGCCCATGCAGGCTGCCCGACGGGAGCTGTATGAGGAAAGCGGCGTCCGGGACGCGGAGCTTTACCCGGTCTGCGACTACCGCGGCTTCGACGCCCAAAGCAGCGCCAACGGCATGGTGTTTTTCGCGGCGGTTCGCCGTCTGGAACCCCTGCCGGAAAGCGAGATCGGGGAAGTCAGACTGTTTTCGGCGCTGCCGGAAAATCTGACCTACCCCAACGTAACGCCCCGCCTGATGGCGGAGGCGGAAAGAAACATAGGAGGATGCAACATGACCACAGAAGAACTGCGCAATTCCCTGCTGGCGTCGCCCAAGAACGGCTACACCCGGCTCACTGACGCCCAGCGGGATGAAATGGAAGGCTACGCCCAGCGCTACATGGCGTTCATGACCGAATGCAAGACCGAGCGGGAGGCCACTGCCTGGGCTGTCCGGGAGGCCGAGAAACGTGGCTACAAGCCCTTCGCCCCCGGCATGGAAACCAAACCCGGCGACAAAATCTACTACAACAACCGCAATAAATCTATCGCCCTGGCCGTGGTCGGCACCAAGTCTCTGGGCGAGGGCGCGAACATCTGCGCCGCCCACGTGGATTCCCCCCGGCTGGACATCAAGCCCAATCCCCTGTACGAGGATTCCGAGATCAGCTACCTGAAGACCCACTATTACGGCGGCATCAAGAAATACCAGTGGACGACCATTCCTCTGGCGCTCCACGGCGTGGTGTACCGGGCGGACGGCGCTGTGGTCACGGTTACCATCGGCGAGGACGAGGGCGACCCCATCCTGATGGTCTCCGACCTGCTGCCCCATCTGGCGGCGGATCAGATGCAGAAGCCTGCGGGGAAGATCATCGAGGGCGAGCAGCTGAACGTGATCCTCGGCTCCGAGCCGCTGGAGGGCGACGGCTCTGACCTCGTGAAGCTGCACATCATGAAGCTGCTGAACGAAAAGTACGGCCTTGTGGAGAGCGACTTCCTCTCCGCCGAGCTGACGGTGGTTCCCGCCGGACGCTGCCGGGAGGCGGGTCTTGACCGCAGCCTGCTCAGCTCCTACGGCCACGACGACCGGGTCTGCGCCTACGCCGAGCTGGAAGCCCTGTTCTCTCTGGACATGCCCGAAAAGACCGCCGTGTGCATTCTTGCCGACAAGGAAGAGATCGGCTCCGTGGGCATTTCCGGTATGCAGAGCCACTACTTTGAGCATTTCATGGAGGGGCTGTGCGACGCCCAGGGCGTCAAGCTGTCCGACTGCTTCGCCAATTCCTTCTGCCTGTCCGCCGACGTTTCCAACGCCTTCGACCCCAACTGGCCGGAGACCTGCGACAAGCGGAACAACAGCCAGCTGAACTACGGCGTTGCCATCTGCAAGTACACCGGCTCCCGGGGCAAGGGCGGCGCGTCCGACGCTTCCGCCGAGGCTATGGGTCATGTCCGCTCCACGCTGGACAAGGCGGGCGTCATCTGGCAGATCGCGACGCTGGGCAAGGTAGATCAGGGCGGCGGCGGCACCGTGGCGGCCTACATGGCCAACCGGAATATCGTCACCGTGGACGCAGGCGTGCCGGTGCTCAGCATGCACGCGCCCCTGGAGCTGGTCTCCAAGCTGGACTGCTACGAAACCATGCTGGCCTGCAAGGCGATTTATCTGGCATAAAATCAAGAAGCTCCCTCTTTTCGAGGGAGCTTCTCAGCTTGTCAAAAAGCCTCGCAGAGTTTGCCGCCCGCAGACTGCAATCTCTTTGTCAAAGAAGGCCAACGGCCTTTTTTGACAGGGGTTACAGTTCCGGGCCGGTGTAAACGTTCCGGGGTTCTTCCGCCGGGGGAAGCGCCTTGAGCTTTTTGCTGGCCCGCACGCCCTGAACCAGCTCTACAATCGCCCAGATGTGCAGCAGGAAATCCACCAGCTTTCCCATGGGGCTATCATACAGCGCAAAGGTAATGACCACCAGCGCCACGGTATCGACGATGAACAGCACCAGCGCCGCCGTCAGCCAACCGGCACGCTTCTTGCTCAGCAGCCAGCAGAGCAGATACACCGCCACAATGACCAGCGCGATGACCAGACCCGTGTAGGTGAGCGTCCCTTTGACATTCCAGGCGCCGTCCACAAAACCGTTCTCTATGCCCATCCCCACGAATACCAGATAGTACGGTACGGAAGCGGAGAACAGGAAATACGTGTTCGTGTCCAGAATCGTCATGACCAGATTGACCACCGTGAGAATGACGATCAGCAACAGACTGTAACGTCCGTTGGCCACCTGCCGCAGCAGGTACTCCCGGGAGTTCTTGTCCACCGGGGTGTTATTTCTTGCCATAAACTACCATCTCCTTGTTGTTGCGTGCCATGTCATAATATCAGATATTCAGGGAAAATGCAACCTTGACTTTTCTGCCGTCAATGTGTATAATGAGAGAAATTTCATAGGACAGTTCGTGACCATCCTGTCGGTAAACAAAACTAGGGATTTCCGATGGGCGCTATGCGCTCATTTTTTGTTGGGTGTGGTCATGGACTGCTCCCAATTTCTTTTTTGGAGGAACACCATGTCTAAAAATACCAGATTTCTGACCCATGCCGCCGTCATTGCGGCGCTGTACGCTGTACTGACCCACCTGCAGAATGTTCTGCTTCCTGGTTCCACCACATGGGCGATCCAAATGCGGCTGTCCGAAGCGCTGTGTGTGCTTTCCTTTTTCACCCCGGCAGCGATTCCCGGATTGACGGTGGGCTGTCTGGTTTTCAACATCACCTATGCCGCCGCGCTGCCGCTGGATTTTCTCGTGGGCAGTCTTGCGACGCTTCTGGCGGCCGGGGGGATGTGGCTGACCCGGCGGGTCACGGTGAAGGGGTATCCTTTGCTTGGGATGGCAATGCCCGCACTGTTCAACGCACTGCTGGTAGGCTGGGAACTGACGGTATACATCGGCGGCGGCTTCTTCCTCAATGCGCTGTACGTGGCGCTGGGAGAGCTGGCGGTGCTTCTGACCTTCGGTACGGCGCTTTACTACGCCGTCAAAAAGCGGCATCTGGACACGAAGGTGTTCGGCGCGTAAAGCAATCAAAATTCCCCCGCCGCACGGATGTTCCGACGCGGCGGGGGAATTCTTCACAGCTCCAATTTCAGGTCGTTTTCCTTGATCCAGCCCCATTTCCGGAGGATCAGGCAGAAAACCCAGCTCAGCACCGCCGGAAGAACGAAGCAGATCAGCGCCATGCCCGTCCAGTCCATGGCGGTGATGGCCGTCTTTGCGCCGCTGGCAATATCGTTGATCCAGCCCGTGTAAACGCCGATCTGCCCCACAAAGCCGCAGGTGCCCATGCCGGAGGAGACCGCCGTGCCGTTCATCTCCAGATGGAACAGGCATGTGGCAAGCGGCCCCGTGATGGCCGATGCCAGTGTGGGCGGTATCCAGATACGGGGGTTCTTCACAATGTTGGGCATTTGCAGCATGCTGGTGCCGATGCCCTGAGCGACCAGACCGCCCCAGCCGTTTTCCCGGAAGCTCATCACCGCGAAGCCCACCATCTGGGCGCAGCACCCTGCCACGGCGGCGCCGCCGGCAAGACCCGTCAGTCCCAGCGCTGCGCAGATGGCGGCGGAGGAAATGGGCAGCGTCAGCGCCACGCCCACGGCGACGGATACCACAATGCCCATGAAAAAGGGCTGAAGCACCGTCGCCCATTTGATGAAACTGCCTACGGCGCTGGCCGCCGTACCGATGGGCGCTGCTACCAGACGCGCAATGCCGATGCCAGCCAGAACCGTCACGATGGGCGTCACCAGAATGTCGATTTTGGTCTCCTTTGCCACCAGCTTGCCGCATTCCGCCGCGACGATGGCGACGACGTATACCGCCAGCGGCCCGCCCGCGCCGCCCATGGCGTTGGCGGCAAAGCCCACGGGGATCAGGGAAAACAGCACCAGCGTCGGGCAGTGCAGCGCAAATCCGATGGCCACGGCAATGCCGGGGCCGACCATGGCGGAGGCAAGGCCGCCGATGGTATAGCCCACTGCGCCCTCACCCTTGCCCACGGTGACGATGATCCGTGTCAAAAACCCGATGCCGAACTGCTGTCCCAGAGTATTGAGGATGGTTCCCACCAGCAGCGTGCAGAACAATCCCTGCGCCATGGCCCCCAGCGCATCGATCCCGTAGCGCTGGAGGGTAAACACCACGTCTTTGCGCGCCAGAAATTGCCTGATCTTCTCCATAGATACCCCTTCTTTCCAAAGTGTATGAATGTAACCTATTATACAGGAAACCTTTTCCACACGCAAGCTGAAAGGGAAAGATTCTCCTTGCAAATGCCGCGCAACATGCTAAAATAGAGGAAAAGAGCTGCGAGGAGGGATTTGTCATGGATATTTGGAAAGAACTGGAAGCTGAGGGCGTGAACAGGCACCTGCTTGCAGAAGTCCGTTCCTTCCGGGACGCCCACGGCGTGGCGGAGGAAGTACGCGGCCGGATTCCAAACCCCCGATTTGTATACTACGGCAAGGACGTCTGGGAAGCCGCCGCGGCGGCGGTGCTGTGCGGAGAGAATCTGCTTCTCGCAGGCCCCAAGGCCACCGGCAAAAACGTGCTGGCGGAGAATCTGGCCGCCCTGTTCGGCCGCCCGGTGTGGGACATTTCCATGCACATCAACGTGGACGCGGCGTCCCTCATCGGCACCGATACGCTGAAGGGGGGCGAGGTCTGCTTCCGGGAAGGCCCCGTGTGCCAGTGCGCGAGACTTGGCGGCTTCGGCATTCTGGACGAGGTGAATATGGCGAAAAACGAAGCGCTGGCCGTGCTCCACGCCACGCTGGATTTCCGCCGGGTCATTGACATTCCGGGCTACCGCCGCGTGACGCTGGACGACGCGACCCGGTTCATCGGCACCATGAACTATGGCTACGCCGGAACCCGGGAGCTGAACGAAGCGCTGGTTTCCCGGTTCGTGGTGGTGGATATGCCGGTAATCGGGCAGGACGATCTGTGCAAACTCCTGCTGCGGGGCTTCCCGAGCCTGAAAAAGAGCTGGGCGCAGCAGCTGGCGGCGTTGTTCGACGATCTGCGCGCCAAGTGCAGCAGCGGGGAGATCTCCGCCCGGGCGCTGGACCTGCGGGGACTGCTGACTGCCCTGCGGCTGATGGAACGGGGACTTTCCCCGGAAGCCGCACTGGAAATGGGCATCATCAACAAGGCATTCGACCCCTTCGAGCGGCAGCTCACCGCCGACGTGGTCTGGGCGCGTGTCCCCAGAACGGCGAAAGCGGACGAGTTCTTCGGAGACTGATATGGACATCGGGGAACAGGAAGCCCGCCGGGCGGACAATCAGATATGGAACGCCGCGGGCGCTTACGGCTTTGCCACGGGCAGCCGGGGCTATGAACCCAACGGGGAAGCGTCGCTGTATTTCAACACCGCCATCGGCCTTGTGCGGCAGCTGTATGATTACAAGAAGCTGGAGCTGCTGTTCACCGCACTGGAGCGCCACTCCGGGGGAGAGCTGCAAAGCGAGCTGCTCTGGCTGGGGCTGGAACGGTGCGCCTATCTCAGGTGCCGGGACGCCCGTCCGGCGCTGACCTTTCTGCGGCGGGACTATGCCCAGCGGCAGTTACAGCAGGATTTTTCCGTGAACAGCGAGCAGGACCGGCTGAAAATCGGCTGGTTCCGCCGGGCGCTGGGGCTGCCCAGCGAGGAATCTGACCGGGAAAAGCAGATTCTGGACGCGCTGGAATTTGACCCCGACTGGGACGCCGAGGCCATACAGACGCGGATGGAGCAGATCGTCCTCAAATATTTCGGGCGGAATCTCCGCAACGAAATTGACCACTTCAATTCCAACCGGGTGGATCTGGGTTTCTTTGCCCGGCTGATGCTTCGCCCGGGAGGGCTGCACCGTCTGGGGCAGGCCGCGCCGGAGGGCGGCGTGGGACTGCGTTCTTTGGGGCGGCGCATTTTCGGTTGGCGGGAAGCCCGGAAGGACGATATTCGGAAATACGCCGCCGCGTGCTTCGGCAAGTCCATGCTGACCCCGGCGGAACTGGCGGACGCGGAGCGAACCTGCTGCACCGGCCATCACCGCAACTGTGTGCTGCATTTCACCCGAGGGGAAGCGCCGGAAACCGGGGAGGCACCCACCCGGGAATGGGAGCAGATTCAGGAGCAGACGGAGCGCAACCGCGCCTATTTTCAGGCGCATCTTGCCCGGAACCGGCTGGAGATCCAGCGCCTTGCCCAGCAGCTGCAAAACACCATTCTGCTGCTTCAGGAGGACGGGAGCCTTCGGTGCCGCGCGGGACGGGTCAACCCGGCGCTTGCATGGCGCGCCCCCGCTCTGGGGGACGGCCGGGTGTTTGACCGGCAGCAGCCCAATACCCTTGGGAACCTGATCGTGGACATTCTGCTGGACGCCTCCGCCTCCCAGAACCGGCGGCAGGAGCAGCTGGCGACGCAAGGCTACATTCTGGCCGAGGCGCTGACCCGGTGCGCAATTCCTGTCCGGGTGCTGTCCTACTGCTCCGTCAGCGGCTGTACGGTGCTGCGGGAGTACCGGGACTACCGGGAAAATCAGGGCAACAACCGGATTTTCGAGTTCGCTGCCGCCGGGTGGAACCGGGACGGACTTGCCCTGCGGGCAGTGGACTGGCTTCTGCGCCGGTCGGGGGAACAGCAGCGGCTTTTGCTGATCCTCACCGACGCGAACCCCAACGATGATACCCGCCTCCCCGGCACGGGAAACCAGTTTTTCAGCCGGGACTACAGCGGCAGGCCCGCCGTGGCCGACGCCGCCGAAGAAGCGACGGCATTGCGCAGGCATGGCAATCCGCCGCTGTGCCTGTTCTCCGGCCGGGAGGGCGATTTAAGCAGCGCCCGCACCATTTACGGCCGGGATGTGGTCAGGCTGCCCTCCGTGGGCTGGTTTGCCCAGACCGTGGGGAAGATCATTCAGGGACGGCTGCAGGCTCTTGAAAGTTAACGAAAAAAACGCGGCTTCAAAGCCGCGTTTTTTAGACAAATTGGCACTGTACAACGCCTTTTAAGTATGCTACAATTCCCAAAAGCGGGAAAACAGGAGATGATGACCTTGACAAGTCAGGCGCAGCGGTATCTGGAAAAGCTGGATATCGGCTATTCCTACCGCCTTGCAAAGCGGATGGAGGAGCACTGCACCAACCCCGTGCTGGGCTACCGCACCGCAGGCTCCCCGGCGGAGATCGCCACGGGAGACATGCTGGCGGCGGAGATGAAGAAAATCGGCTTTTCCAAAGTATGGAAGGACGCCATCACCGTGGACGCGTGGGAGTTTGAGAAGGCGGAGCTGTCTTTTACCGACGCCGGGGGACGGGAGCGCCATGTCCAGCTGGGCGCGTATCAGACGAATTTCGTCACGGACGGCCCTACCGCCTACGAGCTTGTCTATGCGGGCAAGGGCACGGAAGCGGATTACGAGGGGCTGGACGTTAACGGGAAGCTGGTGCTGGTGGAGATCAATCAGCGGAACGAATGGTGGATCAACTACCCCGTGTATCAGTCCCACCTCAAGGGTGCGGCGGCGCTGATCGCCGTGCAGACCGGGGGCTACGGCGAGGTGGACGACGCCGCGCTGAACGCCCAGGATATCGCAGGCCCTCCCGAAGCCGCCGCCTTTTCCATTTCCCGGAAGGACGCCGGGGTGCTGAAGGAGCTGCTTGCGGACAGTGCGACGGTGGCCGTTACGCTGGACGCCTGCACCCGGGTGGAGCGCGACCGCACCACCTACAACATCATCGGCGAGCTGACCGGCCGGAACCCTGACCGGAAGATCATGCTGTCCGCACACTACGACTCCTATTTTGACGGCTTTCAGGACGATAACACCGCCATTTCCATGATGCTGGGCATGGGCAAAGCACTGGTAGAGACCGGCTGGCAGCCGGAGAACACCATCCTTTTCTGCGCCATGGCGTCGGAGGAATGGGGCGTGGCGGATTCCCAGTTCGACTGGTCCACCGGCGCTTATGAGCAGGTGTTTACCGTGCATCCCGAATGGCGGGGGCAGGTCATTGCCGACCTGAATTTCGAGCTGCCCGCTCTTGCCCACGGCACCCGGGCGCGGATCCGCAGCACCTACGAATATGTGGATTTTCTGGAGGAATTTCTGGAAAATCTCCCGGAGCTGACACAGGGCTATCCCGAGGAAACCCGGATCACCGCCCCCATTGAAACATGGTCGGACGACTTTTCCATTGCCATTGCGGGCATTCCCTCCATGGTCAACGATTTCACCGGCGGCAGCTTTATGGAGACCCACTACCATTCCCAGTTCGACAACGACACCTACTATGACGAGGACGTGTACCGCCTCCACCACGAGCTGTTCGGGCTGCTGCTGATGGCCATTGACAAAACCAGAGTGGTGCCGCTGAACTTCGCCGGAACCTTCCGGAAGGCCAAGGAAGCCCTTGACTTGGACTGGTGCGCCCGGACGGAGGCCGACGGCGAGAGCCTTGCCCAGGCGCTGGACGAAGCGGCGGCGCTTGCCCAGCAGGTCTATGACCGGGCGGCGGCCATCAACCGGGGGCAGGCACCTGGCGAGGACGCCGGTCGATTGGAGCGGCAGCTGCTGAATCTGTTCCAGCAGACCCAGGACACCTTTGTCCGCATCGACTGGTACGGCAACGTCCAGTTCCCCCAGGAAAGCTTGCAGCAAAGCCTGGAGCTGCTCCACGGCGCGGCGGGCAGCCTGGCGGCGGGAAATCTCTCTGCGGCACTGCGGAAACTCTATGAGATCGACAACAACCGGTATGCCTTCCTGTTTGAGCAGCTGGTGTACCGCCACTTCACCCAGTACGTATTTTCTCAGCCCAAGGAGCGCCTGAAATGGGGCTACCGCCGGATCGTGGGGTATATCAACCTCTATGCAACGGTCAAGAGCCTGCTGGAAAAGAAAGCCAAGGGCATTACGGACTACACCGCGGAAGCGGCCTTCCTGCAGGGCGCGGCCGCTGCCCAGGAGGGCGCCTACCGGGATCTGGTGGGCAGTCTGAACATCAGTGTGGAGGAAATGAAGCGGATGCTCCGCGACTGCCTCCCAAGATAAAGGAACGAATATATGGAAAGCGAATTATACAAAGTTACAAAAAAAGACCTGCCAAAGCTTCAGGCACTGCTGAACAAGTGCTTTGCCTCCGACCCGCTGTACGAGACCCTGATTCCCAACGAGGATATCCGCAAGAAGCTTTTGCCGAAGCTCTTTGCCTGCGACATGGAGGAATTCTACAAAAACTGCGACATTTTTGCCGACAGCCCGGATTTGAACGGCCTTCTGGTCGTTTCCGACGAGACCGAGCCGTACCATTTCCTCCAATACTACTTTACGGAGCTGGAAGCGGAATTGCAGACGGACGCATGGCTGATCAAGGAAGACCCGTCGCTCAGAACCCTGTTCCACTTTTTCGCCGCACGGGATTACCTGAACTCCCACTGGACGACCCAGCTCCATGAGGACAACCGTCTCCATGTGATCTATCTGGCGGTGGACCCCCAGATGCAGCACCACGGCATTGCGGTGAAGCTGCTGAAGGCGGCGGTGGATTACGCGGACAACCATCACATGATGATGTCGCTGGAGACCCACAATCCCCACAACGTGACGCTATACCAGCAGTTGGGGTTTGAGATTTACGAGGTTCTGGAAAAGCATTTTCATCTGAAACAGTTCTGCATGGTGCGCCCGATTCAAAGCGAGCTTGGACAGCCCGCGAAGCCGGGAAATGCGATTTAATCGAAAATAGAAAATCCCGTCCGCAATCTGCGGACGGGAATCTTTCTGTTTATACGAACTTTTTTCGGCAGGTCAAAAGCCCATCAGCCGTTGCGGACTTCCATGAACAGGCTTTCCATATACCGGGAGGTTTCCTCCGGCAGGAAGTTGAAGCTGGTGCCGGTGGTGAGGGTGTCCGCGTCGGGGTAGGCGACCTCGCTGCCCGCGACCTCCGGATCCATCAGCTCCTTCGCCGCGGTGGAAGGGACGCTGTAGCCCAAAAACTCCATGTTGGCGGAGGAAATCTCCGGGCTGCACAGGAAGTTGATGAAGGCTTCCGCCGCGTCCTTCTCCTGGCAGCAGGTGGGGATGCACATGGCGTCGATGAACATGTTGTAGCCCTGCGCCGTGGGACGGTAGAAGGCCAGATCGGGGTTCTCTTCCACCATGGTCAGATAGTCACCGGCGTAGTAGGGGGCGATCCACGCTTCCTCGTTTTCCATGGCGTCAAAAATCTGATCCATGACGTACTGCTGCACCACGGGCTTCTGCTCCGCCAGCTTGGCGGAACAGGCCTGAAGCTCGGCCTCGTCGGTGGTGTTCACGTCGTAGCCCAGCAGGTACTCGGCAATGCCGAAGGCGTCCCGGGAGTTGTCGAACATGAGGATCTTTCCGGCGTACTTCTCGTTCCACAGCAGTTCCCAGCCGGTGACATCGGCTTCGTCCACATACTTGGTGTTGTAGATGATGCCCACGGTGCCCCAGGTGTAGGGAACGGAATACTTGTTCTCCGGGTCGTAGGAGGTGTTTTTGAAGGAGTCGTCGATATACTGGTAGTTGGGGATGTTGCTGAAGTTCAGTTCCTCCAGCATACCCTCCTGCACCATCCGGCCGATCATGTAGTCGGAGGGGATGATCACGTCCACGGTGATGCCGCCGTTGGCAAGCTTGGAGTACATGATCTCGTTGGAGTCATAGGTGGAATACTGCACGCGGATGTTGGGGTAGGCTTCCTCAAAGGCGGCGATCACATTCAGAGAGCCGTCGTCGCCCTCGGAGATGTACTGACCCCAGTTGTAGACGTACAGGGTGGTCTTTTTACTGCTGCCGCAGCCGGAAAGACCGGTCAGGCAGCTCACGGCAAGCAAGACGGCAAGAATAACGGAAATCCCTTTTTTCATGACAATTCTCCTTTATACCCCGCTGTGGGCAGCGGCTCGTTTTTTGTCCCCGCGGAGCTGAATGAGGTTCATGGTGACCATCAGCACCAGAATCAGCAGGAACAACAGGGTGAACAGGGCGTAGATTTTCGGATGGAGGGGCTTTTTCGTGTAGGAATAGATTTCCACGGGAAGGGTCACAAAATCCAGCCCGCTGACAAAATAGCTGATGACGAAATCGTCCAGACTCATGGTGAACGCCATAATAGCGCCGGACACGATGCCGGGGGCGATCTCATGGAGCGTCACCTTGAAAAACGCCTGCAGGGGCGTGCAGCCCAAGTCCATGGCCGCGTCCCGGAGGGAGCTGTCCGTCTGCTTGAGCTTCGGCATGACGTTCAGGATGACGTAGGGGAGGTTGAAGGTGATGTGGGCAATGAGCAGCGTCCAGAAGGTCAGGCTGTTCCGCTGCCCCAGCATCCGGGTCCCCACGAAGACGAACAGCAGGGAAAGGGACACGCCGGTGACGATATCCGGATTCGTCATGGGGATGTTGGTCAGCGTCATGGCAGCCTTGCGCAGTCTGGGGTTCAGGTTGTAGATGCCCAGTGACGCCACCGTGCCGAAGACCGTGGCGATGAAGCTGGCGAGAACCGAGACGAGCAGGGAGTTGCCCAGCAGCTTTAACAGCGTCCTGTCCTGAAACAGACGGGCGTACTGCTGCAAGGTAAACCCTTCAAACTGGGTGATGTCCTTGCCTGTATTGAACGACGCCACGATCAGCACCGCCATGGGGACGTACAGGAAAATGAAAATCAGAACGGTGAGAATGCGGTTGGCTTTTTTCATACGATGACACCGCCTTCCTCATTGTCGCCGCCGAAGCGGTTCATGATGCCGGTGCAGATGAATACCAGAATCATCAGCACCAGACTCAGCGCCGCGCCCAGATTGGGGTTGTTGCCCTGCTTGAACTGGCGCTCGATCACGTCGCCGATGAGCACCGTGTCCGTACCGCCCAGCTTCTGGGAGATATAGAAGGTGGACACCGCCGGGACGAACACCATGGTCATGCCGGAGAGGATGCCGGGGACGCTGAGAGGCAGAACCACCCGGGAAAACACCTGCGTGCTGTTGCAGCCCAGATCCTCCGCCGCTTCAATGAGCCGGGGGTCGATCTTGACGATGACGCCGTACAGGGGCAGAATCATATAGGGCAGATAGTTATACACCATGCCCAGAATGACCGCCCCGGGGGTACGGATGAGCCGCAGCCGGCCGATGCCGATGGCGTCGAGAATATTGTTGATGATGCCGGTGTCCTGTAACAATCCGACCCATGCGAGGGTGCGGAGCAGGAAGCTCATGCACATGGGCAGCATCACCAGCATGTACAGAAACTTCTGAGCGGTCTGGCTCCGATGGGCGATGTAGTAGGCCATGGGGTAGCCCAGCAGCAGGCAGATGAAAGCCGACGCCACCGCGTAGAAGATGGACTGCCACAGAACGCCCCAGTACAGGTTCAGCCCTCGCAGGTTCACAAGGCTGAATTCCCCCGTAGACGGGTCAGTAAGGGCATAGTAGCACACCACGCCCAGAGGGATCAGCGTGAATACCACCATCCATATCAAATACGGGGTGCTGAGCAAGATAGACTTATTCTTCTTCATCTTCGGCATCCTCCGTCAGCTCGTCATACTCGGCGGAGTAGGAGCTGTAGTCGCCAAAGAGACCTGAATATTCGCTCTTGTGCATGATGTGAATGTCTTCCGGGTTCAGGCGGATGCCGATGGTCTCGCCCACGCCGTGGTAGTCCGTGGTCTGGATGAGCCATTTGAAGCCCTTGAACTCCACGATGATGTCGTAGTTAAGACCCTTGAAGGTAATGCCCGTGACGGTGCCGACGAGATGACTCTCCGCGGGCTTCACGATGTCAATGTCCTCCGGGCGGATGACAACGTCCACCGGCTCGTTGGGGGCGAAGCCCTTGTCCACGCACTCAAAGACCCGGCCGAAGAACCGGACCTTGAAGTCTTCCAGCATGACGCCGTCCAGGATGTTGCTTTCGCCGATAAAGTCCGCCACGAAGGCGTTCTTCGGCTCATTATAGATATCCTCAGGTCTGCCAATCTGCTGAATCCGTCCCTTGTCCATGACCACCACGGTGTCGGACATGGAAAGAGCTTCCTCCTGATCGTGGGTGACATAGATGAACGTGATGCCGGTGGTCTGCTGGATGCGTTTCAGCTCGATCTGCATGTCCTTGCGCAAGCGCAGATCCAGCGCTGCCAGCGGTTCGTCCAGCAGCAACACCTTCGGCTGGTTGACCAATGCCCGGGCGATGGCAACACGCTGCTGCTGGCCGCCGGACAGACTGTCCACGCTGCGGTTTTCGTAGCCCTTCAGGCTGACGATTTCCAGCATTTCATTGACCCTGCGGTCAACTTCGTCCTTGGGCAGCTTTGCTACCTTCAGGCCGAAAGCGACGTTGTCGTACACATCCAGATGCGGAAAAAGGGCATAACGCTGGAACACGGTGTTGATCTGCCGCTTGTAGGGCGGAACGTCGTTGATGACCTTCCCGTCAAACGTCACCGTGCCGGAAGTAGGCGTCAGAAAGCCGCCGATGATCCGAAGCGTTGTGGTCTTGCCGCAGCCGGAGGGGCCGAGCAGTGTGAGGAATTCGTGATCGTTGAAATAAAGATTGATGCCGTCGAGAATACGCTCCCCGTCGAACTCCATGGTCAGGTCCTGGAGTCTGATGAGTTCCTTGGACATTATCCTCCCCCGTTTCTTCCAAGATTTTGTTTTACGCCGAAATACGACAGATACTACTATACCGTAAATTTTTGCAATGTCAATGGATTATATCCGTTTTTTCCCGGGAAAGTTTCGTTTTCCGTTCCGGCAGACGAAAGCCGTGCCGCGGCAGAACTGACGTTTGCCGCGGCACGGTATTTGGGTAGGGTTTGTTATGCCGCGGAGGCGGTGACGGCGGTGGTTTCCGGGATGGTTTCCCCGGCGGTTTCCTCCGGGACGGTGCTTGGAACGTAGGTTTCCGGATGGCTGGCCAGGTCCTGATAGTAGGCTTCCCGGTCGGCCTTCTGCTGTTCCAGATACGTCCGGCATTTTTCCATGCCCGCGCCGACGATGGAGTCCGTGCGCTCCATGGACTTCTTCGCGGAGGACAGCATGGCGTCGTTCAGGTTGAATAGCTCCGCCCACTGATCCTGATTGTCTTCGTCCAGCGGCAGGATGTTATATTGCTTCGCCCCGTCAGTGCGCATGTTCACCCATGTGGGCAGCGCGTCCACGCTTTGCAGATACACGGCTCCGTCGGAATACTTTTCAAAGGTGACGGTGAACAGAATGCCATCCTCCGTATAGTAGGGAGGCGCGGCTTGAATATAGCCGTTTCTCTGGTTGGATACGGCGTTGCCCAGAGAGTAGATGACCACGGTCTTGTGGTCAGGGTCAACGGTGCTGGTAAGCAGGTCCACCGGTTGAACAACATGCGGATGCCCGCCCACGATCACGTCAAAGCCAAGATCGCACAGCTTCTGCGCCATGGTGTCCTGAAGGGAATTTTCCTTGATGTTATATTCCACGCCCCAGTGAATGAACATCATGGTGGCTTCCGCACCGTCCGCTTTCATCTGTTCCAGAATCTGTTCCGACGCGGTGTACAGCTTGCCGGGGTCGTTGTTGAGGAAGTAGTTCATCTGCCCCTCGTCCTTGATGGGGGTAAGACCATTGAGGGAGAAGGAGGTGCCGTTGCTGCTGTATGCCCATGTGTAGCACACCATGCCGATTTTAATGCCGTTTACGTCCACCACGGCGTACTTCGGCTCGTCGGCGTTCAGCTGGGAGCCGAGGGCGGTCAGTCCCTTGCCACGGATGATCTCCACGGTGCGGGTGATGCCCGACGCCATGGTGTCGCCCGCGTGGTTGTTGGCGGTGAGCAGCATGTCATAGCCCGTGTCCACTACGCTGTCGATCAGCGCGTCGGGACAGTTGAAAGCGGGATTGCCCTGATAGGGGTAATCGTCGCCGCCGAAGGTGGTTTCCAGATTGGCAATGGCGTAGTCCAGACCGGACACGATATCCTTGACATAGCGGAAAATGGAACTGAAATCGTAGGTGCCGTTGCTTTGCAGGCAGGTGTCAAACACCGGCTTGTGCATCAGCAGATCGCCCATGGTGCCGACGGAAGCGGTAGCCACCACATGCTCCGGTTCCGGCAGGGTGGTCTCCGGGGGCTGGGTCTCGGCCTGCGTCGGCTCTGTCCGGATGACGGTGGGAAGGGTATAAACCTGTGTCTCCGTCCGGACGGTAGTCTGGGGCGTTTTGTTCACCAGATTAACACACATCCAGATCACAAGACCTGTCAGCGCGATCATGACGAAAATCAATACGGTCAGCAGCACAACGACTGCTGTGTTGTTTCCCTTCGGCTTTTTGGACATGGGTACTCCTCCTTGTCAGGCTGCCTCTTCGGTCGGAACAACGGGAGTTTCCCGCGCCTGCTTTTCCTGCGCGTAGTAGCTCCGGCATTGCTCAAGCCCCGGGCCGACGATGTTCATGGTGCGGTCGTAGGATGCCACGGCGTTCGCCAGAGCAGCAGCGTCCAGACCATACAGATTCTGCCACTCCGTCCGTCGGGCGTCTTCCAGCGGGACGATGTTGTATTCCTGCTTTTCGTCAACGCTGTGCAGGTTGACCCATGTGGGCATCACGTTCACATCGGCAACGTATACTCCGCCGTCGGCGTATTTTTCAAAAGTGACGGTGAACACCGCGCCGTCCTCGGTGTGGCCGGTGTTCAGGGTCATCAGGTCCCGGCGCTGGTTGGATACGGCGTTGCCCAGAGAGTAGATGACCGCCGTTTTGTGCCGGGAATCGGAGCTGCTGGTCAGCAGCTCCATCGGCTCCACCACGTGGGGGTGTCCGCCGACAATGACATCCACGCCCATATCGCACATTTTCTGGGCGATCATCCGCTGGGAGGAATCCGCTTGGAGGGAGTACTCTGTGCCCCAGTGGATATACAGCATGGTAGCTTCCGCGCCGTCCGAGCGCATCTGGGAAAGCAGGGACTGCATTTCAGAATAGAAGGCGTCCAGATTGTCGTAGGTAAAGTAATTCACCAGACCAACCTGCGTGACCTCCGCCTCATAGTTGAGGGAGGGACGGCCATTGACCGCGCTGGTGGCGTAGGTGTAGGCCGCCATGCCCACCTTGATGCCGCCCACGTCCACCACGGCGTACTTGGGTTCCTCGTCGCTGAGCTGGGTCCCCAGAGGGGTCAGACCCATTTCCCGCACCCGCTTCACCGTGCGCAGGACGCCTTCAGTGGTGGTGTCGGAGCAGTGGTTGTTGGCGGTGAGCAACATGTCGATCCCCGCGTCCTTTGCCGCCTCCACGATCTCGTCGGGGCAGTTGAAGTCGGGGTAGCCCTGGTAGGGGTAATTATCGCCGCCCAGGGTGGTTTCCAGATTGGCCACGGAATAGTCATAGCTTGCAGTATATTCTGCCACGTAGCGGAAAATCGATGCAAAATCGTAGCCGCCGTCCTCTGTCGTGCAGGCGGTGATCACGGGCTTGTGCATCAGCAGATCGCCCTGAACGCCTACGGTGGCGGAGGCGACCGGCTCTAAGGGCTGGGTCGCTTCCGTCGTTGGCGGGGTGGTCGGGGCGTCGTCAGGCTTTCCTTTGCCCAGGGAGCGGACAATGAGAACCACAGCGACGATGGCCACCAGCACCAGCGGCAGCAGCTTCAGCGCGGTATTCCGGCGGGGTTCCTGTTTTGCGTATTTCGGTTTATGTGCCATGGGGTTCCTCCTGAAAGACATCGGTCAGGTAATGTACGGTATGGACGGCCTGTCCTCCGCGCAGGTACACACGGGGCACCCGGCGGCTGATACCGCAGGCAAATTCATAGTTGAAGCTTCCGGCCGCGGCGGCGATCTCCTCCATGGAGATGGTCTCATCGCCGTCCGTCCCGATCAGGGTGACGGTGTCACCAGCCTGAACGCCGGGGATATCGGTAACGTCCACCATCATCTGATCCATGCAGACCCGCCCCAGAATGGGGGCGCGCTGTCCGTGGATCAGGACGTAAAACCGTCCGGACAGACTGCGGCGGTAGCCGTCGGCGTAGCCGATGGGGACGGTGGCCACGACAGTGGGGCGGGTGGTGACAAACGTGCCGCCGTAGCTGATCTCCCGCCCGGGGGGCAGGGCTTTCACGTAGGAGACCCGGCTGAGCAGACGCATGGCGGGAGCCAGGGGGAGAAGGCCGGTGTCCACCTCGTCGCTGGGGTACAGGCCGTAGGTGACGATGCCGGAACGAACCATCTCGTAGTGGTGGTCGAAGTTCATCAGTCCGGCGGAATTGTTCAGGTGGCGGATGAGAATGCGGACACCCCGGCGTTTCAGCATGGCGTCGAAAGCGTCGAAGTGTTCCGCCTGTGCGCGGGCGCGGCTGAGGTCATAGCTGTCGGCGGTGGCAAAATGGCTGAACAGCCCCTCTGCGGTCAGCCCCGGCAGGGCGGCGATTTCAGCGCAGATGTCGGCGTCGGCTTCCGTTACCTGAAAACCGATGCGGCTCATGCCCGTGTCCACGGCAAAGTGAAAGGCTGCGGATACCCCCGCTTCCACGGCAGCCCGGGATAGGGCTTCCCCGTCCTCCCGGCGGAAAATGGCGGGGCGGATACCCAGACGAACGGCGTCGGGGAAAGCCTGCGGCGGCGTGTAGCCCAGAATCAATATCGGCCGGGCAATTCCGGCGTCCCGCAGCTCCAGCGCTTCGGACATGGAGCTGACGCCGAAAAAAGCGCACCGATTTTCCAGCAGCCGGGCGATCGGCACGGCGCCGTGGCCGTAGGCGTCGGCCTTGATGACCGCCATCACCGGCACTTTGGCCTTGCGGCAGACCGCGTCAAAATTGGAAGAAACAGCGTCCAGGTCAATGATCGCCCGGGTGCAGTCGTGGGACATAATCCATCAGGTTCCTTTCGTGCATAAGCGGCGGAATTTTGTGATTTCCTGCCAGCATATGGATAAGTACCTTTTATCTTACCATAGAAAGTCAGGAAAGTAAACATGCAAAGTCATTAAGGTTTCCTTGCTTTATGAAACGAAAGATGGTATAATTTCCGTAATCCGAGAGGGAGGTACGCCCATGGCACGAACGGACAATTATCTCATTCAGGCGCAGCAGGCAAAGAGCTGCTTTCTGACCTACGACGCGGAAGCGCTGGCGAAAAAGCTGAACGCAAAGCTGGACGCGGACTTCCTGTACACCACATTTTTCGGTCAAAGCTACCGGGTCTCCCGGAAAACCGGGGATATCCAGTGGCTGGAAAACGGCGCGTGGCAGGACGGAAACAGCTATGAGGAGGTCATGACCCTGCTTGACCTGATCTGCGACAGCCGGGAAGACCGGCATGTCAGCGGACGGTGGAAGGCCATGCAGGACTTCGGCCTGCAATTTCACCAGAAGCTGCTGGAAGACGATCACGACCCTTGGGCGGAGCGGTTCCAGAACGATCTTCCCGCCTTCCGCCGGGCGTGTCTGGCACTGGGCGGCAAGCCCCTTCCCGTGGGGGACGCAGCCTATGCCTTTGAGATTTTTGACGGTCTGGGCGTCGCCGTCCAGCTGTGGCTGGGGGACGACGAGTTCCCGCCGAATCTGCGCTTTTTGTGGGATGAGAACGCCGACCAGTACATCCGCTATGAGACGATGTACTTTGCAAAAGCGCTGCTGCTGAGCAGAATTGCGGGGCAGATGAAAGAACCGTAAAATAGTTAATGGAGCGTATCGGTACAGATACGCTCCATTTCTCGTGCCGGGGTACAGCCCCTTGGCTCTCCCTCTGGGAGAGCTGTCACCGAAGGTGACTGAGAGGGTTTTGCAGCCTTGTCCCCTCTCCGTCTTCGCTGCGCTCAGCCACCTCTCCTACAGGGAGAGGCAAGGGGTGCTGGCATTAACAGGCACAGCAGGTTATCCTGCTGTGCCTGTTTTGGTATGTCAGCGAATCAGTACTTGGGATTGGGACCCCACTGGTTGTCGCCGGTGCTGTCCTGGCAGAACCAGACGAGCAGGATGATCGAACCTACCAGAGGAATCAAAACAAACAGATAATATGTGCCGGGCTTGCCGATGTCGTGCAGACGGCGGACACCGAGAGCAATCGAGGGAACCAGAATGGCAAGCGTCCAGAGCCATGCGTAGTTCTTCAAAATCGCACTGGCAACCATACCGGCAAGGGCGCAAAACAGCGCAGCCCACCAATACTCGCTTCTTCTGGAACGGGTGTTGAAGTCCGCGTACTTGGTGAAGAACATCTTGATGGCATCAATGAAGCCGACGGAAGGCTTCGGCTCCCGGCCATTGGTGTAGGTGACACAGCCGCCATCGACCTGCCGCGCGCCGCACCCGTCGCAGAACTGTGCGCCGTCGGGCAGCTGCTTGCCGCAATTCTTACAATACATAAATATCTCTCCTCTTTACATTTATTTTAGCGGGCTTTCCCGCAGTGGTACGTAGTTTATCCCTTCACGCTGCCGTCCGGGTTGAACAGGGGCAGCTTTTCCAGATAGACGAGGTCGGAACGCTCCTGCGCGTCGCCCTCAGCCAGAACGGCCATGCGTCCGCAGATGATGCCGCCCGCTTCCTCTACCAGCGTTTCCAGCGCCTTCAGGCTCTCGCCGGTGGAGATCACGTCGTCCACGATGAGGATGCGCTTGCCCTTCATCAGTGCGGCGTCCGCGCCGTCCAGATACAGCTTCTGCTCCTTGGCGGTGGTGATGGAATGCACGGAAACGCTGAAAATGTCCCGCATGTACAGTTTGGGGGCTTTCCGTGCCAGGATGTACTTCTTGTCCCCGGCCTGACGGGCCATCTCGTGGGCCAGAGGAATGCCCTTGGCCTCCGCGGTGATGATGTAGTCATATTCCGGCGCGCGCTTCAGCAGCTCCCGGGCGCAGGCCACGGTCAGCTCCTGATCGCCGAAGATCACAAATCCGGCAATGGACAGAGAACCGTTTACCGGGCAGATGGGCAGATCCCGCTCAAGGCCCGCAATGTTCATATGATAATACATAGAATTTCCGCTCCTTCTTTTCTGGAAATAATCCTGAATTTATTATAACGCCCCAGTGAAAAAAGTCAAGGGAAACGCGGCGCAATTCGACAAACGCTTTTCACAGGCTTTTCTTAGGGTCTATCTGAAAACCGTCAACATGCCCAAACAGCGGGTCTTTTCCGCC
>ERZ827490.1213-NODE-1213-length-34815-cov-10.707365_pt1 | contig 34815 bp, 25 predicted proteins | sample MGYA00519770_ERZ827490 | MGnify/ENA primary metagenome ERZ827490 (study PRJEB31778, sample SAMEA3449324) | human gut metagenome | biome: human gut; feature: human-associated habitat; material: faeces | place: United Kingdom | collected 2010/2012 ...
AAAGGGTAGAGCCGCACTTCTCGCACTGGTCGCCGTAAGCGCGGTCGTTGCCGCACTTGGGACAGGTCCCCACGATATACCGGTCGGCCAGGAAGGTCTGCGCCTCCTCGTCGTAATACTGCATTGATGTCTTTTCGATGAACTTGCCTTCGTCGTAAAGTTTCCGGAAAAAGGCCGACGCCGTCTCGGCGTGGGTCTTGGACGAGGTCCTCGAATAGATGTCGAACGACATGCCCAGCCCCTCGAACGATTTTTTGATCAGCGCGTGGTAACGGTCCACGATCTGCTGGGGCGTCACGCCCTCCTTGCGGGCCTTGATCGTGATGGGTACGCCGTGTTCGTCCGATCCGCAGACCGAAATCACGTCGCGCCCCCGAAGCCGCAGGTAACGCGTATAAATGTCCGAAGGTATGTAAACTCCAGCCAGATGGCCGATATGTACCGGACCGTTCGCATAAGGGAGCGCCGATGTCACGAGGTAGCGTTTGAACTCTTTTGCCATAAATGTAAAATAGATACAGTATTACTAATTTCTGTCAAAATTACTAATTTTTAAGAGAATCGGGAACGAAAAGCACATATTTTGTGAAAGGTTTAAAGAAAAGAAGGCGCACCCGCCGGGCACGCCTTCTCGATCTCACCGGAAAATCCGGCCTTTATTCGAACTGCAATTCGTCGAGCAGCCATCCGGCTCCGGCGAATTTGTCGATGACAAACAGCACGTAACGCACGTCCACGGCAATCGTCCGCTGCAATTCGGGTTCGAACGCCACATCGCCCGACATGGCCTCCCAGTTGCCGTCGAAAGCCAGACCTATCAGTGCCCCTTTGGCGTTCATGACCGGGGAACCGGAGTTGCCGCCCGTGATGTCGCAGTCGGCCAGGAACGCCACGGGAAGCTCTCCCCGTTCGTTGGCGTAACGGCCGAAATCCTTCGCCGCATACAACTCCTTGAGGCGGGCGGGAACGGTGAACTCCGTTGGATTCTGCGGATTCTCCTTCTCCATCACGCCCTTGAGCGTCGTATAGTAGTTATAGTGAATGCCGTCTGCCGGATCGTAGGGCAGCACGCGCCCATAGGTCAGACGGAGTGTGAAATTGGCGTCCGAAGCCCAGGCCTTGTTCGGCTGCATGCGCATCAGCCCCGCAATGTAGAGCCGCTGTCCGTCGGCGAATTTCCGCTTCCCGGCCAGCTGCGCCGCCGCCAGTTCCCGCATTTTCGCCGTATAGGATTTGTTCAGCAGCACGGCGGGATCGTTCGAAACGTCCGTTCCGGCGGCGGCCGCAGCCAGCGCCTTCCGCTCGTCGGCGAACACCGAATTGTCGTAGAGATAATCCACATAGGCGTCCGTATCGCCGCCGAACCGCTTGCCGATCACCTCGGCGAACACCGAAGGCAGCTCCTTGCAGTTCTCCCCGACGATCCGGAACATCCGCTTCGCCACGCGCCGGTCGGTCGGCATGTTGTAGTCCTTGTAGAACGCTTTCAGCGCCTCGGTCAGCTCCCCGCCCTTCTTCGAAACGGCCAGGCGCGCCGGTGCGAGAATCTCCACCGAACGGCCTATCGCCTCGCTCAAGTACTGGCTCGAAGCGAAATAGGGGGCCGTCTCCTCCACCGATTCGCGGATCAGGTTCAGAGCGTTCGAATAACCTTCCGTAGGCAGCGTGTTCTTCGCCGCCCAGGCGGTGAAAGCCGCCTCCTGCTCCTGCTTGCGGCCCTTCACGTCGAGCCGGCGGATACCGCGCGACTTGCCGATCGAGTTCTTCCAGTAGTTCGACGACTGGGCGTACTTCGAAGCGTACTGAATGCGGACCTTGGCGCTGGCGGCCATGTCCTCCTTCAGAATGGCCTGCCGCTCGCCGCGGATGAAGATGCGCTGCGGGTTTTCCACTTCGAGCAGACGGTCGATCTCGTAGGAGGTCATGTAACGCTGCGTCGACCCCGGGAAACCCATGATCATCGCGAAATCCCCCTCGTCGTAACCGCCGAGCGAAATCTTCAGGAACTTTTCAGCCTTGTAAGGGCGGTTTTCGGGCGAATAATCCGCCGGCCTGTTGTCCGGTCCGGCATAGACGCGAAAGACCGAGAAATCGCCCGTATGACGCGGCCACATCCAATTGTCGGTGTCGCCGCCGAACTTGCCGATCGACGTGGGAGGCGCACCGACCAGGCGGACGTCCCTGAAGACCTCGATCACGAAGGCGAAATACTGGTTGCCCCCGAAAAAGGACTTGATCTCGACATCCATACCGGGATTCTCCCCGGCGAGGCGTTCCGAAACGGCCTTCACCTGTCCGGCGACCAGCTCTTCCCGCTCCCCGCCCCCGGCGATGTCGGGCACGGCGCCCAGCACGTCCGGCGTCACATCGACGATCCGGCGGATAAAGCGCACCTTGAGTCCCGGAGCCGGCAGCTCTTCGGCGCGCGACATGGCCCAGAAACCGTTCTTGAGGTAGTCGTGCTCCACGGACGAAAGCGACTGGATCGACCCGTAACCGCAGTGGTGATTGGTGAACAGCAGTCCGTCGGGCGAAACGATCTCACCCGTGCATCCGCCGCCGAAAATGACGATGGCGTCCTTGAGCGAAGAGTTGTTCATGCTGTAAATCTCCTCGGCCGAGAGTTTGCATCCGCGGGCCTTCATGTCCTTGCTGTTCATTTTCTGGAGATAGGGCAGCATCCACATGCCCTCGTCCGCCGCCGCCGAGAGCGTGACGCACGCTGCGGCGAGCAGTAAAAAGATTTTCTTCATAAAGTGCATTAAAGATTAATCGTATGTAATCGCTTCAGATTATTTGACATTGATCATATTCAGAATGGACCGCTCCGCCGCCCGGCGCACCTCGTCGTCGAGCACGATCTCGGGCGATTCGTTCTCGAGGCACGCGCAGATGTTCTCCAGCGTCACCATCTTCATATACTTGCAGTTGTTGCATCCGCACGTCTCGTCGTCGGGAGGCGCCGGGATGAACTCTTTTTCCGGATAACGCCTCTTCATCTCGGCGAGGATTCCCGCCTCGGTCACCACGATGAACTCCTGCGCGTCGCTCCGGCCGCAATATTCGAGTATCCCCGCCGTGGAACCCACATAGTCGGCCACTTCGACGATATAGGCCCGGCACTCGGGGTGCACGACGACCTTCGCCGCCGGATGCTCCCGTTTGAGCGTCAGCAGTTTTTCGAGCGAAAACTCCTCGTGGACGTGGCACGCTCCGTCCCACAGCACCATGTTCCGACGCCCGGTGAGCTTCTGGATATAGGAACCCAGATTACGGTCGGGAGCGAAAATCACGGGCTGGTCGGCGGGAATCGACTCCACTACCTTCAGCGCGTTGGACGACGTGCAGCAAATGTCGGTCAGCGCCTTCACGCCGACCGTGGTGTTCACATAGGAGACGACCGTGTGACCGGGGTATTTTGCCTTGAAAGCCGCGAATTCCCCGGCGTCGCACGACTCGGCCAGCGAGCACCCCGCCTCGGGACAGGGGATCAGCACCTTCTTTTCGGGGCAGAGGACCTTGGCGGTCTCGGCCATGAAGTGCACTCCGGCGAAGAGGATGATGTCGGCGTCGACCGACTGCGCCCGGACGGAGAGGGCGAGCGAGTCGCCCAGAAAATCGGCGACGGCCTGCACCTCGGGCGTCGTATAGTAGTGCGCCAGGATCACGGCGTTTTTCTCGCGCTTGAGATCCCCGATGCGGCGGCTGAGCTCGGAGGAGTTTTCCACGTTCATTTTTTATTTTTATTCCTTTAATTAATTTAAATAATAAAAAGAAGAATAGATATAATAGCTGTTGATACTGTTGACAAGTGGAAGTGTTATTTTCCAATCAACACTTTTTATTTTTATTGTTTCTTATTTTAAATTTTAATTGATTCAAAATCAAAAGAATATAAAAACAATCGACAATTGTTGAAACAGTTTGTCGACATATCGACAGCCTTTTGTTTTAAACATTCTCTTCCGGTTTCATCCCTTTTCCGGGTATGACAACTTCTTAAAACTATTTTTGGTTTCGGCGAAAAGATTTTTATACCCGTTCTCTTTTTCGAAAAGCAAATTTTTCAGCTTCGACTTTTCATTCTTTTTCATCGGTTATCAACGCGGTTTTCGACAAGTTGTCAACCGTTTTTCATCACTTTGCCGACAATCTTTTCGGCGATCCCGCGGTAGTGTTCCTCGACGCGGGAATCAATTCCCGCTGCCGGCGTCCCTGCGTCTGCTCCGTCCATAATCGACTGGATGATAGGTATTTCTCCCAGGAACTCCACCCCGCTTTTTTCGGCGTATGCGCGTGCCCCGCCGCGGCCGAAGATGTAGTAGCGGTTTTCGGGCAGTTCGGCGGGCGTGAACCACGCCATGTTCTCGACGATGCCCGCCACGGGGATGTTGACGTTTTCGTTGCGGAACATCTCCACGCCGCGCACGACGTCGGCCACGGCGATCTGCTGCGGCGTCGAGACAATCACCGCGGCGTCGATTTTCAGTTCGCCGATGATCGACAGATGCACGTCGCCCGTGCCGGGAGGGAGGTCCGTGAGCAGGAAGTCCAGCGTCCCCCACCGGGTCTGGTGAATCATCTGTTTGAGGGCGCTGACAGCCATTGCGCCGCGCCACAGCAGCGCGTCGGTGGGTTTGATGAAGAAGCCGATCGACATGAGCTTTACGTCCATTGATTCGGCCGGGACGATGTGGTCCACCCCGTCCTCGGCGACGGCTTCGGGCATGTACCCTTCCACGCCGAACATTTTGGGCTGCGACGGTCCGTAGATGTCCGCATCGAGGACGCCGACGCGGAAACCCATGTTCCGCAGGGCGATGGCCAGGTTGGCCGTGACGGTGGACTTGCCTACCCCACCCTTGCCCGAGGCGACGGCGATTACCCTGGCGATGCCGCCCGTGGTGGTCTTCAATTTGGGTTCGGGACGCGGAGCCGCCCCGCCCTCCTTGATCACGACGAGCACCTCCGCGCCCGGAAACGCCTCGCGCAAAAGCGATTCGGCCTGGTTCTTGATCTTCACGGCGAACGGGTCGCGGGCCTTGGCGAAGCGCAGCACGACGGTGACTTTGCCTTCGGCGGACGCCGTATGTTCGATGAATCCGCTCGAAACGATGTCCTGTCCGGTTTCCGGGTGGACGACCGATGCGAGCAGGCGTTTGATTTTTTCTTCCATTGTCGTATTCAGTTTCTTTTCGGCAAAAATATGAAAAAGCGGAACGGGCTTAAAACCGAATCGCATGGGGTTCGGTAAAACGCTCCGGCAGATAAAAGTGTCGTTACGCCACCAAAGATAACGTATATTTTGGAGAATATATATAGTATGTCTAATTATTTTATCGAAAAACGATAAATTTTATTTGTTTTTCGTATAAAATCGCTATATTTGCGACAACATACGGAAGAAGACAACAACAAAATAGAACGAACTATGAATTTTATCAAGACTTTTCTGGCAGGGCTTCTCGCGGTCGTCGTGGGGACGTTCCTGGTGTTTTTCCTGTGGATTTTCATTTTGCTGGGCATTGCCGGCTCGATGGAGAAGAGTGTGGCGGTGCATCCCGAGTCGATCCTGAAGATCGACTTCTCGGAGGTGCTGACCGACGCCCCGTCGTCCGATCCGCTGGCGGGTCTCGACCTGATGACGCTCCAGACCCAGCGGCAGCTTCCGCTCCTGAAGGCGCTCCGCGCCCTCGAAGCCGCGCGTGACGACGACCGCATCAAGGGCATCTACCTGCGGATGAACGGCACGGGGGGCGTAACCGGTTCGGCGATCCTGGAGGAGCTGCGCGAGGCGCTCGTGGAGTTCAAGCAGAGCGGCAAATTCATCGTCGCCTACAACGAAACCTATTCGCAGGGCGGCTATTACCTGGCTTCGGTCGCCGACAAGATCTACATGCAGCCCGAGGGCATGATGGAGTGGGCCGGACTGTCGATGAACCTGATGTTCTACAAGGGGCTGCTGGACAAACTCGACCTCAAGGCCGAAGTGTTCCGCCCCACGGCCTGCAAATACAAGAGCGCCGTCGAACCTTATATCTATGACAAGATGTCCGACGCCAACCGCGAACAGATGCAGCAGCTTGTCAGCTCGATGTGGGGCGTCATCGCCGAAAGCGTCGCCGAGGCGCGCGGCATCGAACTGAAGACGCTGAACGAAATGGCCGACAGACTGGAGGTGGCGCTTCCCGACGAGGCGCTTGAAAAAGGGCTTGTCGACAGTCTGATCTACGAGGACCAGATGGAGGATGTCTTTGCCGAACTGGGCGTTTCCGACGATTACGACTTTGTTACGCTGGGCGACTACGCCGCGCAGGTGGGCGCCGACCTGAAAAACATCTCCGCCGACCAGGTGGCCGTCGTCTATGCCGACGGTCAGATCGTCGACGGCGAGGGGTACGGCAAGGAGATTTACGGCAATACGCTGGCTGCGAAGATCGCCGGCGTGCGCGACAACGAGAAGGTGAAGGCCGTCGTGCTGCGCGTCAACTCCCCCGGCGGAAGCGCGCTGGCATCGGACGTCATCTGGCGCGAGATCGAACTGCTGCGTGCCGAGAAACCCGTCATCGTGTCGATGGGCTCCTATGCAGCCAGCGGCGGTTATTACATCTCCTGCCCTGCCGATGCGATCGTGGCCGACAAGATGACCCTCACGGGTTCGATTGGCGTGTTCGGCATGTTCCTCGATACGCGCGACGCCCTGAAAAACAAACTGGGCATCACCGTCGACGGCGTGAAGAGCAACGCTTCGGCCGATTTCGCGGCCACGTCGCCGCTGACGCCCTTGCAGCGGGCGATGATCATGCGCGGTGTCGACCGGGTTTACACCACCTTCACCAACCATGTGGCCGAGGGGCGCAATCTTCCGATCGGGAAGGTGCTCGACATCGCCGGCGGCCGTGTCTGGTTGGGTAAGGATGCGCTGGAAGTCGGCCTGATCGACACCTACGGCGGATTGAAAACGGCCATTGCGCTGGCCGTAGACAAGGCGGAACTGGGCGACGGCTACCGGGTCGTCGAAGTGAAGGAGGAGCCGACGGGTTTCGCTGCGATCATCGCGTCGCTGAACGTGAGCGTCCGCGAGGCTTTCGCCCGTTCGGAACTGGGACTGATGATGAAGGAGTACAACACCGTGCGCGAGGCCCTGAACCAGCAGGGCGTCCTGATGTACTCGCCCTGGAAGGTCGAAGTGCGTTGATCCGCACGTATCGTGAAAAAGAGGCGTCTCCGGATGAAGGGGGCGCCTCTTTTCAGTTCGTCGTATCCGGCGTGAGCGGCGAGGTTTTGAACCGGCTGCGGTAGTCGCTGGGCGTGGTTCCGAGGTGGGCGCGGAACAGATGGTTGAAATTCGAGACGTTGGTGAATCCGCAGCGGGGGCCTATTTCCGAAATGGGGAGCTGCGTCTCGACGATGAGCTGCGCGGCCCGGTTGATGCGGAAGCTGTTGATGTATTCCCACAGGTTCTGGTGCGTGCGGCGTTTGAAGTAGCGGCACACCGACGACGGGGACATGTCCACCGAACGGCCGATCTCCTCCAGCGAGAGTTTGCGGGAATAGCTCTCCTCCACGAACCGGACGATTCGGCGCACCCGGTCGTCCTGGTAGGAACCGTCGTGACGCGAACCGATCTGCTGCACCTCGTCGGGCGGCGCTGTGGCAAGGTCGTTGAGGATGCTGAAAAAGAGCGAGACGGCTTCGAAGCCGTCGAGTTTGGGCAGCGATATCATCCGTTCGAGCACGGTGTCGATCGTTTTCGGGGCGAATCGCAGTCCGGCCGCAGGGCGGAGCAGCATTTCGCGGATGGGACGCATGTGTTCGAGCGAGAGGAACTTCCAGTCGGGCATCTCGCGGCTGAACATGACCGTGGCGGTTTCGCACTTGGCGTCGGCATACGCCGCGTCGCGCTTGAAACGGTGCGGGGTTCCGGGATTGATGAGCACGAGGTCCTTTTCGGTGAAATCTTCGACCGCGTCGTCCATGATGCGCTGGCCGCGCACGTGGAGCGTCAGGCAGAGCATGTAATCTTCGTGGTAATGGAGCGGAGGATCGGTCTGCTTGTCGGGCCAGTAGTGGGTCACGAATAAATTGTTGCTGCCCATAGGAGTAATATCGGCGAGAATCTGCTTCATAGTTGGGCAAATATAACTAATTTTAAAGAGAAACGTCCGATCGGGGTGAATATTTTGCGCTTTACATTATCTTTGCAATATGGCAGTTATCAGATTGACTAAAGAATTTTCGTTCGAGGCGGCTCATGCGCTCGACGGATACGACGGTCCGTGCCGCGAGATTCACGGGCACTCCTACCGTCTGTTTGTAACGGTTAAGGGTACTCCGGCCGAAGATGCGTCCAACCCGAAATGCGGCATGGTGCTGGATTTCGGCGTACTGAAACGGATCGTCAGCGAGGAGATCGTCTCGCATTTCGACCATGCGCTAGTGCTGCGCGCCTCGGAATCCGGGGAGGAATTTTTCCGCGTGCTCGCCGAACGCTTCGGCAATGTGGTTACGGTGGGCTACCAGCCGACGTGCGAGAACATGCTCGGCGATTTCGCCGCCCGCATCGCCGCGCGCCTTCCCGAAGGCGTCGCGCTCCACTCGCTGCGCCTGCACGAGACGGCGACATCGTTCGCCGAGTGGTTCGCCGAGGACAATATGTAAGAAGACAAGCAGGGATTCCGGATGCGGCGGGTTTGTGAAAATGGCCGCAGCGGGGCAAAGGTGACTCTAATTGACGCAACTTATCTGATATGAAAAAACTCTTTCTGGTCGACGCCTATGCGTTGATTTTCAAGTATTACTATGCCTTTTTGGGCCGTCCGATGCGTAACCGCGAGGGGATGAACACCTCCGTGGTGTTCGGCTTCGTGAAGTTCCTGCGCGACATTCAGAAACGCGAAAGGCCCGATCTGTTGGGCGTGGCGTTCGATCCCAAGGGCGGCAGCTTCCGCCGCGACATCTTTCCGGAATACAAGGCCAACCGTTCCGAAACCCCCGAGGACATCCTGCTTTCGATACCCTACGTGAAACGGGTGCTCGACGCGATGTGCATTCCGATTCTCGAAGTGGCGGGTTACGAGGCCGACGACGTGATCGGAACCCTTTCGCAGAAGGGTGTCGAAGCCGGTTACGACGTCTATATGGTGACGCCCGACAAGGATTACGGCCAGCTGGTGCGCGACAACTGCCGCATCTACAAACAGCGGGGCGCCGAGGGCAGCATCGAGATCGTCGACCGCGAGGCCATCCGCGAGAAGTACGGCATCGACGACCCGCAGCTGGTGCGCGACATCCTTGCGCTGTGGGGCGATGCCTCGGACAATATTCCCGGCGTCCCGGGCATCGGCGAGAAGATCGCCTGCAAACTGGTCCGGGAGTGGGGAACGGTGGAAAACATTCTGGAGAATGTCGGCAAAATTCCCGGGAAGCAGGGCGAGAAGATCGCCGGGTGGGCCGACAACCTGCGGCTGGCCAAGCGCCTGACGACCATCTGCCTCGACGTGCCGATCCCTTTCCGCGAGGAGGACCTCACGGTTTGCGACCCGCATATCGACCAGCTGCGCGGGATCTTCGCCGAATTGGATTTCAAGGCTTTTATGAACGATCTGACGAACCTCGCACCCGCCGAGCCGCTTCCTGCGGCGCAGGAGGTTCCCGTGGCCGAACTTCAGGCCGAAGCCGAGGCGATGCAGTTCCGGACGGCCCAGACGACGCCCCACGAATACACGCTCGTGGAGAGCGCCGCGCAACTGCGCGAGGTGGTCGCCGCGGTCGGCAGATACCCCGAATTCTGTTTCGACACCGAGACCACGGGTTTCGACATCTTCAACGACCGCATCGTCGGGCTGTCGCTCGCCGTGGAACCGTTCAAAGCGTGGTACGTGCCTTTCCTGGAGAAGGATACGCCCGAGTATGCGGAGATCGTGCGGCCGCTGTTCGAGGATGAGAAGATCGCCAAGATCGGGCAGAACATCAAGTTCGACCTGATGGTGCTGCGCCGGCTGGGCATCACGATCCGGGGCCGCATGTACGACACGATGATCCTCCACTACCTGCTCGATCCCGAGTCGCGCCACAACATGAACGCCCTTGCGGAGAAATACCTCAATTACAAGCCCATCGAGATCGAAACGCTCATCGGCAAAGGCTCGAAGCAGCTGACGATGGACCTTGTGAACGTCGAACGCGTCAAGGAGTACGCCGCCGAGGATGCCGATGTGACGCTGCAACTCAAGCAGGCGCTCTACCCCATGATCGAGCAGATCGGCCTCCAGCACCTCTATTTCGAGATCGAGGAGCCGATGATCGCCGTGCTGGCCGACATCGAGATGGCGGGCGTGAGGATCGACTCCGAAGCGCTGGCGGTCTATGCCGTCGAGTTGAACCGCAAACTCGCGGAACTGGAGGCGGCGATCCGCACCGAGGCGGGCGAACCGAACCTGAACATCAACTCCGCGCGCCAGCTGGGCGAGGTGCTTTTCGGGAAAATGCGCATTGCCGAGAAGCCCAAGATGACCAAGACCAAGCAGTTCTGCACCGACGAGGACTACCTCCAGTCGTTCGCCCGCAAACACCGGATCGTCGATCTGATCCTCGAATACCGGGGCGTGAAGAAATTGCTTTCGACCTATGTCGAGGCGCTGCCCCAGCTGGTCAACCGCTCGACGGGGCGCATCCACACCTCGTTCAACCAGGCCGTGACGGCCACGGGACGCCTTTCGTCGACGAATCCCAATTTGCAGAACATCCCCGTCCGCGACGACATGGGCCGCCGCATCCGCAAGGCGTTCATCCCCTCGGACGACGATCACCTGCTGCTTTCGGCCGATTACAGCCAGGTCGAACTGCGGCTGATGGCCCACCTTTCGGGCGACGAGTCGTTGATCGCGGCCTTCGAGCACGGCGAGGACATCCATGCCGCCACGGCCGCCAAGCTCTTCAACAAAACGCTCGACGAGGTGACCTCCGAAGAACGCCGCCGGGCCAAGACGGCCAATTTCGGCATCATCTACGGCATTTCGGCCTTCGGGTTGAGCCAGCGGCTCGAAATTCCGCGCAAGGAGGCCAAGGAGATCATCGACGGCTATTTCGCCTCCTACCCCGGGGTCAAGAAGTATATGGACAACGTGGTCGAGAAGGCCAAGGAGGAGGGTTTCGTCTCGACGATTTTCGGCCGCCGCCGCTACCTCAACGACATCGCGTCGCACAACGCCATCGCTCGCGGCCTTGCCGAGCGCAACGCCGTGAACGCCCCGATTCAGGGTTCTGCGGCCGACATTATGAAGATCGCCATGATCAACGTTCACCGGCGTTTCGCCGCCGAAGGCATCCGCTCGCGGGTGATCCTGCAAGTGCACGACGAACTGGTGGTCGACATGCTCCGCTCGGAGCAGGAGCGTGTCACGGCGATCGTCACCGAGTGCATGGAGTCCGCCGCGCAGCTCAAGGTCCGGCTGATCGCCGACGCCGGCGTGGGCGGCAACTGGCTGGAAGCGCATTGATTGTGGAAAAGTCACAACCGATGCGCCTTGCGCCTCCATTTCGACAAAACCTCTGAACCTCCCTTTGAAAAGGGAGGCTTTCGGGAATAACTGTTTACAGCCATGATTGAATCACCCTATCAACCTTCGCCCGACCGTTACGACGACGGTATGATCTACCGGCGCGCCGGGCGCAGCGGCGTGCTGCTGCCGGCCTTTTCGCTGGGTATGTGGCACAATTTCGGCAGCGGGCAGGCCTTCTCCAACGTGCAGCGGATGGCCCATTACGCCTTCGACCGCGGAATCACCCATTTCGACCTTGCGAACAACTACGGGCCGGCGTACGGCACGGCCGAGGAGAATTTCGGCCGTCTGATGGAACGCTCGTTCCGCCCCTACCGCGACGAAATGTTCATCGCGACCAAAGCGGGTTACGACATGTGGCCGGGACCCTACGGCAACTGGGGATCGCGCAAATACCTCACGGCGAGCCTCGACCAGAGCCTGCGCCGCATGAAACTCGATTACGTCGACATCTTCTATTCCCACCGCCACGACCTCGAGACGCCCCTTGAGGAGACCCTCCAGGCATTGGTCGACATCGTCCGCCGGGGCAAGGCGCTCTACGTCGGATTGTCGCGCTACCCGCTCGAAGCGGCGCGTTTCGCCTTCCGCTACCTCGCCGAACGCGACGTTCCGTGCCTGCTTTTTCAGGACCGGTACAATATCTTCAGCCGCCAGCCCGAAACTTCGGGCGTGCTGTCGCTTTCCGCCGCGTCGGGTTCGGGCTTCGTCGCCTTTTCGCCGCTGGCGCAGGGACTGCTGACGGGTCGTTACCTCGACGGCATTCCGCAGGATTCGCGCATGGCGGCGGGTCGTTCGTTGCAGCGCGAGGTGCTGACCGACGCGATGCTGGAACGGCTCCGCGCCCTGAACGACATCGCCCGGCAGCGCGGCCAAACGCTGGCCGAAATGGCGCTGGCATGGCTTCTGCGCGATAAACGCGTTACGTCGGTAATCGTCGGGGCCAGCTCCGCGGCGCAGATCGAAGACAACCTGCGGGCGTTGGAAAACGCCTCCTTCTCCGACGACGAACTGGCGCGCATTGATGCCCTTTCGCGGGAATGACCCTCTTCCGAAGCCGAAAAAAAGACCCGATTTCCTGCGAAATCGGGTCTTTCGTGTCATGGGAAGGCGCTGCCGCTTCTGGCCGATGTAGAAAAGGCGGGGATGCGGGCGGCCGCCAGGGCGAAATAGTTTTCGGTCCTGCAAGATAGGTTTTTAAACCGGAACCGTCAAATCCGGACGCATGAAAACGCCGAACCCTGCAACGGGTCCGGCGTTCCGGTGAGGCGTCACCCAACGGGCGTCAGAAGGAGATACCGACGCGGATGCCGAAATTGTTGATGTTGTCCATCGAGTAAGTCAGCACGTCGCCGCTGTTGGTCGAGTAGCTGTAATAGAGCGCTACGTGGAACCCCAGCCGGTAGTCGGGCCTCGGGAATATCGACACGCCGATTTCGGGCGAGAGGTAGAATCCCCAGGTGTCGGTGTACTGCTTGATGATGTAGTAGTACGATGACATTTCGGCGTAGTTGGCGCCCAGCTTCAGACCCGCATATGGCTGGAATACGCTGTCGGTAAGCCAGTTGTATCGTCCCGTGACACCGAACGGCAGCTGGAACAGCGCGTGTTTCTGGTTGGTCGTCAGCGCCGATCCGTTGCCCAGATCGAGCGTCTGGCGCGAAATGCTCTGGAGGTTGGTCTGGTAGGAGATGAACGGACCGACGGTGATGGCCGGCGTGACGAAGTATCCGCCTTCGAAGTTCATGCCCCAGCCCGAGGCCTTGTCGGCGAAACCGGCGCCCAGAGGCACGCCTACCTGCCAGTCGATGTTGATGTAGGTGTTGGGGAATACCTGCGCTTTGCCCGGCATGGCCGCAGCGAGCATCAAGGCGCAGAAAGCGATGGTTTTGAGGTATTTCGATGTTTTCATAATCGGACGATTTTTTGCTGTTAAACTATTTGGCCAGGTAAGGAGACTGTTCGAATGCCTGCTCGACGGCGGCGATCGTGCGCTGCTGGTTGAGGTCGGCGTCGGAGGTCAGCAGGCCGCCGATGAAGCTGTCCCATACGATAGGCAGTTTCTTGCCGCTCTCCTGATCGGCCTGGAGGTCCAGCATTTCCATCAGCAGCGAACCGGCCGTGTACCCGTAGTAAACGCTGTAAGGATAGTGCCATCCCACCCAGTCGCCCCAGTAGCCGGGAGCCCAGTAGTAGGGATAGTACCACCACCAGTAGGGATAGTCGTAGCCTACGAAGTAGGTCACTTTGCGGACGTAGCTGAGCTGGATGCCCACGCTGGCGGCGTCTTTGTCCTCGGTGCGCGTGTAGCCCGCATCGTCGAGTTTGCCGACCACCGTGCCGATGATCGCCATGGCGTCGGCGTCTTTCCAGTATTCGGTTTTGTCGCTGTTCCCGATGATCAGGATACTGTCGGGAATGTAGTAGGTGTCGATCGCGGCGAAGTCGGTGCCGGTATCGTGGGCGGTGTAGACCAGATAATCCCGGTGAAGGTCCGATGTCGAAGGCTCCTTCTGACACGCGCAGAACGCAACTGCAATGAGTGCGAACGCAAAGTAACGTAATTTTTTGACGTTCATGGTTGTTTAATTTTTTTGGTTTGCTGTCCCGACCATCGTTTCAAATTCCGTTCCCCGCGCGCGGGTTTCCCGGCGCAGGGCCCGAATCGCGTATAAAGAAGCCGTTTTCATGACACGGAGAACCCGATCCCCGCGTAAACGGCACACTGATAGCCGGTTGTCAAAACCGGTCCAGATCTGACAACCCGTATGAAACAGCCACTATGAAAGAATCCCCGCCGCAAATGGGCGATCCGTAAGAAATCCGGTCAGAGGCCGATGCGCCGAACCCGGTTTTCGAAATCGCTGCGCGAGCCGAGCGCCGAATTGCGGAGTTTGGTGCGATAGGTATAAACCGTTGCCGAAGCGCAGTTCAGAAAACTGGCGATGCAACCGCTGTCGGTGATCCCCAGCCGCATGACGGCCAGGATGCGCAGTTCGGTCGAAAGAGCCCCGTCCGAACGCACCGGAAAACGCGCCGGCTCTTCGAGCAACTCGTTGACCCGCTCTACGAAGTCGGGGAAGATGCCGAGGAACGTTTCGTCGAAGATGCGGTAGAAGTCGCGGTAATTGCGGTCCACATCCGAAGGCGACCGCAGTTTGCGCATCAGGGCCTCCGTACCGTCGGTTTTGGCGGTTTTTCGCAATTCCATCCGGTATTCGTCGACCCGACCGATGTAATGCGTGGCGAGCTGCATGTAGCGGAACACATAACTGTCTTTGATCTTGTTGGCATCGCGCAGATGGTCGTTCACGATCCGGAACTGTTCGTTGCGTTCGTGAAGCCGCCTGTTGACTTCGTAAATCAGGGAGGTGTTGCGCCTCAGCCGCCGGTGCTGGCGCTGCGTGTGGAACAGCAGCAGGGCTATGATCACCAGCAGAAGCAGGAAAACGCTGACCATGACCGTCAGGATGCGGCTGCGGGAGTTGATGCTGTAAACCACGGCCTGATTGATGATCATCTCGGCCTGGCTCGAATGGAAGATGCGCGTGTTGTAGTTGCACGAAAGCATATCGGCGACCGTGCACTGAATGTAGCGGGCCGCACGCTCCATGTCCTTCTCCTCGAACATCATCAGCGCCAGTTCGTACAGGGAGAGGTACTCCCGGACGGGGGTTCGCAGGTCGTTCACCGCGGCGCGGGCGAGCCAGTATTTGCGCTGCTCGCGGTCGCCGAGGGTTTCGTATACGTTGGCTATGTTGTACGCCACGCGGGCCAGTGTCCGCGAACTCTGCCGGGGGTTGTAAAGCGGCAGCAGCACATCGAGCGCCTCGTCGCAACGCTGCTGCGACAGCAGGTCGATGGCCCGCAGCCGCTGGCGTGTGACGTACGAGTGTCCGTCGAAGCCGATGCGCACGCGCCGTATCCGGGCGAGTGTGTCGGCATAGGCCCTGCTGCGGGATTCGGAGGTGTTCTGCGAGGCGAGACGCCCGTAGACGACCATCTGCTGAGTGTAGTAGTTCGCACGCATCCGCTTGGTGATGCCTGCGGTATCGAGCGACCGAATCCGGTCGTAAGCGTCTTCGATGTTGTTGCGGCCGATCAGGACGGATATGTCGCAGGTGGTGGACAGAAACTTCATGTCCCGGCGGCCCGTGTGTTCGGCAAGGTCGTACATCAGGGCGACGTAACGGGCCGCCGTGTCGATGTTGTAAGTGATATAGGAATCGAACAGCCGATTGGCCGTCCTCCACCGCATCGTGTCGTCGGACGCGGTGCATAGTTCCCTCCGCAGCGAGTCTACTCGCCGTTCGAAACGTACCGCATAGAGGCCCTTACTTTCGATGACCTGATCCAACTGGTCGAGTATCTGTTCGTTATCACTCTCATGACAGGCACAAAGCAGAACCATACAGATCACAAAAACGAGGGGGGGGAGAACATGATCAACTTTTTCATCGGGACGCTTGTTCAAATATACAAATTTACAAAAAAAGACGAATCCCGCACCGTTTTCCGGCGGAGATTCGTCGCACGTTCCGGTCTTCGGCGGCCGGATCAACCGATGATTTCGATCTTCACCTCCCGGCGGATGTCAGCCGCGGGGACCTCTATCACATGGCATTTCAGCTTTTCATCGAACACAGGCTTCACGCTGCGGCCGCCGACCTTCGCTCTTTCGATCTTCCCGGCGGCGGGGAGCTGAAGCCGGTAGGCGCGTTTGACGACCTGACCTTCGTAAGAGCCTGCGGTGGGACGTACCGTTACGGTCGTCACCCGCCCCGTCCGGCGGTAATTGAGCTGCGTGGTCGCATACGCGCCCTGTTCGTAATCGCGGGTCACTCCGTCGTCCTCGTAGAGCGTATAGGTGTTGTCGGCATCGCCGGCCGAGGGGTAGACGCGCATGACGAGCGTCGTGAGCGGCGTCGAGGCCGGCCGCGGCGTATAGGGCTGCATGGGCAGCACCCAGCCTCCCCGGACGTAGAGCGGAAACTCTTCGAGCGGCTTGGATATTTCGCACTCCCGGCCGCCGTCGAAGCGTTCGTGGGTGAAGAAGTCGTACCAGACATCCTCTCCGGGGAACCACACCCGCTGCGAAGCGACCTTGTCGGGGCCCGTGCCGGGCGAGGCGATGGGAGCGGCGAGCAGCAGGTCCCCGAAAAGGAACTCCTGCTCGTTGCAGTACGCGCGTTCGTCGCCGCCGTATTCGATATACATCGGGCGGTTCAGCGGCACCATCGTCGAATGGGTCTGCCAGACGCTGCTGTAAACGTAGGGCATCAGCTCCGAGCGCATGTGGTACATGCGGCGCATGGCGGCGGTTTCGCGTTCGCCGCTGATCCACGGACGGCGGTCGAGCCGCGCATCCTTGGTCGAGTGCACGCGCAGGGCGGCCGACAAGGCTCCGAACTGCGTCCAGCGCACGGTAAGTTCGGGATTGGGGTCGCCGCGGAATCCGCCGATGTCGTGCGCCCAGTAGTAGCAGCCCGCATTGCCGCTGGCGGCCGTGAGCTTGACCTCGAAAGCCAGCATCTCCCAGTTGGCCTGCGCGTCGCCCGAGAACTGGATGGGATGGCGGTGGTCGCCCCACCCGGCCCAACGGCTGTAACCCGCGCCGCGCAGTCCTTTCCGCTCCGTTTCGCGGTAGTAAAGTTCGTTGATCCACTGCAACGAGGTGGAACGGTATCCCCGCACCTCGGGATAGAGGTAGTTCTGCTGCCAGTCGAGCCACCAGAAATCGACGCCCATATCCTCGGTGGTGTGATGGGCGTGTTTGAAGAAGGTCTCCATGTATTTGCGGTCGCCCAGGTCGAAAAGGAGCGGTTTGGCCGGATCGGCCCCCATATCCTTCATAAAGGCGCCGTACATCTCCTCGTGGGGACGGATGCCGTCGTGCGGATGGTCGTTGAGCGACACGGTCACGCCGCGGCGGTGCACCTCGGCGATCAGCGCTTCGGGATCGGGAATGCGTTCGCGCTCCCAGGTATAGCCCGTCCAACTGCGGCTGCCGGCATGACCGGTGCCGGTTCGGGCCGTGTAGGTGTGCCAGCCCATGTCGAAGACGAGGTTGTCGAGCGGGAAGTCGTTCTGCTCGTAGCCGTCGATGATCGAGAGGAACTCCTCGGAGGTGTAGTCCCAGTAGCGGCAGTACCAGACGCCGTGGATGTATTTGCGGGTCATCGGAACCCGTCCGCCGATGGCTCCCAGGTCGGCCAGCGCGGCCTTGTAGTCGTTGCCGTAGACGAAGCAGTACTGGTCCTGCACATGGCTGCGGGTGTCGCGCGGGCGGAGCCATCCATCGACCAGCAGGTCGGAGCGTTCGTCGTCGATCACGTACCAGCCGTCGCGGCTCAGCAACCCGTCCTGCATGGGGATTTCACCGGTGACGCGGTCGAGGGTTTCGACCGGACCGCCGAGGTTGTTGCGGAAGATGCAGCGGTTGGTGAACTTCTTTTCCTTGCCGTTGAGCTTGTAGTAGGCCGCGAAGTTGTGCAGTCCGAACGGGAAGCCGTCGTGCTCGTAGACGATACGCAGGGCCTCGGTCGTGATCTCGTAGCGGTCGCCGCCCAGCGCCCGCACCTCGAACCGGTCCGCGGGAAGCAGGTTCGAACGGTCGTAGGCGAAGATCGTGGGATCGTCGATGAATTTGCCGTCGCGGGCGAATTCCAGCCGGAAGAGCGTCGGCGTGATGAGCGTCAGGCGGTTCTCGCCGAAGACGAGCGGATTCCCTGATGGCTGTGCGACGGCCGAAAGTCCGCAGCTCAGCAAGAGCAGAAGTGTCGGGAAAAATTTTTTCATGGATTGAAAAACAGTTGAAAAATTCTCCGCACCGTTCATTCCGACGATGCGGAGAGGGGATTCGATTCTTCGTAATGGGTTCTATTCGTTCCGGATACTCTCGGTATAGACGTTTCCGTAGGGGTCGGACGCCTTTACCGTGACTTCGCTCCACGTCGCGGACGACGGTTCGTAATAGAACATGTGGTCGTTGTTCGTCTCCGGTTCGGCCGTCGGGCGGTGCTCGGGTTTGGTGTCGCCGTACATGAAGTCGTAGGCCCGGCGGTCCATCTCGTATTTCAGGTTCGATCCGGAGGGCAGGGTCGTCCAGGCGGCATCGTCCTCCCGGACCTCGACCGTCCAGGTGGAGTGCCAGTTGAAGATGTTGAAGATCAGCCCGTCGCGGTATTGCTCGGACACCGCCTGCCCGGGACCGTAGAGGTACATCTGGTACTCCTTGGGATAGGCCGTACCCTTATAATACCAGTTTGCGATCCGGTTGCCCTCGATCTCGTAGACCGCATAGCCCCGGGGGCTGCCGTCGTTGCACAGCTCCTCGCCGTTCCAGTAGGCGCCCATCACGGCGCCGAGCGTGTTCTCCTCGATGGTTTCGGAGATCGTCGTGGTGTAGTTGTTGTGCGAGTGTCCCGAAAGGATGCGGACATTGTATCCGTCGAGCAGGGCGTAGAGCTCCCGGTAGTTGGCGATGTGGCTCGTGGGGCGGTTGCGGCGCGAGGTGGCGATATGCACTCCTATGATGATGAGTTTGTCTTTGGGCACGTGTTTCAGGTCCTGTTCCAGCCATGCCATCTGCGCCTCGGTGATTTCGGCGGTGTAGTTGGAAGAGCCGGTGTAGAGCACGTCGTCGAGCACGACGAAGTGGCAGTCGCCGATGTTGTACGAATAATAGGTGGGGCCGAACGCCGCACGGAAACTGTGGTCGGCCTCCGTGTCCATGCCGATGGCCTTGTCGTGGTCGTGGTTGCCGATCACCTGGAAGACGGGTACGCCGATCTTCCGGATCTGCTCCTTGTAGACGCTGTGGAAAGGCATGTTGTCCCACACCAGGTCGCCCAGCGAAATGCCGTAGACCGGTTTGTCCAGCTGCTGTACGTAGGGCACCAGCAGGGGCAGCACCTCTTTTTCGAGCATCACGACCTCGTCGTCGCGGCCGATCTGCACGTCGGCCAGCGCCAGCAGGGTGAACCGCTCCTTTTTGCCGGTGCGTTCGAGCGTGAAACTGCGCTGCACAACGTCGTTGTCGCCCAAGGCGATCTTCTTATAGATCTTCGGCATGCCGTTCTCCACCGGGATCTCGCAGTCGGCGGGCACCGAGACGAACACGAACGGAGTGCTCTTCTTCACGCGCATCTGGTAGACCCCCTGCGCATCGGTGGTCGTTACGGTGAAGCCGTCGCTCACAACCGCGCCTTCGATCGGATTCTTGCCGTCGGTCACGCGGCCCACGAGGTTCATGCCGGGTTCGGGGGCGATGTCAACCTTTTCGTAAAGGCCGCCGAGTATTTGGGCGCCTTCGTCTTCGGAGCAGGCCGTGAACCCTCCGGCGAGCAGGACTATCAGCAGGTATTTGAACAGGTGTTTGATCATTGTTCGGTTTTTTTGTTTGGTTTATGAAAAGGCCGGATTTCTCCCCGGACACCCTCGGGCATCCGGGGAAAAGCGGCGTTCTACTCTTCGGCCGTACCTCCGTACCCCGGATTCTGCTTGATCAGGTTGTTGGCCGATATGGCCGAGTTGGGAATCGGGAAGCGGTTCATGTTCTTGTCATTCGAGGGGGTGTGGTCCCACCACGACTCGGAGGTGAACGCGCCCCAGCGGATCAGATCGGTGCGGCGGCGTCCCTCTCCGAGGAACTCGATCATCCATTCGTCGAGCATGCGGTATTCGTCGAGATTGTCCGCGGTCACGGGATCGGGGTCGTTGCGGTTCTCGAAGTTGCGCGCACGCACCTGATTGATCAGTTCGGCGGCCTCTTTCTTGTGCCCGGCGCGCAGTTCGCATTCGGCCAGCATGTAATAGATCTCCGACAGGCGGATGACCGGACAGTCGGGATTCCAGCGCAGCTGCTTGTCCGCAAGGTTGGGCTGCGGGGATTTCACCAGACGGATGCCCGAATTCTCCTCGCCGTCGGCCATCGTCGAAGTCAGTTCGGCCACCGAGCCGTATTTGCTGCCCACCTCCGAGAAGCGGGCCACCTGATCCACCATGTCGATGACTTTGCCGCTGTACTCTTTCTGTCCCAGGCACACTTTGGTCGGATCGTCGAAGTTGACCTGCTTGCCGACGAGGAACATGCCCTCGTATCGCTTGTTGCCGAGATAGCGGTAGGGCTTCTTGCGCAGGTCCTTGTCGTTGAACTTGCGGTAGGGGCTGCCCAGCTTCCACTGGGTGTAGTAGCTCCCCTGCGGGTTGAGCGAAGGCGTCAGGATGAAGCCGTTGTAACCGGCGGTTTCGATGTCGAAATAGACATAGGACGAATTGTGGTAGAAATACTTGAAATACCAGCTCCACTCGACCTTCGAGTTCTCCGACGGAACGTTCCAGATCGCCTCGTGCGAAGAGTCGTTGTCGAACGTGTGGGGGCCGTACCACGTGTCGTCCAGTTCGTAGACGCCGTAAAGGCCGCCGATGATGTCGCGGCAGATCTGCGCGCATTCGTCGAAGTGTTCCTCGCCGATGTACGCTTCGGCGTTGAAATAGAGCTGGGCCAGCATCGCCGCCGCGGCAGCCTGCTTGATGTAGCCGTCCTCCGGGGCTCCGAGCGAGGATTTCTTCGCCAGGGCGGGAATGGCGTTTTTGAGCAGCGTTTCGACGTGCCGGTAGGTTTCGAGCGCCGTATTGCGGGGGCGCAGACCGTCGTTCACCGAATGGTAAATCGGCATCCCTCCGAAATAGTCGAGACCTTTCATGTAGAAGTAGGCCGTGATGGCGTTCAGCTGGTTGATGTGGTCGGCCTTGACGGCGTCGCTGAGCCCGATGGCGTTGTAATCGACGCCTTCCAGATCGGCTTTGGCCTCCAGAGCCCGCGAAATGCCGCCCGTCGTGCCGTCGTAGGTGTTCACGACGAAACGGTCGTCGGGCGACCAGGTGTGGTAGTGCAGGCGGTAGTACTCTCCGCCGTTGTACCAGTCCGCGCCGCGTTTGGGACAGGTCATTTCGTCGGTCGTCAGTTCCTGGAGGTACCAGCGGTCGGCGCCGATGTACCACTTCCAATGGGTGAAGGGGCGGCACAGCACGGCATAGGTGCTCTCGGGCGAGGTGAAGAACGTGTCGGGGGTCACCTCCGAATAGAACTTCTCGTTGAGATCGCAGGAAGGCGCGGAGAGTGCGGCCGCTCCGGCCAATACGGCTGCTATATGTTTGAATTTCATATTCATCTCTGATTTTGTTTAGAACGTTAATTGCACGCCGAGCGTGAAACGGGTCGTCTGCGGATACATCGACGCCGTGTTGTTCACATACTCGAAACCGGGGTTCAGGCCGTTGATGTCTACCTCGGGGTTGATGCCGTTGTAATCGGTGAATACGGCCACGTCGCGGATCGTCAAGTAGATCTTGGCCGACTGGATGTAGCGCGTCCACCTTTTCAGGTCGAGCGTGTAGCCGAGGTTGATGGCGTCGATTTTGAGGAAGGAGGCGTCGTCGATCCAGTAGTCGCAGAGGATCTTTTCGTCCTTGATGTTGCGGTTGCGCGTATAGGCCGACTTGAGGACGTTGAGCTGCGAATCGTTGGCCAGTCCGTAGTACATGTTGACCTGGCTGAACACGTCGTAATCGAGCCAGCTGCGCAGGAAGACCGACAGGTCCCAGTTCTTGTAGCGGAACGTGTGGTCCCACGAAAGGATCACTTTCGGAATGGCGTTGCCCACGAAGTGCTTGTTTTCGGCGACGAGATTCGACTTGGTGCCGTCCACGGCAGGCACGATCTCGTTGTTCTTGTCGTAGATCATCCATTTGCCGTCCTCGTCGAGTCCGGCATACTTGTAGACGAAGAACTGGCCGATCTCGACGTCGTTTTGCAGGCGCACGGCCGTGCCCGGGTTGCCCGGCGAGGGGAAGGTCACCTGGTCGAGGAAGTAGCCGTCGTCGCCCAGACGCTTGATTTTGCTCTTGTTATGCGACAGGCGCAGGCTGGACGTATAGCGGAAATTCTTGCTGCGGACGATGTCGCCGCCCAATTCGAATTCCCAGCCCTTGTTTTCCAGACTGCCGATGTTCTTCATCACCGTATCGTGCACCATCGGGGGCATCGGGGCGTTGACTTCGTAGAGCATGTCATCGACCTTGCGGTGGTAGATGTCGAACTTGCCCCACAGCCGGTCGTCGAACAGCGAGAAGTCCAGACCGAAATTCAGCTCCGATTTCTCCTCCCATTTGAGGTCGGGGTTGACGTTGCGGACCGAACCGTAGCCGGGCTGCCAGATGCCGTTGGTCGGCCACATGTCGTTGGCCTTGTACATGCGGGTCGTGTAACCGTTTCCGAAGCCGTTGTTGCCCGTGACGCCGTAGCCCAGGCGGACTTTGAGGTCGTTGACCCACCTCACGTCGCGCAGGAACGTCTCGTTCGAGATGCGCCAGCCTCCGGAGAGGGCCCAGAAGTTACCCCAGCGGTTGTTCGCGCCGAATTTCGAGGAACCCTCGCGGCGGAAGCTCGCGCTCACCATGTAGCGGTCCCTGTACGAATAGTTGGCGCGGCCGAACAGCGAGAGCAGCCGTTCGCGCGGGTCCTTGCCCGAGTCCATCGTGGCACGCCCTTCCGAGAGGTACGAACCCACGCCCATATCCCACGGACCGACCCCATCGACCGGGAAGTCGTAGTTCGCCATGTTGAAATCTTCGCCGCCGGCCTGCCAGAAACTATAACCGGCAACCGCGTCGAGCGTATGGTCCTCGCGGAAAACCTTGTGGTAGTTGGCATAGGCTTCGATCGAGACCCGGTTGTCCTTGCTGAACTTGTGCGACGCTCCGCCGCGGCGGCTGTTGTCGATCGACTCCTTGTGGTCGTGCGAAACGTAGGTGTACTGCTGATACTGGCGTTTGTCGATACCCACGGTACCCTGCAATGAAAGACCTTTCATCAGGTTGATTTTCACGGTCGCATCGGCCAGCAGCCACTGGTCCTTGCCGTTGTTCGTGCGCAGCATGATGTCGGCCACGGGGTTGAAGCTCGTTCCCGAGATGCCGTTGCCGACGACGTTGTAGTTCGACGGATTGGCGGGGTCGCGGAGCGGAATGGTCGGGTTGAGCCCGAAAGCCATCTTGAAGATGCCCGACGAGTTGCGGTTGTCGCGCTCGGCCTCGCGGAACTGGGCGTTGGTGCGGATCTCGACCACTCCGTCGAAAAGGTTGAACTTGGCGTTGACGCGGCCCGAGTAGTCCTTGCGGTTGTCGCCGATGACGATGCCTTTCTGGTTCTGCGCCATGAAGGAGGTGTAGACCTGCGCCACGTTCGATCCGCCCGAAATGCTCACCGAATGGCGCTGCGAAAACGGAAGCTCGTTGGTAAGCTCCTTGTACCAGTCGGTGTCGTGACCGTAGTCCTCGCCGAGTCCGTACTCGACGTACTCGCTTGATGAGAGCAGGTCGGGGGTCTTGCGGATGGCCTCGACCGAGAATTCGCCCGTATAACGCGCCGTTACGCGGCCCTGCCGGGCCTGTTTGGTCGTGACGAGGATCACACCGCCGGCGGCGCGCGTGCCGTAGATGGCGCCTGCCGAGGCGTCTTTGAGCACGTCTACCGACTCGATGTCCTCCTGATTGAGCGCGCGCATGTCGCCGCCGGGGATGCCGTCGATGATCACGAGCGGACCTTTGCTGGCGTTGACCGAAGCCACGCCGCGCAGCTGGAAGTCGTTGCTGCTGTTGGGGCTGGCGCTGCCCGAAATGGTCAGGCCGGGAATCTTGCCCTGAAGCGCCGTGGCGATGGTCGAGCCGCCCATGCCGGCCACCAGATCGTCGCCCTTGATCGAGGAGATGGACGAAGTCACCGACTTCTTCTCCATCGTGCCGTAGCCGATCACGACGACATCTTTCAGCATCTGGCTGTCTTCCTCCAGAACGATGTCGAGCACCGACTGCGCGCTGACCTTGACGGTCTGCTCCACATAGCCGATGTAGGAGATTTTCAGTTCGCCTCCGGCAGGAACCCCGATCGTGAAACGACCGTCGGCCCCCGTCGTCGCACCTGTCGTCGTGCCGACCACCACGACCGTGGCGCCGATGAGCGGTTCTCCGGCCTTATCGGTCACCTTGCCGCTCACCTGGTTGCGGTTCTGAGCCTGCGCCAGCGACGCGGCCGCCGTCAGCACCAGGCAGAACACGAAACGCAGAAAATACCCTGCATAGGATTTTCCCGTATCTGCAAATCTGTTTTTCATATCTGTCTTCTTGTTTTTCATTGATTTGACACCGCAGGACTATTCGGCTGCGATCTTCGTCATTTTGATGTCGTCGAGGAACCAGCGGAAGTAGCCGTTTTGTCCCTGCTGGGTCGAACGGATAACAATCCGGGTGTCGGCCGTAATGCCGTAAAGCTTCACGCTCATCGGAGTCCATCCCCAACTCGGAGCCGGTGTCATCGGCTCGCACAACTTCTCCGAATCACCGTTCACGGTACCGGGACCGGCAGTGATTTCGACCGTGACGGTAACACCGTCCGGAGTTCCCGAACCGCCGATATTGGCACAGGTTTCCATCGACAGCTCGACATCGGTACTCTGGCCGGCCTTAACTCCGATTGCAGGAAGAATGACGCCCGTCTGAATATTTTTACCTCCCATATGAAGATAATCGGAAGCGATGAAAAGACAATTCGCATCCGGATTGAAGTCGGTGAGACCGCATTTCGCCCAAGCCGCCTTAATCTCATCGTTCTTCTGTACGCTGAGACGCGTCCATTTGGTGCCATTGAGCCCCACCTGGTCGTCCATACCAAACGGAATGGCCCAGTCGAACGGCTCGTTATAATAGACATGCCCGACCTGCTGGCCGTCGTCCTCGAACAGATTGTCCTTGGCGTTCTGGCTGACACTTACGGTCTCTTCGAGTCCGGTCTGCGCAGTGACGATCTTCACTTCTCCGCTGCGGAGAGCCCCCGTACCGTTCTCTCCGACCGTGAGCGTCACCTCGGTTTCGCCCGCATCGCCCGAAGCCGGGCTGAGCGTCAGCCAGCCGTCGGCGGTCGAGGTCCATGCCTCGGCGGCAGTAACCGTGAACGTCAGCGGCGTGCGCTCCTCGTCGGCAAAGCCGAACTTATTGACCCTGAACGACGTTGCGGAAACTTTCAGCCCCTCGAGGTTCTGGGTCACGGTGACGGTCGCACGCTTCGAACCGGCGACCACGACGAATGTGCCGGTACGCACGGCGCCGGTCGTATTCTGGGCGATCGTCAGCTCTACGTCCTCTTCGCCGGCTTTGCCCGAGGTTTTCGAGGGAGTGATCCAACCGCTGTCCCCGGAGGGCTCGATCGTCCAGTCGCTGTTCGCGGAGATATAGACCGAGGCTTTCTCGCCCGTTTCCAGCAGGCCGGATCTGACGACGGTGAGTTTGCCCGGGGAGACCATCAGGGCGTCGATTTTGAGTTTCTGGGTGACAGCGACCGTTCGCCGCGAACCGCCGCCCTCGAATATGACATAGCCTTCGCGGTCTTTGCCCGTGTCGTTTTCGTCGATCGCAAGGAAGATGCGCGTACGGCCGCGGTCTCCCTCCGTGTGGGTCGGATGTATCCACTCCTCGACGTAGGTCGCCTGCCACGCATGGTTCGACCCGAGGTCGAAATTGACCGTTTCGCCGTTGGCCGTCAAACCGTTGTATTCCACTTCGATCTCCTGTTTGGAAACCGTGATGAACGCATCGGGATCGTCGTCGTCGCAGGCCGTGAAGAGGGGGCCCGACAGCAGCAACAGGGCGGACGACGCCCGGATTATTATGTATTTGAAATCCATTGTTATTCTGATTTTGAGTTGATTGCGGTTAGTTGCGCGGAGCTTTCACGATCTTCACGTTGTCGAGATACCAGCGGAAATAGCCTTTTTCGCCGGCGGTCACACCGGGATTCCCCTGCTGCGTCGAGCGGATGGCGATACGGGTCGCAGCAGTCACGCCGTAGAGTTTCACGCTCATCGGCGTCCATTTCCAGGTCTGGTCGGGTTTCATGGCCTCGCTTTCGCGGTCGGAATTGCCGTTGACCGTGCCCGGCCCCTCGACGATCTCGACCGTGACGGTCACCGCGTCGGCCTTGCCGGAGCCGCCGATATTCGGGCAGGTCTCGAACGTGAGTTCGACGTTGGAGGCTTTCTTGCGGCCGATTTTCAGGGCCGGCAGAATGATTCCGGTCTGTTTGTCGGTCGCTCCCATCTTGAAGTATCCGGCGCAGGCATACATCGTTTTGCCCACGGGGTTGTAATCTTGAAGCCCGGCTTCGCCGAATTTTTGCAGCGCGTCGCCGGTGCTATAAATGTTTTTCGCACCGTTCTGCGAACCGAGTCCTACGCAGTCGGCGCCGCCGTACACGGCGATCCAGTCGAAATTCTCCGAATAATAGGTGTATCCCACGGGATTTCCGTCGTCGGGATCGGGATCGAGCGTCTGCGTGACGGTGACCCGCTCGGAGAGTTTTCCGCTCGTGACGGTGAGATGTCCGGTGCGTTCGCCGGCGGTTTCATTGGGCTTCGCTTCGAGCGTTACGGAAACGCGTCCTTTTCCGGTCGGTTTATCGACATCGAGCCATTCGGCATCGGACGTGATGACATACCCCCGGTTTGCAAGTACGTCGAACGAGGCTTTCGAACCGGTGTTCAGCATTCCGGTCTGAATCAACTCCACATCGACCTTGCTTACGACGAGCCGGTGTGCGGCGTCTTCCGCTTTGTCCTCGATGCAGGAGGGAAGCAGGAAGACACAACCCATCAGAAACAGCAAGCTTAGATGCAAGTGTAAAAATGGTTTCTTCATAAAAATTAAGAGTTTTAGTTTGTTGGTCAGAAATCGAACCTTATTAAAAAAATTGCAAATCATAAGTCCGAAATTATGTTTTACAAAAGTATCCATTTTATAAAAGGCAATAAATAGAGCCGGTCTATAATATAGAACCCTACAAAAACCAACATTTTGTTTATAAGACATTTACAAATGTACGACTACCGTTGTTATATAGACTTGCAATGCCCGTATCGAAGCAGGAAAGAGCTGTCAGAAAAAATTTCGGCCCGAAACGAGATGCATTTCCGAGGTCCGGAAACGTTTGACGAATTTCGAATCGAAATAAATCGAAAGCCAATGTCGCTCTGCCGAAAATTCACCGCATCAAAAAAAGCAACAGCTTAATTGTCTAAGCTGTTGCTTTTTTAATCCGGTCGTTCCGGTAACGGTACGCCTCTCAGAATCCGAATGCCTTGCCGTCGCTGACACAAACCAAGTCCCGGCCCGCACCGAAGACCCCGGCATAAGGAACCGGCATCTGTGCCGGAACGGGTTTAAGTCTAACGGTAGCGGTGGGAAATGAGGGTCATGAACTCCTCGCGGGTCCGCTGGCTCGACAGGAAGACGCCCGTGAAAGCCGACGTGGTGGTGGCCGACTGCTGCTTCTCGATGCCGCGCATCTGCATGCACATGTGGCTGGCCTCGATCACCACGGCCACGCCCATCGGGTTGAGGGCCTCCTGAATGCAGTCGCGGATCTGCACCGTCAGCCGCTCCTGCACCTGCAAGCGGCGGGCGAAGCACTCCACCACGCGGGCCACTTTCGAAAGACCCGTGATGTAACCGTTGGGAATATAGGCCACATGGGCCTTGCCGTAGAAGGGCAGCATGTGGTGTTCGCAGAGCGAGTAGAGCTCGATGTCCTTGACGAGCACCATTTGCCGGTACTCCTCGCGGAACATCGCCGAGCGGATGATGTCGAGCGGATTTTCGTCGTAACCTTTCGTCAGGAACGCCATAGCCTTGGCCACCCGTTCGGGGGTTTTCAGCAGCCCTTCGCGCGCGGGGTCCTCGCCCAGCAGGCGCAGGATCTCCGCATAGTGGAGTTTCAGCGCCTCGACGGTCGCAGGGTCGAAACGCTCCTCCTTGTCGTAGTTTTTCGTCTCCATAGGGCGCAAAGATAGCGATTTATTCTTTCATTATCTCATCCATCACCCGCGAAGTTCGCGCCGCGGAGACTCCCGTGGAGGGGCACACGCCCTCGCCGCGCAGCTCCCGGACGATCGTTTCGATCAGCGGGCCCTGAATATGCTCCGGAGGGGCGATTTCGAAGCGTTCGACACCCCGCGCCGTCACCAGTTCGACCGGCGTGAAATCGAACGTGCTGAACCGCACCGAGCCTTTGCGGCCCGTGACGACCACCGAATCCTCCGCAGCGGAGGGCGGAGCGACGAAGCACCACATCCCCGTACCGGGCACGCCCGAACGGAAGCGGAACGACGCCGCGACGGTGTCCGCCACGTCGTAGAATCCCCCGCGGTTGGTCTTGCACCCCCGGGCATCGGCGATCTCCCCGAGCAGGAAATCGAGGATGTCGAGCGTATGGGGCGCCATGTCGCAGAAATAGCCCTCCCCGCCGACCTCGCGGCGCAGCCGCCACGGAAGACGTGCCGGATCGCGGTCCCCGGGGCTCTCCGGACGGAAATAGCGCACCTCGACGCTCAGCACCTCGCCGATGGCCCCGCTGTCGAGCAGCTCCTTCACTTTCAAGAAGTAGGGCAACGCCCGGCGGTAATAGGCGACAAAGAGCCGCTGCCCGGAGCGTTCCGCCGCGGCGATCATGTCGAGGCACTCCGCATGGTTCATCGCCATCGGCTTCTCGACGTAGACGGGTTTTCCGGCGGCCAGCACCTTCAGGGCGAGTTCCCGGTGGCTGTCGGGCGGGGTTGCGACGTAGACGATGTCCACGCCGGGATCGGCAATCAGCGCATCGGCGTCGGTATAACTCTTCGGCACGCCGTGCCGGCGGGCGAAATCGGCAGCCTTGGCGGCGTCGCGGCGCATAACGGCCGCGAGGGCGGAATGCGGGGTCTTGTACATCGGCGGGCCGCTCTTGCGTTCGCAAACGTCGCCGCAGCCCAGGATGCCCCAATTGACGTTTTCCATACGGCTATTTTTCGATCGAACGGAGGAATTCGGCCAGTTTGCGCACGGCGCGGGCGCGGTGCGAAACGGCGTTCTTTTCGTCGGTGGTCATCTCGGCGAACGTCTTCGCATAGCCGTCGGGGATGAACAGCGGGTCGTAGCCGAACCCCTCGTGCCCGGCCTCGCGGTCGATGATCCGCCCCTCGACGACGCCTTCGAAAAGGTGCTCCTCGCCGCCGAGAATCAGCGAGATGACCGTGCGGAAACGCGCCCGGCGGTTCTCTGCGCCTTCGAGGTTTTTCAACAGCAAGCGATTATTGGCCGCGAAGTCGTGGCCGTCGGTGGCGTAACGGGCCGAGTGCACGCCCGGGGCGCCGCCCAGCGCCTCGACCTCCAGCCCCGTATCGTCGGCGAAGCAGTCGAGCCCGGTGCGGCCGTGGAGGTAGTGCGACTTCTGCGAGGCGTTGCCTTCGAGGGTCTGCTGCTCCTCGGGAATATCCTCCTCAACGCCGCAGTCGCGGGGCGTCAGCAAGGTGAAGGCGTCGCCCAGCACAGCCTGCACTTCGGAGAGCTTGTGGGCGTTATTCGTGGCGAAAACGATTTTCATGGCATGGAATTTTTCGTAAAGGTACTCATTTTTCCGCAATCCCCGAAGCGGCCGCTTCCCGGACCGCCCGAGCGAATTCGTAGTGTTCGTAGCGGCCGCGGACGCCCCCGCCGCCGAGCACGTAGAGATCGTCGCAGATGCCGTCGAGCAGGGCGAGCGAATCGGCTGCGACGAGCAGGGTCCGCCCCTCGCAGCCGAGTTGCAGGATCAGTTGCTGCACGACGAAAACGCTTTCGGCGTCGAGTCCGCAAAAAGGTTCGTCGAGCAGCAGGACCCGTTTACGCTGCATCAGCAGCAGGATCAGCGCCAGCCGTTTCCGCTCGTTGGGCGGCAAGGCGGCTGCTTCGGCGGCGGGCGGTACGGGCAGCCGCCGAAGCAACGGAGCCGGGTCCGATGCGGGATGGTAGCGGCGTACGAGGCCGAGGCAATCCCCCGCTGTCAGTCCCGGCCAGAAGCGCGGCTCCGCCTCCAGATAGGCCATGTCGCGCCGCCGCAGGGGGTGTCCGCCCGAGGTGACGCTTCCCGATTCGGGCACGGCGAGTCCGTATACGGCCCGGAGCAGTTCACTGCGGCCCTCGCCTGCGATGCCGTGGACGGCATTGGCCGTGAGGAGCATCGTCACGCCGTCGAGCGGCGTCCGCTCCCCGTCGCAAATCCGGAGGGCGTCAATCGTAATCATAAAGGTAGCGGCTGAGGTTGCGTTCGGCCCGGAGCAGGTAGCTCACCACGAGGCAAAGGCTGAGGGGCAGCAGGGGCGGGATGAGAAATCCCGCAGCTCCCAGCCGGGCGGCCAGCGGCCAGCGCGGGGATTCGTCCGCCGGGTCGTAGCGGGCGTATTTGGCCGCGACGAAATAGAGCAGCGCCAACGCCGCCAGCGGGGCCCACGCCGCGGCCATCCAGGCCGAACGGGGCTGTGCGAGGAGTGCCAGCACGGCGAAAGGGGCGGTCATCAGAAAGTAGTTGCGCCAGGCCGTGAAGATCTTGCGGGCAAGCAATCGCGCGGCGCCCTTTCCGGGCAGCAGCAGGAGTTGCAGAGGTTCGTTCGCGGCATAGAACGCCCCGCAGGCCGCCGCCGCGAGATAAAGGGCCGGGAATCCGGCATAGGGGATGCAGGCGCAGACGAGCAGCACGACGGCCGCGGCGACGACCGCAGTAGGATGCCGGCGCACCCCGGCGGTCCACTCGGGCGATCCGCCGAACAGGGCCGGGCGCACCAGCCGTCCGGAGTAGACTTTCCCGGCAAGCATGTTATCGGACGACCTCCAGTTTTTCCAGTCTGTCGTCGAGGTCGATCTTGTCGATGATGGTCTTCACGAGGATGTCCATCTCCGAACCCTCCGTGTAGTCGGCCGGGCATACGTGGCTCACGCGGTTGTCGTGGATCAGCGAGGCCATCTCCTTGCTGGCCCCCTTCCGGTCGGGGTTGTAGACCGCGATCGAATGGCCCCCGGAGTTCTTGACCAGCCGCATACAGGGGATGTCGGTGGTCCCGTCGCCCACGTAGATCATGTGTTTGAACGGTACGGGACGCTCGTTTTCGGGGATGTAGCGGTTGACCAGCTTCGAATCGAAAACCGACTCAACGCCCTTGTTGATCTTGAAGATGAACTGCGTCTTGTTGGTGTAGTTGACCGCCACGGCGGGCCAGTAGGCGATGCCGTCCACGTCGTAGAGGAACGAGCAGGCGTAGATCTTGCGGAACTCGTGGGCGATCTCCGTGCCCTCGATGATCTCCTTCAGCCCCGAGGAGTTGATGTAGTGCAGGATGCGGATGCCGCGCCGTGCGCCGTAGGCGTTGATCCGCGCGAACCACTCCCTGACGCCCTTGTAGAGCGTCACGCGGCGGCCCGACTCCTGGAACGCCTCGCGGCGCAGCGACAGTTTGCGCGAGCGCGCCGCTTCGAGCATCTTGGCCATGTAGGTAAGCGTCATGTCGGCGTCCTGCTCCTCGGCCAGCGAATTGGCGTCGTTCCAGAACTCCCTGTTGCTCTGGCCGACGGCGGGAATGAAATCGTACTCCTGCATGTTGCCGGGCGCCAGCGTACCGTCGAAGTCGTAGATCAGCGCCGCCGTGATTTTGGGTTCTTGTGTCATATAGTCGTCGAATCGTTAAACCATAGGGTCGTCAATAGTGGATTCCGCGCGGACGGAACATCGCATAGCCGAAATTGAAGGTCAGGAAGAGGTTGTCCCAGTTCTTGACGTTGTACTTCGTCAGCGAGAGGCTGATCGGGCCGATGCCCGTATGATAGACCAGCGACGCGTCGACGATGTAGCGCATCCTGTCGTCGGTCGGTCGGAACCGCTCGGCGAACATCGCGTAGATGCCCGTCCGCAGGAAGAACCGGTCGCTGAAATCGAAGGTCGGCATCACGCTGACCGCCGCATAGCGCTTGGCGCGGTATTCGGGCATGTAGACCGTCTGCGAATGGAGCGTAGGCCGGTAGGCCGGCATCAGCATGCGCGTCACCTTGTCGTTGCTCAGCGTGGGGATCGTCGTCACGACAGCCTCGGCGCCGTAACCCAGCGAAAACCATTTGCTGCCCGAAATCTGGAAATACTGGTTCCACACGATGCGGGCGCCCCACCACGAGACATCCCGCTTCGACTTGCGCAGCCGCTGCTCGTCGCGCGAATAGGGACTCGGCACGAAACGGTCGCGGCCGTAGAGATAGATGCCCGACAGCGAGAGCGACGTACCGGAGTGCGGGAAGATCATCCTGTCCAGCGAACTGCGCCGCAGCTCGATCTTCGGCGAAATGTAGTTGAGCGTGGTCAGATCCTCATAGTAGTTCTCCTTGTAGGAGGCGCGGTCGAGGCTGTAATAGTAGCGCTCCTGTCCGCCGTTGAGCCGGATCACGAAGGCGCTGCGGTGCGTGACCGGAAAGCCGAATCCCAGCGAGAGGAAGTTTTCCAGAAACTTCATCGACTCGGTGTTCGACACCGACGTGAGGTTGCCGAAATTGCCGTTCTTGTAGTTGCGGGCCGTGAAGTTGTACGAATAATCGACGAACAGCGGCCGCCAGAGGAAGAAGTCCGTCCGTCCGCCCAGCATGACGGCCGACGACACCGGCCCGAGGAACAGGTGGGTGTAGTAGCGATTGGCCGCATGGCGGATGCGGTGGTATTCGAACCCGACGTAGGCCTGGTTGAAGGCCGTCGACGAGATGTTACCGCCGATCAGGATTTTGTAGTCGGGCTTGGTCGTCAGCCGGAAATCGATGCCGTAATAGCCCGACTTCGGATCGTAGCGCATATAGGGGTATTCGGTGGAGAAATTGCCGTCGGCCAGCACCGAGAAGTATTTGTCCTTCACCCGCTCGAACGAAAGGATCTTCGGTTCGCCGTCGTGCTGGTGGTCGAGCTGCATGTTGTCGCGCACGTAGGTCGTCTGGGCGGGATTCAGCCCCTCGATCGCGTAGCGGTTGAAAAGCAGCTCGGGGCAGCGTTCGCGGAAGGCGGCGCGGCGGCGCAGCGCCTCGCCCCGCGACATGCGGCGCGGAACGGCGCTTTTGAGCGAGTCCATCAGCGCCATCGTATCGTCATAACCCGACTGGATAATGGCGTCGGCCTGAGAAAAGTCGAGCATCGAAACGTCGACCGCCCGCTCGATAAGCGTGCTGCGGCCGGCCGGCATGTCGTAATCGGTCTTCTCCATGGTGAGCATCCACACCTGGTCCATGATGCTTTTGGCGTTGGGTTCGGTGTTGCCCGACGTGCATTTGCTGCCGATCAGGTAGTCGGGACGGAAGGTTTCGTCGAGGGGTTTCCACGGAAAATTGTCGTAGATACCTCCGTCGTAGAGCAGCATCGAATCCTTCTCGATCGGGTTGAACGCCAGCGGAATGGCCATCGAAGCACGCACCGCTTCGCCCAGGTCGCCCGTTTTGAGCACATAGGGTTTGCGCGCCACCAGGTCGCTGGCCACGCACCGGAACGGCACCATGAGCCGGTCGAAATCGCCGCCGGAGGCCGTCGAAGCCGGCGTCAGCAGTTCGGCGAGCGCCAGATCGATCTGCGACGACGAAATGAGATGGCTCGGCAGCACCAGCCGCGACTTGTTCTTGGCATCGCTGCGTTTCTCCTCGTCGCGCAGATTGAGCCGCAGCGTAAGCATCGAGGGCTGATCCTGCATCTGGCGGTAATAGGAGGCGTAACGCGAATCGATGCGGCCCGAAACCCACTCCCGAACCTGCCCTGAATCGACGATCGCGCGCATCTCCTCCGGCGAATAGCCCGCCGCGTAGAGCGCCGCGATGATCGAACCCATGGAGGTTCCGGCGACGTAATCGATCGGAATCTCGTTCTCTTCGAGCGCCTGGATCACCCCGATATGGTAGAGTCCCTTCGCCCCTCCGCCGCTCAGCACGAGCCCGACGCTCTGGGCCGACGCCCCCGCGGCGAGGAGGAGTGCAACGACGACAAAAGCGAGCGATTTGCGCAACATATCTCAAAAAATTTATAACTTTGCATTTTATATAGCGTATAAAATTAGGCAAAAAGTATAAAACCGCAAAATATGATTGGCAAAATCGAAGAACTTCTGCGGCGTGTCGAAGAGTTCCGCCCCAAAACGGCGGCCGAAGTCGAAGAGTTCCGCATCAAGGTACTGGGGAAAAAGGGCGAACTGAACGCGCTGATGGAGGAGTTCAAGAGGGTGGCTCCCGAACTCAAACGCGAAGTGGGGCAGCGGCTCAACGCCCTGAAACAGGCCGCCACCGAGCGGGTCGCCGCCCTGCGCGCCGAATTGCAGGAGAGCAGGGCCGACGATGCCGAAGCCAT
>ERZ827490.1229-NODE-1229-length-34583-cov-4.799409_pt1 | contig 34583 bp, 23 predicted proteins | sample MGYA00519770_ERZ827490 | MGnify/ENA primary metagenome ERZ827490 (study PRJEB31778, sample SAMEA3449324) | human gut metagenome | biome: human gut; feature: human-associated habitat; material: faeces | place: United Kingdom | collected 2010/2012 ...
ATTTCGTTTCGGGAGACGGTTTGCCGGACACGGCGCCCGGCATCGGTGGATATGCTGCGCTGATTGCGTGCGCCGCTTCGATTTCGGGCGGCTATGCGTGCTGGGGGTATGGCATGCTACATGGCAGTATGGAAACGCTTGCGATCGGTTCGTATGCGACGCCGCTGTTCTCCACTGCTTCCAGCACGCTCCTATTGGGCGTGACGTTGGGCATGCCATTCTGGATCGGTGTCGCGCTGGTGGTGGTCGGCTCGTTGATCAACGTGTGGTTTGCGCGACGCCGCTGATTGTCCGATTCTGCAGAATCGGACAACCTGGGGTGACCGGATGACGCGTGGATGGCTCGTGATTCGAGCCTTGTTCAATCCAGTGTATCGATGTCCCACAGCACATTCATGTCCACGAAGTCGACCATGCTTTTCCATTGTTCCGCGCCGGAATCGCCGTTGTCGTCCAGGAGTTTGACGGCGATGGTGTCGGCTGGTATTTGGTGTGTTGCCGTTGGCGGTGATGGTGATGCGTCGCCAACGATGCGTCCACGTGTGCCAGCCGAAACCGATCTAAACCGGCTCAAACCAGCCCGTTCAAATCCGCCTCGTCACATCACCTTGGTGGATTCCAGGTTGCGGCTCACCCAATTGTTCAATCGGATCACCGGCTTGCGCAACACCAATCCCAGCAGCAGCGAAGGAATCAGGAACAAGGAGAGATACACCATATCAAGCAGGTACTCATTGCCGTACGATCCGGCCATCGCGGCGTGCATGGCATCGATGGCGTGCGGGAACGGTAGGAACGGGTAGAGCATTTGGAAGAACTTCGGCAGCGTCTCGATAGGGAACGTACCGCCCGAACCGGCGACCTGCATCACCAGCAGCACCACGGCCACAGCCTTGCCGATATCGCCGAACGACACGGTCAGCGTATACACGATATTCGAGAACACGAGCGCGGCAAGCCACCCCACGGCAAGGAACTGCAGCGCATGATTCGCCTGCACACCAAGGAAATACATGTCACCCAGGCAAACCAGTGTGCCCTGCAGCAACGCGAGCAGCGCGAAGATCGCGTACCGTCCGAAATACTCGTGGTCGAGACGCAGTCCCCAACGTGAGGCGTTCCCCGGGCCGGACGGGCCGGCGATGCGCGGCAGCGTGTCGCCCAAGCCCAGCACATGCGCCTTCTCGCGGTCCGAAATTGTCACTTTCAGCATGGCGCACAGGATGATCGCACCCACCCAGATTGACAGGATCGTATAGAACGGCGCCATGGCCGAACCGTAGTTCGCAATCGGGTACACCGAGACGCGATGCAGTGCGACGGGCGCGGAAATCAGTGTGGACAGTGTGGACGCGTTGGCGGTGGCCAGTGCACGTAGTTCGTCCGATTCACCCGAATCGGACGAACTGGCGTCGTTGCCACCATTGCCACCATCGCTGTTGCCGTCACCGGCGTTCCCGCCCGTCTCCAGCTTCGTGATCAGCTCCTTCACCGTCGCTGCCGACGAGTTGAGTTTCTTCGCGATCGCGCCGAGCGCGGAACGGATGGACGTCACATTCGTCCCCGCATCGCCCGTCACATCGTCCAGATCGTCGGCGGTGCCGCTCAGCTGGGTGATCATGCTGTCGGTTTGGGAGATCAGCGTGCTGACTGTGGAGGCGAGCGCGTCGATTTTCGGCTTGACGTTCGTGGCGTAATCGTCGCGCACATTGCTGATCGACTGCTTCGCGGAGGTGATGCGGTTCAGGATCTCCTTGCGGGAGCGTTCCGCGGCTGCGGCATCCTGCGTGACCTGCGTGGAAGCGTCTTTCAGCTGCTGCGCGAGCTTCTGCGAATCGCCTTTGGCGGCTTCCAGCAGCGTGATCTCCCGATCGATGGCTTCCAGCAGCGCCTGTTTCGCGGAATCGCTGTCCGGTAGTTGTTCCACCGATTCGCGCATGTGGTTGAGGCTTGTGATGTACGTGTCGTACAGCGATTCGCCGCTGGAGACTTGTTCGCTCAACGTTGTCAACTGGCTGGCTGCGGTGTCTGAGTCCTTGCCGATCGCGTCGAACGCCTTGTTCACCTTGGCAGCTACTTGGTCGAACGCGCCTGACACCTGGTCGAGCGCGGTGTTCACCGAGGAGGTGACGTTCGCACCTGCCGAAGTGAGCGATGTGGCACCTGATTTGCCTTGCTTCAACGCGTTCTGGGCCTGTTTGCCCGCCTTGGTCGCCGAGGCGAGCAGTTTGCCCGTGGAATCCACGATGTCGTTCGCCGAGCCGAGCAGCTGCGAATACGACGTCACCTGCTGCGATGCGCCGCTCAGCGTATCCGCCGTGGTGGTGAGATTGCCGTTGAGGTTGCGCATGTATTCGGCCATTTGCGGGCTTTGCGAATAGTGCAGGATGCTTGAGGCCAGGTCGAGTCCGACTTGCGCAATCGTTTTGGCGAAGGTTTTGTCGATCGTGTTGACCACGGTTGTCGCGCCCTGATCGGTGATATGCGGGGCGATCGGGTTGATTTTCTCGTTCAGATAGTACTTGAGTTGCGCGTGTTTGATGTCGGGGGAGAACAGCGTCATCATGTCGGCGCTGAAACCTTTCGGAATTACGATCGCCGCATAGTATTCGCCGGATTTCACTCCGTCGATTGCCTTGTCGCTTTTCACGAACTGCCAGTCCAGCTGGTCGTTGGCGTGCAGTGTGCTGATGATGGTTTCGCCCACGTTGACGCGCACCGGTATGAGATTCGACTTGTAACCCTTGTCGTTATTGGCCACGGCGACCTTCAATGCCTTGGTGTTGCCGTAGGGGTCCCAGCTGGCCGCGATGTTGAACCAGGCGTACAGCGCCGGCACCACCACCAGACCCATCGAGACGATCACGGCGATCACGTTGCGGGTGGCGTGGCACATGTCCCGCTTGAAGATGCCCCAGATCATTTTCACTGTTCGTTCCCCTCCTCACGCAGACTCCTGCCAGCATTTCCGTCCGTGTTTCCAGCCGCATGTTCAGGCGCATGTCCGGCCGAACCACCATGCGCAGCCTCATACAGCCTCGTACGTACGGCATGCATCGGCTTGTAATGCATGCCCGGCCGGAACAGCAGGTTCTCGTGCAGGATCGCGCTGCGGAACTCTTCCGCACTCATCGCTTCCTCGCCCAGATAATTCGCATACCGTTCGCGCAGATACTCCACCACGATGAGATATGTGTCGATGGCGATGATCGAAATGATCCAACCGAGCAGCATGGCGAGCTTCATGCGCGTGATGAATAGCAATAGCAGGAACACGAACGGCAGTACCGCCAGCGCGAGGAATCCCCAACGCACCAGGCGCGGGTACAGGCGGAAGAAATGAATCGCCCGTCTGCGGGCGAGTTCGGGGAACTCCTCGGCGATCTGCTGCGCGGTCTCGGTGAGCCGCAACGGTTCCACCGTGCCTTCGTTATGTTCGGTGATCATCAGATCAGTGTCCGCCAGACGGTTGTCGAACAGGCGGTTGAGGTTCAACGCCAGCTTGCGGACCACCAAGCCGATGAACAGCGCCACAGGCAGATACCAGAACAGCGAGAGCATGTCGTTCCAATAATGGTTGGCATACATGCCGCCGATCGGCCCGCGCATTGCGTTGATGCCGTAGGTGAACGGTAGGAACGGTTTCAGACGGCGGAAGAATTCCGGCATCATCTCGATGGGGTAGAGGCCTGCCGCGCCAGGAATCTGGATGATCACCAGAATCACGGCGACGGCCTTGCCGATATGCCGGAACGCCACGGCGAGCGCGTAAATGATGTTCACGTAGACGAACGAGGCGAAAATGCCGGCGAGGATGAACAGGAACGGATGCTCGCATTGGATGCCCAGCGCGAGATCGCCGATCGTGGCGATGATCGCCTGCAGGAATCCGACCGTGACGAACAGCAGCCAACGGCCCATATAGCCTTGGCGTGGCGTGTACATGCGGATCTTCTCATCGCGGTCCACTTCAAGCTTGTAGATCGCGACGAGCACGAATCCGCCGACCCACAGCGCAAGATTCGTGTAGAACGGCGTGACCGCGGAACCATAGTTTTTGACCGGGTAGAGGACCTGTTCGTCCAAATGCACCGGCTCGCCCACGAACGAGCCGACCTCGCTCGCGTCAAGTCCGAGCGCTTGGGAAAGCTGCTGGAACATCGCCGAACTGCTCAACGCGGCCACATCGGTGCGCGTGGTGTTGAGCTGTTTGGCGAGATTGGCGAGCTGCGTCTGCGTGCCAGCAATGGTGGTGTTCGTTTGGGTCACGGTGCGCGACAACTGGTCGAGCAGCCCGTTGCCCTGTTCCAGCGTGCTTTGCAGCGTGGTAAGCGTGCCGGACAGCGACCCATTGGCCAGGCTGAGTGTATCGAGCCCGGTGTTGAGATTCGGCATGACCGTGCCGGTGATGGTCGTGCGTGCGCTCGCCATCGACGCCGTGCCGTTCTTCGCCAGCGTGGTGACATCGTCGTTGAACCCGTTCGCGGTGTTCTTCCCCGCGTTGATCGCAGCCGTGGTGTCCTGATCGAAGGCGTCGATGCGCTGCTGCTGGAACGTCAGCTGTTTGCGGGCTTCGGCGAGCTGCGCGGAAAGATCCTTATACGTTTGGCTGTTCGGATCCAGCTGGCTGGCCTGCAACGCCTTCTCCACGTCGTCGAACACATTGCCGGTGGTGGTGTTGACGTGATGCATGGTGCTGGACACTTGGTCGAGCGCGTCCTGCGTGGTGTTCAGTCCGCTGAGCACGGTGCCGGTGGCATTGCTCACGTTGACCTGCAGGCCGGACAGTTGCGTGCTGCCGTTGTCGAGCGCTCCGACCAGCGTGTTCGAGAATCGTTCGGTTTGTGTGCGCGTCTCGCTCAGCAAGTCGGACGCCTTGCCGACGGTGTCAAGCGAGTTGGTGATTTCCGAGGTGAGCGCGATGTTGGACTGTTTGGCCGAATCGATGGTGGTGAGGGCCTTGTCGAGCGTGGAACGGGTGTCGCGCAGCTGCTGTTGGACGGTTTCGAGCTGGTTGATGGTGTCGGTCAGATCGTTGATGACGTCGCTTTGCGCGCTTTTCACGCTGCCGGTGGTTTCTCCCGCTGCCTCCTTCACTTCCTTTGCCACGGCGTCGGCCACGCTGGAAACGAAAGTGGTGTTGATCTGCTCGTCGATCGTGGTCGCGCCCGTATCGGTGATTTTCGGCGCGATCGCGTTCAGCTTTTCGTTGATGTAGTACGTGATCGACGGTCGGTCGCCTTTACCGGTGACGGTGCCGATTAGTCTGGAGCTGAAGTCTTCCGGCAGTACGATCGCCGCATAGTATTTGCCGGATTCCACGCCTTCGATGGCTTGCTGCTTGGGAACGAAACGCCAGCCGAGCTGATGGTTCTTCTTAAGCTGGTTGACGGTCTGCTGGCCAGCGTCGAGATGGCCGACCAGCGTGGAGGTTGTGCCCTTGTCCTCGTTCGCCACAGCGACTTGGATGTTGCCCGTGTTCGCGTACGGGTCCCAGTTGGCGAGGATATTGCACCATGCGTACAGTGATGGGATGATGGCCACACCCAGCGTGACGACGAGCGCCACGGGGTTCTTCAGAATGCGTTTTACGTCTCGAAGGAAGATGGCGAAAACCTGGTGCATCAAGCCTCCTCGCGGGTATTGGTCGCAACATCTACGTGCGGCGGCATGCCCGTGCGGGAACACCCGGTTGGGCTCTTCGTCGCGCGATCCGGTGGATATTCTATGACTTCCGATGGAACGATCGCAATGGTTTCGCCATGTTTATTGGTCGGTCCCGCAAGTGTCGGGATATGAGACGAAAACGCTCGGCATATGGCCCTAGTGGGGCGGGCGACCTGGATATGGAGCGGACGGTCGGAAAAACGGAAAGGAAAGATGGCGAATGTTGTCACATGACAAGTGGGATAGGGTTGGGCGATAATGGAGGCATGACTATTGCAACGCCGGAACGTTATGCGCAAATGCTGGACGCCGCACGCCGCGGCGGTTACGCCTATCCCGCGATCAATGTGACCAGCACGCAGACCCTGAACGCCGCACTCCAGGGTTTCGCCGAGGCGGAATCCGATGGCATCATCCAAGTCTCCGTAGGCGGCGCCGCCTACTTCTCCGGGCAACGCGTCAACGACCGCGTCACCGGCTCGCTTGCCTTCGCAGCCTTCGCGCACGAAGTCGCGGCGAAATACCCCAACATCACCATCGCCCTGCACACCGACCACTGCGCCAAACAGTATTTGGACGAATGGGTGCGCCTCTTGCTCGACCATGAAGTCGAACAGGTGAAGCACGGTCAGGAACCGACCTTCCAGTCACACATGTGGGACGGTTCCACAGTGCCGCTGGATGAAAACCTCGACATCGCAGAAGAACTGCTCGACAAATCCCAAGCCGCGCACACCGTGCTGGAAATCGAAATCGGCGCGGTCGGTGGCGAAGAAGACGGGCACAGCGCCGAAATCAATGACAAACTGTATTCCACGCCCGCGCAAGGCATCACCGTCGCGCAACGACTCGGCCTCGGCGAGCGCGGACGCTACATGGCCGCCTTCACCTTCGGCAACGTGCACGGCGCATACAAACCGGGCGTGGTGAAACTGCGCCCCGAACTGCTCGACGAAATCCAGACCACGGTCGCGCTCGCGATCAAGGCCGGCGAAATGCCCGACCCCGCGCACTCGCTGGATGTCGCTCCCGGTAAGCCGTTCGCCCTGGTGTTCCACGGCGGTTCCGGCTCCGCGCCGGAGGAGATCGCGCAGGCCGTGAGCTACGGCGTGGTGAAGATGAACATCGACACCGATACGCAGTACGCATTCAGCCGTGCGGTGGCCGGTCACATGTTCTCCAACTATGATTCGGTGCTCAAAATCGACGGTGAGGTGGGCAACAAGAAGCTGTACGATCCGCGATCCTGGGGTCGTGAAGCTGAATCCGCGATGGCCGCGCGTGTGGTCGAAGCATGCAAGCAGCTCGGCAGTGCCGGGCGCGCGCTGAACTAGCCAACGGTCTTTCGAACTGTTTTCGGGCGTTTTCTGGTCTGTTTTTCGGACCGGTTGCAATCCGATTACGGTCGGTCCGGAGCCGTGAGCATCCCTCAGACCCGGTAGAGGGTGAAGAGTAACCTTTGTAAGGCTTTAGGCGCAAGGCTTAAGGCAGAATCGCGTACGCACGGAGGTGCAACAACATGCCTGGAATTGTTTTGATCGGTGCCCAGTGGGGAGACGAGGGCAAAGGCAAGGCAACGGATCTGATCGGCACGAAGGTCGACTACGTCGCCCGCTTCAACGGCGGCAATAACGCTGGCCATACTGTGGTGGTCGGCGACGAATCGTATGCGCTGCATCTGCTGCCGTCCGGCATCATCAGCCCCAACACCACCCCCGTCATCGGCAACGGCGTCGTCGTCGATCCGGAAGTGCTGTTCCAGGAGATCGACGGCCTTGAAAGCCGTGGCGTGGACTGCTCCCGACTGCTGGTGAGCGAAAGCGCGCACATCATCGCCCCGTACCACCGCGTGCTCGACAAGGTGACCGAACGTTTCCTCGGCAAGCACAAGATCGGCACCACCGGCCGTGGCATCGGCCCGGCATACGCCGACAAGATCAACCGCGTGGGCATCCGCGTACACGACCTGTTCAATGCGGAACACCTGCATGACAAGGTCGAGGCCAGCCTGCATCAGAAGAACCAGATGCTCGTCAAGCTGTACAACCGTCGCCCGATCGACGTGGACGAGACCACCGACGAGCTGCTCAAGCTCGGCGAACGCCTGAAGCCGTACGTTGCCAACACCTCCCTGGTGCTCAACAAGGCGCTCGACGAGGGCAAGACCGTGCTGTTCGAAGGTGGCCAGGCCACCATGCTCGACGTGGACCACGGCACCTACCCGTTCGTGACTTCCTCCAACCCGACCGCCGGCGGCGCCTGCACCGGCACCGGCGTCGGTCCGACCAAGATCACCCGCGTGATCGGCGTCTCCAAGGCGTATGTGACCCGCGTGGGCGAAGGCCCGTTCCCGACCGAACTGTTCGGCGAGGACGGCGAATGGCTGCGCGCCCAAGGCCACGAGTACGGCGTGACCACCGGTCGCCCGCGTCGCTGCGGTTGGTTCGACGCGGTCGTCAACCGTTACGCGGCCCAGGTCAACGGCCTGACCGACATCGTGCTCACCAAGCTCGACGTGCTCACCGGCCTCAAGGAAATCCCGCTGTGCGTGGCGTACGACGTCAACGGCGAGCGTCGCGACGATATGCCGACTGACCAGGCCGAATTCGCCGCCGCAAAGCCGATTTACGAGTCCATGCCGGGTTGGGACGAGGACATTTCCCAGGTCCATGACTTCAACGATCTGCCGAAGACCTGCCAGGATTACGTCAAGCGTCTTGAGGAACTGTCCGGCTGCCGCATTTCCGTGATCGGCACCGGCCCGCAGCGCGACCACATCATCCAGATCAACTCGCTGATCGACTGAAGCTGATTCGGCTGATTCGTCGATATGAACGTCGGTAACGAACGTCAATGACAAGTGCCGGTGGGCCTGTGCCTGCCGGCACTTTGCGTATGATGCGTGCGATGGCGTGCGCGTATGACGCACACCGCATACACACCGACGGGGTGCGCGGCGGAGGAACGGAAAAGGGGAGTGCGATGACTGCAATGCCGCCTAACGACAGGTTCGACAGGTTTGACAGGTTCAGCAAACTGGTCCCGCGATTCGACCACCTGAAATGGAAGATGGCCGCTGCCGGCATTCTCGTCGGCCTGATTTCCGGCTTCCTCGTCGTCCTCTACCGTCTCGGCATCGAATACGGCACCGACACCGCGCGCTGGATCTACGCGCGCATCCGCGAAACCCCGTGGCTGGTCGCACCGTGGGCGGTCGCCGCAATCGCAGCCGCGCTCGCCATCGCATGGATGGTCAAAAAAGAGCCGATGGCCGGCGGCAGCGGCATTCCGCAAACCAACGGCGTGGTGATCTGCGGCCTGAAAATGCGATGGCAGACGATTCTGCCGGTTCGCTTCATCGGAGGCCTGCTCGGATCGCTCTTCGGCCTCTCGCTCGGCCGCGAAGGACCGTCCATCCAAATCGGCGCATCGGGCGCGCAGTTCCTATCGCACCGGCTGCGCGGCAAGAAACGTGAGGACGTGCAGGAGCATTATCTGGTCACCGCCGGTGCCGCGGCCGGCCTGTCCGCCGCGTTCAGCGCACCGCTGTCCGGCATGATGTTCGCTTTGGAAGGGGTGCATCGCAGTTTTTCGCCCGCGATTCTGATGGGCGCCACCGCCGCGTCCCTGACCGCCGATTTCGTATCGAAATACTGTTTCGGCCTGCGTCCGGTGCTTGACTTCGGCACCATCGGCCAACTGCCGCTCGGCGAATACGGGTGGCTGATTCCGCTGGGATTGGTGGCCGGTTTGGTTGGTTCGCTGATGAACCGTTCGCTGCTCGGCTTCCAAACGCTGTACGGCAAGCTTCCCGCATGGAGCCGCCCTTTGATCGCGATCGCACTCGCGCTGCCAATCGGCATTTGGCTGCCTGACGTGCTCGGCGGCGGCTCGAACCTGATCGCCATGGCCGAGCATGCGCGCGTCGGCTTGGGCATGCTGTGCGTGCTGTTCGTGGCGAAAGTGCTGTTCACCTCCACCAGCTTCGGTTCAGGCGCTCCCGGCGGCATTTTCATGCCGATTCTCGCAGTTGGCTCACTCGCCGGCGGTATCTGCGGCGAGACGTTGCACCAGTTCGGCAACCTGCCGTCCGATTCCGTGGCGATTTTCTCGGTATGCGTGATGACGGGCACGCTGGCCGCGTCCGTGAAAACACCGATCACGTCGATTCTGCTGGCCGTGGAAATGTCCGGCACATTGACGCACATGCTGCCGGTCGCCGCCGTCGCGTTCATCGCATTGCTCGTCTCCGACCTGCTGCGTACGAAACCGATCTACGGCGAGCTGCTGGAACGGTACATGCGCGCGCAAGGCGGCACGACGGCAATCGCCAATCGCATCGACAACGGCATCATGGAACTGCCTGTGGAAATGGGCGCGACCGCGGACGGCAAGCTGATGCGTGACGTGCGCTGGCCGTACGGCTGTCTGGTGATTGGCCTGCGTCGCGGCGAACGGCAGATCGTGCCGCATGGCGATACGCGGCTGCGTGCCGGCGACTATCTGGTCGTGCTGTTCAGCGGCGAGGACGAAAGCGACGCACGGCATGCGATGCGGCGGCTGTGCGACGTGTCCGTCTGACGCGGCCGTACCGTCTTCCATAACCATTCGTAGACGTCTAGGGCCACCCGAAGTTATCCACAGTTATCCACCGAATCGGACATGTTCGATGTTTGGTTGCAACGCACGTGTAGACTCGTACAAGGTTAGGAAGACGGCACCTGCGGCCAGCTCGTTGCCGTATGGCTGGGGCGGAACGACGCTGTCCGCGGAAAGCCAAGTACAAGGGGAACGTGATGGAATCGCAAGAACAACGGGCGGCAGACTCGCCAAACGCGGGTGATGAGCCGAATCCCGCCACACAGTCGATCGACGTCGCCGAAGTGACGCGCGCGGATGTGCGCCCGTCCGGTGCCGCCGCATCCAAGCATCCGCCGCAGATTCCGCTCGCGCCGATGAAACGCATGCAGGCGCGATTCAACCCTCTTGCCGATGGTCTGATGTATCTCGTGGTGTTCGTCGGCGGCTTCGTCGGCGTCGGGTTCCGTCGTGCCACGGACCTGCTGCTGCCGTCGGTGAACGGTTCGCCGTTCGTGGTGGGCATGTTCGTGTCGAATATGCTCGCCTGCTTCCTGTTTGCGATGCTGACCGAATACATGGCGACCGCGTCGTGGCTGCGCCGCAGGGTGCGGCAGGTCGTCAGCCGTGGCGTCGGGCTTGGTTTGCTTGGCGGACTGTCGACGATGTCCGGCGTGATGTTGGAAACCATGGAAGGCATGCGCGAGCAGCGTTTCGGCAGCGCGCTCGGCTATCTTGCGGGAAGTTTCGCTGGCGGTCTGATCGCGGCCGCGGTTGGCGTGGCGCTGATGCAGGCGTTGCTGGCGCGCGGCACACGCAAGCGGGTCCGTAACGCGATCGCCGATGCCTCCACGGCTTCCGTATCCTCAATGTCCGATTCGGGCGATTCGGACGCGTACGGCATCGTGCAGGACGTCCAGATGACCGACACTGCAGTATCGGCTACGCAGAGTGTTACGCAGACGGTCCCCATGGCCGATTCGGGCGAATCGGACGTGCCGGCCGCGCAAAATGTGCAGAACAACGTGCCGGACGCGCAGGGCGTGCGCCACGTGAAGGTGGCGGATGCGGCGCATTCGGCCGCGCAGGCCGCGTTGGAGGCCGCGCAGGCGGCACAGCAGGCGGCCCAGGTCGCCCAGCAGGTCGCGCAGACCGGGCAGGTGCCGAAAATCGAATCGCAGCCGCAGTCATCGCAACCCGTCGCACCTCTGCCCAGCTTCGAACCCAAGCCGGTCACCGCGGAAATCCCGCTCGTCGCCGACCCGACCACAGGGGAGGTGCGCTGATGACCTGGATGATCTGCCTGTTCGGCGGCATCGGCGCCATGGCCCGTTATGTGCTTGACGTGTCGATCCAACGCAGCTGGAACCGTGACGGCAACCACAGCTTCCCCCTGGCCACGCTCGTCATCAACGGCGTCGCCTCCCTGTGCGCCGGCATCGCCATGATGTCGTACTATGCGCAGTCGGTTGATATGGGCACGGTAATGACGTTCGTTGTGGGGTTCCTCGGCGGATTCTCAACATTCTCGTCGGCGATCAACGAGGTGCTGTCGCTGATTCGCAAACGCCGTTTCGCCATGGCCCTGGGCTATGGCGCTGCCACGGTCGCGGTGCCGCTCGCCTGCGTGGCGCTCGGATTCGGCATCGCCATGCTGGGCGGCCACGCATAGCTGTCACCGGCTCGGCCGCGCGTAATTTTCACGTTACACGGGCGGTCATCGGGTAACGTTCAGGAAATCTGAGCGCAACCGCGCGAGCTGTTTCCTCTCCTACGTTGTGAAAACAACAAGAGAGGAAAAACCTATGACAGCCGTAACGTATCTCACACGGCATCGTCGACCGGGAATCGTCATACTCTGTTCGATTGTCGCCGTTCTCTCGATGCTTTTCGTACTCCCTCCCGCCATCGCGTCCGCAGCCGATTCCGGCGCGCAGGCCGTCGATGAATGCAATCCGACCGCCAGCAACGGCTGCGTCAACGGCATCCTGCAGGACGCCGACAAGAAGCCGATCGCCGACGTCACCATCACGCTGTCCGGCAAGGCAACGGCGGAAACCAAAACCGCTGCCGACGGCAAGTGGGCGTTTTCCGTTGCCGATGATGGCGATTACACCGTCACCATCGACGCATCCGTTGCGAAAGAGCACGGTCTGAAGGCAAGCAGCGCAACGGTGACGATCAGGAAAGCCAGCTTCGACAAGCAGCGCGGAGTCGTCCGTTTCGACCAAGCTGGCGATTCCACCGGCAGCGGCACGTCCGGCACATCTGGATCGTCCGGCTCGGCAAACGGCACGAAAGGCGCGACCGGCACATCCGGATCGACGGCGGCCACGCAATCGCCAGTCAAAAAAGACGGCTCCAATGTCGGCAAACGCATCTGGCAGCAACTGTATTCCGGCATTATCTTCGGCCTGATGCTGGGCCTCATGTCCGTCGGCATGAACCTCGTCTACGGCACCACCGGCCTGCAGTCGTTCTCACACGGCGAACAGGTGACGCTCGGCGGCCTCATGGCATACGTCGGAACGCAGATGCTGCACATGCCGCTCATCGTCTCCGCCATCTTCGCCATCGTCATCGGCGCGCTGACCGGCTTCATCCAAAACGAAATCGTCTGGGGGCCGCTACGCAGACGCCACGTCGGCACCATGCAGCAGATGATCGTCACCATCGGCCTGTCCATGGCGTTGCAGTACACGTTCCAGTTCTTCTTCGGTGGCGACATCAAAGGCATCGTCAAATCGGTGCCGGACAGCTTCCAGCTCGGACCGATCACCACCGACATGCCGACGCTGGTCTCCGCGCTCATCGCCATCTGCGTGATCGTCGGCGTCACCCTGTTCCTCTACAAGACGCGACTCGGCCGCGCCACACGAGCCGTGTCCGACAACGCGGCGCTCGCCGCGGCATCCGGTATCAACGTGGATCAGGTGGTCCGCGTGGTCTGGATCCTCTCGTGCGCGATGGCAGCCCTGTCCGGCGTGCTGCTCGGCGTCTACCTGAACGGCATCTCCTGGAACACCGGCGCGACCCTGATCCTGCTGATGTTCGCCGCGGTGACGCTCGGCGGCCTCGGCACCGCCAATGGCGCGTTGATCGGCTCGCTGGTCATCGGCATCGTGGCGGACATGAGCTCGCTCGTCATCCCCAACGATATGCGTTACGCCAGCGCGCTGGCAATCCTCATCATCGTTCTGCTGGTGCGCCCGCAGGGCATCTTCGGCAAGCAGCAAAGGGTGGGCTGATCCATGGACATCATGACAATCATCTCCAACGCGGCGGGCGAGCTGATCGCCCCGACCACAGCGGCGTACGTACTCGCCGCCATCGGTTTGAACATTCACTTCGGCATGACGGGCCTGATGAACATGGGCCAGGCCGGTTTCATGCTCCTCGGCGCTTACGGATTCGCCATCACGCAGTCGATGGGCTGCAACCTGTTCGCCTCCGTATGCGCGGCGCTCGCGCTCGCGGTCATCTACGCGCTGCTGCTGGGCATTCCGACGCTGAAGCTCGGACCCGACTATCTGGCCATGGTCACATTGGCCGCCGCGGAAATCATCCGCATCATCGGCAGATCGACGGCCATGACGAACTTCACCGGCGGTTCCGCAGGCATCTCGCCGCAGGACTTCACCGAGAAATTCGAATCGCTTTCGCCGCTGCCGGACGGTTCGACCACGTTCCTGCTGTGGACGTACAGCAACAACATCGCCAACTCCTGGTGGCTGCGCATCGTGGCATGGGTTTTGGTGGTGATCGCGGCGCTGCTGTGCTGGCGCTGGTTCCACTCGCCGTGGGGCCGCATGCTCAAGGGCATCCGCGAGGACGAGAACGCGATCCGTTCGCTCGGCAAGCCGGTGACGCGATACAAGATGGAATCGCTGATTCTGGGCGGCCTGTTCGGCGCGATCGCCGGCATCATCTTCGTCCTGCCGCGTTCCGTACAGCCCGATTCGCTCGGCCGCACCGTCACCTTCTACGTGTGGACGATTCTGCTGCTGGGCGGCGCGGCCACGATTCTCGGCCCGGTGCTTGGCTCCTGCGTGCTGTGGGTGCTGCTCACCTTCGTCAAGGAGGTCATGCGCAACACCGTTCCCGAAACCCTCATCTCTTCCAACCAGATCGAAGCCCTCGGCTGGGTGATCGTCGGCGTCGCGCTGATGTGCCTGGTGATCTTCAGACCACAAGGTCTGTTGGGCGACCGAAAGGAGTTGGCTTTCCATGCCTGATACAACGAATTCTCCGACCACTGGCGTGCAGCCGGCCACGCAACCCGCAACCGGCGTGCAACCCGTATCCGGTGTGCAGCCCGGCGTACCATTCCAGGACCTCACCAAATGGGCCACCAAAGCTCCGGAAGGCGAGACCCTCATCTCCACCGCCTATCGCGACAAAGTCACCGACGATCTGAAATTCGTCGAAAACAAGCCGGGCGTGCACAAGCCCGACCCGATCCTCGTGGCCGACAACGTGACCCGCAAATTCGGCGGCATGACCGCCGTGGATGTGAGCCACTTCGAAATCGAACGGCACGGCATCACCGCGCTGATCGGACCGAACGGCGCCGGCAAAACCACGTTCTTCAACCTGATGACCGGCTTCGATACGCCGAACACCGGCACCTGGCAGTTCGACGGCAAGGACATGGCCCACGTGCAGCCCGAAAAAGTGGCGCGCATGGGCATGGTCCGCACCTTCCAGCTGACCAAGGTGATGAGCCGTCTGACCGTGCTCGACAACATGCTCCTCGGTGCCCCCGTGCAGTCGGGCGAAGGCATGTTCCGCGCGCTGTTCCCCGGCATGTGGAGGAAGCAGGAGCAGGCGAACATCGAAAAAGCCGAGGCGCTGCTGGAACGCTTCCTGCTGATCAAAAAGAAGGACGATTACGCCGGCGCGCTTTCCGGCGGCCAACGCAAGCTGCTGGAAATGGCACGAGCGCTGATGCCCGACCCGAAACTGGTCATGCTGGACGAGCCGATGGCCGGCGTGAACCCCGCGCTGAAACAGTCGCTGCTCGACCACATCATGGCGTTGCGCGAGGAAGGCACCACAGTGCTGTTCGTCGAACACGACATCAACATGGTGAGACACATCGCCGACTGGGTCACCGTGATGGCGGAAGGCAAGATCGTGGCCGAAGGCCAACCGAAGAGCGTGATGAACGATCCGGCCGTGATCGACGCATACCTGGGCGCCCACGCGAACGTGGACCTGGGCGACGATTCCGTGCTGGAAGACCTGAAGGAGGCCTGAAATGAGCGACATCGCAAGCGTGGCCGACGAGCCGCTGACCCGCGCGCAGATCCACATGGGCGAGCCCGAAGGCGAACCGTTGCTCGACGCGGTCGATTTGGTGGCCGGATACATTCCCGGCGTGAACATCCTGAACGGCGCATCCCTGACCCTGCATGAAGGCGAGATCGTCGGCATCATCGGCCCGAACGGCGCAGGCAAATCCACCCTGCTCAAATCATTGTTCGGCCTGGTGCACATCCACTCCGGCAAGCTGCTGCTGAAAGGCGAGGACATCACCAACCTGCGCGCCGACAAACTCGTCTCCCGTGGCGTCGGCTTCGTGCCGCAGACCGAAAACGTCTTCCCCAGCCTGACCATCGCGGAAAACCTGCACATGGGCGCGTTCCAAGCACCGAAACTGTTCAACGAACGCTTCGACTACGTGTGCTCCATCTTCCCCAAACTCGGCCAGCGCAAGAACCAGCTCGCCGGCCAGCTTTCCGGCGGCGAACGTCAGATGGTGGCCATGGCCCGAGCCCTCATGATGAAACCATCCGTCCTCCTGCTCGACGAGCCCTCCGCAGGCCTGTCCCCAATGCTCCAGGACGAGACCTTCATCCGCGTGCGCCAAGTCAACAAAGCCGGCGTATCCGTGGTCATCGTCGAACAGAACGCCCGCCGCTGCCTGCAGATCTGCGACCGCGGCTACGTCCTCGACCAAGGCCGCAACGCCTACTCCGGCAAGGGCCGCGACCTGATGAACGATCCGAAAGTCGTCTCCCTCTACCTGGGCAACCTGGAAGAAGAGGTTCAAGAGGAAGGAAGGTAGGACCCAGGAAATCGCGGAACGGAGCGTATACCGCCTTTCCTTGCCGCTCGACGTACGTTCGTACGCCTTCGGGCTCGGACGGCGGTCTCCGCACGCGTTCCGCGATTTCCCCCTATGATTCAAAATTCTCAATTCCGATTACCGCTGTTGGGACACTGCCCGACAGCGGCTTCGGCATGCCTGAAAACAAGCTCAAAACCTTGTGTTTCCAACAGTTTTCGGGCTTCACCTTCGGTTAACTTCACGCATACACATTCGGTTTCCTCGGCACTTATAGTGCGATTCAAGATGGTCGAGCAACACATCTCGATAATCGTCACCAAGGGTTCGGCAATCAGCGGAGCCAAGAGAGGAAACGGTGATTCAAATGAAGAAGATCAACATGAAGGGCATGAGGAAACTGTCCATCACAGCCACCGCCATGGTGGCCGCCGCAGTCATGGCGCTCGCCGGCTGCGGTTCATCCAACTCGTCCAGTTCATCCAGCAGTTCGGCAAGCACCTCCGGCACCAAAACCAGTAAGTTCGTGCTTGGTGGCCTATGGCCGGAAACCGGCTCACTGGCCTACCTGGCCCCGCCGGAACTGGCCGCCGAAAAACTTGCCGTCAAAGACATCAACGACGCTGGTGGCGTGCTCGGCAACAAAATCACCACCGTCGACGCCGACACCTCCGACGCGGACCACGCCGACCAGAACACCTCCGCCGCCCAATCCGTCCTCAGCAAGAACCCGTCGTTCATCATCGGCCCGGCCTCCAGCTCCGTGGTCAAGAACACCTACAAGTCCATCACCTCGCAAAACATTCCGATGCTGTCGATGGGCGCCACCTCGGCCGGCTTCTCCGGCCTTAGCGACTACTTCTTCCGCACCGTCGCCCCCGATACCGTGCAGGGCGCGGTCATGGGCAACCTGATCGCCCAGGACGGCGTGCAGAAGCTCGCCATCGCGGTCTTCAACGACGAATACGGCACCGGCCTGCGCGACACCATCGTCAAAACCGCATCCGCGGCAGGCGTCGACACCATCTATGGCGAAAAGGACACGTTCGACCCGACCGAAACGAACTTCTCATCCATCGCCACCGACATCAAGGCATCCAACCCCGACGCGACGCTCGTCATCGCCTTCGATCAGACCAAACCGCTGCTGAAGGCGCTCGCCTCCGCCGGAGTCAACACCAAGAAGCTGTACTTCGTGGACGGCAACACCTCCGACTATTCCAGCGAACTCGACGCGGGCCTGCTGGAAGGCTCGAAGGGCACCATCCCGGGTATCAATCCGTCCGACGACTTCGTCAAGCGCCTCGAATCCACCGGCGTCGACCTGAAAAACACCACCACCTACGGTGCTGAAACCTATGACGGCATCATCCTCGCCGCGCTCGCCGCACAGAAGGGCGGCAGTGCCGATGGCAAGACCATCCAGGCCAATATGGCGGCCGTCTCCGGATCCACCAAGGGCGAGAAGTGCGATTCCTACAAGGCCTGCGTTGCCCTGCTGAAGGACGGCAAGGAGATTCAGTACAAGGGCCAGACCTCCATCGGCGCGTTCAACGACGCGCATGATCCGAGCTCGGCTTCCATCGGCGTCTATAAGTACGACGCCGACAACAAGCCGGTCTTCGACCACTCCCAGGAAGGTTCCGTACCGAAGGCATGACGGTCGGTTCGTCCGTGGTGCGGACTGACGTGATGGCCGGACGTGACGGCTGACGGCCAGGCCACGCAACGCAAGGGGCGGTGCGACGCAAGCGAGATGATCGCAAGTGTCGCACCGCCCCTTTTGCGGGCGGAACGCGTGTGGAGTACATGCGGAGCGTGCGTGGAAGATGCGTGGAACGCGTCGTGAAACATACGTCGTTCACGGGTGAAAAAGTGGATTTTTCGGGGGAATTGAAGAGGGGGAGGGCGTCTTTCGTCAATTGATAGTTCATATTGTGCGAACGATTGCAAAGAAACGTTACAGATGCATGTAAAATAACACATAATATCGCGATTTGTAAGGAAACATCCCGACGATGCGGGGGAGAGGTGTTGGGCAATGGTCGGCATGCGTGACGTGGCGAAAGAGGCCGGGGTTTCGCTGAGCACGGTTTCGCTAGTGGTCAACAAGACGGGCTACGTGTCCGACGACATGCGCGCGCGCGTCGAAGCCGCCATGAAAGAGCTCAATTACGTGCCCAACGAGCTGGCACGCAACCTGTACAAGAACCGCACGAACCTGGTCGGCGTGATCGTGCCGACCATCCGCCACCCCTTCTTTGCCACCCTTACCGCGCATCTGCAACGCGAGCTGGCCGCGCAAGGACTGCGCACCATGCTGTGCTCCACCGCCGACGCGGAAAACGGCGAGGTTGAATACGTGGACATGCTGCGCCGTCACATGATGGACGGCATCATCGTCTGCTCGCACACCACCCATCCGAACGATTACTGGACGTCCATCCACCGCCCGATCGTCGCCTTCGACCGTGTGCTGGGCGGCGGCATCGCGTCGATCGGCTCCGACCATGAGCAGGGCGGCCGGCTCATGGCGCACATGCTGGTCAACACCGGCGCGCACCACGTGGTGATGATCGGCGGCCCGCGCGACCAGTTCTTCGATTTGGCGGCGCGCAATGGAGACAGCCCGGACGATTTCGACCTGCACAAGACAACGTTCCCGACCGTCCGCTACTACCTTGCGCTGGAGCAGGAGCTGAAAGCGGCCGGCGTGCGGTACGAGTACGTCGAAGCCGGCAATGTGGAGGATTTCCAAGGGTATAAGAACGCGGTGAATGCTGTGCTCAACAGTATGCCGGTGGACGGCGTCGATGCCGTGGTCAGCTCCGATATCGGTGCCGCGCTTTGCGTGCGCGAAGCGATGCGGAGGCATATTTCGATTCCGCGCGACCTGCAGATCATCGCCTACGACGGCACGTATCTGACCGACCTGGCCGGTATGAAAATGACCGCGGTGGCGCAGAATTTCGACAAAATCGCGCAGGTCGCGGTCGGCAATATCGTTCGTGCGATCGCCAAGGAAGGGGATGCCAAGGCAGATACGACAAGCGCCACGGGACGCAAGCCGTACGAGCCGGACGTGCTGATTCCCGTGACGCTCAAACTGGGCGATACCACCCGCTAAGCGGGCCGTATCGCCCATCATTGGACGGGCCGTTTTACCTGCTAAGCGGGTCGTTTCGCCTTATTCGTAATCGCCGGTCGGACCGATCTTCAACGCGTCCTCGTGCGTGCGGCCCGAATGGATCGCATCGTTGATCGCCTGGATCTCCGCCGCATCCACGGCAAGTGCGCGCCCGTCGATCGCGCTGATCGGAATCGACCATCCGCCGTGCGTCATGTACAGGCTGTCCGCTTCGCGCAGCTCGGCGATCGGCAGCTTCCTGTACTCCGCCTTCTTGCCTTCTTCAAGCGCCCAGGCGAACATTTCGCGCTGTGATGTGCCATTCAGAATACCGATGCGCGGGTCGGGCGTGACGAACGTATCGCCATAGCGTGCCACAATCGACGAATTCGGGCATTCCATCGTGTATCCGTCCTCCGTGAACAGAATCGCGTCACCGACGCCACGGCGGGCGCATTCGCGGTGCACGGCGCAGTTGAACGCGTAGCTCAGCGTCTTCGCGCCGTTGAGCAGCCACGGGGCGCGTGCGGTGATGTCCGACGGGTAGCCGCGCGTCATCGAAGCCATGGTGATCGGCTCCAGCGAATGCAGCGTGCCCTTCGCGTCAAGGAAGATGTAGACGGTCGGCGTGCGGTCGGCCGCCTTGCCCACGCCGGTGTCCGGATCGAGACCACGGGAGACGATGATGCGTAGCATCGGGCCGGGTTCCGGATCGTCGTACTGGTCGATGACCAGCTGGACCGCGCGGGTGAGCGCTGGAATGTTCGGTTCCGGCATATCCACCAGACGGGCCGAATTCGCAAGACGCTTCAGATGGTTCTCCAGCGAGACCGGGAAACCCTTCCATACCGTGGTCGCTTCGAAAATGCCGTCGCCACGCAGCGCGCACAAATCGAACGCGTTGATGATGGGGCTTTCCGGATCGACGAAACGAACCAGATCCGCGTCGGGTGCCACGCCTGCGCCTCCGAATAGCGTCTTGCCGTTACCGACTGCCAGAACGATCGAACTCATGGGAACCTCTCTTCCGCGCTCCGCGTCTTTTGATTGCCGCTTTATTGCTGTTGCGCTGTTGTGTTGCGTCAGCGTTCGCGTGCGTCTTCGGCGTCCAACCTAACCATGGTTTGTTTCCACTTGGCACCGCCAATTTGCAATGCGGAAACATACGCGTCATGAATCGCGCGGCTCCCGTAACGTTCGGCGACCAAGGTGAGGGAAAGCGACTCTGAACGTCCGTTTCTGCGGAATCGGATTTCGGAGTTCGTCGGCAGTTCGTTCGGAAAAGGCCGGACGGCGGCCGACGGGAAAGGTAAGCGCAATGGTGGATGGGATGTCCGATATGGGAACAACCGAACTTGGCGCGGCGAGCACGCCCGAACAGGCGCGCGCCGCGTTCCGTGACGGCCTGGTCCGCCCGACCTGCGGCATCGCGCAAGGCTACGCGCAGGCGAATCTGATGATTCTGCCCAAGGAGCAGGCATTCGATTTTCTGCTGTTCGCGCAGCGCAATCCCAAACCCTGCCCGCTGCTGGAAGTGATGGAGCCGGGCGTCACCGCACCCGTCACCGCGCCGGGCGCCGACATCCGTACCGACGTGCCGTTGTACCGCGTGTGGAAGCGTGGCGAACTGGTAGCCGAAGTGCCCGATATTCGCGAGTATTGGCGATCCGATTTGGTCACGTTTGTGATTGGCTGCAGTTTCACATTCGAGTTTCCGCTGATGGAGGCGGGCGTGCCGGTGCGGCACATCACGGCAGGCCGCAACGTGCCGATGTACGACACGTCGATCGAGTGCCGTTCGGCCGGCGCGTTCCATTCGACGATGGTCGTGTCGATGCGTGGCATTCCGTCTACGCAGGTGGCCGACGCATGCCGGATTTCCGGCTATTACCCGTCCGTGCACGGTGCCCCCGTATGTGTGGGCGACCCGTCCGCGATCGGCATCGACGACATCATGCATCCCGACTATGGCGATGCCCCCGTGTTGGAGCCGGGCGATGTGCCGGTGTTCTGGGCGTGCGGCGTGACCCCGCAGGCCGCGGTGATGGCGTCCAAACCGGAATTCGCGATCACGCACGCGCCGGGGCACATGTTCATCACCAGCAAACGCGATTTGGAATACATGGTGTGAGGCCGAGCGGCAGGTTGCGGGGCGCGGCATGAGATGCGTGCTGCGGCGACTGCGGCAGAAGGGACGTCGCGGCTGAAGAACGCTGCGACGGTAGAACGACGGAAAGGCGACGGAAGGAATGGAAACGATGGCTGTGCAGGAAACAGACGGAAAGCAGACGGCTATGCGAATCGATATGAACAGCGATATGGGCGAAAGCTTCGGTCGTTGGACGCTCGGCGACGACGAGGCGCTGCTCGACGTGGTTTCCAGCGCGAACGTGGCGTGCGGCTTCCATGCGGGCGACCCGTCCGTCATGCTGAGAACGTTGTCATACGCGGCGTCGCGGGGGGTAATGGTCGGGGCGCATGTGGCGTACCGCGACCTGGCCGGATTCGGGCGCCGCTATGTGGACGAGTCCCCCGACGAACTCAAGGCGGACGTGATGTACCAGATCGCCGCGTTGGAAGGCATGGCGCGGTCGGTCGGCGCGCAGGTGCGGTACGTGAAACCTCATGGCGCGCTGTACAACCGAATCGTCCGCGACGAATCGCAGGCTGCCGCCGTGGTCGAGGCTATCCGCAGCGTGGACGCATCGCTGGCGATACTGACGCAGCCGGGCGCCGTGGTCGGCCGCCTGGCCGCGCAGGCCGGGCTTCGTGTGTTCCACGAGGCGTTCGCCGACCGCGCGTACAACGCGGACGGCACGCTGGTGTCGCGCCGTTTGCCGGATGCAGTGATCGCCGATCCGGCCGAAGTGGCGGCGCGCGTGCTGCGCATGGTGTGCGAGCATGAGGTGGTGGCAATCGACGGCACCGTGGTGCCGCTCAACGCCGATTCCGTCTGTGTGCATGGCGATTCGCCCTCGGCTGTGGCGATGGCGCGTGCCGTCCGCGCCCGCTTGGAGTCGGAAGGCGTTGCGATACGCGCGTTCGCAGGCGACGCAGCCGCATCGGCCGCGCGGGATTAAGGCGGTGGCGACATGCGATTCCTGACCTGTGGCGCGGACGGCATACTCGTGGAGCTCGCCGATTTGGACGAGACCCTGCGGGTGTTCGCCGCGTTGCAGAGCGCCGTGAAACATGCCGTGGAACAAACTGCGGAATCGCCCGAGCGGGCCGCACAGCCGAGCACGACCTCCGTTTTCGCCGGCGTGAAACAACTCATTCCCGCTGCGCGCACCGTCTACGTCGCCTTCGATCCGCTGCTTTCGTCGCGTGTCGAACTGACCGCCGCGATTCGCGCGCTGAACGTTGCCGCCGACATGGAACGGCATTCCCGAATCGTTGAAATTCCGGTGATTTACGATGGCGAGGATATGGCGGACGTAGCCGACCTGCTGGGCATCTCCGTTGACGAGGTTGTGCGCCGGCATTGCGATACCGCCTGGTCCGTGGCGTTCGTCGGCTTCGCGCCCGGTTTCGCATACCTGACCGGCGGCGACCCGATATTCGATGTGCCACGCCGCAAAGTGCCACGGCTGAGCGTGCCCGCGGGCGCGGTGGGGCTTGCCGGCACGTTTTCCGGCGTGTATCCGCGCGTCAGCTCGGGCGGCTGGCAGTTGCTGGGCCACACGGAAACGCCGATGTGGGACGAGCGGGCCGACCCGCCCGCGCTGTTGCAGCCCGGCGACACCGTGCGTTTTACGCCCGTGCGTGACGCCGTTTCCGGCGGTTCGGCTTCTGTTTCTGCCTCTGTGTCCGATTCCGTTCAAGTTTCGCAGGCGCCAGATTCCATGTCCGTCTCGGCCTCGACTCCGGCTCTCGAAGTCCTCCGCTCGGGCCTGCTCACCACCTTCCAAGATGATGGCCGTGTCGCCGCGAACATGGGCGTGACCGGTTCCGGCGCCGCCGATCGCACGTCTTCCCACTTGGCCAACGCACTGGTCGGCAACCCCGCTAATACCCCCGTGTTGGAAATCACCGGTGGTGGCGTGCGCATGCGTGCCATCGGCAGTGTGGTCGTGGCGGTGACGGGCGCTTCGGCGGATGTGACGATTACCGGAAGCCGGCAATCGCAAGATAGTCAAGGCGGCTCAAACGGCACGTTCACCCCAAATTCCCCCGGTGGATGCAGTGGCCGGACCGTCTTGAACGCATCGAACGATGCCGCCGACCGCACCACAATCGCCATGCAACAACCGGTTCTGCTGCGTGACGGGGACGTGCTGTCAATCGCCCCGCCGACCAGCGGCCTGCGCGATTATGTGGCCGTACGCGGCGGTTTCGGCGTCGCGACAACCCTCGGTTCTGCTGCAACGGACACGATGAGCGGCATCGGCCCGCGCCCGATCGCAGCCAAACAGCGGCTCGCCATACGTACCGCGTCCACGGCGTGCGATGCCGGCGTCGGCCTGCCGCAGCCATGGCCGACCGACCTGCCGAAACCCGGCAGACCTACGGATTTATACGTGCGATTGGGACCGCGCGACGACTGGTTCACCGCAGCCGGCCTGTCCGCATTCCTGACGCAAACGTGGACAGTGACCGCGCAGTCGAACCGTGTTGGCCTGCGACTTTCGGGAGCGGCACCCGTGGAACGCACCGACACGCGCGAACTGGCCAGCGAGGCCACGCCATCCGGCGCAATCGAAGTGCCGACCAGCGGACAACCGGTCATTTTTCTGCGCGACCAGCCTGTAACCGGCGGATATCCGGTAATCGCCGTGCTTGAACCGGAATCGTTGGACGTGGCCGGGCAGTTGCCACCAGGCGCATGCGTCCGCTTCCACGTCGTTTCCGCCCATGCCACGTCTACTCCGCAACCTGCGTACCCCACCAAGGAGGTTCGATAATGCCATCCGCATCGACTGCACCATCCTCAACGGCGCTCCCATCCCCGTCGCCATCATTGTCGTCGCCATCGCCCGCAACCCCGAAACTACGGCGCATCCTCATCGCCAACCGTGGCGAAATCGCCATGCGCGTCATCCACGCCTGCCATGACACCGGCCGCATCGCCATCGCCGCCTATGCCGACCCCGACGCGGACGCGCTGTTCGTGCACGCCGCCGACGAGGCCTACGCACTGGGCGGATCCGACGCGCAAAGCACGTATCTCAACATCGCGGCCATCGTGGAAACCGCGCACAAGGCGCATGTCGACGCCGTCCACCCCGGGTACGGTTTCCTTGCCGAAAACGCGGAATTCGCGCAGGCGGTCATCGACGCCGGCATGACGTGGATCGGTCCGCAGCCCGCCACCATCCGCGCGCTCGGCTCGAAAGTCGAAGCGCGCCGCATCGCGGCCGAAGTCGGCGCGCCCATGGCCCCCGGCACCACGGAACCGGTGCACGACCCCGCCGAAGTCATCACGTTCGCCAAGGAACACGGCCTGCCACTGGCCATCAAAGCCGTCTACGGGGGTGGCGGTCGAGGTCTGAAAGTGGTGCACCGGCTGGAAGACGTGCGCGAGGCGTTCGTATCCGCCACGCACGAGGCCGAGCTGGCGTTCGGCAACGGCGACTGCTTCATCGAACGATTCCTCGCCCGCCCGCGCCACGTCGAAGTGCAGATCCTCGGCGACGGCGCGGGCAACGTTGTGGCCGTCGGCACGCGCGACTGCTCGCTGCAGCGCCGCAATCAGAAACTCATCGAAGAGGCACCAGCGCCGTTCCTACCCCCTGAAACCACCCGGGCGCTGGAAGACGCGGCCGTCGCCATCTGCTCCCGTGCGCACTACGAAAGCGCCGGAACCGTTGAGTTTCTGGTCGATCCGGACGGCACGATGTCGTTCATGGAAGTCAACACGCGTATTCAGGTCGAACACCCCGTCACAGAAGAGGTGACCGGCGTCGATCTGGTGGCCGCACAGCTGGCGATCGCCGAAGGCGCGCATGTCACCGACATTCCCGGCTTGGAACACGGCACCCCCGTTCCGCATGGGCATGCGATCGAGTTCCGCATCAACGCGGAGGGTCCATCCCTTGGTTTCGTACCGTTCCCCGGCATCGTCGAGCGGCTGAACGTGCCGACCGGACCGGGCATCCGCTTCGATTCCGGCGTTGCGCAAGGCGGCGCGATTCCGGGGCAGTTCGATTCGATGATCGCCAAACTGATCGTCTCCGCGCCGTCGCGTTCGGCCTGTCTGACGCGCGCCCGCCACGCATTGGATGAGCTGGCGATTGCCGGCGTGCCAACGGTCCGCAAATTCGACCAGGCCGTGCTCGAACAGCCAGCTTTCGTGGCGACGGACGGCGATTTCGGCGTCTACACGCGCTGGATCGAAGAGGAATTCCTGCCTTCCGTGGACGTGCGCACGCTGGCCGACGGCAAACCGGGTCGCCGGGCCGCAGCGCCCGAACCGGTGGAAAGCTGGGTCGAGGTCGATGGCAAACGCGTGCGATTGGGCCTGCCCGCTTCGCTCGCCTCCGTCGCCGCGCTGGGCGCGGGGCTGGCCGGATTGGCTGGAGCCGGCGCAACGGGGGACCCTGCCCTCACGTCCGATTCTGGCGAATCGGTCATCCAAGCCCTGCTGAACGCCTATCAAAAGTCCGTTCCAGCAGGATCGGGCACGCAGACCGCCGCAAACTCGGATATCGCAAGCACCCAAGACACCCCTATCGAATCGACCATCACCGGCACGGTCGTCCGCTGGCTCGCCGATGACGGCGCGCACGTTGAGGAAAACGAGCCGATCGTCGTACTCGAGGCGATGAAGATGGAAACCGAAATCACCGCCCCCGTTGCCGGCATACTGCACCGATCGGCGCAGGTCGGCGACACCGCGCAATACGGCGACCCCCTCGGCGCCATCGGTTAACGCGGCGGCCGGCTGACACGGCTGCCGGCCGTCGGATGAACCGCACGCCCCTTACGCGCAACGCATCGCAATCGCAAAAACAAAACCCAGACCACGGAAGGAACGCAACATGAGCATGCTGGATTGGCGGTATTATCCGAAAATCGCGCGTATCGCACGCATGGCGGGAGCCGACGTCGGACGCGGTTCCGAAACGTTGATGACGTATTCGCGTGGCGATTTGTTCCGAGCCGCACGCCACTTGTCGGGCAGCAAGGAAGGTCGGCCTGCCCGCGCGCTGGTGGTCACCGGCTTCTACATTCCGAAGGCCGCGCAATCCGCTGCGGAAACGGACGGCCCGTTGGGTGCGCTGGAAGTATGCATGGCGTTGCGTGCGATTGGCGGCGACGCATGGCTGGTCAGCGACGAATGCTGCGCGCCGGTGATTCGCCCGTCCGCATTGGGTTTCCTGCCGGACGACCACGTGCTGATCGCGCCGAATGCCAATCCCAAGGGCGGTTTTGACGCCTGGCTCAACGGCGTCATCGACCTTGCCAAAACCGAACATATCGATACGCTCGTCTACATCGAACGCGTCGGCCCGGCGCGCGACGGCAGCCCGCACAACATGCGCGGCATCGACATCGCCGAATGGACCGCGCCGCTGAGCCAGCTCACGCTGCTCGGCCTGCACACGATCGGCGTGGGCGACGGCGGCAACGAGATCGGCATGGGCCGTGTGGAGGACTACGCCATCGAAGGGGTGGTCGACCACGGCGAGAACATCGCCTGCACGGTGCCGACCGACCAGCTGGTGGTGGCCGGCACGTCGAATTGGGGCGCGCACGCGCTTGTCTGTGCGATGCGCGCGTTGGGTCGCAGTGCCGTCGACCCGTATCTTGAGCCGACGTGGCAGGAGCGCGTGCTGGACGTGATCGTCGAATACGGCGGCCTCGACGGCGTGCATATGACGAACGTGGCGACCGTCGACGGCCTCGAACCCGACCGCTACTTTAAGCAGGTCGGCCAGCTTACGGACTGCGCCCGCAGCTGAAGTCCTGCGCCCGCAGCTGGAATCCTGTGCCCAAGGCTGAAGGCCCTGCGCTCGCGGCTGCCCCCGCATGTCCGTCGCTTTCGAATCGGGCGCCGGAGACATGCGCCGCGATTCGGCCGAAAGCCGGTTCGACACGCCCGAACACCGGTTGCGGTTTTGGTGTCGAGCCCCATTTTGCGGTAATATCGAACCGGTTCGACACAACCGTGGGAATGGCCGTAAGGACTCCCGCAAAGAATCTCGCAACGACTTTTTGGAACCGAAGGAGGCTCCATGAAAAACAAGGTGCAGCTCATCACTTACGCCGACCGCCTTGGCGACGGCACCATCAAGTCGATGACCGACATTCTGCGCACCCGCTTCGACGGCGTGTACGACGGCGTTCACATCCTGCCGTTCTTCACCCCGTTCGACGGCGCCGACGCAGGCTTCGACCCGATCGATCACACCAAGGTCGACGAACGTCTCGGCAGCTGGGACGACGTCGCCGAACTCTCCAAGACCCACGACATCATGGTCGACGCCATCGTCAACCACATGAGTTGGGAATCCAAGCAGTTCCAGGACGTGCTGGCCAAGGGCGAGGAGTCCGAATACTATCCGATGTTCCTCACCATGAGCTCCGTGTTCCCGAACGGCGCCACCGAAGAGGACCTGGCCGGCATCTACCGTCCGCGTCCGGGCCTGCCGTTCACCCACTACAAGTTCGCCGGCAAGACGCGCTTGGTCTGGGTGAGCTTCACCCCGCAGCAGGTGGACATCGACACCGATTCCGACAAGGGTTGGGAATACCTCATGTCGATTTTCGACCAGATGGCCGCCTCTCACGTCAGCTACATCCGCCTCGACGCCGTCGGCTATGGCGCCAAGGAAGCCGGCACCAGCTGCTTCATGACCCCGAAGACCTTCAAGCTGATCTCCCGTCTGCGTGAGGAAGGCGTCAAGCGCGGTCTGGAAATCCTCATCGAAGTGCACTCCTACTACAAGAAGCAGGTCGAAATCGCATCCAAGGTGGACCGCGTCTACGACTTCGCCCTGCCTCCGCTGCTGCTGCACGCGCTGAGCACCGGCCACGTCGAGCCCGTCGCCCACTGGACCGACATACGCCCGAACAACGCCGTCACCGTGCTCGACACGCACGACGGCATCGGCGTGATCGACATCGGCTCCGACCAGCTCGACCGCTCGCTCAAGGGCCTGGTGCCGGATGAGGACGTGGACAACCTCGTCAACACCATCCACGCCAACACCCACGGCGAATCCCAGGCAGCCACTGGCGCCGCCGCATCCAATCTCGACCTCTACCAGGTCAACAGCACCTACTATTCGGCGCTCGGGTGCAACGACCAGCACTACATCGCCGCCCGCGCGGTGCAGTTCTTCCTGCCGGGCGTGCCGCAGGTCTACTATGTCGGCGCGCTTGCCGGCAGGAACGACATGGAGCTGTTGCGCAAGACGAACAACGGCCGCGACATCAACCGCCATTACTATTCCACCGCGGAAATCGACGAGAATCTCAAGCGTCCGGTCGTCAAGGCCCTGAACGCGCTCGCCAAGTTCCGCAACGAGCTCGACGCGTTCGACGGCACGTTCTCGTACACCACCGATGACGACACGTCCATCAGCTTCACCTGGCGCGGCGAAACCAGCCAGGCCACGCTGACGTTCGAGCCGAAGCGCGGTCTCGGTGTGGACAACACTACGCCGGTCGCCATGTTGGAATGGGAGGATTCCGCGGGAGACCACCGTTCGGATGATCTGATCGCCAATCCGCCTGTCGTCGCCTGACGGAAAATTTCTTGCGATTACGTATTTTCTTGCGATTACGTACGGCCTTGCGATTGCGTTCCACCTTGCGGTCGCGCACCCGGTCCGTCGCACCCGGTCCGTCGGGCGGACGGCAGTGGCCGCACGTGTTGGTATCGTAAGTTGCGTTGAAGAATCGCCCGAATGCGCTGAAGCAATGCGTCCGGGCGATTTTCGTATGTGTCGCTCGTAGCGGGCGGGCGCATGCGTGGAGTATCGAAGCACATGAAACGCGACAAGCAGAAAACGCGATAAGCCAAGAAAACAGCAGATATGACCGAAGACAATCAGAATAACGAATTCAAACCGCAGCCGCTGCCCGGCCAGGTGTTCATCCGCCCGGGCATCGACGATCGCCCCGATTATGAGAAGACCCTGACTCCCGAAGCGAAGGCGGCCATGCGCCGGCTGTCGGTGCAGCAGCATCCGCGTATTCCGGAAGCGTCCAACGAGCGTCCGGAAACCCAGGCCGCGCGCATCGCATCGGAAGGTGGAGCGCCCCTAACCGCGGCCGCGCATCTTGACGTGGCTGTGCCGAACCTCGAATCGTCCTTCCTCGACCTGCGCGACCCGATGACCGCTCCGGACGGCACCAGGCCGACCGCAATGCAGGCCAACCGGCTCGTTGCGGGTTTTGCGCTTGGCTCAATGCTGCTGTCCGCTCCGATGGCGGCGTTCAACACGGTGCTCATTCCGCAAACCGTCAGCCGTTTGTCGGGAATCAACCGCGTCACGGATTTGGCGATGCTCGTCATCGCAGGTGCCATCATGACGTTCCTGCTGAACGCATGCATCGCCGTCGGTTCCGACCATTCCTACTGCCGGTTCGGGCGCCGTACGCCATGGATCGTCAGCGGCAGCGTATTGGCGGCTATCTGCATGGCGATTCTTTCCGCATGCGATTTTCTCCCGTGGGCCGTGTTCTTCTGGCTGGCCACGCAGGCCGCGTATGCGATGGCGGCCATACCGTTCGCCGCCGCGTTCGGCGAACGTGTGCCTGACAAGTTCCGCGACCGCGCCGATTCGTGGCACGGCAAGGGGCTGGCGCTTGGCCAGCTGGTCGGCGTCGCCGTGGCTGTTGCGCTGACGCCGCATGCCGGTGGCGAAGGTTGGGATGGCACTACGGGTTTCGCGATGCTGGTATTCGCGGGTTGGCTTGTCGTCGCGGCCGTCGTTACGCTGTTGGTACTGCCGTTCGAAGGGGCCAGCAGCTACCTGCCGCGTAGGGATGTTGAGAAAGGCGATTTCTTCTCGCAATACCGTCCGCCGCAGAACGCGCCGAAGTTTTCTGTGGCATTCGCGGCCCGCATGTTCGCCGTTGCGGCCACAGCCGGAATCGCCGTATATCAGTGGTATCTGGCGCCGAATATCGTCGGCAATACCGATGAGGCCGGGTTGTTCGGCATTGCCGGTGCCGGATCGGTGGTTGTGGTCATGGCCATCTGCACGTTTGTCGGTGCTTTGATTGCGGCGTTGCTGCTTGGCCGCATCGTCAGCCTGTTTGGCGATCTGCGTATTCCGGCCGTCGCGTCCGCCGTGTTGTTCATGGTCGCTGCGCTGCTGCCGTTGCTGATGGACGACGGTTTCCTGGCGGTTGCGCTGTACGCCCTGCTTGCCGGCTTCGCATACGTGGTGTTCGATGGCGCCAGCCAAAGCTTGGATCTTGCGATGCTGCCGGATGTGCGTTCCGTGGGCCGATCGCTTGCCGCTTATAGTCTGGCCAATACGTTCGGCACGATACTGGGCGTCGCTGCCTGCGCCGCGGTGATTGTGGCGACCGGTGCCACCGTGCTGATCTTCGCTGTCGCCACTGTTTCGATGCTGTTGGCGGGTCTGCTGACATTGCGGTTGAAATCGCAACAATGACGGCGACTATGACGGTGCTAGATCGCCAATGATTGGAAAATGAAGCGAAACGGCGCGTCCATATAGTGAACCTTTAGTGGATAGGGGAGATGGACGCGCCTATGTTTACGGCTTAGTTCGAGCGGAAATCCCGCCCGGGGAAATGACTTTGCGAAAGGAGGTTCGCCACGATGAACGGAATGGTCGCACACGTACTGCTGTCCGCACGAATTATTATTCCGCTTTCGTTGGCGGACTGATTCGAGCATTGCGGCTTCAATCCCTCGCCAACGAAGGCAGGGTTTGAGGCGCGCGTAACACACACGTTGATGGCCCTGCATGATGCGGGGCCATTTTTGTTGCAGCCCACAAGGCAGACGCAGCGAAAACCTTTTGAAGCCGGCCGGCATAGCGCACAACAGAAAACAGAAAAACTACAAACAACATCGTTATCGGCGGAAGTTGGGAACCGGTAACAGGACGTACAGGGAGTACATCAATGAGTACAGTCGAAGCGGCCGCTGGCAAAGCGCAGGCGATGGTCCGCGATTCGGTCAAAACCGTGATCGCAGCATCCATGGTCGGCACCGCCATCGAGTTCTACGACTTTTACGCATACGGCACCGCCGCTGCGAATTATTTCCCGAAGGTGTTCTTCGGAGACACCACCAATCCGACCGTCGCGCTGCTGGCCAGCCTGCTGACCTTCGCCATCGCGTTCATCGCCCGTCCGCTGGGCTCGTTGGTGTTCGGCCACTTCGGCGACCGTATGGGCCGCAAGACCACGCTGGTGGTCTCCCTGCTCACCATGGGCATTGCCACCTTCCTGATCGGCTGCCTGCCGACCTACAACCAATGGGGTGTCGCGGCCGTCGCCGTGCTGTGCCTGTGCCGTTTCGTGCAGGGCATCGGCCTGGGCGGCGAATGGTCTGGTGCTGCTCTGGTGGCTACCGAGAACGCTCCGGAAGACAAGCGCGCGCTGTACGGCTCCTTCCCGGAACTGGGCGCCCCGATCGGCTTCTTCCTGTCGAACGGCACCTACTTCCTGCTGGAAACCTTCAACGACAATGACGCGATGCTCGCTTGGGGTTGGCGTGTGCCGTTCCTGTTGTCCTCGATTCTCGTAATCGTCGGTCTCGTCGTGCGAGTGCAGATGGAGGAGACCCCGATCTTCCGTATGGCCCAGGAGCAGAAGAAGGTCGTCAAGTCCCCGCTTACCGAAGTGTTCAAGAAGAGCTGGAAGGAAGTCATCCAGGCCACGTTCCTGGTGGCCGTCACCTACACGCTGTTCTACACGCTGGCAACTTGGTCCCTCGCTTGGGGCACCAAGACCGTCGAGCAGGGTGGTGGCAACCTGGGCTTCACCAACCAGGAGTATCTGCTCATGCTGATGATCGCCGTCTGCGTGTTCGCCGCGTTCATCGTGATCTCCTGCGTGAACGCCGACAAATTCGGCCGCAAGCGCGTGATCATCATCTCCTCCTGCTGCCTCATCGCCTTCGCCCTGCTGTTCCCGTTCCTGCTTGACCCGGCGGTCGTCGGTCAGCGCAACTTCGCCACCAACCTGCTGTTCCTGTGCATCGGCTTCGCTCTGATGGGTACCGCGTTCGGTCCGATCGGCGCCTTCCTGCCGGAACTGTTCGACGCGAACGTGCGTTACTCCGGCTCCGGCATCGGCTACAACCTGGCTGCCATCGTCGGCGCGGCCTTCGTGCCGACCATCGCCACTTGGCTGTCCCATCATTGGGGCGTGCATTCCGTGGGCCTGTACCTCGGTGTGATGGCCTTGTGCTGCCTCATCGCGGTGTTGAGCTGCAAGGAAACGAAGAACGTCGACTTCACCAAGTGACGCCGACCGGCTTGCCGGGCTGCTTCGCTTGGGGTGGCTCGGAGCCTTAGAAAAAACGTTTGACGTGAATATAGCCACTATGTGAACGCCAACAGACATCATAAAGAAAGCGGTACTAGAACAGTTCCGCAGGAGAGGCGGAGTGGTTCCTCGGACACAATCCGGGGGGAGCAGCATCCTAGGAATCACTCGCCGTGATAACAACCGAAAAAAGAATAGAAAATAGCGAGTTTGTTCGGAAAAAGCAAGTTCCGAATCGCAAAAAACAATAAAGGAGCGCCAATTATGGCAGCAACTATCTGGTACGAAAAGGACGCCGATCTGTCCGTGTTCGATGGCAAGAAGGTGGCTATCCTGGGCTACGGTTCTCAGGGTCACGCCCACGCGCTGAACCTGCGTGACTCCGGTGTCGACGTGGTCGTCGGCCTGCGTCCTACCTCCAAGTCCGTGGAGTTCGCCAAGGAGCAGGGCCTTGAGGTCAAACCGGTTGGTGAGGCCGTCGCTGAGGCTGACGTTGTGATGATTCTTCTGCCTGACCAGTACCAGGCAGCCGTCTACAAGAAGGACGTTGAGCCGAACCTGAAGCCGGGCGCTGCCCTGGCCTTCGCCCACGGCTTCAACATCCACTACGGTTACATCAAGCCGTCTGAGGATCACCCGGTGTTCATGGTTGCCCCGAAGGGCCCGGGCCACATCGTTCGTCGTGAGTACGCCGCTGGCCGTGGTGTCCCGGTCGTCGTTGCTGTTGAGCAGGACCCGGACGGCAAGACCTGGCCGCTGTGCCTGGCTTACGCCAAGGCTCTGGGCGCTCTGCGTGCAGGCGCCATCAAGACCACCTTCACCGAGGAGACCGAGACCGATCTGTTCGGCGAGCAGGACGTCCTCATGGGTGGCATCAACCACCTGTGCGATATGGGCTTCGATGTGCTGACCGAGGCTGGCTACCAGCCGGAGATCGCCTACTTCGAGGTGTTCCACGAGCTGAAGATGCTGGTCGACCTGGCCAACGAGGGTGGCCTGAACAAGGCCCGTTGGTCCTGCTCCGACACCGCCCAGTACGGCGACTACACCTCCACGGTCATCACCGAGGAGACCAAGAAGCGCATGCAGTACCAGCTCAAGCGCATCCAGGACGGCTCCTTCGCCAAGGAGTTCATGGATGACCAGGCCGCAGGCGCTCCGAAGTTCAAGAAGCTGCAGGAAGAGTACAGCCACCCGCACCTGGAGACCGTTGGCCCGAAGCTGCGCGCCATGTTCTCCTGGAACAACCAGGTGGATGCCGATGCCGATATGGCCGAGTCCTTCAACGGCAAGATCGCTCGTACCCAGGTTCAGTGAGATTGCTTCGCTAGCTGCATAAGCTATTTAGCGAATTAGAAAGCGTCGCCCGCTTCATGCGGACGGCGCTTTTTGCATATCGTCGTGCGTGCGACGGTTGCGTACGTTCCGGCATAACGAAAGGCCGCCACCCAACTTGGGCGGCGGCCTTCAATCGCAGTTAATGCGATTAATCGCAATGAATGCGAGACGTTACTCAGCCACGGGCGATCTTGCCGGTGAAAGTGGCCATGTCAGCGTCGTCATCCTTGCCGTTGTTCCAAGAGAACATGGCGCGCAGCTTCGGGCCAACGGACTCGATGCGCACATTGCCGTACTCTTCCTGCAGAGCCTTGAACTTCGGAGCGCCGGCATCCTGATCGTCGATGAACTCCTTGGCGAAGGAGCCGTCCTGGATGC
>ERZ827490.1235-NODE-1235-length-34494-cov-5.329859_pt1 | contig 34494 bp, 25 predicted proteins | sample MGYA00519770_ERZ827490 | MGnify/ENA primary metagenome ERZ827490 (study PRJEB31778, sample SAMEA3449324) | human gut metagenome | biome: human gut; feature: human-associated habitat; material: faeces | place: United Kingdom | collected 2010/2012 ...
TGCCACAGCGCCAGAACACGGCCCGTGGCGACGTTGACCTTGCCGCCGGTGGCGTCGTAAAATTCCCGGCATTCCAGCAGCAGACGGATGATGTCCCCGTCCACCTCCACAGGGGCAACGCCCGCCTGATCGTTGACAGTTTTCAGGTTGTTGCAGCCAGCATAGTCATTGTAGATATCGAACAGCTGGTGACAGTGCAGCAGCGTATCGTGGACGCCTTGGGCGGCCTCCGTAAACGCCGCCTGACTTTCCGCCCGGCCGCGAATCGTGGTGACCGTGTCGAACAGGGTCAGAAACGTGGTCTCGTAAACGTTTCCCCCCGCCGCTCCAGCGGCGCAGCCGGTGAGCAGACACGCAAGGGTAAGCACCGCAAGAAATTTTTTCATACCGGTCCCCTCCATAGGGATTTTTCTTATAGTACCACACCCCCGAAAGACTGTAAAGAGGGAACATATCCCGCCGCAAAAAACGGCGTTCATAAAAGATTTACACATTTTCAGTTGATATTCAGGGTCAAACGGTGCTATGCTGTTACAAGTTTTAATGCCTCTTTTGAGAGCAGTGAGGAGCGCAGTATGTCCAAATTCTCCGTCAAAAAGCCGCTGACGGTTTTCGTCGCGGTGATCGCCATATTGGTGCTGGGCGTGGTGGCCTATTTCCGCATGACCCCCGACCTGCTTCCCAATATGGACTTCCCTTACGTGCTGATCATGACCACATACCCCGGCGCAAGCCCGGAAAAGGTGGAGCAGGAGATCACCAAGCCCATGGAGCAGGCCATGTCCACGCTGGATCACATTCAGGAGGTGACCTCCGTTTCCAGCGAAAACGTGGGCATGGTCATTCTGGAATTCACCGAGGGCGTCAACATGGACACCGTGGGCGTGGATATCCAGCAGGAGATCTCCCAGCTGTCCGCCGACTGGTCGGACACGGTGGGCACGCCCTACGTGCTGAAGATCAACCCCTCCATGCTTCCCGTGGAGGTGGCGGCGGTATCCATGGAGGGCATGGACACCGTGGAGCTGACGGAATTCCTGGATGAAACGCTGATGAACAAACTGGAGGGCGTTCCCGGCGTCGCCCGGATCACCACCAGCGGCGAAATTGAGCAGGAGCTGCACGTGGTGCTGGATCAGAAGCTGATCGACAAGCTGAACGACCGGATCGCCGCTGCAATCAACGGTGAACTGGACGATGCCGCCGCCGAGCTGAACGAGAAAAAGGAAGAACTGGAAGACGCCCAGAAAAAAGTAGATGGCGCACAGTCCCAGCTCAGCGCCGGGGTCAACGCCCTGATCGAGGGTGAAAAGCAGCTGAATGAGAAAAAGACGGAGCTGACGGCCATGCGGGAGCAGCTCCAAGAGCAGCTGGAACAGGCGCAGACCGGGCGGCAGCAGCTGGTGCTCGCCTACAACGCCCTGAAAGAGCTGAACGATCAGGTGAACAACATCCTTTCTGCCCAGCAGGAAGCCCATGGTTATTTGAATACCCTCCAATCTCTGTCCGACCGGCAGAGCGCCCTTGCGAATAAGGAAAGCAGCCTCGCCCAGCTGAAACAGGACAATGAAACTCTGGACGCCGAGATTCAGGCGCTCCGGGAGCAGATCGCGGGCATGGACCCCGCCGACGAAAATCTGCCCGCTTTGAGCGCGGCGCTTGCGGAAAAAGAAGCCGCTTACAATGACAATCTGCTGACCATCGCCCAGACAGAGGCGGAGATCGCTGTAGAAAAAAACACTCTGGAGGCGGACATGGCAGCTGCCGGTGTGACGGCGGAGACCCTGCCCGAACGTCTCACCGCCGCCGCAGAAGCCGCCGCCGCAGCGGATGCCGCGGTGGACGGCATCGACGCGCTGCTGGCATCTCAGGGGACCGACCGGGCGGGTCTGGCCGCTTCCGTGGCGGAGACGAAGGCGCAGCTGGACGCGCTGGACGAGGGCATTGCCCAGCTGGAAAGCGCGTTGGAAGAACTGGATAACGGTATGCTCTCCATCGAGGAAGCCCAGCAGCTGCTGAATGAGAAGAAAACCGCCGGTATGCTCCAGCTCAGCACCGGCGCGGCCAAGCTGGCGGTGAGCAGCGCCGCCATTTCCCAGGGCTTAAGCCAGATCGAAAGCGGTCTGGACACTGTGGAAAGCAGCCGGGAGGACGCGCTGAATAAGGCCGACCTGAACAACATCGTCACCATGGAAATGGTATCGAAGATCCTCGCCGCCCAGAATTTCTCCATGCCCGCGGGATACGCGGAGCAGGACGGGGTCAAATACATGGTCTCCGTGGGAGACGAGATCACGGATCAGGAGACGCTGGAAAACCTTCTGCTGTTCGACCCGGGCATTGACGGCATCGACCCCGTGCGGCTGAAGGATGTGGCGGTGGTCATGCTCACCGACAACCGGGACACGACCTACGCCAAGCTCAACGGCAAGGACGGCATCGTGCTGAGCTTTGAAAAGCAGAGCACCTACGCCACCGCCGAGACCACCGACAACATTGAAGAGCGCTTCCGTGCTCTGGAACAGGAGTACCCCGGCCTGAGCTTTGTGTCCCTGATGAGTCAGGGCGACTATATCTATCTGATCGTTGATACCATTCTGAATAGCCTCCTGCTGGGTGCGGTGTTCGCGATCCTGATCCTGTTCCTGTTCCTGCGGGATCTGCGCCCAACCTTTATCACTCTTTGCTCCATCCCCATCAGCGTGATCTTTGCCATCGTGCTGATGTACTTCACCGGCGTGACCATCAATATGATCTCTCTGTCCGGCCTTGCCGTGGCGGTGGGTATGCTGGTGGATAACTCCGTGGTGGTCATCGAGAATATTTACCGCCTGCGGGCCAAGGGAGCCAACGTCATTCAGGCCGCCGTCTCCGGCGCAAGACAGGTGGCGGGGGCGGTGACGGCCTCTACCCTGACCACCGTCTGCGTGTTCCTGCCCATCGTGTTCGTCACGGGTATCACCAAGCAGCTGTTTACCGATCTGGCGCTCACCATGACCTATTCCCTGCTGGCAAGCCTGATCGTTTCCCTGACACTGGTGCCTGCCATGGCGTCGGGGATGCTGCGCAGGGAGCACGAGATCAAGCCGGGGCTTCTGGAAAAGCATCTGCTTCCCGCCTACCGCAAGGCGGTTAAGTGGTCGCTGGGGCATAAGCCGGTGGTGCTGATCGTTTCGGCGGCGCTTCTGGTGGTCACGGCGCTGGGGAGTCTTGCCAAGGGCTTCATCTTCATGCCGGACATGGATATGCCCAGCGTGAACGTCACCGTCACCATGCCCGAGGACGCGGACATGGCCGAGGCCGTCGCGCTTGCCGATCAGGTGCTGGACAGAATCGGGAAAATTGACGGAATTGAAACCGTGGGCGCGATGATGGGCAGCAGCACCTCCATGCTGAGCATGGGAAGCGGAGAATCCCACGACGTAACGGTTTATATCACTCTCGCCGACGACACGGCCAGCGGCGCGGCTGTCGGCAAACAGATCGAGGAAGCCTGCGCGGATCTGCCCTGCGAGGTGACGACCTCTTCCGCCATGATGGATATGAGTATGCTCACCGGCAGCGGCGTTTCCGTGAACGTCTACAGCGACGACATGGATACCCTCCAATCCGCCGCCGCACAGGTTGGCAAGGCGCTGGCAGACATCCCCGGTGTGGCGGAGGTTTCCGACGGATTGGAGGACGCTTCCCCTGCCCTCCACGTGGCCATCGACCGCAACGCCGCCATGAAGCACGGCCTGACCGTGGCGCAGATCTATATGGAGCTGGCCTCCGCCCTGACGGACAACGCCACCGCCGCCACGCTGGAGCTGGACGGCGTTTCCACGGACGTAATTATCGAGAAGCCCGAAGGGGCGGTGCTGGACGTGGATTCCCTGCGGGGTTACGTCTTTGAAGTCACCAAACAGGACGGTACGGTGGAGGAGGTTCCTCTGAGCGACTTTGCCGAAGTGCGGGAGACGTCCAGCCTTGGCTCCATCCACCGCCTCAACCAGAGGCGCTACCTCTCCGTCACCGCGACGCTGGAAGAAGGCTACAACGTCACCCTGATCACCGCCAAGGCGCAGGACGTTGTGGGTGCTTTGGACTTGGGTGACGGCGTCAGCTATACGTTTACCGGCGAAAATGAGACGATCATGGAAGCCGTGCAGCAGCTGCTGTTGATGCTGGTTCTGGGCATCCTGCTTGTGTATCTCGTGATGGTCGCCCAGTTCCAGAGCCTGAAATCTCCCTTCATCGTCATGTTCACCATCCCGCTGGCCTTCACCGGCGGATTCATGGCGCTGCTGCTGTGCGGCATGGAGATCAGCGTCATTTCCCTCATCGGCTTCGTGATGCTCACCGGTATCATCGTCAACAACGGCATCGTGCTGGTGGACTACATCAACCAGCTCCGGCAGGACGGCATGGAGCGCCGCGCGGCCATTGAGGAAGCGGGCGTCACCAGAATGCGTCCCATTCTGATGACCACCATCACCACGGTGCTGGGTCTGGTGGACATGGCGGTACACAAGACCGCAGGCACGTCGCTGATGAAGCCCGTCGCCATCGTGTGCATCGGCGGTCTTGTGTACGCAACGCTGATGACGCTGTTCGTGGTTCCCTGCATCTACGACATGCTGAACAAAAAGGAACTGCGCAGCGTCCGGGAGGAGGACCTGAAGCTGCTGGATCTGTAAGCGCATAAAAACTTTCACCCCCGGCTTTTACTGGGTGACCGTAAAACAGCGAATGGAGCGCATCAGTACAGATACGCTCCATTTCTCGTACCAACCGGGGCACCCCCTTGGCTCCCCCTTTGGGGGAGCTGTCACCGAAGGTGACTGAGAGGGCATTTGCAACCTAGGGAAGCTCTGATTAAATCGGCAAGAGCTGTGAGCGAGAGATTTTTCGGCCAATCGAGGTATCGAAAACGGCGGAATACTTTGTGTATTTCCCGCTTTCGATACCGAAGAGTGGACGGAAAAGATTCGCTCACGGCCGCAGACGATTTATTCAGAGGTTCCCTAGTATACCCTCTCCGTCCTCGCTGCGCTCGGCCACCTCTCCCAAGGGGAGAGGCAGGGGAAACTCGTACGGTACACCAACTGCCGCGGGAGGCAGCTTGCCTTTATCCGACATTCCGGTAGTAGGTGGAGAAAGCTTCCCGGTCTTTGCTGATCAGCTCGCCGGTTTCCTTGCTGTACTTGTTCTTGTAGCTGACGGCGTAGATCACGTCTTCTCTGCTGTCGTCGTAGCCGGAAGTCATTTCAATGTAATAATCCTTTTCATCCGTACCCAGAATCCGCATTTTCACAAGATCGACCGTGGTTTCCGCTTCGATTTTCACGGGGAAGTGGAAATTGTTGCGGAACTGGAAATCGGTGGTTCCCCAGTTCACGGCGGCGTCCAGTCCCAGAGGAAGATAGGCCACCGTGGCGCCGTGGCAGGAGCGGGTGACGACCTCCAGATCGGCAAGCAGTACGCAGTTGTACAATGTGCTGGAGCCCTGACACACGCCGCCGCCGATGGCGTCGGTCAGGCGGTTGCCGGAGTAGGCGGGGGCGGGCTTGTAGCCCTTTTCCGCCGTGCGCTCGCCCAGCGTGTCGTTGTAGGAGAAGGTTTCTCCCGGCTGAACGACGACCCCGTTGAGGGCTTCGCAGAGCAGGCGCAGATTGGTATTGCGGTTTTCATTGTCGCTGTGCTTCGTCTCGCAGGAGCCGAGAACATCCCGGAAATAAACGGCATCCCCCAGAATTTCCGGCTCCACGAACGTCATGGGAACGGAGACGGTTTCACCGGGTCTGGCCTGCGCCAGCGCCGCTTTCGCCGCGTCCAGATCGAAGGAATAGCCGTAGGAGCCGGGGACGAACCGGTATTCCGTCATGTCGAGGGAATCGTCAACGGGCGCGGTGCAGATTTCATCGTAAATGGCATCCAAGTCCAGCTCCGCGGGGGCGGATTCCGCAGGGATGTCCACGGTGACGCGGTATTCTCCCGCCCGGCAGGCGGCCACGGCCTGACTGTAGGCTTCCAGAATCTGGTCACAGGCGCTGTCCATGTCCAGATGCGCTTTGGGAACACCCACGGTCAGTTCCAACGTCTGGCAGGGGGCGCTGGGGTCGTGGTTTTCCGTGCCGAGGTCGGGGGCGTCGCCGGTGAGGGTGTAGTGGGAGTCGCTGAATTCTGTGTCAAACTCGCTGGCATAGCCCTCCAGCGCGGTGCGGATATATTCGGAGTTTACGCTCAGATAGGGACGCAAATCCATGTTGCCGGGGAGAGAGCCGTCGGAACGACCCATGCGGTAGGCATCGTTCACGGCGGCGCGGACGTCCACCTGAACGCCAGTGTCGGCGGGGGGGAGGGTAATGGATTCCATGGGCAGCGCCACCGTCAGGTTTTCCCGGTACAGCGTCTCGTCCAGAGCCGCCTGAAGGGCTTTTCTGGCTTCCCCTTTGGTCATGCCGCCAACGTCCACCCCGGCGATGGAGACGCCGTCGGCCATCCGGCAATGATAGGGGTCAAGGGCGGGACGGACAAAGAAGAATCCCACCGCCGCCAGCGCCGATACCAGCACGCAGATCACGGCCACCGTGATAATTCGGCGGGGAGAAACGCTTTTTTGCGGGGAATCCGCGGAAAAATGGCCGTTTGACATGGATTTTCCTCCTGAAAAAAGTCAATGCAGAAACGGAAACGTATTTTCCTCATTATACTACATTTCCCGGCAAATGCAAGGGGTGTAACAGCGGCTCTTGTGCTTCCTGCCGTTATATGGTAGAATGGGGGCAAACGTTGCAGAGGAGAGCGGATATGGAGATCAGCCAGTTTTTCATGAATGGTGATATCAAAGGCGCTATCGCGTACATGCGGGAACATGAGGAATTCAAGGACATTCTTCCTGCATATGTGGCGATCTTTGAAAATGGCGAATACCGCACATTCGACATACCGGACAAGCTCAACGAGATACTCCGCTTGTATCAGATCTATTACCGGAATACCTTTTACTGCGGCTTGCCGGAGGCGGAGGCCGCAGAGAAGCTGCTGGCGGGGCTGAAAGCGCTTCTGAATATGCCCGACGCGGAGGAAGCGCTTCTGGCGGAGCGGCTTCAGGCGGTGTTTGAGGCGGAGGGCTATCATGCGCTTTTCGGGAAAACACAGGGATATTACGGCCCCTACGTCTGGCGGGAAACGGTTCCCACCGTCTATCAGGTCGGGCTGCCGGGCGGGACGGCGGAATATCCCGTCAACATTCTCAAGGGCTTCGTGTTCCGCAGCTGGATGGATTATCTGACCTTCGGCAGGTTCGGTACGGGCGGCTGGGCTTCCCCCGACGGCACAATCAACTGCATCGAGCAGGCGTATGACTTTGAAAGCGAACGGTTTCTGGTTTCGCTCCTGAAGCACGAAGCCCAGCACACCGTAGATATGAAGCAATTCCCGGGAATCACCCCCGCGGAACTGGAATACCGGGCAAAGCTTGTGGAGCTGTATTACTCCGGCAATCCGGGTTTGCTGCAAAAGTTCCTACCGGAAGCGGATGAAAGCAGAACCGGCGACAGCCACGCTATGGCCTCCGCAAGAATCAAACGCGAGTTCGCGGATACGAATCAGAGGTCGCTGCCCTGCGTTCAGGCGCGGGCGTTGGAACTGCTTCATGCTCACACGGACGAAATGGAAGAAAAATATGGAAAGCAAAAAACCGTGTCCGGCGGTTGATTACGGTAAATCCCGCTTTATCGAATAGAAACAAACGGCGTGACCGGGAAAGGTCACGCCGTTTGCGTATGCAGATGGTTTTCTTATTCGCCGCCGGAATCTCCGCCGTTCTCCGAGGCTTCGGTAGTGGAAGGCTCGGAAGTGGATGGCGTGGTAGGCGGTGTGGTAGACGGTGCCGTGGGTGTGGTGGCAGGTTCGGTAGAGGGGGCGGTGGACGGCGTTGTGGGTACGGTCGTAGGTTCTGTCGGCTCTTCGACCCGCGCGATCACCTTGTTCACTGTCTTGTACCGGGAATTGGCGACAAAATCCTTGGAGATCAGCACGCCGGTGGCCTTGTCGTACTTGCTCTTGTACGTCTTGACCAGATAGCCGGTGGTGCCTTCCTCAATCACGTCTCCGTTCTTGTAGCCCTCAGGGTTGTCGGGCTTGAAGTCCTTGTACTCCGTCTCGGGCTTGTAGGTCTCGGAGACGACATAGCTCATTTCAATGTAATAGTCCTTCTCGTCGGTGCCGAGGATCTGCACATTGACATAGCCGCCGCTGACGCTTGCCTCAATTTTAATGGGGTAATTGGTGTTGTTGCGGAACTTGAAGTCGGGAGAGCGCCAGCTGACAGTGGCGTCCATGCCGTAATTGATATAGTTCACGGGGAAACCGTGGTTGGTGCGGGAGACAATTTCCAGATCGGCCAGTAGGGTGCTGCAATACAGCGTGGAGGAGACCTGACAGATGCCGCCGCCAACCTGATTCACCAGATCGTCGCCGGAATATGCCGGGGCGGACTTGTAGCCCTTTGCGGTGGTGCGTTCGCCCAAAGTGTCGTTGAAGGAGAAGGTCTCGCCGGGGTTCAGCACGACGCCGTTCAGCGCCTTACATGCCAGCTCCAGATTGGCGGTGCGGTTGGCGTTGTTACTGTGGGGCGTGCTGGTGCTGCCCAGAACATCCCGGAAGAACACGTCGTCGTCCAGAATTTCCGGGGCGACATATTCCATGGGAATGCGGACGACCTCGCCGTACTGCGCCGCACTGACCTGCTTCTGCGCCTGCACCATGTCGAACACGTAGCCGTAGGAGCCGGGGATGGCCTTGAAGGTCTGCATATTGACGGTGGCGTCCACGGGCTCTACGCAGACATCGTCGTAAATTTTCTGCAAATCAACGGCATCTGGTTCGCCCTCGGCCTGCGCGCCCTCCGCCTTTACGGTGAAAACGTTCATGCTGTAGGCGTCCAGAATCTGGTTGAACACATCATCCACGTTGAAATTCACGCCGGGAGTTCCCATTGTGATGACCAGCGTCAGCTGAGGGGCATGTTCTTCGTCAAATTTGTCCGTCGCAAGATCGGGGACGTCGCCTTCCAGGGCGTAGGTGGTCTGGGTCAGCAGACTGCCGGCGGTTCCGGCGTAGTCCTCCAGAACGCCCTTGATATAATCCTGCTTCAGATGCAGGTAGGGCAGCAGCCCGATGATGTGGTTGCTCCTGAGGGACGCCTGATAGGCTTCCTGACGCTCAGACTTGGTGCCGGTTCTGCCGTAGGCATAGGCGGCGTTGACGGCGGCCTTTACGTCCAGCTTCGCGCCGGTATCGCTGGGGGACAGCTGTAAGGTGGTATCGCCCAGAGTCACCACCATGGCCTGCTTCGTGTAGGTCTGGTCGGTAACAGCGCGAACGGCGGTGATGGCATCGGACTTGCTCATTCCGCCCACGTTCACACCGGCGACGGTGACATTGTTCAGAATTTTTTTGCCGTAGGGGTCGCCGGAGACGTTGACGACGAAAATGGCAATCAGGGAAATGATCAGAACCAGCGCGGCGGCGCACAGAGCCACCATCACGGGCTTCTGGTTGTTGTCCACAAAGGAAAGAGCCTTATCAAGGAAGGACGGAGTGCCGCGCTTCGGGGGGTTCTCCTTCTCGTCCAGTGAAAAGTCCAGTTCCTCGTCGGGAACCGGGCTGTCTTCTCCGGAAAACAGACTGTTCTCTTCGGGAAACAGGCTGTCGGCCTCGGTGATAAGGCCGGCGGCCTCCGGGTCGGTGGTGTCCAGATCAGGGACGGAGGCTTCGGAGAAGATGGGGTCATCCGGCTTCGCGGGCTTCTCCTGACCGGTCAGCTGACGGAAGCTCTTTTCGATTTCACGTTCTTCTTCCCGGTATGGCCGGGGGTTGGAAAATTTGCCTTTAGACATAGGCTGCTCCTTTCCTGAGGGAAGGTTGGATTCAACGCTATTATAACACGGAATGTCAAGGGAACCTCTGAACAAATCGGCAAGAGCTGTGAGCGAGAGATTTTTCGTCCAATCGAGGTATCGGAAACGGCGGAATACTGTATGTATTTCCCGTTTTCGATACCGAAGAGTGGGCGAAAAAGATCCGCTCACAGCCGCAGACGATTTATTCAGAGGTTCCTTAGTAATAGAAGAACTTATAAAACGAAGGATACACATTCAGCAGTTGCTGCAAGTTCGTCCGGGAATTGGAACCAGGGTCGCGGATGGTAAATCCGGACGCCGACAGGCTGCTTCCCCCGGTATACCCCGTGACCACCACCCAGTGCTGACCGCCATAGGCATTGCTGACGCCGAGCAAGACAGGTTTTCCCTGCTTCAGCTTACCATAAACGGTACTGAGATACCCGGAACCGTCCGTAACCGCCGTATAGTGGCTCGGCCAATAGAGACTGCCCGAGGGCGTATAGGTAAGCTCCTTCGCCATAGCGTCGGGGTAGATGGTTCTTCCCGTGCGGAAGGACTCCATCATTGCCACCGCCGTTGTGGCGCAGCCGATCTGAGAAAAGGTCTTCCCGGATGTACCGATCCGGACATCCGCCCAGCGGGCGTCCGTCTGCTTGAAATTCGGCACGTTCAGGGACACTGAAGCATAGTTTCCGGACAGATATTGCGCGCTGACGTATCCGGTTTTTGTTCCGCCGTAAAGGACGCGGCTCCATCCGTTCGCAGTGGACAGACGGATGACCGTTTCCCCCTTGCTGAGGGCGCCGACCCTTCCATAGGCCGTCCCCGCCCCGCTGCGGACGTTCAGCGTGCCGCTGCTTACCGCCACGGATACCGGGGTCCCCTCCGTCACCGTGATAAAGCCCGCGTGGCAGTAGCCGTACTTCCCTTTTGCGTATTCCACCTTCCACCAGTCGCCGGACTTGGAGATCAGCGTGACGTAGCTGCCCTTATTCAGCGACGCGGCCACCGCTGCGCTGGAGGACGGGCTGCTTCGCACGTTCAGCTTCCCGGAAGCAGTCGTCACGACACCGGCTTTGGAATCCGCCGTGGCCGCCTCAGCCCGCATCGGCAGAAGGAACGCTCCCAAAAGGAGCAGAACCGATACAGTACAAGTCAGAATTCGTCGAATAACAATCACCTCGTTCTGGTTTTTCAGGAAGCTTACAGCCCGTCGGCAACCGCTTCCCCGCATATATGCGCAGCAATTGTAACATATTTGTAACCATTTGGGAATACGCCAAATTCTGACAAAAAACGCAGGAGCCGGTAAACCCGCCGCTCCTGCGCTATTCTTTATTTAATTGAACCGCACTACGTTATTGGCAAACCGGTAAAAGCTCCCGGCAAATTCCTGCCCGGCACGCCCCGGCACGCTGATGAACAGCAGCGGCGTGCGCTTGCGGAAGTAGTTCGCCCACTTGGGGTCATAGGCCATGCAGGTCTCCCACATCTTTTTCAGCTCGGCGTCCGTCTCGGCGGACTTGTTCAGCCGGGTCGTGAGAATGGAGATGCCGAACATCATGAACAGGTCGTGCTTCATGTATCGTTTCAGCCGGGGTTCGGCGATATCATCCAGATGACAGGTGGTGAAGCACCGTTCCGTCACAAGGATCTGATCTGCGTGGCGCTTGGCCAGAGCGGCAGACTGCACCGACTGATCCGGCCGGCCGATCCAGTAACGGTAAAGGTCTGCGTTGAGATAGTACATTTTCCGCACATAGGGTATCGTCTGATAGATCATCAGGTTGTCCTCATAGAAAACATGTTTGGGAAGCGGCTGCTCCCATTTACGCATGATCTCGGTGCGGAAAGTGCTGGAATGGATGGTGAGCATCTGGTATACCCGGAAGGGTTTGGTATCCTCCCATGTGAAGATACGGTTCTCCGGCAACACGGCGGAATAGTTGATGGAGCGATCCCCGTCGCCGTCGGAATGGACGTAGTAGTAGTTTGTCACTACCATATCCACGCCGCCCTGCCGCTCGCATTCCTCAAGAGCGTCCAGAAATTTGGGGAAATCGGGGCTGAGGGTGTCGTCGCTGTCCACGACCTTGAAATAGGTGCCGGTGGCGTTCTTCAATCCCTGATTGATGCCCTCACCGTGTCCGCCGTTTTCCTGATGAATGACCCGCACAATGTCCGGGAATTTCCGGGCATATTCGTCGGCGATTTTTCCGGTGTTATCCTTGGAGCCGTCATCAATAATGATGATCTCCACCCGGTTTCCCCCGGGCAGGAGGCTCTGGATGCACTTCTCCATATAGTCCTGAGAATTGTAGCAGGGTACTGTGACCGTCAGAAGCTTCATTTATGTTTCTCCTTCGATTTCTGATTTGGCAAGGCTCAGCGCCCGGAGGATTACCGCGTCCATGTCGTAATAGCGGTACTCCCCCAACCGGCCGCCGAAAATGGTTTTGTCTTCCTTATCCGCCAGCACCTTGTACTTTCCATACAGGGCGTTGTTCTTTTCATCGTTCACGGGATAGTACGGCTCCACCCCCGGCTTCCACTCGGAACTGTACTCCCGGGACACCACAGTTTTCGGCTGGGTGCCGAACTCGAAGAACTTATGCTCGATGATGCGGGTGTAGGGCGTGTCCCGGTCGGTGTAGTTGATCACGGCGTTGCCCTGAAAATTCGGCATATCCAGCACCTCCGTCTCAAACCGGACGGAGCGGTAGCTCAGCGGGCCGAAGCAATAGTCAAAGTAGCTGTCAATAGAGCCGGTGTAAACGACCTTGTCCGCCAGCGCGTTCAGCTCGGCTCTGTGCTCCAAATAGTCCACATTCAGCCGCACCTCGACGCCATCCAGCATATTCTCCACCATTTTGGTGTAGCCGCCCATGGGAATGCCCTGAAACCGGGCGTTGAAGTAGTTATTGTCAAAGGTAAGACGCACAGGCAAACGCTTGATGATGAAGGCGGGCAGCTCCGTGCAGGGACGCCCCCACTGCTTTTCGGTGTAGCCCTTCACCAGCTTTTCGTAAATATCCGTGCCGACAAGGGAAATGGCCTGTTCCTCCAGATTCTTCGGCTCCGCAATCCCGGCGGCCTTCCGTTGACGGGCAATCTCCGCTTCCGCCTGCTGCGGAGTCGTCACACCCCACATTTTATTGAAGGTATACATGTTGAAGGGCAGAGAGTACAGCTCCCCGTGGTAATTCGCCACCGGGGAATTGGTGTAGCGGTTGAATTCCGCGAACCGGTTGACATACTCCCACGCGGTCTTGTCGTTGGTGTGGAAAATATGGGCGCCGTAGGTATGTACCTGGATTCCCTCGATTTCCTCGGTATACACATTGCCACCGACGTGACTCCGCCGGTCGATCACAAGCACGGACTTCCCCGCCGCCTTCACCTGCCGGGCAAAGACAGCGCCGAACAGCCCCGCCCCCACGACCAGATAATCATACCCCATGGATAATACTCCTTTGCCGGTTTTTTCACTGAGAATATACCATATCCCGCAGAGTTTGTCATCATAATTTTATTTAAGAATTCGTTAGGAAAAGCCTCACTGGTCGCTGACAGAATCCAGATTCTTCCATCCATAGCGGAAAATGGATACGGTCATGGATATTTCCGTGACGATCTCGTCCAGAATCCCCGCCCAGGAGCCAATAATTACATCATAAATGATCCACAGCGGCGAATTGACAAGCATCCCTACAAGGCGGATCTTCTTCGGGCTGTACGTATACCCGCCGACCGTGGCCGCAATATTCGCGGCCACCGGCAGAATCGACCACCAACCGTCCCAGGTGAAAATCAGCGCCGCCACCTGCATGACGCACAGCGCGGCGCACATGATTTTCCCTTTCAGAAAGCTGCTCCTGCTTCCCAGACAAAAGGAGCGAACCGTGTTCAGAACATAGCTGATCCCGCCGGTGATCGCGCCCAGCATCAGCAGATGGGTGGTGTAGCACAGATAGGAAACAAACTGGACGCGGAACAGCGTCCGGTTGTTTTTGCACTGATACGACAGGAAAAACAAAACCGTCCCGAAAAGGCCGATCGCCTGTATGAAAATGGATTTTCCCGACATAGTGCCCCTCTTTTCCGGAATATTTTTCTGTGAATCTGCATAAATAAAGAAAAAGTTCCGGGTTCTGCCTGTTTTGAAGGCAAAACCCGGAATTTTGTTGGCGGAGAAGGAGGGATTTGAACCCTCGATACCCTTTTGGGGTATACACGATTTCCAATCGTGCGCGCTCGGCCAGCTACGCGACTTCTCCATCACGGTGCTATCTGTCCAGCCCGGTTATAATACTACAGGAAACCCGATTTGTCAAGCGTAAATTTCCCTTTTCCGGGAATTCCTGCCCCGCCGGTTTTCGGCGGGGCAGTGAAATTCATTTAAGCCCGTAGACGCCCGCGCTTACCGGGGGCAGCGTGACCGTTTCTCCCTTCTGCGCGGCCTCGCCGCCGAAGGTATACAGCGCGCCGCCCAGCGTCCTGTCCAGCCGGAAGGACACTTCCTCCCGGTAGGGATTGATGGCGACCAGCAGCGTTTCCTCGTCGTTTCCGCGCTTGTAAACCAGCGGCCGCTTCGGCGCGCCGTCGCTGACGAAGGTGATCCCGCTCCGGCTTTGCAGGGCACTGTGCGCCTGCCGCAGTTCGATCAGGCGGCGGACGTGATTCAGCAGAGACTCCCCATCATCCAGCTGCCCAGCAACCGTGGGACGGTCGGACGCGGGGTCCTGCCGAATGTAAATCTTGTCCGTAGGCGCGGCGCTGAAGCCCGCGTTCACCCCGTTATCCCACTGCATGGGACTGCGGGCGCCGGTGCGCTCATAGCCGCCCTCCACGCTGGTCAGCCCTTCCACATAGCGCATACCAATCTCGTCGCCGTAGTAAATGAACGGCGCGCCGGGCATGGTCAGCAGGAAGGCAAAGGCCAACTTCTTCTCGTCCCCCTCCACGTGCTTTGCGAGGCGGGTCATGTCGTGGTTGCCGGAGGGAATACAGATCAGGCCGTCCTTCCCTGCCCGCTCCCGGCTCTCCAGATACTTTTCCACGAAGGCCGACGCGTCGCCCACGCCCCGGTCGGAGAAATAAGGCTCCTCGCACCGGAACAGGTCGTTGTAATGGGAGGGGCCGAAGTGGAGCAGAAAGTCCATATGGAACCCCCCGCGCAGGGACTTTTCCGGCTCGCCCCACTCGGAGACCATGGCCGCTTCCGGAAATTCCTTATCCAGAAACGCGCGGACTTTTTGCCACAGAGCGATGGTGCCGAGGCTGTCCGGGTCGTTCTTCACCAGACTGGCCGCCATATCCACCCGGAAGCCGTCACAGCCCAGCCCCAGCCAGAAGCGCATCACGCCCACCATGGCGTTCAGCGTGGCCTTGGGGCCTTCGTCGTCGGGAGACTGCTGCCATGGGCGGGTGCGGTTATAGTAGCCGTAATTCAGCGCGGGCTGGCAGGTGAAGAAATTGATGGCGCAGGAGCCGTCCCGCTGGGAAATGCCCCGCAGGCAGCCCATATTTTCCGGTGCTTCCCAGACGCTGTCCGTCCATACGTAGCGGTCGGTGTAGGCGTTCCGCTCCGCCTTCATGGATTCCCGGAACCACTCATGCTCCACGGAGGTATGCCCCGGTACCAGATCCAGCAGCACGTGCATTTCCCGCTTGTGCGCCTCGGCAAACAGGCGCTTCAGATCCTCGTTCGTGCCGTACCGGGGCGCGACGCGGTAATAATCCGCCACATCGTACCCCGCGTCGCCGAAGGGCGACAGGAAGCAGGGATTGATCCACAGCGCGTTGCAGCCCAGCCCCCGGATATAGTCCAGCTTGTTGATGATCCCCTGAAAATCGCCGATACCGTCGGCATTGGTATCAAGGAACGACTGGGGGTAAATTTCGTAAAATACAGCATTATCCAACCATTTTGGCATAAGAAAGACTCCTTTCTTTGTATCTGTGGGAATCATACAACCACGCAGGGGCATTGTCAAGGCTGATTTGTGATGTCCCCAGATTATGATTCAAGCCCTCGCAAAAGGTCATCAAGAAACCATGTGCAGTTATTTGTATTTTTGCAATAACATTTTTGCTGAAAAACGGATTGCTGCATCGTCCGAAGTATTCATTATTTTTTTCAGCGTAAGAACGGATTGCGCAGCCAGAATCTGCGACTGCAAGCAGAAAGAAGCGGCATTGATCTTTACCCTGTCATCTTCGTGATTCAGCAGCACATACAATGTGTCTTCACCCACATTCTGCTTCATTTTTTCTTGCAGCTCATTGAGCTTTTTACAAGCTGCATTATGCTTCTTGACTTTCCGTTTATTTGCATAGTCGTTTTCAACGCACTGTTGCAGCGATAATTCCACAAATGAGTTATAATAATCTTTTATGTATGCGCTATGGCTTTTTGATTTCCTGCGTCTGTAAATCAAAATAGAATTAGCCAGTATGATAAACGCAATCCAGCCTATGATTACCGCACGTTCCAAACGATTGTAAGAGGGAACGTACTCAAACAGAAGTTCCCCGTCTTTGTTCGTGACCGTAAACGTCTGGCTGTCAGCAGAGAATACATTTTTGCCCGAAAAGGAATATGTGTTCCCTGCATATGACACCTGAAATTCCTTCAGCGCATCTGCCGCAAACGCTTTTTCCCGCTCACCCTCGTCATGCGAGCTTTCAATGTATTTGCCGTCATCGTCAATTTTGAACAATACATTTTTCCGAAACGGAAACACAACCAGATTTTCGCCGCTGGAATCGAAAGAAACCACAACGGCCCCGCTGTCGGAAAATGTAAAATGCTTCACCAACCTGCAAAATTGGTCGTACAGGTTGACATGGTGCGTCTCTGCATCAGAAAGACACAGCACATACTGCCCGCTCGTTGAAACTGCAACGCTCTCTAATGTTGCTGAACCGGTATACTCCGATTCATCTGCCCCAAGGAAAAACTCCGTATCGTACAGAGCCGCGTCTTCTTCTATGAAAGAATATATGGCCTGTGCATTCGCATTTTCTGATACAAATATCAGGGCAGCAAAGGATATCAGCATACAAATAAGGATATGGCGCAACTTTTTGCCCACTTTAACACATCCTTTCACCAGCCTGCCTGTTCTTTTCCATTGTAACCTCAATAGTTTTCCCTGTCAACTCCGTTCCGCCGGCGGACGCGCTATTCGGTCACGCATTCCTCCGCCGCGTGCGCCCTGCGGAGCAGAGCGTTCACCCCGAAGCTGAGCAACAGCATTCCCGCCGCCACACAGACCCAGCCGAAGCCCAGCCGGTACAGCGGCAGCCTGTGCAGCAGCTGCCCCAGAACGCCCAGCGGCAGTCCCGCGTCGCCCAGCGCAAAGGCAATGCTGACCGCGGCGGTTCCCGCCACCGTCATGGGATAGGCGAACCGGTTCCCCTTCCACAGATCGTGACTCAGTCCCAGCAGGATCAGCACAATGGATACGGGATAAATGGCGTTCAGGATGGGGATGGAAATGCTCAGGATCATGCTCAGCCCCAGATTGCACACGAGGAACGAGAAAAACGTGATGATATACACCCACGCCCGATAGGAGATTTTCCGGAAAAGTGTAGAAAAATACTGGGAAATGGAGTTGATCAGTCCGACGCAGGTGGTCAGGCAGGCCAGCGTAAAGATGGCCGCCAGCAGCACTGCCCCGGTGCCGCCAAACACCTGATAGACGATGCACCGCAGCGTCCACGCGCCGTTTTCCTGAACCGGGTAAACGCCGGAGCTGCACATGCCCATGTAGGACAGCATGGCATACACCACCGCCAGAATCGTCCCAGCCAGCACCCCCGCCAGAATCGTATAGCGCATCTTGTCCTTTTTCTCCGTCAGGCCGAAGGTCCCCAGCGTCGCGGAGATCACCAGCCCGAAATTCAGGGCGGCAATGGTGTCCATGGTGTTGTAGCCCTCGGTAAAGCCCTTGAGCAGCGCCGCCTCCTGATAGCCCCCCTGTGCCGCCGCGACGCTGGTCTCGCCCCGGAACAGGAAGCTGACGAACAGCAGCGTCAGAAGCGCCAGCAGCGCCGGGGTCAGCCCCCGGCCGATGCGGTCAACCAGCTTTCCGGGATTCAGGCACAGCCACAGGGCGATCAGGAAAAACCCCAGAGAATAGGCCGCCATCCACAGCGCCGGATTGCTCCCCTCCGGCAGATAGGGCGCCACCGCCATTTCAAAGGGAACGGAAGCGGCTCTGGGAATTCCCAGTCCCGGCCCGATGGACAGGTAGATCAGCACGGTAAACACCAGCGCGAACCGCGCCCCCACCTGTTTTCCCAGCTTTTCCAGCCCATCGAACCGCGCGACCACCACCACGCCAAGCACCGGCAGCACCACCGCCGTCGCGAGGAACCCGATCATGGCCGGAATGGTATTCTCCCCGGCGTTCTGTCCCAGAAACGGTGGAAAAATCAGGTTGCCCGCCCCAAAAAACAGGGCAAACAGCATAACACTGACCACCAGCAGACTCTTTTTACTCAGTTTCATTTCCCGTACCTCTTTTTTTGAATTGAATATAAAAAATGACCCGTCTCAAATTTCTTTGAGACGAGTCATAAAATACCCGCGGTACCACTCAAATTGCACGCACAAGCGCACCTCTTTCAGGCTCCAACAAGCCCTAGACACTCACGCAGTCCACGCGGGAGACCCTACTTGCATTGCTTTGGAGAACTCCGGCTCGGAAGGGATGGGATTTTGAAGGCAGTCCACCGGGCTTCCACCCTCCCCGGCTCTCTATCGGCTGTACGATCAAATCCGTCTTCGTCATCGCTTTTCTATTCGGTTGTCGTCATTCTACACGCAAAGACCGATTCTGTCAATATTCAAATATCCCAAATTCCGGAAGACGGCGTGTACAGCCAAACGATCTTTCTTTATAAGAGAAACTTTTTCATATCCTTTTTTATGGGCGACCGCCATTATTCCCCACCATTTCCCATTTTATCGTCGCATTCCGCGTTGCTGTAAATTTCTTTACCAAATCCTAGCCATAACCATGCTATAATGAACGGCAAACCTATGCGGTTCATTTCATGATAACGGAAGGAGGAAAGACCGTGGAATCCGACAGTAGCGACGGTGCTGACAATTACTCCTGCATTCCCTGTTCCTATATGGCACATCTTCGCCCGCTCCTGCGATACAGAGTATAGGCGTGTGATCTTGTCCGACAATATATGAACAGAAAAAGGAGTTTTGTATGAATCACATTGGAAGCATTTTCGCAATGGCAGTCTGTCTTGCCATGTCTGCCTATTTCAGCGCAACGGAAACGGCATTCTCTTCTTTGAACAAAACCAGGCTGAAGGTTCTCGCCGACAACGGAAACAAACGGGCGGCGCTGGCCCTTAAGCTTGCCGAGAATTACGACCGGCTGATCTCTACCATTCTGATTGGAAACAATATCGTAAACATTACCATAGCATCCGTCGGTACGCTTTTGTTCGTCGAGCTTTACGGCGACGTGGGCGCGACGATCTCCACCGTGGTCGTGACCCTCGTCGTCCTGCTCTTTGGCGAGATCACCCCCAAGAGCATCGCAAAGGACGCCCCGGAGCGTTTTGCCATGTTCAGTGCGCCGTTCATCCGCCTGTGGATCTGGATGCTGACGCCCCTGAATTTCCTCTTTACCCAGTGCAAAAAGTTCATCTCCCGCTTCATCAAGACGGACGGTAGCGCCAAAATGTCCCACGAGGAATTGCTTCTCTTTATGGAGGACGTGGAGCACGACGGCGGCATTGACGAGAACGAGGGCGAGCTTCTGCGAAACGCTCTGGAGTTCGGCGACCTGACGGCGGCGGAAATTCTGACCCACCGGATCGAGCTGGAAGCCGTGGACATCAACGAGAGCCACGAGGAAATCGCAAAAGCCTTTACCCAGTCCCGGTTCTCCCGGCTGCTTGTCTACCGGGATACCATCGATCAGGTCGTGGGCGTTCTCCATCAGAAGGATTTCTACATCAACGGCAAAATGACCGATCAGCCCATCGCCCAGATCATGACGGAGCCGCTGTTCGTCTACCAGCATACCAAAATCCGGGACATTCTGAAGATGCTCCAGCACCAGAAATCCCACATTGCGGTCGTGGTCGATGATTTCGGCGGCACGCTGGGAATCGTTACGATGGAGGACATTCTGGAAGAGCTGGTAGGTGAGATCTGGGATGAACACGACGAAGTTGAGGAGGATTTTGAAAAGCTGGGTGAAAACCTCTACCGGGTCGATTGTTCCGTCAGTCTGGAGGACTTCATGGAGTTCTTTGACGTGGAACTGAAATCCGACAGCGTCTCCGTAGGCGGCTGGGTCATGGAGCAGCTGAACAAGGTGCCGGTCAAGGGTGAGTCCTTCACCACGAAGCATCTGGAGATCACGGTTTCCGAGCTGGATGCTCACAGGGTATCCTCCATTACGGTCAGGCAGCTGGATGAATCCCCTGCCGGCTGCGCTTCTTCTACATAAATCGACGAAAACGCCGGAATCCCCGTGATTCCGGCGTTTTTTGTCCCGATTCTGTAGAAAGCAGAAACGTCATTCTGCCCAAAAAGGAATCTATTGACAACCTTACTTTTATAAAATACAATAAACCCACATACAAACGAAAAGGGGCAATCCGAAATGGAGAAAAAACGCACACGGGACATTCGCTTCTGGGTACTTGTCTGGGGTCTCGGCCTTGTGGGGCAGCTGTGCTGGAACATCGAAAATCAATGGTTCAATACCTTCGTATACGCAAAAATCGCCAAGGACCCCACCATCATTTCGTGGATGGTCGCCATTTCGGCCATCGCCACCACCATTGCAACCTTCCTGTTCGGAACGCTGTCCGACAGGAAGGGCAAGCGGAAAAATTTCATCGGTATCGGATACATTCTCTGGGGCATCTTCACGATCCTGTTCGGCACGACGGAATGGATCACCGGCGGCCAGCCTGCGAGTTCCGCCCAGGTTCTGATGCTTGCAGCGACGGCTGTTGTCTGTGCCGACGCGCTGATGTCCTTCTTCGGCTCCATGGGCAATGACGCGGGCTACAACGCATGGCTGAACGACATGATGACCGAGCAGAACCGCGGTTCCATCGGCGCCGCCCTTGCCACCCAGCCCATCATCGGCACCATCGTCGGCACGGTGGTCGGCGGTATGCTCATCGGCGGCAGCGACAATTATATGCGCCTGTTCGTGGTCATGGGCGGTTTCGTGATTCTGTTCGGAATCGCGGCGATCCTCTTTATGAAGGACGCCCCGCAGCTCAAGCCCAGCAAAAACGGCAGCTTCGGAAAGCAGCTTTTCAGCGCGTTCAATTTCCGTGAGCTGATCAAAATGAAAGAGCTTGTCTGGGTTTTCCTTGTGCTGACCGTGTATTTCATCGCCTTCAACGTGTACTATCCCCATATCGGAAATTACATGATCTATTATCTGGGATTCCGCGCCGACAGCATCGGAATCATTCAGGGCATCGCTCTGATCGTCGGTATGCTTTCGGTCGTCCCCGCCTCCAAGATCCTGAGCAAAAACAAATTTGTCCTCGCCACGTCCATCGCTGTCTTACTCAGCTTTGTCGGCGTGGGGATCGTTGGTCTCTTTGGGCGTCCGGAAAACGTTGACCCCAGCACCATCTGGAACTGGTCACTGCTGATCGGCCTGTTCTTCTTCGGATGCGGCTATATCATGTTCATGCAGGTGACTTCCGTCTGGATGAAGCAGCTTTTCCCAGAGGAGTCCAAGGGGCAGTTTGAGGGCTTCCGCATTGTTTTCTTCGTCCTCATTCCGTGGATCGTATCGCCGTTCATTGCCAATCCCATCATCAAAAACAACGGACAGATTCTGGATTCCAACGGATTTGCGGCGTATCTTCCCACTCACGTCCTGTTTTTGATCTCCACACTGCTGGTTCTGGCGACCTTTGTGCCGCTGTTCTTCGCCGCACGGCAGCGCCGGGCGCGGGAAGCAAAGGAGCCGGTACGTTGATTTGGTGCATGATCGCGGCGCTGCTTTTGCTGGCAGTTTTCGCCATTTCGGCGCTGATTGCGGAAAAGTGTCTTCAGATGGTCGTAAATCCGGTGCGCTACGACGTCGATTACGTCAAAGCGCTGGAAACGACAAATGGCTTTTCCGACTGCATCGAAGCATATGAAACAAAATGGCAGCGGACGCCCTTCGTCCTCCACTGTGCGGGCGCGGACATCTCCGGCGAGTACATGATGAATCCGGCCGACTCCGGAACGCCCCGCAAGGTGGCGATCATCTGTCATGGGCACACCGTGAACCGGTATTCCGACCTCAAATATGCGGATATTTTCTACCGCGCCGGGTTCAGCACCGTGATTTTTGACGAACGCTATTTCGGTGAATCCACGGGAGACTTCTGCACCCTTGGGCAGAACGAAGCGCGGGACGTGGCCGCCATCATCGCCTATGTCAGGCAGATATTCGGTCAGGACTGCGTCATCGGCCTGCACGGCGAATCCATGGGCGCGGCCACCGCGCTTCTGACGCTCAAGTACGAGACGCCGGATTTTGTGATCGCGGACTGTCCCTTCGCGGACAGCAAGCTGCTTTTTGCCCAGTGGTTAAAGCGCAATCTGCACATTCCCATTGGCCTGATCTGGCCGATTCTGCGCCGCCGCGCGAAGCGAAAATACGACTACGACGTAGAATCCGTCTGCCCGATTGCGGCGGTGCAAGGAAAAAACGTACCGATCTGCCTGATGCACGGAAAAAGCGACAATTTAATTCCGTATACCCACAGTGAAATGCTGCACAAAGCCTGCGTAAATCCCAACAGCGAGCTGCATCTTTTCGAGAATGCAGACCACGCCCGGTCTATCGTTATGGCGCGGACGGAGTATGAAAGACTGGTTCTTGCTTTCCTGCACAACTGCGGGCTGTATGGGACGGAAAATAAACAATAACCGGAAGCTGCCCGGTATTCAAGGCAGCGCCGGACGGGACACATCAAAAAATAAAGCGCAGAAGTCAGAATTCGACTTCTGCGCTTTTTGGATAGATTGGAAAAGATGGAAAAATGCCGTGAAATTCATACGAATTTCACGGCATTCTGGTCCGAGTGTCGAGATTCGAACTCGAGGCCTCTTGAACCCCATTCAAGCGCGATACCAAACTTCGCCACACCCGGATTTTTGATTGCGTCTCTCGACTGCCTGAATATATTAGCACACCTTCTCGAAAAATGCAACCATTATTTTTCCTTTTTTATTATTTTTTTCGCGGTGGCGTTTGAGCACCTCATTGCGCCGGTTTCCAGAGGTACAGCCCCGTGCCGGACAGGCACAGCTTTTCCGGGTTTTCCTTTGACCGTGCTTCTGCTGACAGGGTTATCAGGCTCCTGGTCGCCGAAACCACATGCACCTTTACCAGCACCTCCGTCCCCGGGATCAGGGGACGATGGTAGTTCACGCTGAGCTGCACGGTGGGCGCGATCCCGGCTCCTGTTTTCAGGCAGTAGGGAATCAGTCCCATTGCCTGATCCAGTACCGTCGCGCCGAGACCGCCGTGGAGCGTCCCCGCGGGGTTGCGCATCCAGTCCTCCGTCCGGCAGGTGAGCCAATAGTCCCCCGCTTCCGGGTCGCAGTCCAGCAGTTCAAAATGCAGCATGTCCCCGATGGAGCCGGGAGCCAACTCGCTGACCTGGGCAATCCGGCGGCGCAGGAGCGCCGCAGTCTCACTCGCCGCGCTCACTGGTGATCACCTTGCCGATGTTCCACAGGTGGATGACCTTCCGCTCGGCTTCGGCCTTCTCATCCTCGTCCTCGTACTCCACATACACGGTGTGGGCGCTGCAATCCGCGCACTCCACCTGTACGTTCCAGCCGCCCTCGTGCATGAGCATTCCCGCGCCCCGGCAGATGGGGCATTCTTCCAGAATATATTCTTCCATTTGACGTTACTCCTTATCTGAAAATGGTTTCATTGGTATCATAAATTTCCACCCGGCTGTACCGGATAAAATCCGGCGCGAGGTCGGGAAGATACTGGTTTACGGCGGCGCCCAGCAGCATGGGATTCAGGGACGGATTCTGGCAGCAGACCCGCGCCTCAAGCTTCAGAACGTTGTCCGACGCCGGTGCGGCGGAAAGCCTGCGTATCATGGGGATGATATTCTGCTCCACCACGCCTTTTTTTCCCTTCTTTTCCACGGTCACATCTTCCCGGGAGAACAGGGCTTCGATCTGCTCCGCCGCGTTCTGCGGCACGCCCGCGTCGTATTCCAGCAGCATGGCGCAGTCGAGATACGCCAGATTCTTGATTTTTCCGCCGCCGGCGTACACCGAGAGGACGTGTACGCCCTCCACAAGCGCCTGATTCAGCCGGGTGCAGATATCCTCGTTTGAAAACGTGTCCGTTTCCAACTCAAAATCCAGCAGCTCGCACTGGCTTTCCACGCCAAGGCTCAGGGGCAGGGCGATGGACACCGAGGGGCGGGGGTTGAAGCCCTGCGTGTGGGTCAGGGGCAGTCCCGCCCGCTTGAATGCCCGCTGGAACAGCCGCATCAGGTCGAGGTGGGAGAGATACACGGCGTTGCCCGTTTTCTGAAACAGCGCTCTAAGCATCGCACGACACCTCCCGCAGCAGTCTTTCCGCGCCGCAGCCCGCGCAGCCGTGGCGGCAGTCCGGGGTGATCTTCGACTCGTAGGCACGTTTTCGCTCCAGCTTCAGGAATTTCTTTGTCACGCCCACGTCGATGGTGTCCCAGGGCAGCAGCTCGTCCTCGCCGTAGCCGCGGACGGTGTAGAAGTCCCCGTCCACGCCGCATTTGCGGAAGGCGTCCTGCCATTTGGCGTAGTCAAAATATTCGTCCCAGCCGTCCAGCCGCGCGCCGTTTTTCACGGCTTCCTCGATCACCGCGCCCAGCCGGCGGTCGCCACGGGCAAAGACCGCTTCCAGCTGGCTCAAATCCGGCGCGTGATAGTCGTATTCGATGGACTTGGAATAGAAATGGGATTTCAGCAGGCGGCAGCGGCGCAGATATTCCTGAGGCGTGATCTGCTTTTCCCACTGGAAAGGCGTGTGGGGCTTGGGGACAAAGTACGCCGTGGCGACGTGAACGCGAAGGCCCCGTTTCTTGTTCACGGCGTGTTCTTTCCACGTCAGGATCACCTTGTACACCAGCTCCGCGATGCCGAGCACGTCCTCGTCCGTTTCTGTGGGCAGACCCAGCATGAAATAGAGCTTGACATTGTTCCATCCGCCGGAAAAGGCGTTGGCGCAGGTTGTCAGAATTTCGTCTTCGGTCAGATTCTTGTTGATGACGTCCCGCAGGCGCTGGGTTCCCGCCTCCGGGGCGAAGGTCAGGCTGCTTTTCCGGCCGCCCGCCTGAAGCCGCTCCATCAGGTCGCGGGAAAAATTGTCCGCCCGGAGGGAGGGAACGGAGAGGCTGACCTTATTCTCCGTGCAGTAGGGGATCAGCTTGTCCGTCAGCTCTTTCAGCCCCCGGTAATCGGATGTGGACAGACTGGAAATGGTGATCTCGTTGTTTCCGGAAGCGCGAAGGGTCTCCACCGCCTGACGGTACAGCACTTCCGGGCTTTTCTTCCGTACCGGGCGACAGGAGAAGCCCGCCTGACAGAACCGGCAGCCCCGGATGCAGCCCCGGAACACCTCCAGATTTGCACGGTCATGGACGATCTCCGTGGAGGGGACGATCATTTTGGTGGGGAAATAGGCGTTGTCCAGGTCTTCGATGATGCGCTTTGTCACCGTTTGAGGTACGTCCTCCAACGGCACGATGGCGGCGAGGGTGCCGTCGGCGTTGTATTCGTGGCGGTAGAAGCTGGGGACGTACACGCCGGGGATTTTCGCGGCTTCATGGAGAAAAGCATCCTTGCTCCACCTCTCGGCCTTTGCCCGGTCGTAGAGCTGCAAAATCTCCACGGTGATGTCCTCACCCTCGCCCAAGGAAAAAAAGTCGATAAAGTCCGCCAGCGGCTCCGGGTTGAAGGCACAGACGCCTCCGGCAAACACAATGTTTTTCAGTCCCTGCCGGTCTTTGGAGCGAAGGGGGACGCCTGCCAGATTCAGCATATTTAAGATGTTGGAGTACGCCATCTCATAGCCGATGGTAAAGGCAATCATGTCGAACTCCCGGACGGGAGTCTGGCTTTCCAGCGCCCACAGGGGCAGGGAATTATCCCGCATGGCCTGCTCCATGTCTCCCCATGGGGCAAACACACGCTCGCACCACACGCCGTCCATCCCGTTCATGACGCCGTAGAGGATACGCATTCCTAAGTTGGACATGCCGATCTCGTAGGTGTCCGGGAAGCAGAAGGCCACGCGTACCCGGACGTCCTTCAAATCCTTTTTGATCTCGCCCCATTCTCCGCCGGTGTAGCGTGCCGGTTTCTGCACGGTGGGGAGAATGCGCTGCATCAGTTCGGTCATAGTGATACCTCATTAAAATGTTCTCCGCCTATTGTACCCCGAACCGTGTCAGTTTGCAAGGTCTTTTTCGCAGGAATGCTTTGGCTGTCAGCAAAGCTGCCGCCGTCAGGGGCAGCATCCCCAGCTTCCAGTAAAAGGTTGCCGCCAGCGCGAGAGCGCCCAATATCCCTATTGTTCCCCATTCTGCCCAGACTGCAATGCGATTTGCCCATTTTGGGCAAAACCGCGTCAGAGCGCAGCGCAGCGCCCGCCCGCCGTCCAGAGGGAACACCGGCAGCAGATTGAAAGCCCCCTGCACCAGTGCGCAGACCGCCACCCGTGGGAACATTCGGAAAGTAAGCACCAGCAGCAGACTTCCGGCGGGGCCTGCCAGAGCGCAGACCAGCTCTTTGCCGTTGCTCAAGGGTTCCGTCTCCATCACCGCCCCGCCCGCGCTGATGCGAATGCCCCAGATCCGCCCGCCAAGGAGCAGAATAGCCGCCCCGTGGCACAGCTCGTGGAACGCCGCCGCTGCCAGCGCGGACAGGAGCCAGTTCAGCGGCAGTGTCAGCAGCAGAAACGCGCCCATCAGGCAGGCGGAAACGTCAACCCGGACAAAGTCCCGCATTCGCAAAAACTTCCCGGCAGAAGTTCTCCACCGCGCTGCCCACCGGCGCTCCGGCGTGCAGCTCATGGGTCAATTCTGCCCACGCGGCCGCCGTCACCGCGCTGTCGCCGGGGAGAAGTATCTCCCGAAGCGCCTGCGCCCCTTTCGGCCAGAATCCGCCGACGATCAGCAGGAAAATCAGAAAGCAGACTGCCGTCAGCAGCAAGGCTCTGCCGTTTCTCTGCCGGATTTGCGTTCTTTTGATTCCGGAAGAAGAGTACTCTACCCGGTAACTCATGTAAATCACCTCGGGGAAGTGTATGAGCGCGGCGTGACAAAAATACGGACAGGCGGAAAAAGCGGCGGTTGGCACTTGACAATGGGGAAATAATTCATTATAATACCAGAGTTAACGGGGTGTGGCGAAGCTTGGTATCGCGCTTGGTTCGGGTCCAAGAGGCCTCGGGTTCGAATCCCGACACTCCGACCAAATAAGGAAAAACGCTGAAATCTCTAAAGGATTTCGGCGTTTTCCTTTTCCATGGCTCCGCGCTTGGTTTTACTCTGCAATTTGGAATTACCAGAAAAGGACGACGGTAAATTACCGCCGTCCTTTTCTTCATCCCCAGTTGGATTATATCGAGACAACTATACGGTAAAAAGGCAGATTTTTCTTTATTTCCGAACTTTATAGGAAGTTTTGAAAGTATTTCTCCGAAACGTCCCTTTTCCGGCGTGATATGGGCAAAAAGCGAAAAGAGGTGCAGAAATGACAAAGGAGCAATTCTATACATACCAGCAGCAAACTGGCAGGCATCCGGCGAGAGCATCAAAAGCAGATTTTTGCCCGAACAGGCTCTTGCAAATATCCGAATTGTCTGATAACATAACAGTGTGTACGTAAAAAAGGAATCGAGGCGATCGATCAAAACAACAAAGGAGGCATTTGCACATGAAGGGAAGAATCATCGTATCAACGCTCCTTGCGCTGCTGCTTTTCGTCAGCCTGCCCATGTCGGCGCTGGCGGCGACTTGGGACATTGGCAACGGCGACATCATCGTAAACGCCGGGAGCGGCGGGCAGACGGTCACCCAGGGAGGCGGAGCCGCTGTGGAGGACAACGCTCCCGTCATTAAGGGAAGCTCGACGGAAAACACCGTCACCATCAATGCGGAGAAAGACCAGACCGCAAACGTCACCATTGAGGATGTAAACATTGACATGAGCGTCGCGGGCAAGGCCGCCGTTTCCACGACCGGCGAGGGCAATGTGAACATCGAGCTGAACGGAAGCAACGCGCTTAAGAGCGGTCGCTCTCATGCCGGCCTGGAAAAGAACAACGACGGTAATCTGACCATTCAGGACAAGGATAAAGACGGCTCCCTGAACGCCAAGGGCGGTCAGGACGGCGCAGGTATTGGCGGCGGTGTATATGGTAACGGCAGCGATATCACGATCACCGGCGGCAAGGTTACGGCGCGGGGCGGGAATTATGGTGCTGGCATCGGTGGCGGTGCTTACGGTAACGGCAGCGACATCACTGTCACCGGCGGCGAAGTCACCGCAAATAGCGGCAACTACGGTGCCGGTATCGGCGGCGGAGGTTGGGGCAATGGCAATAACATCACCATCTCTGGCGGCAAGGTCACTGCCACCGGCGGCATGTTCGCTGCGGGTATCGGCGGCGGAATGCATCGGGATGGAAATGACATCACGATCTCCGGCGGCGAGGTCAGTGCCGCCGGAGGCAAGTGCGGCGCAGGCATTGGCGGCGGCCTTGATGCACGCGGCAGCGGAGACGTCACGGTTTCCGGCGATGCGAAGCTGAAGGTGCGGGGCGGCAAGGCAGACAGCGACGGACAGGGAGCCCCTATCGGCAATGGCGGCGTACGTGACCAAAACGGTCCGGTGAACGGCACAGAGGTCGAGCCGGATATTTGCGCGCTGAACCCCAGCGGGAAAATCGAATATTACGCGCCCGGCAGTGTCATGACGGGAACTCCCAGCGAAACGATCACAAACCCAACCGGAGACCATGCGTGGGACAGCGGCAGGGTGACAAAGCCTGCCACCTGCACGGAAAAGGGAATTAAGACTTACACCTGCACAAGGCATTCCTCTCACACAAAAAACGAGGATATCCCCGCCCTGAACCACAGCTTTGCAGGGCAGGCGTATGTTTCCGACAACAACGCCACCTGCGAACAGGACGGCACCAAGACGGTCAAGTGCGTGCGCTACGGCACAGGCGGCTGTATGGCAACAGACACGATAACGGACACGGGCAGCAAGCTGGGGCATCTCTTTGAGGACTATGTTTCCGACAACAATGCCACCTGCGAGCAGGACGGCACCAAGACGGCAAAGTGCGTGCGCTACGGCACAGGCGGCTGTACGGCAACAGACACGGTAACGGACACGGACAGCAAGCTGGGGCATCTCTTTGAGGACTATATTTCCAACAACGATGCGACCTATGCGCGCGACGGCACGAAAACCGCAAAGTGTGTGCGGTATGACCAGTGCGGGGAAACCCACACCATACCGGATGAGGGAAGCCGGTTAAAACTCCCCCTCTACCGCGTGACCGACAGGGACGGCAGGGACATCGCCTACACGGCGGAGCAAACGGGCGGCGTGCTGACCGTCACCGTTGACGAGGACTTCGCCATTCTCACGGGCAAGCTCAGCGGCCTTCGCACCCTCAGGGCGCAGGGCGTGGAGAAAATCGTCTTTGTCACCAGGGGCGCAGCGTCCGCGTTCCTGCTCTCCGATTTGCTGAGCAAGGGCGAAAGCGGCGAAGCCTACCGCCTAACCCACGACGCCAAGGCCGTCACCTTCACCCTAGGCGAAAGCACGGCAGACGTGAGCGCCATTCTCAAAAAGCCGTAAGGGAAATCTCCAAATCCATACAAACGGGCAGGCACAACCAGTGCCTGCCCGCCTTGTCTGCCAACCGTCGCGGCTATCATTGGGAAAAACAAGAAATCCGAACCCCTGACCGATTGCGGTCTAAGGTTCGGATTTCTTATGTTTGGTGGACCTGAAGAGACTCGAACTCTCGACCTCTCGGATGCGAACCGAACGCTCTCCCAGCTGAGCTACAGGCCCATGGGGTACTTGCACATTATAGCGCGGTGGGAAAAGATTGTCAAGAAAAAACTTGCGGGATTTTCAAATCCATGGTATACTTCCCGGGATAGAATTTCCGATCATCTCTTTCACACCACCCAACGATTGCAAAGGAGCAGTAAACATGAAATCGATCCCCGAAATTCTGGCCGAGGAATTGGGTCAGAAGCTGGAATATGTTCAGAATGTGGTGAACCTCATGGACGAGGGCAACACCATTCCCTTTATCGCCCGCTACCGCAAGGAAATGCACGGCGCCATGGACGACACGACGCTGCGGAATCTGGAGACCCGCCTGACCTACCTGCGCAATCTTCAGGAGCGCCGGGACGAGGTAAAAAAGTCCATCGAAAATCAGGGCAAGCTGACGCAGGAGCTGTCCGACGCCATCGACAGCGCCGCCACCATGGCGGAGGTGGAAGACCTGTACCGCCCCTACAAGCAGAAACGCCGCACCCGCGGCTCCATCGCCCGGGAAAAAGGGCTTGCGCCTCTGGCCGAGGCCATTTTCGCTCAGGACGGACAAGACCCCGCCGTGCTGGCCGAGGGCTATATTGACCCGGAAAAGGGCGTCAATTCCGTGGAAGAAGCCTTGCAGGGTGCCAATGACATCATTGCCGAAGATCTTTCCGACGACGCCGACATCCGCAAGTCTCTGCGGGAGCTGGTGATGCGCCGGGGAATGCTGACCTGCACCGCCGCCGAGGACGCGGAGGCCGACGGCGTTTACAAGCTCTACTACGATTTCTCCCAGCCCATCTCCCGGGTGCTGGATCATCAGATCCTCGCCATGAACCGGGGCGAAAAAGAGGGCGTTCTCAAGCCCAACGTCATTCTCGCGGGCAATGAGGGCGCAGCGCTGGTGTGCCGCGCCGCTTTGAAGCCCACCATGCAGGTCTCCGCCTTCGTCCGCGGCGCCGCTGAGGACGCCTATGAGCGGCTGATCTTCCCCTCCATCCAGCGGGAGGTGCGCAGCGACCTGTCCGACCGGGCATATGCGGGCGCTATCCGCAATTTTGCCCTGAATCTGAAGCCGCTGCTGATGCAGCCCCCTGTCAAGGGCTTCGTCACCATGGGTCTTGACCCCGGATACCGCAACGGCTGCAAGGTCGCCGTGGTGGACGCCACCGGCAAGGTTCTGGCCACCACCGTGGTCTATCCCACTTTCAGCGAGCGGAAAAAGCAGGAAGCCATTTCCTCCCTGTCCGTCCTCATGCGCAAATACGGCGTCAGGCACATCGCCATCGGCAACGGCACCGCTTCCCGGGAAACCGAGGCCATGACCGTAGAGCTGCTGAAATCCTTCCCGGAGGCCAGCTACATGATCGTCAGCGAAGCGGGCGCTTCCGTCTACTCCGCCTCTCCCCTTGCGGCGGAGGAATTCCCCGATTACGACGTCAATCTCCGCTCCGCCGTGTCCATCGCCCGGCGGCTGCAGGACCCCCTTGCCGAGCTGGTGAAGATCGACCCCAAGGCCATCGGCGTGGGACAGTACCAGCACGACTGCCCCCAGAAGGAGCTGGACGCCGCCCTTGGCGCTGTGGTGGAGGACTGCGTCAACGCCGTGGGCGTGGACGCCAACACCGCTTCCCGGAGCCTTTTGCAGCAGGTTTCCGGTCTGACCGCCACCACGGCGAAGAACATCGTCGCCTATCGGGAAGAAAACGGCCCCTTCACCAGCCGCGCCCAGCTGAAAAAGGTTCCCAAGCTCGGCCCGAAGGCTTTTGAGCAGTGCGCCGGTTTCCTCCGTATTCCCGAAAGCAAGGAGATTCTGGACAACACCGGCGTCCATCCGGAGTCCTACGCCGCCGCAAAGGCGCTGCTGAACCTTCTGGGCTGCAAAAAGGGCGACGATTTCTCTGCCCTGACGGAAAAGCTGAACGCCTACGGCCTGAGCAAGGCCGCCGCGGAATGCGCCGTGGGCGAGCCGACCCTGGTGGATATCGCCAAGGAGCTGAGCAAGCCCGGCCGCGACCCCCGTGACGAGCTGCCCTCCCCCATTCTGCGCAAGGACGTGCTGGAAATGAAGGACTTGAAGCCCGGCATGGAGCTGACCGGCACGGTGCGCAACGTCATCGACTTCGGCGTTTTCGTGGACATCGGCGTCCATCAGGACGGTCTGGTGCATATTTCCGAGGTCTGCGGTCGGCGTCTGCGCCATCCCAGCGAGGTGGTCAAGGTCGGCGACGTTGTGAAGGTGGTCGTGCTGAACGTGGACGAAAAGCGCCACCGTATCAGCCTTTCCATGAAACAGGCAAAATGACACAAATCGGCTGCCGCGGGTTTCCCGCAGCAGCCGAAATTTTATGCTTCGTGGATGTACAGTCTGGTCGGCTCCGGTTCCCCGTCGCCCTGCGCCATGGATTCCTTATATTCCGGTCTGTCGGTCAGACGGATGATCGTATGCTGTTCCATAGTTCCTCCATAAAGTATTACTTTATGCTACTATAGCATATTTTGTCATCCCTGTCAAGCGTCCAAAGCCGTCCGTTTTCAGCTTCATTATTCCCGGAAGTTCCGTAAAACCGCAACTTTTCCCCCTATGCTTGACTTTATCGCCGTTTTGTTGTATAATTTCTTGAAATTCCATTGGAATGGAGCAGTTTTATGAAGAAGTTTATCCGCGTTCTGGTGCCGCTCCTGCTTGCGGTGCTGATCATCGCCAGCATCGGCTGGTACCTGTTTACCTATGACCGGGGGTTCACCCGGGATTTCCTGCTGACCCAGGCTCGATACAATGACCTCCACGGCAATTCCCGCCTGTCCTCATGGTTCTATGACCTTGCCTACAACTTCTCCAACCACGACGAGAACGTGGCCATCGAGCTGGCGAACCTGTATAAGGCCGACGACAACTACACGAAAGCCGAGTACACCCTGACCAATGCCATCAACTCCGAACCCAGCGCCGAGCTGTTCACCGCCCTGTGCAAGACCTACGTGGAGCAGGACAAACTGCTGGACGCCGTCTCTCTGCTGGACAAGATCACGAACCCGGACATCAAGGCCGAGATCGAGGCGCAGCGGCCTGACGCCCCCATCAGCAACTACGAGCCGGGCTACTACAGCCAGTATATCGACGTCACCCTGTACGCCGCCGGGAAGCTCTACTACACCACCAACGGTGAATACCCCTCCGTGAAGGACCCCGTTTACGAAAGCCCCATTACCCTCCCCGCCGGTGAGACGACCATTTACGCCATCGCCGTGGGCGATAACGGCCTTGTCAGTCCCCTGACGGTTCTGGGCTACACTGTGACCGGCGTCATTGAGGAAGTCAAATTCGCCGACCCGGCCGTGGAAGCGGCTCTGCGGGAGCTGACCGGCACAAGAGACGGCGACAGCGTCTACACCAGCCAGCTATGGCAGATCACGGAATTCACCGTCCCCGAGGACACGAAGGTCTACACCGACCTGACGTTCATGCCCTATCTGGAAAAGCTGACCATCGCCAATCAGGACATCGACAGTCTTGAGAGCCTGTCTTCTCTGACCAAGCTTACGTCTCTTGACCTCAGCGGCAGCCGGTTCAGCCCGGACGATCTGACCGTCATTGCGGGACTTCCCGCCCTGACCGAGCTGAGCATGGTAGAATGCGGCCTGAGCACCATCGAAAAGCTGTCCGGCGCAAAGAGCCTTACCTATCTGAATCTGGGCGAGAACACCATCCGGAATCTGGACGTACTGTCCTCCATGACCACGCTGACCGAGCTGAATCTCCAGCACAACGCCGTGACCAGTCTCGACGCATTGGACGGTCTGAGCAATCTGCAAACGCTGGACGTTTCCTACAACGCCCTGACTACCCTCGCCCCCGTTTCCAGCTGCGCCCGACTGACGACGCTGGTAGCTGACAACAACCAGATCACAAGTCTGGACGGCGTGAGCAGCTTACAGGTGCTGACCCGTCTGTCCGTGAACCACAACGCGCTGACGGATGTCTCTCCCATTTCCGTCTGCACGACGCTGGTTGAGCTGGATATCTCCAACAACACCCTGACGGACATCTCCGCCCTCTCCACGCTGGTCAATCTGGAGCGGTTCAGCTTTGCCTCCAATCAGGTGACAGCGCTCCCCGAATGGCCGGAGGGCTGCAAGCTTCAGACCATTGACGGCTCTTACAACGCGCTGACCAGTCTGGACAATCTGAGCAAGATGGAAGCCCTGACCTATATCTATATGGATTACAACCAGATCAGCAACATTGATTCCCTCGCCGACAGCTATTGTCTGGTGCAGGTGAACGTGTTCGGCAATCCCATTTCCGACGTCGCGTCCCTGAGAGAACACGACATCATCGTCAACTACGACCCGACCTGAGCACAGCAAATGCCCGCTGCTTTGAAAGCAGCGGGCATAATTTCTATCTTTGATGCACCTCACTTCTCTCGCCTCTCCCTTTGGGATAGGTGGCCGAGCGAAGTGAGGACGGAGAGGGTAAACTAG
>ERZ827490.1241-NODE-1241-length-34312-cov-4.065797_pt1 | contig 34312 bp, 33 predicted proteins | sample MGYA00519770_ERZ827490 | MGnify/ENA primary metagenome ERZ827490 (study PRJEB31778, sample SAMEA3449324) | human gut metagenome | biome: human gut; feature: human-associated habitat; material: faeces | place: United Kingdom | collected 2010/2012 ...
AGTGTCTAACGAAGTTTCCGACAGGCTGCTTACCAGACTTCTGCAGGAGGTGTCCGATGCTTGAGGACGCCGGTGGAATCCGGCGCGTGATACTCGCATGTGGTTTTGTTGACCTGCGCAAAGGAATTGATGGACTGGCTCAGGTCATCGGTTCACAGTACAACCTGAATCCATTTGAAAAAGGAACCCTTTTTCTGTTCTATGGAAGGCGTTCAGACCGTATGAAGGTAAGCGCCTAAATTTCGAGTGTATGAAAATTTTTCTGTAAATAGGTATTAGCCAAAGGTCTTCTATGATAAAATAAAAAATCATAGGAGGCCTTTTGTAAACGTCAAACCATCCGCCCCAGCTTAAACTAACGCCGCTTTTCAGCGGCGTGGTCTCCGGCATTTTTCCGGCAGATTGGTTGACCACGGCATCAACGATGCCAATGCGTTTTTGTCTATAGTTCCATCCTTGTCTGCAAGTTTTGGCAATTCTGTAAGCAGATAGCAAAAATAATTGTAAGTACTCAGATTATTCAGTTTGGCAGTTTCCGAAATGCTGTATATCACAGCACTGGCTTCTGCTCCTCTGATAGAGTCAATTATTACCCAGTTCTTTTTGCCAATGCAGAATGTACGAATTGATCTCTCAGAAGCCGAGTTATCTATCGGGACTTCTCCATCCCTCAGAAATACCTTTAGCTGCTTTTCCTGATTGATGCTGTATTTTAAACCTTTAGCGGTTTCGCCTTTTGGCAGTTGTTCATGGAGCACTTTTTTTACCCATACAAAATACTCCTCAACAAGCGGTTTTACATTCTTTTCTCGCTCCTTGAGCCGTTCTTCTGCTGTAAGCGTCTTTAAAGATTCATCCAGTTTATAGATGGAAGATATCCTTATTAGTGCTTGGTATGCAACCGATTTTTTGGCTGTTTCCCGGTCATCCATTGCCTTTACCGCATTCATAAACGATCTGCGGCAGTGTGCCCAGCAATTCGCGTTGGTCACCCCCTCCAGATTCTTTTCAATCAGATGATACTGGCTTAGACCATCCGTTACAAGGACTCCCTTAAAGTCTTTGTAGTATTGCTCCGGATGATCATGATGCCGGGTCTTCTGGTATTCATACAGGACAATGGGCTTGTCTTTGTAGTATTCGCCAGACCGGTGAACCCACATATAACTCTGTGCTCCTGCAGAACGTCCATCATTGATCACTTCAACCGGTGTTTCGTCACATTGGGTGACATGATATTTAAATAGTTCTTCCTTCATATAGTCATAAACTGGCTGAAAGTATCTCTGCGCACACAGGATGGTCCAATTAGCCATGTTTTGTCTGCTGATATGGACACCACCTCGCTGGAACTCCTGCTCGATTCGGTACAGCGGAATAGAATTCACATACTTCCCATTGATGATGGCAGCTTCCAATGAAGGAGTTACAATGCTGTTCCTAAGAAGATCTTTTGGACGATCACCCCGGACGAATTCATCCTGATGGAGCCCATCTGTGCCGACATACACTTCAACCGTATGAACTTCAACTGTCCAGGAAGCCGGTTCGTAACGCAGACGCTTATAAGATTCATCCGGCATACGCTTGTAGTTTCCGTCACCATACATCTCGTTAAGTTTTTCTTGCGAGACACTGTGAAGAATCTTTTCTTCCGGAAATCCAGACAAATCCGCATCCCGCTTACCGCGCTGCTTTTTCTGTTTTGGGATTGTCGCAAGGACTTCTTCTATCGTTAATTCTTCCATAGTATCTTCCGAAAGTGCTTCGGCTTCATTGAACAGCGATAGTTGTCCGCTGACTGCATCCAGTGTTTCCGTATGGCGTCCAAAACGCTGTTGGTTTGCAATACGTATCTGCTCGATAAGTTTCTCCAAGTTATCATTCATCTGCGTTAACTGATCCTGCATAGACAACACAAGGAGCATCAGATCTTTTTTGTTTAGCTTATTCAATTGTTCCACGGTATATTTTTCAGCCATAAGTTCGCTCTCCTAATTGTCTTTATTATACCGCAGATAGCGTATTTATGCCACTTTCGGCACTTTGGCACTTCGTCATAATGCCTATAGTTTACACGCTTTATACCTCTTATACAAGGATAGAAATATAGAGTTTTCAATGTTCAAAAGTGCCTTGTTTCAGGCGTATATGCCGCAATGCTGACAGCTTTACGGCAAGTTTTGGGATTCCAAAGTCACAGCAAAAACCGAAGGTTTAAATTTCTCTGTTTTGCACAACAAAAACTTTATAACACATGCTTTGGATGGACCTCTTTGATCTTTGGAACAATCGGATTCAAGCCCTGCATCAGCATCTGGTACTGATCTCTAGTCAGTTCCGCCGCTTCCTCGGGCGTGCGCGGCCAGCTGAATGAGCCATCTTCCAAACGCTTATACAAAAGTAAAAACCCGGTCCCCTCCCAAAGCAGGCCTTTCATCCTGTCCGTTCGGCACCCACAGAACAGGAAAAGCACATCCTTCTCAAAAGGATTTAAATCATACTTTGTGCCGATTAATTGTGCCAGACCATCAATTCCTTTTCGAAGATCAGTTCTTCCGCAAGCCAATATGATGCGTTTCACGCCGGCTGCTTCAGCTAACATGGATAACGACCTCCAACATCTGTTTTAGAAGTTCAGGAGAAACAGTGTTTGATAATCCTATCGTCAACTTCCCGGTGCGGATGATTGCATCTGCTTGAAATGACTGCCCGAAAGATTCAGAAGCTCCCTGTGGTTGAACTGGTAATTCTGCAAATGTAACAGTGCCTTCCTGACTGGTAGCCGGTAGGTTGATTGAAGACATTTGCTCATATGCTTCCTTGCGTATTTTGCGAAGCCAGTAGTAGTAACTCTTTTCGCTGATGTCATGATCCATCATCCACTGTTTGGCAGTCTGTCCTTCCGGTCGCTGTTGACATTGCTCAATAATTGATTTCCAATTAGCAAGCCTTACTTCATGAGTGGTTTTATCCATAGTATTTACCTCCATTTGAAAAAACTAGTTAGTTTTTTGCATTTTTTCAAGTGTGCCATAAAACTCATCAGAAAGAAAGGCGGATGTTTTGACGTTTACGGCCTTTTATTATGGCAAGAGAAAAGAAACCGGTACACCAGGTACAAATGACAGAAGGAAAACGCAGCATCATCCAGCTGCTCCTGCAGGAATACGACATCCAATCTGCAGAGGATATCCAGTCTGCACTCAAGGACCTGCTTGGTGGCACAATCAAAGAAATGATGGAAGCAGAGATGGATGAGCATCTGGGCTATGAAAAGTCGGAACGTTCTGACAGCGATGATTACCGTAACGGCTATAAAGCCAAACGGATTAACAGCAGCTATGGCAGCATGGATATCAAGGTCCCCCAGGACCGCAGGTCTACTTTCGAGCCACAGGTAGTCAAAAAGCGTCAAAAGGATATCTCCGATATCGACCAGAAAATCATATCTATGTATGCCAAGGGCATGACCACCCGGCAGATTTCCGATACACTGGAAGATATCTATGGGTTTGAAGCCTCCGAAGGCTTTATTTCTGATGTCACAGATAAAATCATACCACAGATAGAGGATTGGCAGAACCGGCCGCTCTCAGAAGTATATCCGGTCCTGTTCATTGATGCAATCCATTACTCCGTCCGGGATAATGGCATCATCCGCAAGCTTGCGGCCTATGTGGTCCTTGGTATTAATCAGGATGGACGCAAAGAAGTCCTGACGATTGAGGCTGGCGAAAATGAAAGTTCTAAATACTGGCTGTCTGTTTTAAACAGCCTGAAAAACCGAGGGGTAAAAGATATCTTAATCCTCTGTGCTGACGGGCTGAGCGGTATCAAGGAGGCAATCGCGGCAGCCTATCCAAAGACCGAATATCAGCGCTGTATTGTGCATCAGGTGCGTAATACGATGAAATATGTGTCAGACAAGGATAGGAAGCCATTCTGCGCGGACCTTAAGACAATCTATCAGGCACCCACAGAAGAAAAAGCACTTGAGGCAATGGAACGTGTCACTGAAAAGTGGAGCGGGAAATATCCCAATTCCATGAGGAGCTGGAACCAGAACTGGGATGCCATCTCCCCGATTTTCAAATTTTCCACAGCGGTCAGAAAGGTCATTTATACCACGAATGCGATAGAGAGCCTGAATGGCACGTACCGTAAGCTAAACCGCCAGAGAAGCGTGTTTCCAAGCGATACAGCACTTTTGAAAGCGTTGTACCTGTCAACGTTTGAAGCCACAAAGAAATGGTCCATGCCAATCAGGAATTGGGGGCAGGTATATGGAGAACTAAGCATCATGTATGAGGGTCGGCTGCCTGAATAAGCGAATCCAACCTATTTTTCCCAGGCGGATTTTTCGCCTGCTCTTGACATGCAACAGTAGTTGCTGTTATATATAATACAAGGACTGAAGGTCCAAGAAAGAACTTTCAGCCCAGTTATTATCATAGAAGATTAGCTTTTACAGACTTTTCTTCACACACTCTAAATTTCGGACGGTAGTTCTTATGGTAGGTAGTAGGTGGCTCTCAAACTTCGAACGGTAGCTCAATGAAGGCTGGTATAATCAAAACTTTCTCTTACTCGTTTACCCCTATGTTTTTAATATTGGAAGCTATATTTATCTAATACGATATTTTATCTTAACCCTTCTATGATTATACTGTTCCTGCTGTGTCATAAGACTCAATTTACATATTATAGCCATTAATACAGCAATCTCAACTCCATCATTTACAAGTATTGTTTCTGTAATAAGCGAAATGCCTATCATAAGCCACATCATATTAAGCGAAAAAGTATTTTCGTTATTAATTCCTTCTTTAGTTAATCCAATTAAAAATAATAATAAAATAATAATCAATCCTAAACCTATAATACCAAATTGTGCCATATAATATGGATAACCTGCATCACCAATTGCAGCAGATACAGTACCATTTTCATTATAAAATCCTGTAATATGTATCGTATTATATACCCCAGACATCATTTTGGCTGATAAATGGGATGCAAAAGTGCCAAATCCAGAACCTATTGGCATGCATATATTCATTAGTTTTAGACCGCCCATATATAAAGTTTCTCTTGGTGAAGTTGAATAGGAAGCATATAGCATAAGCTTATTATAAGAAACTGCCATAATGAGGCAGAAAATAATGTACCAATACAAAACTTTTAATCTCTTAAACCAGCTTCTCCCATATTTTACAAATACATATATAGCAACAAATATAAATCCTCTTGTTCGCATACCTAAAACAAGAGTTCCTAATAACATAATTTCATCTATCAAAGTACAGTCTTTTGCAGCATTCAATGCTAACAGTATCATCATTGCAAATGTTGTCAAATATGTCGGATGTGAAAACAAAAACATATAAGGATGAATTCCATGCCTATATTCTAATTGAGATAAACCTATATTAAAAAACATGGATATTATTCCAAAAATAAAAATTATAGCTATTATTAGTTTAAGAAATGGAATAATTCTATAAAATACAGATGCAAGTTTCCGGGTTAGATTTAATTCACATAGTGCGAAAAGGGTTAACGGAAATTTTAAAAAACCAACAATATCTCTTATTATCGCATTAGCTGATAGTTGATATCCAAATATAATATTCCCCATAAGACCTACAATAATTATGCTAATAAGTGTCAAGAAAAATATTAGTGCATCTTTTTTAATTCTACTATTTGTTAGCCTAATTATTAATACTATAAATATTATTATAAATAATAGCTCATCCCAATAATTAAAAAATCCATTATTAGGCAAATACCTTATTATTATATCTGGAAATAAAATTACACAGATAAAGACTATTTCTAACATAATAAGTTACCCATTTTCTTAAGATTTTATAAAATCCGTTCATAACCCAAGATGTTCAGCCAACCGACTAGAACTATTGCCATCATGAAAAGTAAACATCTTATTTAAAACCGATTTTCTTTGAGTGTAATATTCATCTTCTCCATTATTTAGTGATACAAAGAAATTAATTAAATTTTCAAAACAATATATTTTCATACCAGGCATAAAATCTTTGGGATTTTCAACTATAAAACCAAGTTTGTATTCATTTATGTCATCAAGTGTATACGCAATAGGTCTTCCTGTATGTAAGAAATCTGTTCCGGAAGATGAATAATCACTAATCATTGCATCTGCATCTACCATTAGTTTATAATTATCTATATCTAGTTCTTTCACTTTATTACCATCTATTACAATAATATTGGTATCCGAATATATTTTGATTTGTTCCAAATCCTGCATTGGATGTATCTTGATTATCAATAGTATATCTAAACTATTTAGTATATTATTAAGTTTTTTATATTCTTCTATGTCACTTACAATTGGTATACCCATTGTATATTCGATTGAAGAATCAATGCGATTATCTATTTTTGACTTTCTAAATGTTGGCATCCATAAAACCACCTTATTAAAAGTATAATCAGTCAGCTTGCTCAAATCACCTGATTCAAGATTGTATAACACATCATGACACGGATAACCTAATATTATTTGTTTATCATTAGGATACGGAATCGATAATAAATCAGCCTGAATTGATTTCAAGTATTCAGAAGGTGCTAGAATATAAGTCATGCTATCAGAAACAGATATATTGCCTTTAGTATTTTTTAATGCCATTGCACCATGCGTCAGGTAATATGCTTTCTGCCCATCTCTAACGATTCCTAATGCGTCTTGGCAAGTTAATATATACTTTGCATTTGACAGATAGTAGTCCTTTTTTAAACTTGGTTTATATATTCCATAGCATTCCACATTTTGTGGAAGAGCCTCTGGTTTTTTATTCCTAATAAGCCATACTATTTTATACCTGTCATTATATTTGTTTTTAATTAAGTAATTATAAAAGGCCCCTCCGTTCGAATCAAAATCATTATGACTTTCTATAATAATAATATTTTGTAAATTTTGATTTTTAAAAATCACTGCAAATAGTCGTTGTATTACGAAGTCAATCTTATATCGCCAAATAACCTGGCAAGTTCTTTTTAATCCCCTTTTTTTAAGGTAATACAATATGTTCATCTGTTTTTTAACCCCTCTAAACACTTAGAAGCTTTTTAGCTACCATTTTCAATTCTGATAGATTTATTATCATTAGAAAACATACACACATGATTTGCCCTACATAAAAGTGGTTCAAATGATGTTCAAATATCACTTGCAGTACTAGCAATGCATATGTTACTATATTTTTCAAAAAATTATAGTTTAATCTCATGATTTTTTTTAAATACAAAAGTCTTATTTGCCACATAGCGAAATAAGCAATAACAGTTGCTATTGCAGCTCCTGATGGTCCCAATTTTGGTATTAATATAATGTTCAATATGGTATTTATTACCGCAGATAATATAGTTGTTGTTGCTATAATGTGTGTTGACCTAGCCGCTGAAAAAATACTACCAATAAAGGCTGTTAAAGTATTAAACATAGTTGCTATAACAAGAATAGATGAATATCTCCAAGCAATAAAAAAATCATCTGAATATAAAAAGCGTGCCAACGGAATATTCATTATAATTATCATTGAACATCCTACAGCCATAACTGCTCCATAAACATTATATGTTTTTGAGAAAAAACCATCTTTATCTTCTGGATCAAACTCTTTGATTGCTGATAAATTCCATGCCTGGCAAAACACAATTATACATGTATCTAATATATGAGGAATTTTTCCCGCAACTGAATATATTCCAGTTTCAGCAGTACCACATATACCTGTTACAAAATATTTATCTAATGATCCATTAATCCATAAAGCTATATTATTAAAAATTAGTGGCATACAATATTTCAACATACCTATCTGGGTTGCCTTTTCCAACTTAGAGAAAAACATCTGACGAATTGTTTTCTTAGCTGCAAAAATACAATATATTGATGCAACAATTGGCCCCGTAACCATTGATATAAGATAGCCCAGGATTCCTACCTTTATCACTACTAGGAATAAAATATTGCTTCCTATTATTACCCCCGAAGATATCACACCTGAAACCGCTACTGCTGATACTTTATCTATACCTCTTAAATAATTTGTCATTATTTGATAAAAAGCAGAAGAAACAAAAAACAAGAATATAAAAACATAATAAATCACAGGCCAATTAGATAGTTCCACATAACAGGCCAAACCTAATAGTAAAGCACATATAATAGTTCCAGTAAATAGCACCTTTATGCCAAATGAAAGTATCTTTTCACTATCTTCGACCTTTTCGATTGAAAAACGTAATACCGAATCAGCTATATTAACCGTTAAGATATATATAAGTAATATTCCCGTTGTATTAATAAGATCTGCAGTACCATACTCTGTCGTTGTTAGAACAGCGGTATATATTGGTATAAATAAAAAAGAAAGAATTTTGGTACTAAATGAACTTACAGCAAATATGGCTGTATTTTTATATAAATATCTATACTTATTTGCTGTGTCTTTCATTCATATTCCTCCTTATTTAGTTAAGTGTTTTTCCACGTCTTTCAAGGATTTTTAGTGTCATATCTCAGATGCTTTCTTCTCCGATAACTGATTCGGCCCTCACTGTTATGTTTGCCCAAAATATTTGATATGATTGAATAGCCTGCCAGTTTCTTCAGCTTTCTGGTGTTATCCTAACGACTGATATCACCTATGTCTGCTACAAATCGGCTGACTGAAAGCATACCAATTCTCTTATTCGACACTATCTTATCAAGATACAAAACCGTTTTCAGTGTATTGGTTATCTTCTGCAAGATTACCTCCAACCTAAGTTCATACACATCTATGGCATTAACAAATTCCTTTAACTCTATTAGTGCAGTCTCCGATGCTTCCTTGTTTCCAACGCTGAACTTCGCTACCATGATTAGGTTCTTTGCCCTCTTCTTTCCGGCACCTCTCAGTCTTGCTTTCCTCGGAGTCTAGTTCACCTCTCTTCTACAAAGTATAAATCCCGGTCGGTAGCTCCTGGTATAATATTAAACGCTTTAAGAGTATTGTTTTATATTGTCCTTCCTAAGATTTTTTTAATCTTAAAATATCTTTGTACACCAATTAATGCTACAATTCGTCGTTTTAATCGTTCTTTTCCTCCTGCCCAGGAAGCACTATAATGATGAATTGAAATAGTTTCTTCACATAACAAATTTTTTGTCCTGCCTGTCGATATAGGATCCATGTATTGAGATGGATAAACTGTTACTCCTGGCAAAAAGGACACCTCACACAAACTAAATTCTCCCAGAGAGCTTATAGCTTCTGTATTTAGTTTCGGACATTCTATATCAATTCGCTTCTCGTTATCAAATAATACGTGCTCATATACATCAAGCATCTTTTTTACTACATTGCTATGTTTTTCTGCTCCAAATCCTAAACCTGTATTGCATCTATTTCCATTTTGTTCAATTCCTATATAACTCTCATTAGTTAAAAGAGAATCCAGTGATTTAATTAACTCAACATCAGTATCTAAATATATGCCACCGTAATCAAATATTATTTTCAATCTCGCATAATCTGATACAAATGCCCACGCTTCTGATTCATATGCCGCTCTTATAAACGGGTGTGTAGAAACGTCAAAGTTAGATTCATTCCAAAGCTTAATTTGATAATCTGGACAATATTTCTTCCAGGAGTCCATATATTTTTTTAAGTTACCAGGAATCTCCTTCTCTCCAAACCAGCAGTAATGTATTATTTTAGGAATCATATAAACCGGCCTCCGTTTAATTATCGATTATCTTTCTACGAAAGTTTTTTACTCTAAAATAAAAATTATGAAACTTTCTTCTAGAGATATAATATGGAGCCAAAAATGTTCTATATTCATGTAATGCATCAATGGTACACACATCCTGTATTTGACTATAAGTATGTGTTTTAGACATGTTATCTAATCCAAAAGAATCTACGGTATACTCGTCTACAACTGTGCCTATCCAATCGTTTTTATCTAAATCAATTTTTAGCAATCTCATTTTTTCGCCATAAGAATTTAAATTATACTGAACCGGCCTGAAATATGTTCCATCTTTTTCAAATATTTTTCCAGCCGGCCTATAAATATTATCATTTTTACTTATACTATACACATCACTTATTTTTAGTTCATCTATATCGAGTATATATACTTTTGTTATATATTCTCCGAGTTTTTGAAAATATGTAAGCAAATATAATCTTGATTTATACTCAAAAACCGTTGTATCAACGCACTCAATATCATATAATAATACCTTTACAATTTCCCACTTTTCTAACGAATCGTCCAATGCTCTATATAATTCAAGGGTACGATTCTGAGAAGATTCGGGAATCATATAAACAACATTATCATATTGAAAAACACATGGATATGAAAGATGATAAGACTTTCTGATGATTTCTTTAGGTTCTGTAAATTCTCCATCAACAAGTTTCGAGACTGCTAGGCTTCCAACTTGTCTGTTTTTTTGAAATGCTTCAGTGAACAGATATATACCATCCTTGTATTCGAACAATATTGGATCTGCATACCAATATCCTCTTTTTGTTTTTAAATTTCTCCAGTTTGATTCTTTTATTTTATAAAAAACACACCACTCACCATACTGAGTCGTAAATATACTCTTAATGTTCATAAAACTACTCTCACCTTTTATTAGTAATCTCTGAATATAAATTTTTTAGTATATTAGCACAAACTTTTGAATCATAATTATTAGCCTTCAATTGCAATATACTTTCGTCCGAGTATTTTTCTCTATTTTTTTCTATTTTTTTTGGTAATTTTTCAACCCAAAATCTTGTTCCTTTATCAAGTGGCAACATGGTTACAATATCAGTTACGATAATATCTTTATCTATTGTATTTGAAATAAAGCAGGGTAATCCAGAAGCTTGCGCTTCTAATACAGATAAAGGCATTCCTTCCCATAAAGATGGAAAAGCAAACATATCAAATGCTGAAAGATACTCATTAACATTAGATTTCATTCCAGCAAATATAACATCATCATTTATGCCGAGTTCTTCAACATATTGTTCTATCTCTTCACGCATTATTCCATCACCAACTAATAATAGTTTTGAATTATGTATAAAATCATGATAATCCTTAAAAATATCAATCAAAAATTTGTGATTCTTAGGCTGATATATTTTTCCTACATGACCAATACAAATGCAGTTGTTATCTATCCCATATTGATGCCTTATTCTTTTCCTGCTTTCACCATTAAATCTATATTTTTCTGTATCTATACTATTGTTTAATATCTGATAGTTTTTATCATTAAATAACCAATCTCCGGCTTTTTGAGAACATGCTATGCCATGTGTATATAATTTGCTGAATATTGGTTTAAAAAAACAGCTGGCAATATAATGATTACATTTTTCTGTGTGATTTTGAACTATTCTTAATTTTACCCCTGCCAACTTTGCTGCAATTAATTCTATTGCAGCTGTGGCACTATTAGAATGAATGTGGATAATATCATATGATTTTAAAACAGTCTTTAATTGATACATATATTTGATTGGTAATCTATTTCTACCACAAATCCTAATATATTCAATTCCCTTATCTTTGCATTCGTCAAGTAAATCATTCTCCGGTATATTGCCTGAGACAATGCTGATTTTAAACTCTGATATATCCATTTGACGCAGGCAATTCATCACAACACCTGAAAGACCGCCGTATTTTGTAAATCCTGTTGTAATTACAATTAAGAGCTTTCGTTTCACCTTTTCATACCTATCTCACATAATATTTCTATATTCCGTTCTGTCCATAATAAACATTAGGCCATGTTTTCTTATGATAATACTTATGAAGCACGCACAGCATTATCTCGTATCTTTGGTTAAACATAAATGTGCTTTAAATCCATCTCTGTTACCTTTTCCATTACTATAGCGTGTATAGATGCATTGGCATGACTCTGTCATTAAGCAAATATTCCATGATTCTTTACGGCTATTCCTGAAATTTCCAGTGGATTATACCTTTTTTCCTCTATAAGCTCAAAAATTAATTTCACAATATTGGCCTCATATGCCTCTTCAATATCTTCATTAGCAAGTACCCTTGCACACAGGATATAATCCACATGAGTTGTTCCTAATTCAGTCATATTCATGCATGACAGCTGCATTTACTGAATGCTATACTACCGTATATGGCACCTGGCGGCTTGGTTACTATATATTTTTATCTTCTGAGATATTAGAAACATAACCCCAAGTATAGGTAAGAATGGCCTTGGTTATCAGATTAAGGTTCGTTTCACAAACTTGTTTTTTTAATCCTTTTCGTATTTTTGAACCTATCAATATCTATTGCATAAATCTCATCCAAACCTTTCTTCGGTTCCCATCCAAGTGCTCTTAATTTGCAACAATCCTGAACTAAAGTTCGATGTGGCAAAAATCCATCTGATTTCTTAACATTATTATGGTCAAAAATTATTTTGATATTGGGATTAAATTTTTCAAATAAGTGGTTTGCCAACTCTTTAATAGTGATAAAAGTTTCTGGATTTGATGCATTGTATGCTTCTCCTGCTGTGCCTTTAAATAGAACAGTAAATATTGCAGTTACCGCATCTAAAGAATATATCATACATTTTTTTGTCATACCATCTGATTTCATCACGAAATCCTTATCCTCAATAATACATCGTAGCAATTCATTTACTACTCTTGGTTCATCGTATCTTTGAAACAAGCCGTGTATAACTGTTGGCCTGATTATTTTGACATTTAATCCATATTCAGCAGTAGAAGCGTGACACAAAAATTCTGATGCCTTTTTACCTAAAGGATAACAGTTTCTGAGGTTCAAACTATCAATAGCACCAACCATGTCCTCAGTCATAGCCGGGGAGTTATCCGCAGGTAAACCATAAACTTCTTCAGAGGATAAATAAATCATCTCCACTCCTTCGTTTAACTTGGCCAAATCAAGCATTTTCTCAATCCCGTCTACATTGGTTCTAAATGTTTCAACAGGATGCTGCATGTGATATCGATTTCCAGTAGGTGAAGCAGCATGAATTATATAGTCAATGTGTTCTTTTAAATTTAATTCTGTACCATATTGGCAATACATAATATTATCACCCTCTGTAATGTAATCTGGTATTTCTAAAGGATTACGTGTTGAGCCAATAATACGCGTATTGGTGCCTTTAATTTCGTTCTGTACTAATATCCACTTTACTAGCGATGTTCCAACTAATCCTTTTGAACCGGTAATTAATATTGTCTTATTGTATAGGAACTTATCAAAATCGTTATCTTTTATATATTTTGATAACTCTCTATACTCTACATCAGTGTACCTCATGCTTTTTCGCCCCTTACATTCGCTAATATATCTTGTACCACTTGACTCGGAAGTAACCTATTATCTATCATAAGTTTTTCCGGTGCGAATCTGTTTGGAATGTTCATGGAAAATCCTTTATTCATTACTTTCATATGAGATAATCCATAGTATTGTGCAATCTTTGCTCCAAATCCTCCATTTAAAATTCCATCTTCAAGGGTCACAACTAGTTCATGTGTATTCTTTAATGAATCTAATGTTTCGTTATCTATTCCAGAAATGAACATTGGATTAATTAATGTTGCTTTAATGCCATGGTTTGCTAATATATCTACAATTTCTTCTCCTAACTGATAAAAGCTGCCTAATGCAATAATAGCAACTTTAGAACCACTTCGAGTGACCTCATATTTTGTGTCAAAATATTCATTTCTAAATTCTTTGTATACATGATAAACTTTAGTCCATGGAATTCTAATTGCAACAGGAATTTTATCCTGATTAATGCTCCAGTCTAGCATTGAAATATATTCTTCACAATTTGTAGGTGCCAAATATACAAGATTCGGAATATTCGCAAGTAGTGCAATATCATACAGTCCAGCATGGGTATCATTCGTATGCCCCCAAACTGATGCATGAGTTAAAAGCATTGTTGCTGGACATTTTGAAATACACATTTCCTGCTCAATTTGATCATATGCTCTTTGATAAAATGTGCTATTCGTCGCAAAGACTGGCTTTCCACCTCTTTTTGCAATTGCCGCTGTCATCGATATAGCATTTTGTTCAGCTATACCTACATCGATAAATTGCTTTCCTGCTTTATGTCTTCTTTCTGAATTAAAACCTATGCAGAGTGGAGTTGATGCAGCAACAACTATCACATCTTTATCATCTTTCATTTTTCCTAATAAATGCTCACCTATAATTGCGCCATAATTTTCTTTAGGAATCCCTCCTATATACTGTCCTGTTTCTATATCAAAGGGACGTGCCCAATGCCATTTTTCACTATCTTGCTCTGCGAATGAATATCCTTTTCCTTTTTTTGTACAACAATGTATTACTACAGGATGGTCTATTCCTTTAATATCTTCAAATATATCAATTAAATTTTTTATATCGTGTCCATTTTTAATGAATTTATATTCAAATCCTAGAGATTTGAAATAATTATTTTCTATGACACCGTTGTACTCTCTCAATTGATTAAGTGAATCATGTAAGCCACCATAGTTTTCAGGAATTGACATGTTATTATCATTCACTACAACAATTAGCCCACTATGAAGTTCTTTTGCATAATTTAATGCTTCAAATGCTTCTCCGCCATCTAACGAAGCATCTCCAATTACAGCAATTATATTTTCATTTTCACCCTTCAAATCTCTTGCCTTCGCCATGCCGCATGCCAGACTAATAGAAGTTGATGTATGACCGATGTTAAAAAAATCATGCGCACTTTCCTCTGGGTTACTGTAGCCAGACACATCATCGTATTTATCTTCATACAAAAACGCATCTTTTCTACCTGTTAATATCTTATGAACATAGGATTGATGTGAAACATCAAATATAATTTTGTCCACAGGAGAATCGAAAACTCTATGTAAGGCTATAGTAATTTCTACAATTCCCAGATTAGAGGCCATATGTCCACCAAGTTTACTCATTTTTTTTATCAAAGCAGACCTGATTTCAGAGGAAAGAATATTTAATTCTGTAACTGATAATTTTTTCAAATCATCTTTGCCGTTAACTTTTTCAATTATCATTTTCCATCTCCTTATTTCCAATTGGGATTCATTATTGGTGTTTGTTTAATTTCTTTTCCTTCCTCAAGCTCTCTTATTTGCTGAACCCTAGGTGTATGATGTTGACCGATAAACTCTGTTGTCAAAAAAATATCCACGCGATGTTCAACATCTTCATATCCCATGTGTTTTTGTCCAAATGCAATCATGTTTGCATCATTATGTTGCCTCATGTATTTTGTTACAAGATCCGCATATCCCATGCCGCATAAAATTCCTTTGATTTTATTTGCAGCCATAATCATCCCAGTACCTGTAGCACATAATAATACTCCATATTTACAATCACCTGAAGCAACTAACCTTGCCGCTTTTGCTGCAAAAACAGGTGTATCGCAAGGAACATTATTGTATGTGCCGACATCTACTGGCTCATACCCATTTTTTTGCAGATGGGAAATTAACCTCAGTTTATAATCCAATCCGTTTCTATCGCTAGCTAATACCACTCGCATTTTTTCACCGTTACTTTCTCATCCAATCTGGTCTAGTTGTTTCCAATAATGCCGAAAAAATCTCCATATCCTCAGATGTTGTGAGTTTAATGTTTTTTTCTGAACCAATGGAAAGATACAATTTTTTTCCCAATTCTACATATAACGAACATGAAGCAATTGAATCATTAATTCCCTTTTCAATTGCCTCTTTATGCGCTTTAAGAATATCATTCAAAAAAAACGTTTGAGGTGTCTGTGTTATTTTAAGATTGTCCCTCGGAATTTGGCTATTCGATGTCACACTATCAGCTGTCTTAAGCATCACAGCGGTACAAGGAATAACTGTAATTGCATTTCCATATTCTCTACATACCCTAATGTTATCCGATATAATATCCTGGCTTACCATTGGCCTTATAGCATCGTGAATTAAAACAATATCATCATCGGAAGTATATTTCTTAGCTATATCATTCAATCCATTCCTAATAGATTGTAAGCCAGTTTCACCGCCGGATACTATATTTTCAAGTTTTGTTATTCCGAACTGTTTAGAATATGCACGCAGAATATCATGCCAACCATCAAGACAAACCACTTCGATTGCATCAATATATGGATGCTTTTGAAAAGCTTCCAAAGTATACATAATGACTGGCTTGTCTTTAACATTAATAAACTGTTTTGGAATATCTTGATGCATCCTTGCACCAACCCCACCTGCAATAATTAAAGCTATGTTTTTCATGTTCATTCCTCTATATAAATATTTGCAATTTTTAAAGTTCGTTTACACTGTTGTCCGTCGTTATATGTGTTAACAATCATATTAACTTTTCTTCTAACATCTGCATATAAATCCATGTTGTTCAAAAGATCTTTTAAAAAACCGTAAAACTGTAATTTGTTTTTTATTTTATATCCCGCTGTGAGGTAGTCTGGATTTTCTACAGCAAATCCCCTTCCTTCTTTATAGCCTTCAATGTCATCAACAGTAAATGCAATAGGCCTATCCAACAACATAAAGTCATAAAACACTGAAGAATAATCTGTAATCATCGCATCACATTGTGCTATTAATTTATACAAATTCCATTTTTTAGAAATAAATTCAGAATGACTCAGCAAGAATAAGTTACTTAAATTCATACTTTCAAAATCAGAAATATCCTCCATCGGATGCAACTTAATAATTAATAATATATTACTTTTTTTAAGCCATTCATTTAAGTTAATATAATCAGATGTGTGAAATATTGGAGTAAAAGATTCTATTTCTTTAATATCTGCATAACCTAATGTTTTTGACTTTCTAAAAGTCGGCATCCATATAACCACCTTTTTGTAGCCACTTAGTTCTGGATATTTTTCAAATTGTCTAAACATAATATCTGTTCTAGGCTGTCCGCATATTACTATGTTCTCATCTTTCACACCTTGAGCCCTTTTCACAACTTCTTTAAAATAGTCTGATGAGATTAGCATACTTGTGTAATATGATTTTCTTGAAACTGTTTGTAATTGGCGCTTATCAGGAGCCTTAAATGGTGTGCCATGCCACATTTGTACAACATATTGATTTTTTGACGGATAAATTGGTATTCTTCCAAACGCATAAAAAACATGTCCAGCTCTAAGATAGTCTATCACGCCATTTAAAGTATTTATGTAGTGCACATTTAGGGGAAGTCTCTCTGTTATTTTCTCATTTGAACTAATCAATATCTTATATGTTGAATTATATTCATTTTCAATTAAATAATCGTAAATAGCTTTTATATTATCCCTAAATCCCATATTTGTATACAGTAATATAGTTTTATCATCTTTGGGAATAACCTTGTTCAATACGGACAAAAGGCGAAAAATTGTATTCGTTAATATATATTTAGTCAATTCATTTTTTATCATTTTACTTATACCTTTTATTACTTTAGTAGATATGTCTGTATTGTGGCAATACTCTGACGATTATACATTAAAACTTATTTCACTCCGATTTTTCTAGGATTTATATAGTAAATGTGCCGACTTTTATAACTATTATAAGAATTAAATCATCATATCACCAACAATCTTTTCCAATTCTTCACAGAATTTCGCATTATTACTGTTCATTCCATGTCTCATACCAGCAATGAGCTGATTATAATTAGTTATAATTTCTCCTAGATTCGCAATCTCTTCTACCAGAATGATTGTACCCATTTTTCGTGCTACATTACGAGCGAACTCAACCTGATGATTATTCACATGTTCACCAAACTGATGCTGCCGAGGCACAACTATCGGTGTTTTACCAACCTGCAATGGCATAATAAAACTTGCAGGACCTCCATGTGTAATCACAATTTTGGCATCAGCCACATTTTTTATCATCTGTTGATATGGAATTAATTTGCTACATTGACAATACTTTGGTTTATAGGTACTAAAACCGGTCTGTATGATAACTTCGTCGGTTATTACTCCATCCTTTTTTAAATCATCTACTGCCTTCACAAGCCTGTTAAATGGCTGTTCATGCGTTCCAACTGACACGAATATCATCTTCTGCTCCCATCAAAAAATACTACCGAGGTTGATTGCTTTTGGATATACTTTTTTCTGTTCATCCCATTGAACTATGAATTTATCTACAATTGGATAAACCATCTTTCCTGTCATTGTTGGCTTGTCAATACGATCAAAGACTTCGATATAAATCAGCTTTGCTCCCATTAGTTTACCGATATAGAAAAACGGAACCGCAACCGCGGCACCAGAAGAGATAATTAAATCCGGCTTTTCTTTATACAATACCTTACAGGCTATAACGGTATTCATTAACAAAGCCTTAAGGCTACGGTTTGTTGGATAATAGCAGGTATAAAATTTCTTCCCTTCCAACAAACTTCTGGCATCCTCTTTATCAAAAGTTACCCAGAAATGTTCTTTATTCTTCCAAAAAGGTTTCAGCATATACAGATGCGTTAAATGTCCTCCAGATGAGCCCACTAAACAAATCTTTAATTTTTTTTTATCTGCTATATGATTCATCACTTATAAACTCCCACTTTCACAATTATTGAACATATACGGTGATTATCTGTTAGCTTTTGAATGCGCCAATATGACTTTCAAAATTTGCATCTCAGCAAGTTAGGACATCTCGTAACATTCATCATACTCTTTGGGGTGTGTGAAAGAGTTATGATTTCCGCAAGATTGTATTTTTTAGTGTTTAATAACACTATACAAGCGTCAATAGATGACAAATTCTATATTGACAACAAACAAATCATCATTTATCCTTAAGTACGACAAATAGCCCGTAACAAAGTGGGTTTACTTCACGCAAGCTTAACCAAATTCCTTCTAAATCTCTATTCCCAAAGATGTTTTCAGACACGACATGGTTTGGGGTCTGAATATTTTTCCTCAAAAACAAAAGACATTCTGTCGCTTGTAATTCATCAATTTTTAGAGGAAGCACCCTTTTGACCTATTGGAGACGAAACTTTTAAAAAATTTAGTCCGGCTACCAACTCCTTATATTTACAAGGCATTTTCTGCTTTAATCACATAGCATATTACTAGCCATATGAATACACAAATACTTGTCCACCTAATTACTGTATTTTGGCTAAAAAAACTGGCGAATGGCCCGATTCGGCAGTCTTGTATATATAATATTGGATGTTCAATTTATTTCTGTTCAAGAGCAATTACATCATAATAAATTACTTAAATGAACCTAATTTTTGGTACTCTCAATTGAGGACCTTGAACATTATGATATTCAAATTCTCCATTTTCCGTATCTTTACAAGCAATATGTGTACATAAATTCTATAAATCATCTCCAAATAATTGCTATTATTTTGACCTTAGCTAATTAGGCTACTCCATCATATCTTCCTGTTTCTACCACCTTATATCCTACCTCTATAATCCAGTTCAGTATAGCACGTTCTTTTTCAAACTTCAACATATTCAACGCATACTTAAGATATATTTAATTGGAATTCTGGGATAGTTCTGGTTCCGAAGCCAGTCCTTTCCTCAATAGCTATTTTTAAATGATTTGTATAAGTCCAAAAAGATATGCGCCTCTGTCCCATTAGCCAATAACTCTATATTAAACTGATAGCTCACTGCCTTTAATATCATACAGTACTTCTTTGCATCCGCCCCTATCAATCACGAAAACCCACAATGTTTAGAATCTTTCCCCGAATAGTTTTAGCCACCTCACTCACAACCGTTTCCTTTAATACCAACAATATCCCGCCATATATGAAGATATAACCTCCAAACGAAACAGTCAGTAACGGAAACAATGTCAAATTTATGTTATCTCTTACAAATACCAAAAATACAGTAGCCATAAATACAGCCACACCAATCTTAGCAATCTGGACTTTTTTAATAACCACCAATGCCTCTGTTTTTAAAGCGGCTATCTGTACTCCCAACACCACCAATTCAGCAATTAGAGTCCCAACGGCTGCTCCCGATGCTCCGTACTGTGGAATGAGTATGGCATTTAAAATGACATCTACGATCGCCCCTGTGACTTCTGAATAAAGCACAATTTGCTCTTTTCCCAAAGGAACCAACATCTGAATACCCAAAACATTGCTTGCCCCAATAAGAATGAGTGTCGGCATGATTATACACATGGGTAAAACAGATGGCAAATATGCTTCACCAGAGAGCAACAAAATACATTGTTTTGACATAACAATGAATCCCATGGTCAGGGGAATAGATAAAGCGGTGACAAACTCCAGCGCCTTTGCGGAAACCGCCCAAAATTCTTTTTCCAATTTCTTTTCTATATAATAAGATGTCCGGGGAAGCAGTACAGCCCCAAGCGAGGTTACCACATTAACCAGTATTACCTTGATTTTGATTGCCACATCATAGTATCCCACCTCTGTATCATCTCTCATAAACCCCAACATGGTAATGTCCAGATTAGAGTAAATTGTTACTGCTACCGACATGGCAAAAAAAATCAGCACCGGTTTTAAATGCCTTTTTATATCATAAGATAAAAAGTGTTCAAATGTTATGTGCCTTTTTAAATTCAAAAAGTTAAATATGCCATATCCTGCATTGGCCAGCACTGTTATTCCAGCATATATTACATAATCATCCTTCTTTTTGACCAGCAAAAACATAAGTATTACGGCCAGGACTTTAAATGCCAAAGAGCGCATTGTAATATATGAATAACATTCTAATGCCTTATACAACCATTCCATTGCAATCAAGTTCAAAAAAAGAGACATACTACAGACTAACATCAGGATACGTTCTTCTTTTAATCGCGGGACACAAAACAGAGCAACTAAAAAAATCAGATAGGCTATTAAGGTCGTAACAGCATTGATTATCCAAATTTCCTGAACAGTCTTTGATAGCAGCTTTTTATCATCCCTTACCTGCGCACAGGCACGAATTCCATATGTAGGAATTCCCAACAAAGCAAACATAGAAAAATAAGTAATAATGGAATTGGCAAAAGCTATCTTCCCATTTCCCTCCGGCTGAAGCACTCTGGAAATATAAGGGAATGTAATCAATGGAAATACAAAAGCCGATGTTGTAAGAAGCATATTCATTATCAAATTAAACTTTATAGACTTCTTGTTGCTTTTCATAAGTCTCTATTCACCTAACTTCCATCCAGGCCTATACACCTCATGCAAGCCAAATTTTCCATTCCTGGCATCTTCTAAACCACACCGTAACATTTCCCGCTCTGCCTTCTCCATACCAAAAAGAAAATACAATTTTACTTTAATCATTGCTTTCATGTAAAAAAACAGATAACATCTTCTAGGAAAATTTCTGCGATAACAATCTGTCATATTTCTATATCTATAATAACAGCGCCAATCTACTGTCCCATTACCACTCTTATTTACATCATGATGTATTTTTATATTAGGAATACATACTATTTTTCCCAACTTTCCCAATCTAAGTCCATGTTCTGTATCATCAAACCATATAAAGTATTCTTTTCTGGTCAGTCCGGCTTTCTCCATCTTTTCCTGATTTATGATTGTTCCTACATAAGAAAATGTATTTATTTGAAAGGTTTCCTGCTTATACAGCTCCAGAGGTGGTACCCACTCTTTAATCCTTACCCCCCTTGTATATAAACTCCTTCTATGTTCCAAATCCGCCTGTCCTTGATTGATAACTTGGCCACATATCGCTGAAATATTTTCCCATTCATTCTTATGAATCGTCAGATACTTTTGAGCAATTTCAAGTGCATCTGCTTCTGGAAAAGCATCGTCATCTGATACCCAAATCCATTGTGCTTTAAGTTTCAGACTTTCTTGAAGTCCCGTATAAAAGCCTCCACTCCCTCCTTTGTTCTGATTCATTCGGATAACCTTTTTCATGTATCTCTTTTTGTCATTTTCCCATTTTCCTAAAAATGCTGGTGTTTCATCTGAACTTGCATTATCTACAACTATAATATATGCAGGAAGAATTGATTGCACATCAAAAGCCAACAATGCAGTCTTCAATTTTTCAACTCGATTAAATGTAACAATGACTACACCAATATCCATTATTCCTTTACCCATTTTATCTTTCCCTTAATTCCAGCTCTAAAATCCCAGATTCCCCGTCCAGCGTATCTTATATCCATATACCCCTTCAAACAGTAATATCCGTACATGGCGAGGCTATGCATATATGCCCTAATACGTTTCAACCCTCTAGCATACTCGCTAATAAATATCATCTTGTTTCGTACCATATAATATTGTGTCAGCGGGGAGGCCTTTTTTCCCCCTCCAGTGCTCGAGCTAACCTTATGATAGACTATCGACTGTGGTGCATAGTATATCTTCCACCCTGATTGAATTACCCGATAACAAAACTCCGTATCTTCTTCATATAAAAAAAAACGTTCATCCAAAAAACCGATTGATTCTAATAATTCAGCTTTTATACACATACAGCATCCAGTTGAAAAAGAAACCTCTTTTATAGCAGTAGGTATATGATATTCAGTATTTCCATTTCCAAGCATGGTAACTTTAAATGTCTTCTGATTGAATTCTCCCCCTGCACACCAAACCCTTTTTCGGTCATTTTCATAATATATGGTCCCGGTTGTCAAACCACATCTATCGCATATCTGAAATGGCTCCAACAATTTTTCTAGAAAATCCGGTTCAACAAGCGTATCATTATTAAGCAGCACAATATAATCAGCTTGATGCTCAAGAGCAGACTTTATCCCTATATTATTCCCTGCTGAGAACCCATTATTTTCATTTGCTTCCAGCATTTCAAATCCCAAATCAGCCTGGCAGTCTCTCAACGCCTGAACCGATTGATTCGAACTATGATTATCAACTACTAATACCAGATAATTTTCATAGGTAATTCTTTTCAAGCTGTTTAGACATTCAATTGTATCCTTCTCACCATTATAATTCAAAAGTATAATTACTGCTAAAGCACCCATTTGATTTCACTTTCACTCCTACCTTCTTCCATATACCTGCTCAAGTATCTCCTCACTCTTTTTCCAGGCAAACCGTTCTGCCACATACCGCCTTCCTGCCTCTGACAGTCTCCTGCATCTGCCACTGTCTCTCAGCAACTGCTGTATACATACTTCATACTCTTCATCCGTCTCAGCCTTAACGATCACCTCTCCCTCCTCATCAATTCCTTCTGCTCCAATGCTTCCTGTAATGACAGGCGTCCCAATAGCCAGACTGCGAAGTACTTTAAGCTTAATGCCAGCTCCCAGAGTAAGAGGAAACACAGCTGCTTGCGCCTGCTTTAAATATAAGTCAACATCATCTACGAATCCAGTGACATGTATATAGTCGTTTTCCATCTGACGCAGCTGTTCTGACGGCTGATTTCCCACAATATAAACCTGAAGTTCCGGAATCTGTTCTTTTACCCTAGCTGCAATTTGTATTAAACGTATCGCTGCCAGATAATTTTCATCACGCCCCATCTGTCCAAGAAAACAAATCATCCCTTGCTTTCTAACCCCATCATCCGGTTCCTGGCTGCCAACACCATCATCCAATCCATAATATGGATTCAGCACTTTACAATCGCTTCTCCCATACTGCTTTTCTATAAGATTTTTATCCTTCTCATTAAAGGTAAACAGGCAATCTACTTGTCTGCAATATTTTCCTTCTTTCCTTAAAACTTTTTTTAACTGCGAATTCAAATAAATCTTTTTAATCCCCCTACTGTCGTTCACTTTCCTCTCATAGGACTGGGCGGTCATATCATGTTCTGTCATGTTAAATTTTAGTTCCGGAAACAACTTTTTAATCCAATAATACTGTCCCATTGAAGCATACTCAGCATGTATTGCATCAATCTTATACTTCCTAACCATATATATCATTATGACCGCAAAGCGGATGGAACTTCTGGCTGCAAAATAATTCGGCATCCATGGTTCTGCCAGCATATGCGCCAGGCGCCTCATACGACTAATCTTTATACTTCTACAGAATCCGTCGTTCTCCAACTTCTCTCTCAATTTTCTATCATACTCCGAAGCTTCGAATGAAAGTACATAAACTGTATTCCACTGCCTTAATGTCTCAATCTGTTTTCCCATACATACTCCACCAGCATGATTAGCTCCCAAAGATGGAAAATAAGGAGAAATATGCAAAATATTCATGCTTCATCCCTCCTGTTCCAGAAGAGGAAGTACATTCTTCCCCAAAACTCTTTCCATTGCCTCAACTGTAAAATATTGATTATACAATTTCTGAATTAACTCCCTCTTCTGCAGTAATGCATCTGTTCTTAGTAATATATCTAATGCACATTTTTTGTAGGAATCCCCTATACAATTAATTCCTATTCCATACTGTTCCACCAACTCCCATGTGTCTCCCTGTATATTATTGATTAACGGAAGTCCATAGCAAAAATAGTCGATGGATTTCATGGTCAGACCCACACAAACACCTGGCTTCATTATATTAATTCCATAACTACACCTGCTGAAAATCTCCTGTTTTTTGGTTTCATCATAGACCAATCCATAATACTCAGCATCTATCCCCTTCTGATTTAAGGATTCGAGAAATGCCTCCCTTTTCTCCCCATCACCCACAATATGAAGCTTTACTTTTTTGCTTCGATTCACTTCACCAAGAATTTCTGTAATAGCATTCATATCAATTATGTTATTTACAGAGCCCAGATAAACGACATGCATACAATTTTCATCCTTCTGAAATACACACTCACAGACCTCCGCATTCTTTGGCCAATACAGAGTTACTGCCTCCTCTGGCTTTAATCCGAGAAGCCTTTTGTACAAACCGCACTCTGTAAACACCAAGTCCGCATGCCCTAAATTATCATCTCTCAACCTTCTCCAGCACCGAAGCGGCCATAGTGTCTCCACACCTTTTACAGGCAATGACTCTGGCCACATATCTATAATATCCAACACTACTTTTGTATGAAGAACCTTTTTTAATTTAATTGCAGTACGTGCAAGGGAATTAGCTGGTATCATAACATAAAGCAAATCAACTGGCTCATTCTTTAAAATGCGAAATACCTTTCTTGCAAAGTCGTATTGCGAATACAAACGCCGGAAAGATAAATTTTTCTTATATACAACTGTATCAACATAGCAGTGGTTTGCCTTGGGTAACCTCCCCTTTCTCTTTTCCCTGTGGATAAAATCCGATTCCAGCCACAACACATTGTGGCCCAACTTCTGAAAATATTGGCCTACCTTTTCTGCTCTGGGCTCATAGCTGGCAGAATTAGTCACCATTACAATGTTCATATCACTCTGCTACTCCTTCGCATCATGTTTCTCAGTTTCATGTTCCATGGCCTGTGATTCCTGGTAAGAAAAACCTTCCGTACTTTCCTTTTCAAATAATATCTTTATCGTCTTAAATAATATTTCTATATCCAAAAGCAGTGAGTAGTTCTGAATATACATTAAATCCATCTTCAATTTATCATATGCCGTCGTATTATATTTTCCATAGACCTGTGCATATCCAGTCAAGCCTCCCTTGACCTTTAGACGATAAGCAAACTCTGGTATTCTGTCAGAGTACATATCCACATGCTCAATTCGTTCAGGTCTTGGTCCTACCAAGCTCATATCACCTTTTAGGATATTCAGAAGCTGCGGAAGTTCATCAATTCTTACTTTTCGAATAAGGCGTCCTACCGGGGTTATACGCGGATCATGATCAGTCGCCGGAATTGAAATTCCACTTTTCTCAGCATCTACTATCATGCTACGGAATTTGCATATCAAAAAGATCTTCCCATTCTTTGTACAACGTTCCTGATAGAAAAACACCGGACCTCTGTCATAAAGTTTGATTGCAAGTGCTGTTACAATCAGAATGGGTGAAGTCAGAATCAGCATAAACAGTGAAATTCCTATATCCATAGCACGTTTTATAAACGCCTGCTCAATGGACAATCCATCATTTCTAGACAGCAATAAAGGAGTGTCAAAATAATGCATACTTTCCGCACTCCTGATAATAATATCGGAAATCTTTGGTGTACTGTAGACACGAATTGATCTGGCATAACAAAACTTAAGAAGATCATTTCTCATAGCAGAGGGCAAATCGCAGATTACTACCCCTTCATATTTTAAAATCTCTTCTTTGACTTCGTCATTACTATCCTTTATCTTTACACATTTACCTATCTCAAAACAGTCCTCACGACTATATATTTTACTCATCAATGCAGTTACCGGTCTTTCCCCATACAGCATAATCACCTTGCGGGGTGGATATAAACCTCGATAGATTCTATTAGCCATGTATCCCCATAAAGCAATTATCACAAACTGCCCTGCAGTCATCCATACCAAAGGAAATACCGAACGAAAGTGTTTGACAAGCAATACAATTGGAATATATGATACTGCATTTGAACACATCGTTGCAAGTGTATGTGTATAAATTAATTCACCGGTTCTCAAATAGCCCAAACGAAGACTCCCATACATATTACTAAATACATATAAAATCAGGGCATAAACTGCTGCCAAAAAGTAATGTCCTAAACGCTGATACGGCATTTCCATCTGTTCATTATAGCAGTAAATCCAAATATACATAAAAATGAGCGATTGTATTCCTATCAAGCACATCTTTGCAAGAAATCGAATAAGGCGTTTATATTTATCATATCTTTTCACTTGTCATTACCATACTTCCTTATAGTATTCTTTCGTTAAGTAACCTAAGTATAACATTCTTTATATTACGGTGCAACTTATTATCCTTATTTGCAGTTATATCCAGCTTACCCATTTCCAATACACAAAGAATTCTTTTCAGACCTGATACCAGCCCAAAAAGAATTCTCTATTTTAAAACTTATTTACTATCATTCTGTACAGCCGAGAGCCCTACCATAATAAGGGTAAACATAATAGGTGCAACTATAGGAACGCTGATATTTACAAATGCCTGCGCACAATAACATACTACCGCTATTGGTACAGCCATTACAAAAGGACATTTTTTTGCCTTGCGGATGATATGAATTATTGATGTACAAATAAAACCTGCATACGCTGTCACTCCAACTATCCCTATTGTTACGAGATACTGCAGGTATTCATTATGTGCACTATCAAATTTCTCATTATATCTACTAATCATATCATCATAATATCCATGCACCGTGATAATCCCAAAGGTATCCGGTCCAAACCCAAAAAGCTTGTGCATAAACGGAAATTTCCCATAAATTTCAATTGCAATTCTCCAAATATATCCTCTATGGGTTCCCCAATCATCGTCAAATATAATATAATTTTTTAGTGAACCATATTTTTCCAGATTCCCTGCTATATTGGCATCATAAAGAATATATACTCCTGCCAAAAACGCTACTGCTAAAATCACCACCCATACCCATCTTCCGGCATTGCACTCGATTAATTTATGACTTCTAGTTAGAATGCCCTCCAAAATCGTTATGAATACTGCTAATGCCCACAAAACAATAACTACAAACGGAAGTTTGCTAAAACCCGAAATCACATTAAACAGGCCATTAATTTCCATTACATGCGTAGGAATCGTCTGACCGATATAATCAATAAGCAAAAATTCTGTACTCAAAGTAGCCAAGATAATAACATAATCCCTAAGGCCGCGAATGCCATTAAAAAGATACAATGGCAATAGACACAAAAGAGCTATCATGGCCAAATATGCATTATCGCTGATTCCGGTTATCAATGCAAAGATAGATATTGACATTGATATGGCATATAATAACTTTTTTAATTTATTCTTTTCTACACAGAACAAAAGTGTACTCGCACCCATAACCAGTGATACATAAGATGTATAGGTGTTAATATTTCCAATAGTAGATACAAATATCTTATAATCTTCAGGTGACAAATCCCGTTTAAAGCCAATGGGATCCAGTTTGAAGTAGTGGAGTATACCTACTAGACATGTTAGTATACCAGCTGCTACAAATGCATCCAGATACCACCGCCTGAACCTTAAGCATTTGGTGATTATAAAATAACTGATAGTATATAACAAAATCAAAAATAAGCCTGAATATCTTCCCTCATTGCCCCAGAATGATTCATAAAAATATTCCGACTGAAACGTTGATATCACAGCCGATGCTACAAATAATATCATTGCCCAATCTGTTATTTTGAAGGACTTTATTGTAAATCCACGCAAAACTGTCTTTATTGTACCATAATTATTCTCCGTCCCATCCTTACGGATAAATGTTAATGCTATAATCAGAAGCACAATAGCCATCGATATGACCGTCCCACAATATATCCAGTACTTAATGGCCAATATATCAAAATACAAATCACGAAATGCCAGTGGTAATGCAACAAAAACTGTCAATGTCAGTATTAATGCAGGAATAGAATTTGCATTTTTCCAAGATTCTAATAAATCCGAACGTTTATCTATACTTTTATCTTCCTTCATCATATGCTTACATTCACTTTCTGTGTAGTTTAAAGTTTTTTATAGTATATCATTTTACCCCTATTTACGCAACTTTATCAATAAAGAATTCACCAATCCATTCCCTCTATGTTATATAGTATATACCATATTGCAATAATTTTCCTTATCCGAAGTATAATCAACTCGTAATGCAAAAAAGGAATTTCAAAAAGTATTTCAAAAAGAAAAAGGAGAGTGCATTAATTATGAGAAAGCAGACAAAGTTAGTTGCTGTATTATCAACAGCAGCACTGCTCGCTATTGGTGCATCCATGACTTCTTTCGCAGCTACAGGATGGGCTGAGGAAGACGGTACTTGGGTATATTACAACAGAGACGGCGAGAGAGCAACTGAGCAGTGGAAAAAGTCCGGCAACAATTGGTATTGGCTGGACAGCGATGGCGAGATGGCTATCGATCAGCTGATTGAAGATGGTGACAACTATTATTATGTAGACATCAACGGCGTTATGGCAGCTAACCAGTGGGTAGCTATCGACAACGAGGACGCTGGCGAGGACGATGAGCCGGATCATTACTGGTATTATTTCCAGGCCAATGGTAAAGCATTAACTAATGGTGATAATGACAAGGTTTCTTTAAAGACAATCAATGGCAAGAAGTATGCTTTTGACGACGAAGGTAAAATGCTGTTTGGCTGGGTAGATGAGGACAGTGCAGAGCGTGTTGATGATACGGACGGCGACGGTTTCAAGGAAGGTACCTACTACTTCGGCGGCGAAGATGATGGTGCAATGACCGTTGGTTGGCTACAGCTTGACATTACTTATGATGAGGCTACCAACGATGATTATAAGTATACCGCAGCAGCATTTAACGATGACGAAGACCAGACACGTTGGTTCTACTTCAAGTCCAATGGTAAGAAGATTTTTGCTGAAGATGGCGACCGCACAAAAGATAAAACTATCAACGGCAGAAAGTATGCATTTGACCAGTACGGCGCCATGGTAGCTGAGTGGTCTCTGGATGAAGATGACCTGCCAGGAAAGAGCTTATCCACATATTCTGAGATTACAGCTAGTAGCAGCGAAATCACCAAGGGCGAAAAAGCTGATGCTAAGTACAGCCAGGCATGGAAATACTTTAACAGTGTTGAAGATGGTTCCCGTGTAAGCAAGGGATGGTTTAAGGTAGTATCTGCTGAATATCTGAATGCAGACAAATACAACGATGACGAGGATTCCTGGTACTATGCAGACGGAAGTGGTAATCTGTATGCTGGCGAGTTCAAGACCATTAAAGGTAAGAAGTATGCATTCCGTGATGACGGCCGCATGATTGATGGACTGAAGTTCATCAAGGATAATGATGGCAGCCTTGAAGTATATGCAGACGACGATAGTACCTATAACTTTGATAATGAAGATGACTTCCTTGATAATGCAGTTAAATTCTATGAGCCAGGCGGTTATAGCTGCTATTACTTTGGTGGCGGAGATGATGGTGCGATGAGAACCGGCAAGACAACAGTTGAGGTTGATGGCGAAAACCATAACTTCTATTTTGAAAAGTCTGGCGGCAATAAGGGCGCTGGTGTTACCGGTGAAAAGGACGATAAACTGTACCAGTCTGGTATGCTTCTGAGCGCTGATTCTGATACTAAGTATCAGGTTGTAAGAAAGATAACAACAATTGAAAAGGGTTCCAATAATAAGGAAAGTAAGAAGGTAACTTATCAGAAGCTTGATGATGCCGAAGCGTTCTTGAAGGAAAGTGCTATTGAAGTAAAAGATTTACTTGAAAATGTAACAGATGATAGCACTAAGATTTCTGTTGGAAATAGCAGCAGCAATGTAAGCAAGAAGGCTTCTGATCTTAAGGAAGCTTACAACATTACTTACAAAGACGCTGTTGTGGATGGTAATGTAACAACAAAGACCGAGTACATCTTAGTAAATACCTCAGGTAAGGTTATTGACAACAAAGGTAAGAATAAGGATGGAAACGACTTCTATTACATTACTTCCAAAAAGAGTGATGGTACAAATAGCATCGTAGGAATTTACGTTGAGGATTAATATTTAAATTTAGTAAATATAATTATATGATTTTGTAAGGGGGAAGCGTTGTAACTGATTGATTGACAGTTAGTTGCAACGTTTCTTTTTTGTATTAACAATTACTGTATACACGTTGGTGTTTTACAAAATATGTTTTGATAAAGAAAGGATATCTATATGAGAAAACGCTTGTTTATTATCGTGCTTGGCATATCGGCAGTATTGGCAGCCGCCTCTCCCTTTTCTAGTTTTGCTAATAGCACATCAAATGAAATTATAATGGAAAACTGTGGAGCCTATTTATTTGAATGGAGGCCTGTAGATTGTGGAAACGGAAGAGCATTTGCAATATTAGTTGGCGGAAATACTATTGCAGAAAGCAATGTAATTTTAAGTAGAGGTTACGATTATGCTTATACCTTCAATTCTCTCACATATGCACGGCCTTGGGGAGCTGTACCAGATTTAGTAAATGTTGATGGTATTTGGGCAATACCAGAGAATGAAGAGGTACTCCCCGAAGGAATACAGCCTGTTACTCGTCTTATACTGTTAACTAATAATAAAAATATGGCTTCAAATGAACGTTATGTGGATATTGTTCATCTTCCAAATGGAGTAGATACATCAACATTACCTCCAGAGGTGCGGAAATACCTTATTAATGTGGATGGGTCAGACGCAGGAGCTTATGAAGGTACAATCACATCTGGTTGGGTCAATGAAGATAAACAATGGAAATATAGGGCACCCGACGGTTCGTTTATTACTAATAGCTGGATTAAGGTAGATGATAAATCCTATTATATGGATGTAAATGGTGTAATGTTGGCTGATACGATTACCCCCGATGGTATCTATGTAAATCCAAGTGGTGAAAAAACAAATTATTTTCCAGGATGGATTCAAGACGAAAAAGGTTGGCGTTACATAATGAAAAATGGATATTATGCGGCATCAACCTGGATTCAGGATACAGATGAAAGATGGTACTATTTTGACATAGCAGCATATATGGATAAGGATACCATAACGCCAGATGGATTTTATGTTGATGAAAATGGAGTATGGGACGGAAATCCATCAACATCAGTTGATAAAGCCAATATAGGTCCTGGCGCTTCATTCAACACTCAAGCGGAAGGATGGGAAGAGTATGAGGGCTCATGGAAATATAGGCTCTCAGATGGAAACTATGTTACGAATTCCTGGAAACAAGATACAAATGGCAAATGGTATTACTTCGATAGTGCTTCTCTGATGGCCACTAATCAAACCACTCCAGATGGTTATTACGTAGGGTATGACGGTGTTTGGAATGAAAATGAATAGGGATATTTTGAAATTGAATATAATTCACTACGGTAATTATATTCTATAATATAATTTACTCATATCTTAAAAATGCTCCTATTGAATAGGAATCCCTACTCAATAGGAGCATTTTTTAATAATATAATTGATATTGCTCTCTCTTGAATAATTTTTGCATATAAATTTGTTTGTAATCTCTACCACGCTTTACATATAGCAGAGTTACACACTTCTATCTTATATAATTTTCCAAATTCCAAACACAATCAACTCGTAATGCAAACGAAGAATTTCAAAAAGAAAAGTTAGAGTGCATTAATTATGAGAAAGCAGGCAAAGTTAGTTGCTGTATTATCAACAACAGCACTGATCGCTATTGGTGTATTCATGACTTCTTTCGCAGCTACAGGATGGGCTTAGGAAGATGATACTTGGGTTATATTACACCAGATATAGCGAGAGGGATATCGAGCAGATTGACAACTATCATTAGATAGACATCAATGGTGTTATGGCAGCAAACTAGCGAATAGCCATTGACAACGAGAATGCAGAACATGATGATGGGGCAGATCATTACTGGTACTATTTCTAGTCTAATGGTAAAGCATCAAAGACAGTCAACGGCACGAAATATACCTTTGCTGAAGAAGGTAAGATGCTGGGCAGCGGAAAATAATGCTGAGTGTATTCATAATACCGACGGCGACAGCTTCAAGGAAGGCGATTACTCCTTCGGCGACGAAGATGACAATGCAATGACCGTTGGTTCTACTTCAAGGATAATCGTAAAAAATCAAAGCTGAGGGTGGAGGCGAATTAAAAGAAAACACCATCAATAGTAAGAAGTGCTCTTTTGATGAGTATGGCGCCGTGACATCAGAGTGGCCTCTGGATATAGACAACATTAGAAAAGCTAGTTTAAGACTGTTGCGACGGTAACAAGGGCGCTGACAAGACTGGTAATAAGGATGATAAGTACTATCAGTCCGGCAAATTGCTACGCGCAGGTTCTGATGAGAAGTATCAGGTAGTTGAAAAATCAACTTAGTCAACACCGGATGACACTGGAAAGGCTAACAGCGGTACTATTGAGGAATATGACAAGTTAGATGATGCTGAGGAACTCCTTGAAACAATCATACATTCTAACTGTAGCGAAGGTGTAACTGATAAAAATGTAAAACTCTTAATGGACCTTGGCGCAAATAAGGATGATAGTGAACTTTACATCATAAACTATGACAGAAAAGATGTTACTGGTAAGAGTGAATCAGATGCTATTATTGCAATTGATTACGTCTTGGTAAGGTAATTAATACTAATTCTATGAATAAAGATGGCAATAATTACTACTATGTAGTTAAAAAAATGGTAAGACATGCAAGATTGTTGCTGTTTATGTTGAAAATTACTATTTTAAAAAGTAATTCTTAATTTATACGGAACAGAATATTTAATTGAGAATATGATTATGCGTATACTTTTAATCCGATGGCTTATCCTTGGCCATGGGGCACTGTACCCGAATTAATCAATATAGATATCTATTGGGAAACTCCAGAAAATAGGGCTCTTATGCCAGAGGGCAGCCAACAATCAACTCAGATTATTTTGTTAACCAATAAAGCCATATTTTCAACAAAAGAACGCTATGCTAATATTGTAAGGTTACCCCTAAAGTGTATCACTGGCAGATTTACCTTCTGAAGTACGAAAATAATTAATCAACGTAGAAGGAACAGATGTTGGTGCTATGATAATGTTACATTGGTAGGTTGGACCTGGAGTGAAGAGGGTTTTGACGTTATCAAAAACCAGACGGGATCTTTGCAAGTAATGGATGGTTAAATATTGATGAACAGTCGTACTATCTGAATGAAAATGGTCATATGCTCACAGATACAATTACGCCTGATGGATTTTACGTAAATGCATAGGGAGAGAAGCAAAGACATATACGTGAGTGGATATAAGGCGAGAAAGGCTGGGAATATATCCAAAATAATTGATATTATGTAGCGTCTACCTGACTGGAAGATACAGATGGAAAATGGTACTATTTTGATATGAGCGTCTACATAAGCGTAAACGAAACAACACCCGGTGGCTTCCATGTTGGTAAAGATGGTTTTTGGGACGGTCAGTCATCCAGTATGGAATGCCAAAAATGGAGACCTCGATATCAACAACAAACCATGGCTCAAGAGTAATTATTTTATCGTATATTTATATTACATAGAGTCTGTGAAAGTTTTTCTGAAATTAAAGATTTATAAGGTCTTCTATGATAAAATAAAAATCATAGGAGGCCTTTT
>ERZ827490.1273-NODE-1273-length-33712-cov-4.930445_pt1 | contig 33712 bp, 18 predicted proteins | sample MGYA00519770_ERZ827490 | MGnify/ENA primary metagenome ERZ827490 (study PRJEB31778, sample SAMEA3449324) | human gut metagenome | biome: human gut; feature: human-associated habitat; material: faeces | place: United Kingdom | collected 2010/2012 ...
TAACGGCTATGTAGTATTTTTCGTTTTCCATCTTCATCCCTCCGAAATCGCACAAGGTTTATTATATCGGCAGTGGGATGTTTTTTAAGAGGTTTTTCCGCCAAGGGGCAGCTGCGCCTATATGCTGACAGGTGCCACCTGTCATGATGATAGGAGAAAGTGAACTTACCCAACTGAAGATATATTACAGCAGAGAAAACGGAATGATAATAACATTAAAATTTGATTTTTACCTAGAAAATTTACTTTGAAATTTTTTGGGCGTTATTCCGAAACGCCTTTTAAAAAGTGAAATAAAATGCGAATAATCGTGGAAACCGCTTTTTTAGCTGACTGCCTCAACACTTTCGCTCTGCTCAAGCAGCTTTTTGTGTCTTTAGATGTGAATAATATTAAAGACGAATCATTTTTTGCGGGTAAGTTCTCTGAAAGTGCGCGGAGAGAGTTGAGCAAATTTTTTGAATTGGGTTGAAAAATGTTCCGAACTCTGGAAACCCAGAGAAGCAGCAATTTGTTCAATTGGTAAATTTGTCTCTAAAAGCATCATTTTAGCAATTTCATGCTTCTTTTCATTGATATATACATGCGGTGTAATACCGTACATACGTTTGAAAGCCTTAATAACGAAATCTTTTGAACGTCCTATTTTATCTGCCAACTCCTGAACAGAGTAAATCTTATTCGGTGCGTTATCAATGATATTTTTTATAATTGTAGCATCGTTAACCTCAAGCGTGTTATCAAAACTGCGTTGAAGTCTTATAAAAATCCTGTGTACGAGCGACGCGAATATTTCTTGACGGAGTTGGTCGTCAATATCGCTTTTTGCACAGTTGTACATTTCCAAAAATAAGTCGTTTGTGTTGCTGTTCTGAAAAACATATTTCAGCTGTAAATGATAGCTTTCAATTAAAACCGACGGTAAATTGCCCCTTATATTAATAAAATATTTTTCCCATGGATCGTTGTCATTCGTGAAGTATATATGGTTGGAGTAAAGCGGCAACAAATATACGTCTCCCGCCTGTGGGTGGAAAGTAGTGCCGTTTACTTTAAGCGTGCCGGTGCCTTTGGTTACATATTCCAAAACCGTAACCTCCGATTCCTTGCGCGCTTGATAATAAGTGGAATCACAGTGCGAAAAGCCTACAAGCTCACCATGAAATGGAGAAAGCTGATTAACCCATCTGAAATAATTTTTATCTTCCCACATAAAATAACGCTCCTTTTTAAAAAATTGTTTTACAATTAAATTATATTTATAAATAATGTAATAGTCAAGATTTCCTTTATAACTTCTTTTTTAAAGGTTTTTAATTGTTATTTACATTGTCTTTTTATTGTTGATAGTGTAAAATCAATATAGACGATAGGATAGTTTTTGTTGAATATGCAATTAGAAATGCCGATTATCGGAATTGATTACATATTAAACGTTATGATTTTGAGTTTTTCACCGATTTATAAAAAATTCAAAATAATTTTTTTAGAAATTTATGGGGGTTATGTTAATGAGTTCCAAAATCAAGTTTTTAGCACTATTTGCTGCTATTTCACTTTTTGCTTGTTCTGCAGGCGGTTGTAAAAAGGATGTTGGTAAGCAGGAAAGCAGTGCGCCGACTGTTTCGGATAATTCGACAAGCGACCAAAGCGCGGATAACTTGCCGGAAAATCAAAAGGTAAGCACAAAATTTGAAGATACAAAGCTCGGCAAATATAAATATGTGTGGGGCGACGAGTTCGACAAGGACGAGCTTGATTTGACCAAATGGACCATTCTTTCCCACAGCAACGAGTCCACCGATACCCTCCAGTTTGAGCTGGGCGATGAAAATTTATCAAAGGTCTTTAAAATTGAAAACGGCGCGGCAACCCAAATATTTCAGCGCTGGTACGACCCGACTAACACGCTGATTCAGTATGCGACTTCGGCGCATTTAATGACCCGCCCTACAATGAGCTGGCAGTACGGCTATCTTGAGGTAAGGCTCAGAATGAGCTTCCGCAAGGACGGAAATGCGATATGGATGGTAAGCAAAAACGCACTTAATGCTAATGACAATGCCTACTGCGGATTAGAGGTCGACGTATTTGAAACCCTTGCCTCCACCGATTCTGTAACCCCGAATATACATTTGTGGTATAAGGACGGCCGTCACAGCGACTATAACGGATTGGTTATGAAGGGTGAGCCCCAAAAGTATACCTTTACCAATTCTTATAATCTCTCAAAAGAGTTCCATTTATACGGCTTTGAGTGGACGCCTACCGAAATGTCTATGTATGTTGACGGCGAAAAATATTGGACATTAGATACTACTAAGAGCTTTGACGACGACCCCGATACGACGGTATATAATCAGCCGATTTATCTTATGCTTAGCGCAGGTGCGTTTACTCCCCAAAAAACTTGGCATACATACGAAGGAGACGTGATTGATAATACAAGCCTGCCGCTTGATTTTACTGTCGATTGGGTAAGACTTTATCAGGACCCGAATATGAAGGGTACTCAGCTTAATCTTGCAAAATAATAAAAAAGGAATGAGCTTCTGATGCGAAAAAAGGTTTATAAGCGCTCTTTGGCTTTACTGCTCGGCGCGGCGCTTGTTTTAGGCGGCATACCTGCCGCGGCTGAAAACAGCGTCTCGGGTGCTGACGCAGATACCGCTTCATCGGTTTCGGAAATTTCCGAATACGCCGCTTACATCGGAGCGCAGACCGATGCTTTTAAAGCCAAAACCGATATTACCGTCAGCTTAGACGCTTTTAAAGCGGAAGAGGGCGCGTCGGCAGAGCTTAAAAACGATTATAACGGAGCTAAAGCCTTGCTTTGGGAAAACGGCAAGGGAACTGTATCTGCCGAATTTAATGTCGCTGAAAGCGGACTTTATAATATCGAGCTTACATATTATCTTCCCGAAGCGGGCGTTGAGCCTGAAATAGGCATAATGCTCGACGGCAAATACCCTTATTCCGATCTGGAAAAAGTGACCGTTCCGCGGGAGTGGAAAAATTCAGGTGCGGCGAGAGAGGATGCCGACGGCAATCAGCTCACGCCCGAGCAGGTGGAAAGCGGCAGATATATTACAAGCGTGTTAAAGGATTTCAGCGGAGTTAATACAGAACCGTATCTTGTGCGTCTTACTGCCGGAAAGCATACCGTTACGCTTGTTTCGCCGAAACAAACGATTGCGATTTCTTCACTTGAGTTTACACCGCCCGAAAAAACGGAAAATTATCAAAAACCGACGAAGAAAGAGCAAAACGATACGTCGCCGATAGTTATAGAGGGCGAGGACGCGCTTTATAAATCCTCAAATACGCTTATACCTCAATCGGATACGCAGGATTCGGGCATGAGCCCCGCAAGCCCCTATAAGCAAAAGCTTAATTACATAGGCGGCAGCTCATACAACAGCCCCAACGATACGCTCGTGTGGGGATTTGAGGTGAAAGCAAGCGGTTATTACAAGCTTGCCGTAAGGTACAAGCAAGCCGATGTTGTGAACGGCGAAAGCCTCAGGTGGCTGAAAATAGACGGAAAAACGCCGTTTGAAGAGTGTAAAGCCATTCGCTTTAAGTATAACCCGCGTTGGACGCTTTTCAACTTTGCGGACGATAAAAGCGAGCCCTATTATTTTTATCTTGAAGAGGGGAAACACGAAATATCGCTTGAGGTTACCATGGGCGGCATGTCGGAATATTATCGAAGACTGGCTCAGGTGACCGAAGCCCTCGGGGACGAATATATCGGTATAGTGAAAATTACCGGCGACACACCCGACGCCAACAGAGACTACGAGCTTTTTAACCAGATTCCCGATTTAAACAAACGACTCGGCGAATACAGTGAAAAGCTTTCTGGTATTGTGAACGATATGCAAAGTTTCACGGGAAAGCTAGGCAGTCAGTATATAGCGGCAATGAAAAATATGATTCGCGTGCTGGATGCGATGATTGATAAACCTTATACGGCGCACCAGTATGTTAAGGATTATTATACCAATTATTCCACGCTCAGCTCTTGGCTGTACGATATGAAGAATATGCCGCTCTCAATTGATTGGCTTGAGTTTTGCCCGAGCGGCAGCGAAACAGAATATAAAAAAAGCGGCGTTTTAAAAAAATTCATTTTCGGCGCAAAACGTCTTATATATTCGTTCAGCGTGGATTACGGTAAGACTGCCGCCGCAGCAGACGGCGAGCAGATACGCCTTTGGGTAAACTGGGGCAGAGATCAAACAATGGTTCTCGATACGCTTATACGAGATGATTTCACTGCCGAAACTGGAATATCAGTAAAACTTGAGCAGGTAAACGCCTCGCTTATAAACGGTATACTTGCGGGCAATTTCCCCGATGTAAGCCTTTATATGTCCAGAACCGATCCTGTAAACCTAGGTATACGCGGCGCGCTTGCGGACCTGACCGAATTTGACGATTGCGAAGAGGTGTTTGCACGTTTTCAAGACGGTGCAGAGTTGCCCTACCGCTATAAAGGCGCGCTTTATGCTTTGCCCGACAGTCAGAATTTCTTTATTATGTTCTACCGCAAGGATATTCTTGAAAACCTCGGGCTTTCGGTTCCTAAAACATGGGCAGAATTTTTGAATACGGCTACCGTAATACAGCAGAATAATTTGGAGGTATATGTGCCGTATACCCAAATAGTTGCGGCAACGACCGTAAACGGCGGAATAGGCGGGCTGAATCTTCTGCCCACGCTTATGCTGCAAAACGGGCTTTCTTTCTACAATAAAGAGCAAACCGCTACAGATATGACAAATCCTGCGGCGTTGGCTGTCTTTAAGGATTGGACGGATTTTTACCTTGACTACCAATTTGTTAAGGAAGCCGATTTTTATAACCGTTTCCGCGTGGGAACAATGCCGCTCGGAATTGCGCAGTATTCGGTCTACCTAACGCTGTACGACGCGGCGCCCGAGATTAAAAACCGCTGGGCGGTTGCAAGCGTTCCCTCAACCGACGGCGGCAACGGATATGTTGCGGGCAGCGGAACCGGCTGCGCCATAGTTAAAAAAAGCAGCCATAAAAAAGCCGCTTGGGAATTCCTTAAATGGTGGACCTCCGCTGAAACGCAAACCAGATATTCGGGTAATGTAGAATCGGTTTTGGGTATGCTCGGAAGACCGCAGACCTCTAATGTAATGGCGCTTGAAAGCCTTGCATGGAACGTCGAGGATAAAGAAAATATAGTTGAACAGTGGAAAAACGTAAGAGAAATACCGGAAATTCCCGGCAGCTACTATCTTACGCGCTCGGTGGATCAGGCATTTTGGCAGGTTATTAACGGAAAGGCGAACGTAAAGGACGCCGTGGTTAAATGGAGCCGAGTTGCCGACAGTGAAATAGAGCGAAAAATTAAAGAATACAGTTAACAGCGAGGGATTGAATAATGGCAGCTAAAAAAAGCAAAGCGAAAAACGGCAGAACGCTTATAGGCAGTCAGCGCCCTATGTATGTTATGCTCTCGCCGTTTTTGATACTTTTCTTTATTTTCACCGTTTTACCTATTATTACATCGATAATTATATCGTTTACATCGTTTGATTTAATATCCTTTCCGAAATTTTCGGGAATCGATAATTACAGGCGTATGCTGGCTGACGATACGGTTTTTCCCGTCGTAGTAAAAAACACGCTTGTTTTTGCCGTCATCGCAGGACCGCTCGGCTTTTTGCTGTCCTTCCTGCTTGCATGGTTTGTCAATGAATTCTCGCCTCGGGTGCGCACGTTGCTTTCTTTTCTGTTTTACGCGCCTTCCCTTGTGGGTAACGCATATTTCATATGGAAAGTGGCGTTCAGCGGCGACAGCTACGGATATATAAATTCTTTGCTTTTATCACTAGGTATTATAACCGAACCTATAATTTGGCTTAAAAATGCCACGTATTTAATGCCGATAATTATAATGGTTCAGCTATGGCAAAGTATGGGTATTTCTTTCCTTTCAAATATATCCGGTTTGCAGAATGTCAATGCCGAGCTTTACGAAGCGGGCGCTATTGACGGAATACGGAATCGCTGGCAGGAATTAAGGTTTATCACCTTGCCTGCCATGCACCATATGCTTTTGTTCAGTGCGGTAATGCAAATTCAAAGCAGTTTTTCCGTAAGCGCCATTGCTATTGAATTTGCAGGCTACCCGAGCGTTGAAAACTCGGTTGATACAATAGTTTCGTATCTTTCGGATGTTGCGACCGTCAAGTTTGAAATGGGCTATGCCGCCGCTATCTCGGTTATTTTATTTATTATGATGGCGCTTACGCGCGCCGCAGTCGGAAAAATTCTCGGAATGTCAAAGGGGTGATATATATGCGCTTGAATTTTAGAAAAAAATCTGCCGCCAAAAGGGAAAAGCCCTTTTCAAAACGTTTTACACGTTCACGGTTCGGGAATTTTATGTACTTCTTTTTCCTGACCGCGGCAGGGTTATTTTCTGTTTTGCCGCTCATATATGCCGTAACTACCTCGTTTAAGCCGATTGACGAGCTGCTGATTTTTCCACCCACGTTTTTCGTAAAAAGGCCTACGGCGGTAAACTACATCACGCTGCCGAATTTGCTTTCAAATTTGCAGGTTCCGCTTTCGCGATATATTTTCAACAGTCTTTTCGTTACGATAGTTACCACCGTTATATATATTATAATTTCTGCAATGGCGGCATTTGTACTTTCAAAGGCGACATTCCGCGGCAGAAATCTGATATTTATGATAATTCAGTTTGCGCTTATGTTCAATGCTTACACGCTTGCTGTGCCGCAATATTTAATAGTATCCGGCATGAAAATAATTGATTCTTATTGGGTCTACATACTTCCGCAGTTGGCGGCAACATTGGGCGTTTTTCTTATGAAACAATATATTGAGGGCTATGTGCCCGACGCACTGCTGGAAGCTGCCAGTATTGACGGTGCCGGCTATTACAGAATCTTTTGGCAAATAGTAATGCCCGTAATACGCCCCGCATGGCTCACGGTTACGCTTTTCTCATTCAGAGATGTGTGGGCTGCAATACCGAATGGTACTATTTTCAGTGAACGGCTTAAAACACTGCCTCAAATTGTAACCCAAATTACCGCGGGCGGTATTGCCAGAACGGGCAGCGCCATGGCGGTTACGGTTATAATGATGATTCCACCGATATTTGTTTATCTGGTTTCGCAAAGCAATGTTGTTGAAGCCATGAGCAGCGCCGGAATAAAGGGATAGGAGACGGGAATATGAAAAAAATATTTAACGCTTTAAGCGCCGTACTCCTTGCTGTTTTAATATGCTTTGCCGCGACTGTTCCCGCAATTGCCGCTTCTTCCGATGAAATTCCGTATAACTCTTATACATATTGGGAGGGCATAAGCGAAAATAAGCGCAAAGCGGTTTATAACCGACCGATGTACGATACCACAAGCGTTTTAAACGCGGAAAATTTGCAGGTTGACGCATTTACAAAGCTGAACGATGTTTGCACGGATAACGATGGAAACGTTTATATTTTGGACGACGCTTCAAGAATTACGGTTCTTAACAAGAACTATGAGGTTGTAAAAGAGATAGGCGCTCTTTATAAGGACGGCGAAAAATACGAGTATGCAGGCGCCAACAGTATTTATGTCCATACCGACGGCACCATATATATTTGCGATACCGAAAACGCAAGAGTACTGCACTGCACCTCTGACGGCGCGCTTACCGATATTTTGCTGTTGCCCGATTCTCCGCTTATTCCGGAAGATTATAAATATCGCCCGATGCACATTGTGGCGGACAGCCGCGATTATCTTTACGTTTTGAGCGACGGCTCTTACTACGGAATGATACTTTATTCGGAAGACCGCAGCTTTTTGGGCTTTTACGGCGCTAACGAAGTGACAAACGGCATTATGGGCGCCCTTAAAAACGTATGGAACAGGTTGTTTGTAAGCAACGAGAAAAAAGGAAATACGGCGCGCACGCTTCCGTACGTTTTCGTTGATGTGACAAGGGGCGGCGACGGTTTTATATATACAGCTACCGGCTATACCGATAAAACGAATAACAAAGGGCAAATTAAAAAATTAAGCCCCGGAACGGGAAAAAACATTCTTAATTCCGAGGATATAAATTTTACCGATGACGAGGAAAACACAACCTATAAGGACGGCGAAACGCTTAATCAGAATATTGTAGCTTTAGAGGTTGATGAAAACGGCTTTATATATTGTCTGGACGCCGCCTTCGGCAGAGTTTTTCTGTACGACAGCGAAAAGCGCATGCTTTCGGCTTTCGGCACGGGAATGGGCTCGGGAACGCAAAAAGGCAGTTTTACGCAGGCCTCGGCTTTAGCGCTTAACGGCGGAGACATTCTTGTGACAGACAGCACAAAATGCACCGTTACCGTATTTAAAGAAACCGAATACGGCGCGCGCGTAAAGCAACTTACAGCCCTTACCGTAAACGGCGATTACACCGCCGCAAAAGAGGGTTGGCAGCAGGTTTTAAGCGAGGATAGCAACTGCCAAACGGCATATTCGGGGCTTGCGAGGGCATACCTTGCGGAAAACGACTACAAGGCCGCAATGAAATATGCCGAGAACGGTTACGACAGAGAAACATATGCGCTGGCGTTTGAGCTTTCGCGCCGTGATTTTATATACGGTAATTTTCTTGTTATATTCATAGCAATAATTATACTTTTGTGCGCAATAGCCGCCGTGATTTTCCTAGGCAAGCGCAAAAAGCGAAAAACGGTAAAGGACAGCGAAACAAGGCTGCTTTTCAGGACGCTTATACATCCCTCGCTCTCATTTGACGACGTTAAAGAAAAGAGCAGAGGCAGCATAAAGCTTTGCGTGGCGGTGATGGCGGTTTATTACGTTCTTTCGGTTATGCAAACGCTTTGCGGCGGATTTTTATTCACCTACTATGACCCTGAAAACTTTAATTCCATTATGGTGCTTATTCGCAGCGCGGGTATAGTGGCTCTTTGGATTATATGCAACTGGATGGTCTGCACGCTGCTCGGAGGCAAGGGAAAGCTGAGAGAAATTGCGGTTGTAACCTGTTACAGCCTAACTCCCATGATTATTGAAATGGCTCTCAGGCTTGTTCTTACCAATGTGTTGCTGCCTACCGAAGGAGAATTTTTGGGAATTTTCAGAACGGTTGCAATGTTATATACGCTGCTGATTTTGGTAATAGGAATGATAAAAATTCACGATTTCAGTATGTCGCGTTTCATAGGCACGGGGGTTCTTTCCGTTTTCGGCATAGCCGCGGTGGTTTTCCTTGCGGTTATGGTGGGAATGCTTTTGCAGCAGCTGGCAGGCTTTATAGGAACGGTATTTATGGAATTAACTTTATAACGGGAGGCGTTTAAAATGAAAAAAATACTTTCGGTAATTCTTTTATGCGCCCTTGTGCTTTCCGTCTTTACCGCCTGCTCGGGAGAAAATACGCCTGCGGCGGTCAAGGCGTTTGATAAAGAAGTTTCTTCGGAAAAACCAACAAACAAAACCGTGGCGCAAAACGGTAAATACACGCTGGAATTTGACGAAAATACCTGCGGTATAACGCTTACCGATAGCCAAAGCGGCAAAAGCTGGGGCACTTCGCCGCCCGAAAGCGACAAGGTGCGGCTTGATAAATGGGGCGACCCGATTACAAGACACCCGAGAGTAAACTCCGTTTTATCTATAGAGTACGTTTCAGCCGAAACGGGGAATACCGAAACGGTTATTTCAAAAACGGGCGCGCTGAAAGAGGGAAGAATTGTTTGCAAGGCATTGGAAAACGGAATAAGGGTTGAATATTATTTTGATTCGCCCGGGTTTATGATTCCCGTGGATTATATTTTGCGGGAAGACAGTCTGCTTGCAACAATCAACCCCGCCGATATAGAGGAAAGCGAAAATCAAGTAACATCCGTAGCGTTAGCTCCGTTTTTCTGCGCCGCCGAAAACGACGCGGATAACAGCTGGATGCTTATTCCCTCGGGTTCGGGAACGCTTATATATCCCAAAACGCTTTCGCAGCAGGGAACAAATTATTCGGCGCAGGTCTACGGCGAGGACGCGTCAATAGAAAAATGGGATATGCCGTCTTCCGAAAAATCCGTGCGATTGCCCGTATACGGCGCAAAAACGGGCGAAACAGCGGTTTTCGCCGTTATAGAGCAGGGCGCCGAAAGCGCTGTGATAAATGTGACAAGCGGTTCCGAGGCGCTCGGCTATTCATCGGTTTACGCGTCGTTCGTTTTGCGCGGCTACACCAACAATATTGCCGATTTAATGCCGGGCGAGCGGGTTAAAAACGTTATTTATGCGGACGGTATGATAACAACGCCGCTCTCGGTAGCGTTTTATCCGCTCTCGGGTGAAAATGCCGATTACAGCGGAATGGCGGCACTTTACAGGGGCTTGCTTGAAAAAAGCGATAATCTCGGAAAGACCGAAAAAGAAAGCCCGCTTAATTTCAACATAATAGGTGGGGCTACGGTTTCAAAATCATTTTTGGGAGTGCCGTACAAATCGCTTTTTGCGGCTACCGACGCTACAGAAGCCGAGGAGATAATAAAAAAGCTTATTACCGACGGCTATAAGCCTACGGTAAGACTTACCGGCTTCGGCGAAGAGGGCATAAGCACCGATACTCTTGCGGGCGGCTTTAAAATTTCCTCAAAGCTGGGCGGAAAAAGCGGCGTTAACAGCCTGCTTGATTACTGCAAGGCAAACGGCGTAAACGCTTATGTGGATTTTGATATAATAAAATTCAAAAGCGGTGCGGCGGGCTTTTCCTCATTTTTTGACAGCGCGCTTTGCGCGAGCCGCAAAATTGCATATATTTATGATTTCGATATAGCCGCAAGGGGAAGAGACGAATCTACAAGGGCACGCCTGCTTGCGCGCGATAAGCTGATAAAATGCGGCGAAACTTTACTTAAAAAGACTGCTTCGCTTAATACCGACGGATACAGCTTTAACACTTTGTCAAATACGGCTTATTCCGATTATTCCGACAAAACGTCGTCGGCGGCATACTCAAAAGCGGGTATGGCGGCGGACGTGAAAAAAATACTTTCGGCATTTGCGGGGAAAAATAAGAAAATTGCCGTGAGTGACGCTAACGTATACGCGGCGGCACATGCCGATATTATTACCGAAACGCCTACTTCTTCCGCGGCGGAGGATATATTCGATGCCGATATACCGTTTTACCAGATGGTGTTTAAAGGCAGGGTTCAAATAACTTCCGAAAGCGTTAATTTGGCTGCCGACCCCGAAAAACGAATTTTGAAATCCGTTGAGGGCGGCTGCGGGCTTACATATACGGTAACAGCTGATTACGATAAGTCGCTGCTTGATATTCGCACAAAGGATTTTTACAACAGCCTGTTTGACGATGTATACCCCGTTATTAAGAAAAATACCGAAAAGCTGAGCGATTATTACGAAAAGATTTCGGGTGCCGAAATTACAAAGCATACCGTTATAAACGAAAATCTTCGCTGCACGCAGTTTGATAACGGAATTACGGTGTATGTGAATTTCGGAGACAGCGATGAACAAACGCCGTTCGGTAATGTAGGAGCGGGGGATTTTATTATCGGAGGTGACGGGAATGCGAAAAAATAAACACCGCGGTATTGAAAGCCTAAAGAGCCGTTACGGACTTATGTTTATTGCACCGTGGTTTTTGGGATTCGTGCTTTTCTTTGCAATACCCGTTTTCCAATCGGTATGGTTTTCGCTTTCCGATGTTACGCTGAGCAACAGCGGGCTTGTAACAAAGTTTGTAGGTCTCAGCCATTACCGCTACGCGCTTTTGCAAAGCGGCGCGTATACCGCAACTCTCGGAACGGCGGTCACATCGCTTTTATATCAGCTTCCTATAATTGTGCTTATAAGCATGGTTTTATCGCTGATACTTAATCAGAAATTCCGCGGCAGAACATTTTTCAGGGCGCTGTTTTTCCTGCCGGTTATAATTGCTACAGGCATTGTAATGGATATTCTTTTTATGACCACCGGCAGTATGTCTGAATCGACGGTAAACGAATCGCTTTCGGGTAATATGTTCAACGTATCGGACGTTGCGGCGTTTCTTGATCTGCCTTCGGGTATATCGGATTATGCCGAAAAGGCAATCAGCAATATTTTCGACCTTATTTGGAACAGCGGAATACAAACCGTTCTGTTTATAGCGGGTCTTCAGTCGGTGCCGTCAAGCCTTTATGAGGCGTCGCGCGTTGAGGGTGCAACAAAATGGGAGGAATTTTGGTTTATAACCTTTCCGAGCCTTTCGCAGGTAACGCTACTTGTAATTATTTACACAATGGTAGAGCAGTTTACCAGCAGCAGAAACCCGATGATAAACGCCATGTATACGCTTATGAAGGGCGGCAATTATGACGAGACTTCGGCAGTGCTTTGGTTCTATTTTGCACTTGTGGGAATAATAATGGGCATACTTATATGGGCGTATAACCGCTTTTTGGTTAAGCGCTGGTCGTAAAGGGGGAGGACAAAATGTTATCTGTAAAAAAGAACTTTGCCTCCGTCGGCGCGGTATCCCGCAAAACACAGGCGCGCCATATCGGCAAAAGAGCGTATTCGGTATTCAGAATAATAATTCTTCTTGCCATAGGCTTTGTTATTCTTTACCCGCTGCTTTATATGATAAGCACGTCCTTACGCTCAAGAGCTTCGTTTATGAACTCCGTAAGGGTGTGGCTGCCCGAAAAGCTTGACGCACTCACCAATTACAGGGTGGCGCTTAAGGCGCTGCACTATAAAGAGGGGCTTATTTCCTCGCTGAAATACGAAGTATTGAGCGCCGTTTTGGAGATTATTTCCTGCGCGGTTGCGGCATACGGCTTTGCAAGGTTTAAATTTCCCTTTAAAAGACTGTTTACCGCTATGTTGTTTTTAACTATTCTGATACCCGATACAATGATAATAATACCTCGGGTGGTAAATAACTCGCAGCTTGATCTGTTCGGAATACTGGCGCTTTTCAATAAGCTTACAGGAATCGATCTGCGGCCTAATATTCTTAATACGGGTCTTACCTTTTGGCTCCCTTCACTGCTGGCGGCAGGGTTGCGCTCGGGAATACTGATATTTATATATATTCAATTTTTCAAAAGCCTGCCCGCTGAGCTTGAAGAGGCGGCATGGATGGACGGCGCGGGACCGATACGCACATTTTTGCGAATAGCGCTGCCGTCCTCGGGCGTGGTAATTCTTACCGTTTCGGTATTTTCGCTTATATGGCATTGGAACGATTATTTTCTTTCCTCAATGTATCTTACGGGGGATTATCCGCTGGCGGTTTGGCTTACAATGATGCCAAAGCAACTTCCCACAATGGGCCATCCGTTGGTACCGAGCCATCCCGAAACTATGGCTATTTTAATGGCGGGCTGTCTTGTTTTCATACTTCCGATGCTTATTATTTATATATTTGTTCAGCGCTGGTTTATTGAAAGTATAGACCGCGTAGGAATTACGGGCTGATTTAATAATCAAAGGTTAAAAACCTTAAAATACAGAAAGGAAAATGTATTATGAAAAACAAACTATTGCGTTTTGCCGCATTGGTAATGTCGCTTGTTATGGCGGCGGCACTGCTTACCTCCTGCGGCAAGCAAGACTCGAAAGGCGGAAAAACGCCTTCGGGCAACAACTCAGGCTCAGGCTCGGGCGCTTCGTCCGACGCCGAATACCTTTCGGACGAGGAGCTTGAAAAGCTCAAGGGAACGAGTATCCGCTATCCCTTCTGGCAAACTCCCGACGACAGCCAACAGGCGGTTATTAACGCCTTTGAGGAGAAGTACGGAATTAAGGTTAATGTAGAAGTCGTTCCGCAGGATCAGTACATTACCAATATTTCGGGTAAAATCGCGGCGGGCAACGCTCCCGACATCTACTGGTCAAACGACGATTTCCCCGCCTGTCTTACCTGTCTACAACCGATTGAGGCTTCCAAAATCGATTTAAACGATTCCATTTGGGACAAAACGGTTTCCGAGCTGTCTACCCTCGGCGGTAAGGCTTACCTTGTAAACGCGATTGGAAACTCGGGAAGGGATATTTGCTTCTACAACAAAAAGCTTCTGAACGATAACAATATTAAAACCCCCGAGGATTATGTCGAGGAGGGCAACTGGACATGGGAGACTATGACTAAGATTATGCGGCAGGTAACCTCCCTTGGCGCGGGTTATTACGGCGCATATGTTGATATGGAAACATTTTGGGGCAGCGCGGGCGTTTCGTTCTATCAGTATAAGGACGGCAAGTTCTCAAGCGGACTTAACGCCAACCTTACAAAGGCTATGACCCAGCTTTCAACCTGGCTCAGCGAGGGGCTTATGCACGGCGTAGGCTATGACTACCGCGACGAGTTCAACAAGGGCAAGGTAGGTCTTGCTATTACAAACGATTACGGTCTTCAAAAGAAAGGCTATTGGAGCTCAATGGATCCCGCGCATATCGGTTATACCTCAATCCCCGATATAGATAAGAATACAAAAGCCGTTGAAACAGGGCTTTATCAGGGCTGGGGCATCTGCAATGGCGCGTCAAACCCCGTGGCGGGCGGTCTGTTTATCCGTTACTATTCAAATATAGCGAACTATGATATTTCAAACAAGTACATCACCGAGGACGCTATGAATTACGCACTTCGTCTTTCCTCGGGAACTACCGAAAACACCGGCCATTGCCTGATGACAGGCTCTTCACAGGTGCTCGGTCAGGATCGCTTTACCTACTGGAAATTGGCTCAGAACAATCCTAAGCAGATTCAGCAGCAGCTTGAATCTATGGCAAATCAGGTTAACGAGGGTGTAAACCGTCTGAACGCCCGTCTCGATTCGGTTGCTAAGGGCAAATAATCAGGTTTTTTTGTACGGGCGGAGCTCCCGCCCGTACTTGAAATAAAAAATTTAAGGAGGAAATCAACTTGAAAAAGTTATGCAAAACTAATTTTAAGCGTGTAATGGCTTATCTTTTGGCACTTTCTCTGATTTTTTCTCTCGGCACGGCAAACCTATTAACCCCGTCGGCATTATCTGCCGCTTGGGACGGCTCTCCAGCTGAGACCTACGCGGGCGGATCGGGAACACAGGGGGATCCTTACCTTGTTTCTACCGCCGCTCAGCTTAGAAAAGCTGCGGGCGAAACAAGCAACCAAGGCGTTTATTACAAGCTCACAAACGACATTTATTTAAACGGCGACGAAGCAACCGATTGGGCAACCTTTAATTGGGATAACGCCATCGGACTTAACGTGTGGTTTGCGCGTTGGGGGCTTGATGAAGCCAATCAGTTCAACGGTAACTTTGACGGTTGCGGCTATACCGTTTACGGTATTTATTATAAGGAAAGCTTAGAAAAACAAGGCGGAACAAGATGCGCGCTTTTCCCTGTGACCGGACCTAATGCGGTTATCAGCAATGTAATAATAAGCGGAAGCTTTATTCAGTCAAATTATTCTGCAGGTTCCGTTATAGGTGAAACCACTTCAATCGATGAAAAAGATAAAGCTTGTGTATCAGGCTGTTATGCAGATAATACCGTAATTGTAAATGGTTATGCTTATGCCGGAGGTATCGTCGGCACAGGACAGAGAACCGATTTTAATAACTGCGGGTTTACAGGTACTGTCTCAACCATTACAGGTGGCGATGCGTCCGGAATAATGGGAAATATTTGGTCGCTGGGTACAATGAAAAATTGCTATGCGGTCGGTTATCAGCTTTCAGCCAATATGAATAATTTCTGGCCTGCTTCAAACATCTATTCAACGGTGGAAGAAACAGTTGCTAATGTTAAACCTACAGTACTTACCGCAGGCCAGATGAAGGGCACGGACGCTATTGCCAATATGGCGTTTGACAGACTCGACTGGGATTTCCGCTATGACGGCTACCCCACTCCCTGCGTAAGGGCGAACGGCTATGCTTCGGGTGACGGCAGAGAGAACAATCCGTACATAATTAAAAACGAAGCTCAGCTTAAATTATTGGTAACCGATACCGACACTGCGAATAAATACTATAAGCTTGCCGATAACATTGTTGTTAACAAGAGCCTTGAGGGCACTCCCAAGCTTTGGTTTATGGCGGTTTATAACGGAAACGATGCCGTCGGCGCGACCTTTAACGGCAATTTAGACGGTGACGGTCATATGATAAGCGGAATTTTCTATAACGGCGCGGCTTCGGGAAATGAGTATTGGTCGTCGCTCGGACTTATCCCGAGAGCGGGCAAGGACGCGGTTATTTCGAATATCGGTCTTACAAATTCCTCGCTCACCTTAAACGGAGGAACCGCAGGCTCTGTTGTAGGACTTATGTGGAACGAGGCAGAGGATAATAAGTTTACCGTGAACGGTTGCTTTGCGGATGAAACCGTTTCGGTAAACGGCACGGCAAGTCTCGGCGGTATAACCGGCAGACTGGTAGGTCACGGAGTTATAAGCAATTGCTATTTCATAGGCTCCTCCTCAGGCTCGGCATTTAATGCGGCATATGCCGCAGACGGCTGGGGATACACCCGCACGGTCTCCTGCTTCTACACGACCTCTTCGCAAACAGCAGCTTCGGATGTTTATTACGACAGGGTATACACTGCGGGCGACGCTGTAACGGTTACCATAGGCAATATATCGACCTCGACCGTACATATCGAACCGGACGCGCTTAAAGGCGCTGCGGCAGCCGATACTCTTAACGGCTTTGATTTCGGTAATATCTGGCGCGTGACCGATGAATATCCCACGCTTCTCACATCCTACCGCGCTCAGCGCAGGGCGGCAGGTCTTTGGGACGGCTCTGCTGCGGCTGCTTATAACGGCGGCAAGGGCACTGAGGCAAACCCCTATGTTATTGCAAATGCAGAGCAACTTTATAAGCTTATTCTCGATACCGATACAGTGGGCAAATACTATGTTCTGACAAGCAATATAAGACTTAACGACGCGGCTGCCGATAATTGGGCAAGCAGCCTTAACTCAAACGAATGGAAACCGCAGTGGAACAGCGATACTCTTTTCAAGGGTTCCTTCAACGGCAGCGGACATAATATAAGCGGATTGCTTTACCGCGCGGAAAAAGAAAATGAAGGCGAGCGCTCGGGTCTGTTCCCGGTTGTGGGCGCAGGTGCGGTTATTACCAATTTCAGTATTTCCGATTCCGAAATGAGCGCAGCTTGGAACGTCGGAGCCGCGGCAGGCTATGTTGAGGCAAATAGCGCCGAGAAATTCCCCGAATTTTCTTATATTGACGTAAGAAACACCGTAAATATAAAGGGTACTTTTGCAGGCGGCGTTGCAGGTGCGGGCGGTTATGCCAACTTTGATAACTGCTGCGTTACGGCAAATATCTCTCTCAGAGATGAAGAAAGCATAGGAAACTATGTCGGCGGTATATCTGGCGGACTTTGGGGCGACGACACAGGGGGCGTTTACTACAATATTACTAACTCATACACCGCAAGCTATGCGCCCTATAATATCAATTACGGTCTTGCAAAGGTAACAAATGTATACGCGGCTTCTCACGGCACGCAGGAAATTGTTCCGTCGGTCGTAAATAAAGACGCTATGAATTGCCTGCCCAACCTTAACTGGAAGGACGTATGGGCTTGGGACGGCGAAGGCACGCCTTACTTAAAGCTTAACGAAAGCGGAGTATACGGCACATATAAGTTGGGCGATACCAACTGCGACGGTACCGTGGGTAACAGCCTTGATATTACCGTTATGAGAAAGCACCTGCTCGGAGCAACCGAAGACGGCGTAAAGGTATTTGCTTACAATGCCGATATAAATGAGGACGGAACCGTTAATATTCTCGACCTTATACGCTTAAAAAAATCTTCGCCTGTCGCTTAAAAATTTCAGATTTAAAAAGCCTTAAAATAGTTTATTCCGAAAGCGTGGTCAACGCCGCTCAGGCAGCGGCTGAGCTACAGTCGGGTATTGAAAAACTACTCGGTGTAAAGCCCGAAATAATTAAGGATACGCAAACGGCTACTACCGGTGAAATAATCATCGGCAGCACAAGCCGAACGGTTTCCGGTGTGAATTTAAACGACAATGAATACAGTATTTACACCGATAGCGGCAGGCTTGTAATACAGGCCGGAAAAAGTCCGTTGCTTACAATGGCGGTAAATGAATTTATAAAAGCCGTGCAAAATGCGGGTAGCATAAGCGAGGATGTACCTGAACTTCGCGGTACGGTTTCGGATTTTGAAACGGTTAAAACCGTTTCGGGTTCCACCTACAAATACAGCTGGGGCGACGAATTTAACGCCTCATCGCTTGATACTTCGGTTTGGTCGTTTAAAGGCATTAACGAATACGGCGTAGCCGCCGACGTTAAAATGCTCACGGATGAAAATTGTATAACGGTAAACGACGGTAACCTGCATCTTAAAACCATAAGATACACTGACCCCGATAACGCTACGGTAAAGTACGCTACCCCATGGTCCGTAACCTCGGCAAACTCAATGAACTTTACCTACGGTTATATGGAAATGCGCGCAAAGGTGCCGGTAGTTCAGGGTTCATGGTGTTCATTTTGGCTTACAAGCGGTGACTTGAGCGGAACTCCTTCTCCTTATGGAGTTGAAGTGGATGTGTTTGAAACTCAAAGCATGAACATGACTCCTAATCTTCATAAATGGTATAACAGTACGGGGAGCAATATTACCGATGTGGCTTATAATAGCTCACCCGTAAGCAAATATCACGATTTGACCAACAGCTCAAAAAAGATTAATAAGTATACGGCTTCCGATACTTTCAAGGATGAGTATCATATTATAGGATATGAGTGGACGCCTGAAAAAATGGTAATGTATGTTGACAATGTGCCTTATATGACATTTCACCTTAACGACGATTACGAATCGTATACCAATACGGGAAATTCGTCGAGCGGCGGTATGCAGGGCTTTCACAATCCTTTAGAGGTTATAATAGGCTGCGGTCTTTATTCGCCGGCTTACGTTAATCCGCACCAGACCTGGGCGGAGCCATATATGATAAAGAATTTGTCGGTTTTGCCGTTTGATTTTACGGTAGATTGGATTCGTCTCTATCAAAAATCGGGCGAGGGACAGCTTATTACGCAATGATTTTTTGCCGAGGCGGAGATTGTTCGTCTCGGCAAAGACCTTATTTACTCAGGAGGAAAAAATGATTCATAAAATGAAAAGAGCAAAGCGGTCGGCGGTAGTGGTTCTAACTGCGCTTTCAATCGTTTTATCGTCTCTTGTATCGGCGTTCGTCATAACGGCAGAGCAGGACGCGGCATGGGACGGCACGGTTGCAACAAAATACGAATCAGGCGCGGGAACAGAAACCGACCCATATATTATTAAAAATGCGGGTCAGCTGGCCCTGCTTGTTAACGATACCGATACATCGGGCAAATATTACGCACTTTCCGCAGATATTACCGTTAACGAAAAGCTTACCGACAGTGCGCTCCCGTGGTATTCGGTTGCGGTGGAGAACGGAACGGACGCTGTAAAGGGCGCTGTTTTCGCAGGTCACTTCGACGGAAACGGTCATACTGTCAGCGGACTTTACTTTAAGGGAAACGCGACCGACAACACATACTGGTATGCCGCAGGACTTTTTCCGCGGGTGGACGCAGACGCGGTAATTGAAAATGTCGGGGTTAAAAATTCCTCGTTCACGGTTACCGGCGGCGGTCAGGCGGGGGCTATAGTTGGCGTGTATTCGCCGAAATCAAGCTCTGCGGAAAAATTCCTTACAATTAAAAACTGCTTTGCCGATACAAGCGTTTCGCTCAGCTGCGCAAACGCAGGCGGTATTGCGGGCGCGCTCAACGGCGCGGCTTATGTATACGACTGCTATTTTACCGGCAGTCTTTCGGGGGATACCGTCGGTGCTGTTTATGTTTCGGGTTGGAGCGAAACGGTGCATATATACCGTTTTTATTCAACAAGCGGACTTCAAAAGCATAATAACGAATATTACGAGGAAAACAGCGTATACACAACCGTAAGCAGCGCGGGAAATACCGTTTCCCTTGCCGATATAACGGGCAAAGCGGCTTCGGGTACGCTTTCATCATTTGATTTTACAAAGGTTTGGGCGACCGTTAAGGACGGCACTCCCGTACTGCGCGTTTTCGGCACTCCCGAGGAGGAAAACCCCGATGACGGCAGCTGGTCGGGCAAAATTGCCGAAGCATATGCCGCAGGCGACGGCACGCAGAAATCTCCTTATGAGATTGAAAACGCCGAACAGCTGGCGCGTCTTGTAAACGACGCGGAAACGGCGGGTAAGTATTATAAGCTTACCGCTGATATTTTAATTAATAAAACAATCGGCAGTAATTCTAAAAACTGGTATTCGGTTTTAAGCGACGGCACGGGAGTTTCATTCCAAGGTAATTTCGACGGCAACGGCCATACCGTAAGCGGTCTTTACTTTAAAGGCTCGAACGACGGCTATTGGTTCGGCGTGGGACTTTTCCCAAGGATTGACGAGGGCGCTAAAATCCGCAATGTGGGAATAACAAATTCAAGCATAACCGTATCGGGCGGCGGCACCGCAGGCGCTTTGGTGGGTTATCTGCTTAAGGATCAATCCTATGAGACCTCGGCACAGAGACCGACGGTTGAAAACTGCTATGCCGATGAAACCGTAAGCGTATCCGCACCGAGAGCAGGCGGTATTATAGGTACGGCGATTGGCGAGTGTCAGTTTAAAAACCTTTATTTTACGGGAAGCGTTTCAGGTGACTTTAACGGTGCGCTTTACGGCATACATTGGGGCAACTATGTACTGGTGGATTATTTCTATTCGACCGCACCGATTTATTTGAAGGACGGTAACCAGTTAAATAACGTTTACAGCACGCAAACCGGCAAAAATGAATCAGGCCCCCGAGTTGAGCCTATTATTGTAGAGCTTTCGGCTATTACGGGTGCAGGTGCGCTTGACGCTATGCCGGAGTTTGATTATACAGGCACATGGAAAACCGTTGACGGCAAAACCCCTATTCTCCGCGTCTTTGAGGGCACAGAGATTAGGGAGGACGGCATCTGGTCGGGTATTACGGCGGACAGCTACGAGGGCGGAAACGGTACCGAAGCAGACCCCTATCAGATAGCGACCGCAGAACAGCTTGCACGTCTTATAAACGATACGGATACGGTTGGAAAATATTATGTCCTGACTGCTGATATAAAGCTTAATGATGTATCCAAAAATGATTGGTATGAGGGCGGCGGAAATAACGAATGGTATTCCGTAAACGATGATAAAGCCAACCACTTTAACGGCACATTTGACGGTCAGGGTCATACTGTAAGCGGTCTTTACTACGGCAAAACCCCCGGCAGAGACGGTTGGCGCTCGGCTCTCTTCCCAATGATAGGCTCCGGCGTGGTTATCCGCAATGTGGGCGTTGTAAATTCCTATCTTTCGGGCTTCGGAAACGTGGCGGCAATAGCCGCGTGGAGCCGCGATAACGGCGACGGAACATCGCCTGTAATTGCGGGCTGCTATGCCGATGAAACGGTTATGATTAAAGGTATGCGCACCGCAGGTATAGTTGCGGCGGGAAGTTTGCCCGTTAATATAAGCAACTGCTTCTTTACAGGCAAAATGGAAGCGACCGAGGGTGTAAAAGGCGCTATGACAGCCTATTTCTGGTCGCAGGGAATAAGCATTTCAAACTGCTATGCGGTAGGCGTGGGCATTTATTACAGCGAGGATGGCTCATCTTCAAATTATGTGCTTAAAAACTGCTACTCAACCATAAAGCAGAACGGAGTTACAACGCTTTCCGCCGCCGATATGAAGGGTACTGTTTCAAAGCAGAAGTCGGTATTTAAGGGCTTCGATTTTGTAAGCGTGTGGAGCCTTGCGGACGGACAATATCCGTCGCTGAGAGTTATACCCGCTAATTACGGCATAGGCGCTGTAGGCGAGGTTTGGTCGGGCAATGTTGCAAAAGGCTATGCCTCGGGCAACGGCACAAAGGCAAATCCCTACCTTATTGAGACGGCGGCTCAGCTGGCGCGGCTTATTAAGGATAACGATACGCGCGGCAAATATTATAAGCTTACCGCCGATATTTTGCTTAATGATACCACTGCCGATAATTGGCACGAAAACGGCAAAAATACGGGCGCTAATGTGTGGTTCTCGGTAAACGACGATAAACATACGCAGTTTAACGGTTATTTTGAAGGCGACGGTCATATTGTCAGCGGAATTTATTATAACAGCAATCCGGGGATTGACGGATATCGCTCGGGCCTTTTCCCGATGGTGGGCGAAGGCGCAGTAATCCGCAATGTCGGCGTTGTTAACTCCTATATGTCCTGTCTTTCAAATGTCGGCGCAATTGTCGGTTGGAGCAATTCAGAGGGCGAGGGCAAATCGGCGAATCCGAAAAGCGCGGTCGTTTCTGGCTGCTATGCCGATGAAACGGTTATTATAAAGGGAATGCGTGCAGGCGGTATTGTGGGTGCAGGCTCATTATCTGTTGATATTGATAACTGCTATTTTACGGGCAGCCTTTCCGCAACCTGCCTTGATGATGACGGGAAAACACCGATATCGGCGGGAATTGCCTGCTATTTCTGGGCACCGGGAAATAATATCGTGAATTCGTATTCTATTGATTATCCTCTCTACCGTATTTCGGGCACGGCAAACTTCAATATTCGTGATTGCTATTCAAATGTAGCGCAAGCGAATGTAAGAACGCGCACAAAGGCGCAGATGACAGGCGCCGCGGCAAAGAAGAATATGCCTGCGTTCGACTGGAACACAATATGGAAGACCACCTCAAAAACGCCCGCGCTTATAAAAGTGCCCGAGGGCTATCAGGCAAACGGGTATAACGGCAAGGTCGGCGAAGTATGGAGCGGTCAGGTAGCTGCCTCTTTTGCGGGCGGCAACGGAACCAAAAATAACCCTTACCTTATTTCTACGGGCGAACAGCTTGCAAAGTTTGTTACGGGAATTTTGGATAAGCCGAATAACAACAACGTGTATTATAAGCTTACGACCGATATTTACCTTAATGACACAACTGCCGATAACTGGAAGGATGAGGCGCGCTCGTGGTATTTCTCAACATGGGGTCAATACGAAGCGTCAAAGGGCTTTATGGGAGTATTCGACGGCGACGGTCACACCGTTTCGGGTATTTATCTTAATGTTGATAACGACGGTCAGGTATTGGGCGGACTGATACCCGTAATAGGCGAAGGCGGCGTCGTTAAAAATGTCGGCGTTGTGAATTCCTACCTGCGCGGCTACGATAACAAACACGGCTGCGGATGGATAGGCGCGATATGCGGATATTCCTATTATTGGGAAAATACCATACCCGGAACGCTTGCGACGATAAGCGGCTGCTTTGCCGACAAATCGGTTACGGTAAGCGGTCAGTGTGCAGGCGGAATAATAGGCGCAACGCCTAAGGCAATGCTTATTGAAAACTGCTACTTTACAGGTACTCTGCTTTCCGAAACCGACAGCGAAAAGGGCGGAATAGTAGGCTACAACTGGAGCGGCGTTATTGAAAGCCCGATAAGAAACTGCTATGTGGCTACCGCCGCAAAGGACAGCGCAATAGGCAAATGCTTCGACACTACCAAGTGCGAAAATGTTTACTGCACGGTGGCAACACCGTCGGGCGGCAGCATTTTAAGCCTTAAATCCATGCGCGGCGCAAATGCCGAAAAGTACATGACCGGCTTTGATTTCAAGAATATTTGGTACGCCTGCAAGGACGGCACACCTGTTTTAAGAGCGTTCGGCACTACCTCAAGATATTCCAACACCTCGCCGTTTGATAAGGTCTGCATAACCTTTATCACCAACGGCGGCAACGAAATAGAGCCTATATACGGCGAAGAGGGCGAAAAAATAAACTGGCCTGAGGTTACGCGACGCGGCTATGAGTTTGAGGGTTGGTATGTTTACAAGGAGCTGGATGTTGAATTTCCGCTTGAAGTGTTCCCGATGAACGACATAACCCTTTACGCCAAATGGAAATCTTTAAGCATTGAGCAGGGCTTTGAAAAGGATTACGATACCGCTTTGCTCGGCAATGATTATGAGCTTTATACGCTCGGCATGCAGGGATTTTCGTTTGATAAGGTTCACGGCGGAACAAAATCGGTTCACAGGATAGGAAAGCTGGCAGACGACAGCTCGTTTATCCCATTTGACGGCAGCCTCGGTGAACTGGTGCCGGGCAAGGAATATGAAATGACTGTTTGGGTATATACCGAGAACGGTAAAGATCCCGTAAAGCTGACCTTAGGGCAAATCGGAAAGGCTTCACTTTCGGCAAAACCGAAGTATGTTCAGTCTCTTGCGGATATTTCGTCGGAAAAGGCCGGCTCTTGGCAGCAGGTTGCCGTAACCTTCGTTGCGGGAGAAAAATATCTTGTGCTTACAAGCTCCGGCTCAGAAAGCATCTATTTTGACGATATGGTTATTATGCCCACCGGCAAAGAGGGAAAACCCGCAAACGGTGACACAAAATCGGAAACACGCGGCAATTCTGCCGTGCCGTATATTATAGTAATTGTTTCGGCGGTAATTATAATCGGCGCGGGCGCTGCGGTAATTATATGCTTTAACAGAAAAAAATCACATAAGAAATAATTAACTGCCGGAAGCTGCCGTGTATAATACGGCAGCTTCATAGGCATATTTTCCGGGAGAATTTTTATGAAAATGAGAGCACCGGCCTATCCGCTTATTACGGTAGATCCGTATTTCAGCGTTTGGTCAATCAGCAATAAGCTTTACGAGAGCGATATTAAAACATGGGATTCAAGAACCTGCTTTTTAATAGGAAAAGCAGAAATCGACGGAAACGGTTATATATTTATGGGCTCGGCAAAGGATATGGATCTGCCGCCCATGACTCAAACCGATGTGACGGTTAATAGTTTTTCCACAACATATATTTTTGAGGCGGCGGGCGTTCGCCTTACGGCGGATTTTTTCACACCGGTATTGCCGACCGATTTGGATATGCTTTCTCGTCCCGCTTCATATTTAAAGATAACCGCTGATGCATTGGATGATACGAGGCATACGGTAAACGTTACCGTATATGCCTCGCAGGATTTTTGCGTTGAACGCAAGCTGCAAAACTGTGTACTGACCGAAAGGCTTGAATTGTCTAACGGTATTTCAGCCATGAAAATGGGCGGGGTTGAACAGGCGGTTTTAGGCTCTTCGGGCGATGACCGAGGCATTGACTGGGGATATTTTTTCCTTGCCTGCAATAACGGGACTGTACAGAATAAAGAAATGGCGGACAGAGTGTTCTTACAGTCGGTAAGCCCGCTTGATACAGCGGATAACAATACGGCTACGGTAGTTTTTGCTTACGATGATATTTACTCTGTAAAATATTTCGGCGAACCGCTGCGTGCATACTGGAAACGCGACGGTAAAACCACCGAAAAGATAATTGAAGAGGCTTTTTCAAAATATGGTAATTTCAAAAGCCGCTGTGATGAGTTTGATATAAACCTATGTAAATCCGCCGCTGACGCGGGCGGTGAAAAATATGCTCAGCTTTTAAGGCTTTCGGTTCGTCAGATCATGGCGGCATGCAAGCTTGTTGTTAAAAATAACGGAGAAATTCTTTATATTACCAAAGAGTGTTTGAGCAACGGCTGCGCTGCTACGGTGGACGTCGCATATCCTACGTTGCCGTTTTTCCTGCTTTACAACCCCGTTTTGGCAGAGGCGATAGTACGCCCCGCATATGAATATGTAAAAAGCGGAAAATGGCCCTATAAATTCGCACCGCACGATTTAGGCACATACCCTATACTTAACGGACAGGTTTACGGTAATGGCTTTAAAATGTCTATGCAAATGCCGGTTGAAGAATGCGGAAATATGCTTATAATGACCGCAGCGGTTACAAAGGCGATAGGAAATACCGAGCTTTTTGATAAATACTCCGAAATAGCCGGGCAATGGGCGGAATATCTTTCGGAATTCGGGGCTGACCCGGATAATCAGCTTTGTACCGACGATTTTGCCGGTCACCTGGCGCACAATTGCAATTTGGCGCTTAAATCGGTATTCGCGTTGGCATCTTACGCAAAGCTTTGCAGTATGACGGGCGATGATATAAAGGCTGAATATTATGAAGACCTTGCAAGAAAAAATGCAGGGAAATGGCGGCAGAAAGCGGCAAACGGCGACGGCACATACAAACTGACCTTTGACCGACCCGGCACTTTCAGTATGAAATATAACGCTGTGTGGGATAAGGTGTTTGATTTGGGTATTTTCCCCGAGAATATGTGGGAAGATGAAATAAAGGGCTATGAAAAGCACTTTAATCCTTACGGTCTACCGCTGGACAGCCGCTCGGATTGCACAAAATCGGATTGGATGATATGGACTGCGACCCTTTCGGGAGATGATGAATTTTTCAAAAAGACGGTCGACGCATTATGGCTTAATTATAATCTTTCGCCGTCACGCGTGCCGCTAAACGACCTTTTCTCATCCGTCACCTCGCAGCAAATTCATTTTCAGCACCGTTCGGTTCAGGGCGGAATGTTTATAAAGCTGCTTGACAGTGAAAAAATTTGTTCGCTTAAAAAATAAAAACGTCCGATAAAAAGGAGAGCCGTAATGGAGAAAAATTTTGATGAACGGGTAAGGGAAACGCTTTTCCCCGTTCGCATAGTAAAGTGTTTCGGAAAGGTGACAAATGCGGAGGGTCTGTTGACCGAAAAATCGCTGCAAATAGGCTTAAACGAGCCTGATTGCACCGTTTTTGAAAACGGAAACAGCGGAGAAAGCGCCGCCGTTTTGCTGGATTTCGGCAGAGAAATAAACGGCAGCGTCAGAATTTTGACCTTTTCATCGTACTCCGACGGACCCGTAAGCGTTAATATAACCTGCGGCGAATCCGTGTCAGAGGCGCTTAGCGGGTTGGGCTGCAAAAATTCCACAAATGACCATGCTGTCAGAAGTGCCGATCACCTGCTGCCGTCTTACAGCGATATGACCTTCAACGAAACGGGTTTTCGCTTTGTTTACCTGCGGCTCAACGGAGAATTTGCAAAGCTTTCGGTTAAATCGGTTGCGGCGGTTTCGGTTTACAGGAATATTCCGTATTTGGGCAGTTTTTCCTGCAATAATGAAACGCTTAATAAAATATATTCTGTTGCGGCATACACCTGTAAGCTTTGCTTACAAAATTATATATGGGACGGAATAAAAAGAGACCGCCTTGTATGGGTGGGGGATATGCACCCCGAAATGCTTACGGTTCGTTCCGTTTTCGGTGATATTCCGATTGTGGAAGAAACGCTTGATTATATAAGAAACGCGACCCCGCTGCCTAATTGGATGAACAATATGCCTACATATTCTCTTTGGTGGCTTATAATAGTTAAAGATTGGTATTTCTATACGGGCAGTGAAAAATTTTTAGAAAAAAACAGGGAATATATTATATCTCTTTCCGAAAGGGTATGTTCGCTTGTATCACCCGACGGTTCCGACGGTATAGGCTATTATTTTCTGGATTGGCCCACAAACGGAACCGAAGCCGGCAAATACGGCTCGCGCGCGTTGCTTGTTGCGGCGCTTAAAGCGGCGGAACAGCTTTCGGAATATTGCGGCAGTAAGGATACTGTGAAACTTTGCTGTGCAAAAGCGGAGATACTGAAAAAAAGCGAATGGATGCATTGCTTATCAAAACAAACCGACGCTGTAGCAGCGCTTGCGGGTTGCTTTGATAAGCATAAGGCGGCTAAGGAAATTCTTAAGAACGGGGCAAAGGGGTTTTCAACCTTTATGAGTTACTATCTTTTAAAGGTTGCCGCCGCTCGGGATATGTCGGGCGCGCTTTCCGTATTGGAAGAGTATTACGGCGCAATGCTGTCGCTCGGAGCTACTGCGTTTTGGGAGGATTTTAATATTGAGTGGGCTGAAAATGCCGCGCCGATAGATAAAATTCCCGAAAGCGGCAAGAGCGACGTACACGGAGATAACGGCGCGTTTTGTTATAAAGGCTTTCGTCACAGCCTTTGCCACGGGTGGTCAAGCGCGCCTACAGCGTTTTTAGCCGAGGAGGTACTTGGTATTCATATTTCAGCGCCTGGGTGCAGAAAAATTGCTTTGAACCCGAAACTCGGAAATTTGGAATGGGCTGAGGGAACATACCCTACGCCTTACGGAGTTATTACGGTGCACTGCAAAAGGCTTGAAAACGGCAAAGTAAAAACCGAATGGAACGCACCTGAAGAAATAACGGTTGTGTGCGAGGAGTAAATTTTATGGTCGATGTGAAACAAATATTATCCCAAATGACAACGGAAGAAAAAATAGGTCAATTAATGCAGCATAATGCAAATATGTTTATAGATTCATCCGCTGCGGTTACAGGAGATAACAGCAATAAATTGGGGCTTTCGCAGGAGGTTATAAATACCGTTGGCAGCGTGCTTAATTTCTGCAGTTCTGTCGAAATGCGCACTATTCAGGATATGCACCTTAAAAACGATCGCAATAAAATACCCATGCTTTTTATGATGGACGTGGTGCACGGTTTCAGAACAATTTTTCCTATACCTCTGGCTTTGGGTTGCTCGTTTGACCCGAATTTAGCGGCGCGCTGTTCCGAAATGGCAGCCGATGAGGCAACGGCGGGCGGAGTACAGGTTACTTTTACACCGATGGTTGATTATGTGCGAGACGCCCGCTGGGGCAGGGTAATGGAAACCTGCGGAGAAGAGCCGTTGCTTAACGGGATGATGGGAGCAGCTCAGATAAGGGCTTTTCGCGGCAAAAGCCTTTCGGATAAAACAAGTATGGCAACCTGCGTTAAGCATTTCGCCGCATACGGCGGGGCAGAGGCGGGCAGGGATTATAACACGGTAGAGCTTTCGGAGCATATACTCAGAGAATACTATCTTCCCGCGTACAAGGCGTGTATAGACGCAGGCGCCGATATGATAATGCCAGCCTTTAATACGCTTAACGGAATACCGGCGACGGTAAATTTTTGGCTTATGAAAAAGGTATTAAAAGAGGAATGGGGCTTCAGCGGTATTGTAATAAGCGATTTTAACGCCATAGGCGATTTGGAACGGCACGGAATAACAAATGATGAAAAAACTGCCGCTCGCCTGGCTTTTGAAAACGGCTGCGATATTGAAATGGTATCAAACACCTATACGCATTGTTTAAAAGAACTGATTGAAAAGGGCGTATTTACCGAAGAACAGCTTGATGACGCGGTTTTAAAGGTTTTAAATTTAAAAAACAACCTCGGAATGTTTGAAGACCCGTACCACGGGGCGGATATACAGGAGAACTCGGAGAGATTTTTAACCCCCGAGCACCGTGCGACGGCGAGAAAAGCCGCAGAGGAATGTGCCGTGTTACTTAAGAACGACGGAATTTTACCGCTTTCGCCGCAGGTTGAAAAAATAGCGTTAATAGGTCCGTTTGCCGATAACCATGAAATTATAGGCTTTTGGTCTTGCAACGGTAAAAATGAGGAAAGCGTTACCGTATCGGAAGGAATACACGCAGCAGCTCCGAATACGGAAATAACCGTTACACGCGGATGTGGAAATTTATATGATGACTGCGACCGCTCGGGCTTTGACGCCGCCGTTAAAGCTGCAGCAGCGGCGGATGTTGTTATTTTGTGCTTAGGCGAGCCGCAAAATTACAGCGGCGAGGGCAATTCCCGCGCCGATATTAAGCTTACGGGTCTACAGGACGAGCTGGCGGCAGCAGTGGCAAATGCCAATAAAAATATCGTTGCGCTTACCTTCAGCGGGCGTCCATTGGCATTGACAGAGTTAGAAAAGAATGTTCGTGCAATACTGCATATGTGGTTTCCGGGAACGGAGGGCGGGTCTGCTGCGGCAAACCTGCTTTTCGGGTATGCCAATCCGTGCGGTAAGCTTTCAATGACATTCCCGAGAGCCGTTGGTCAGTGTCCTATCTACTACAACCACACCAACACAGGCAAGCCGAAATTTTTTCCTGATGATAAGCATCAGCCGTATGCCTCAAACTATATAGACTGTCCTAATTCACCGCTTTTTCCCTTTGGACACGGACTTTCTTACTCAAACTTTAAATATGAAAACCTTGAACTGTCGGATGATGTGCTTTATAATAACAGCAAGATTGAAGTAAGCGTTACAGTCAAAAATTGCAGTGATACGGTCGGCAAAGAAACCGTTATGCTTTATATGCGCGATTTGTTTGCTTCAAATTCGCGCCCTGTTCAGCAATTAATAGCCTTTGAAAAGGCGGAATTTGCCGCTGATGAAACAAAGACGTTTAAGTTTAACATTACTGCGCCTATGCTCGGCTTTTGGAATAACGAAAATAAATTTGTCACCGAAGACGGCGTGTTTCAAATTTCAACAGGCTGCGCAGACCGACTGATACTCACCGAAAACCTCACCTTTATTTCAAATGCAGAATAATTTACAAGGGTTGTTTTATATGGCGATGAATGTAACCGATAACTTTTTTATTAAAGCAAAGCCCGTTTGGGCAAAGGGGCTTGAAACGGAAAAGAATATAACCTTGGGGCTTTATAAAAAAATTTCCCTAGAAGGCGAAAACGCCGTTTTAAAAATTGCGGCTTCGGGCTTTTATAAGGTATATTTAAACGGGGAGTTTTTTTATTTCGGTCCCGCAAGGTGCGCGCATGGGTATTACCGCGTAGATGAAATTAAGCTGCCGCTTAAAAGCGGCGTAAATCACATTGCGATAGAAACCGTTAATTATTATGTGAACAGCTTTTATGCCCTTATGCAAAAGGGCTTTATTGAGGCGGAGCTTACGCTTGACGGCGCGCCTGTTGCTTTTACCGATGAAAATGGCGAAAACGCCTTTAAGCTTTATAGGCTTTGCGAACGCGTAAGAAAGGTGCAACGTTACAGCTACCAAAGACCGTTTACCGAGGCTTACAGCCTTACGGAGGAGTATTGCGGCTGGCAAACGGGTAAAATTTCAGAAAATGCGTCGGCGCGACAACCCGTTATTACCGAAAGTAAAAATCTTTTGCCGAGACGTATACCTCTGAATGAATTTACAAGGGTTTTCCCCGACCGCAAAGCAGGCTTCGGAACGGTGAAAATCGGAGTAAAGCCCGAAAAATATAAAAAGGATCGCTCGCTGATTTACATAAAAGACCCTGAGAGCGGCAATTTAGAGGGCTTTTTTGAAAACGAACTTTCAGAGCATTTAAGCGACGAGGCGCAGGAAATGCCCGCCGAAACGCTTAATACCGAAAAAACCGATTATTCGGGAAAAACAGTTCTAAAGCCCTGCGAGTTTGAAATTCTTGAATTCCCCTGCGAAAAAACGGGCTTTATAACGGCTGATATTAAGTGCCGAACGGGCAGCACGCTTTTCTTCCTTTTTGACGAGATACTGACCGATAAGGGCGATATTGACCAGCTGAGGCTTGATTGCTGCAACGTAATTAAAATAAAATTAAAGCCGGGCGAGTATCATTTTATGTCCGCCGAGCCGTACGGGCTTAAATACATAAAGATAATCTGCGCAGGCGGAGGGGCGGAAATAGACGGTCTTTGCATTACGCAAACGATATGCCCCGTACCGATAACTTTTGATTATAAATCGGATGACGAAGAAACAAATAAAATACTTGACGCCGCGCGGGAAACCTTTATTCAAAACAGCTTTGATTTATTTACCGATTGCCCCACAAGGGAACGTGCGGGTTGGTTATGCGACAGCTTCTTTTTGGGCAGGGCGGAAAAGCTGTATACGGGCGAGAATCTTATAGAGCGCAATTTCCTTGAAAACTTTTTGTTGCGGGATAATTATGAGAATATACCGAGCGGTATGCTGCCTATGTGCTATCCTGCCGATGTGGACGGCGGCGGTTTTATACCCAACTGGGCAATGTGGTTCATTTTGGAACTGAAAGACTTTAAAGAGCGAACCGACGACGGCGATTTTATATTACTGTTTAAGAATAAGGTATACAGGCTGCTTGATTGGTTTAAGCAGTATGAAAATGCGGACGGTCTGCTTGAGCGTTTGCCCGGGTGGGTGTTCGTTGAGTGGTCGAAAGCAAACGATTTTGTTCAGGATATTAATTTCCCCTCGAATATGCTTTATTCTTACGCTTTATGCGCGGCGGGGGAGCTTTTCGGCGATGAGGAGCTTCAGCAAAAAGCGGAAAAGCTTAAAACGGTAATACGCAAGCGTTCATTTGACGGCGAATTTTTCAGGGATAACGAGGTCTATAAAAACGGCGCCGCGGTTTCTACCGAAAACCGCAGCGAAACATGCCAGTATTACGCCTTTTTCACGGGCGTGGCAACAAAAGAGCTTTACCCCGAGCTTTGGCAAAGGCTTGTAAACGAATTCGGCCCCGACAGGGTGAAAAACGGCGGCTATTCGGAAATATACCCCTCCAATGCTTTTATAGGGAATTTCCTGCGACTGGAGCTGCTTTGCAATAACGGGTGCTGCGCCGAGCTTTTAAAAGAAATAAAGGGTTATTTCCTTTATATGGCGGATATCACGGGAACTCTTTGGGAACACAAGGATACTTTCGCCAGCTGTAATCACGGTTTTGCCTCTTATGTTGCAGATCTGATACAAAAATCGGAATTATCTCTCAAACCGTGATTATATGTGTTTGCCATAAATTACAGTGAGGTTGAAAAATGAAAATACAATATTTAGGTACGGCTGCGGCGGAGGGTATTCCCGCGATTTTCTGTGAGTGCGAAACCTGCAAAAGGACAAAGCTGCTCGGCGGGAAAAACATAAGAACAAGAAGTCAGGCGGTTATTGACGACAGGCTTTTGATAGATTTCCCGGCGGACACCTATGCTCATTATCTTAAATGGAATATACCATTGGATAAAATTAAAGCCTGCATTATAACGCATTCACATTCTGACCATTTGTATCCCGCTGAAATTCAAATGCGCTCTGCCGGATTTGCACATATAAACAGCGGGAAACCGCTGACATTCTATGCTGCCGAAAGCGGTTACAATATGCTTGCGGATGCCGTTAAAAAATATAATATATCCGAAAACGATATAAATTTAAAGCTCATAAAACCGTTTGAGAGCTTTGAAACCGAGGGATATGTAATAACACCAATAAAGGCAACTCACGATGAGAAATCAAGTCCGGTTATATATGCGATTGAAAAGGACGAGAAAAGCCTGTTATATGCTAATGATACAAGTGAGCTGTGCGAAGAAAGTATGGCATGCCTAAAAGCCCTTGAAAGACCGTTTAATGTTATTTCCCTTGACTGCACAGAGGCAAATCGTCCGATTGTTCCTTATATCGGGCATTTGAATTTTAACAAATGCGCAGCCATAAGGGATGAATTTATAAAAGACGGTATTGCAAATGATAAAACCATATTTGTGCTTAACCATTTTTCTCATAACGGCATAAACGTAATATATGATGAGTTTGAAAAAATAGTAAGAGATAAGGGATTTGTGACTTCATATGACGGACTGATAATTGAATATTAAGTGCTCGTCTAATGATTGACTTTAGTGAATTTATAATGAATATAGTATGTAAAAGAATATATCGGTATAAAATACCGAGGATGCAACAGAGCGCCGAGCTTGTGAAAAGCAAGTTTGGCGCT